>Ga0209450_10001811_pt1 | contig 10763 bp, 8 predicted proteins | sample FrelakmetLWP11LW_FD_187149 | JGI IMG/M metagenome (GOLD analysis project Ga0209450, IMG submission 187149) | Freshwater lake sediment microbial communities from the University of Notre Dame, USA, for methane emissions studies - LWP11 LW (SPAdes)... | ecosystem: Environmental > Aquatic >... | reverse complement strand
TAAAATAAAGTCATTGAACCACAAAGCCTGCCTGGCTAGCGCCAGTCAGACAGGGATCACAAAGTGCAACACAAAGTCGCACAAAGGAAAAACAATCCAAAGAATTCTTTTGATACAGCTTCAAATCAATCTCATCTATAGGGATTAGTCCTTTATTTTGAGCTAAAGCCAACCGTTAGTAATACAAAAACAAAGTATTCCAGAATCTGAATATTCGGGTTTTTAATCAAAACGCCTTTAATAGAACTATTTTCAAACCAGGATTACGAGGATGTTAGACTATTCTTCCAGTTTACATACCCGTGATACAATAATTTTGTTTGTTGAATTATAATGGACAGTTGATAACATGTAAATATCTGCTTATTAAAATATCAGAAATTGATGTTTATTAACCAATCCGGAGATTTCATCCAATTAATTCTATATTTCGAAAAAGTTTTAATAAAATCCTTTCAGTCTATAAACCATGTATCAACATTGAAAACCATTTTTTTGTTATAATCCATTTATCAGCAACATGAATTGAACAGTTGTTAATTATTTAACTAATTATCTGATTATCAAAAATGGTACATTTTTTGAGATGTTTAAAAGATGTTTATGCAACAATAATAATTTAAGTTAAAAGACAAATCTGTTTTTTGTTTCAACATTATTAACAGGATATTATTACTATCATAAAATTTAAAATTTTTAATAGTTTATAATATAAGAGATATCCATGTTGTAAATAAACAGAAATCTGATTTTAGATTAGTATTTTTGTAAGGTTCACAAAGATCATCACAAAGTTACATTAAGGATTATTTTCAAAATAAAATTTTAAATACAGACTTTTGGAACAAGTGAAGCTACGGGCTTCATCCCTTTGATATTAATTTGTTAATGAGAAATATCTGAATGAAACAGGATAAACAAATAGATTTTGTCTCTGAAATAGACGGGATTAAAAAACAGAAAAATGCGATAATCCTGGCTCATTTTTACCAGACAGGAGATATTCAGGATATTGCTGATTTCGTTGGAGACAGTCTTGCCCTTTCTCAGAAGGCTGCATCCAATAATTCTGATATTATATTGTTTGCAGGTGTAAAGTTTATGGCTGAAACAGCAAAGATTTTATCCCCTGAAAAAAAGGTTCTTATACCTGATATTAATGCAGGATGTTCACTTGCTGATTCATGCAAAGCCGAAGATTTCAGTAAATTCCTTGATGAAAATCACGGGAGGACTGTTATAACATATGTAAATACAAATGTTGATATCAAGGTATTGTCTGATATTATATGTACATCTTCAAATGCTGTTCAGATTATTGAGTCGCTACCTCAGTATGAGAAGATAATATTCGGGCCTGATCGTAATATGGGTAATTATTTAATTAACAGGACCGGAAGGGATATTCTTGTATGGAACGGTGCATGTCATGTACACGAAGAATTCTCTATTGAAGCAATAATTAAGCTTAAAAATGAAAATCCGGAAGCTAAAGTTATTGTACATCCTGAGTGTGAATTGCCTGTAAGAATGATCGCTGATTTCATTGGTTCAACCTCTTCCCTTCTTCAGTTTACAAAAAACGACAGATCGGAATGCTATATCGTGGGTACTGAGCCTGGAATTATTCACCAGATGAAAAAAGCAAATCCCTCAAAGAAATTTATACCTGCTCCTCCAAAAGATTCAACATGTGGTTGCAGCGAATGCAGCTTTATGAAGCTGATCACAATGGAAAAGATATATAAATGCCTCAGGGATGAAAAACCTGAGATAATGATTGATCATGATACACTCATGAAAGCTAAAAAGCCTATAGACAGGATGATGGAAATATCTGAAAAACTTGGTCTTTAAAGATGAAAAAAACACTGTTTGCAATTGTTATTTTATTAACAACATGCCTCGTTAAAGGGCAGACAGAAAATAATCCTCAGGATGGATACCAGATATTCAAGTACCCGAATGGAACCATATCAAGCGAAGGTATGTTCAGGGACGGAAAACCTGAAGGATTCTGGAAAAGCTATTATGTTACAGGTATTAAAAAGTCGGAAGGAAAATATAGCAATTTCCATCTCGACAGTATCTGGGTTTTCTTCGATCAGGCAGGAGACACCATTGAAAAGATAAATTATCTTTTTGGAAAAAGGAATGGATTTTCATATAAATACAAAAAGAATCCGACTGAAGGACTTTATATCTATTCGAAAGAGCTTTTTGCAGGAGATAAAAAGGAGGGTACTGCATATTTTTATTATCCTGGCGGAAAATTGCAGCAAACCTTGTCGTACAGCAACGGGAAAAAGGAAGGATTATCAAAGGAGTATGACAATAACGGTACAGTAATAACATTGCTTGAATATAACAATGATTATCTAATTAGCCGGGATAGAATCAACAGATCAGACAACAAAAATCTGAAGCAGGGTGTATGGAAAGAATTTTATCCGAACGGCGGAATAAAATCAGAGAAAAATTATAAAGATGATCAGCTTCACGGCTATTATAAAGAATATGATAACAGGGGAATGCTCGTTCTTACCATGCTTTATGACAACGGATCAATTGTAAAGTCAAAGGTTGAAGATGAACCTGATATTGAGATAGAAAACAGGTATGATCAGAACAATAAACTGGTTTACAGCGGACCATTCAGAAACAAGATACCTGTAGGTGTTCACAGGGAATACAATACAGACGGAAAAGTCATAAATGCATTTGTTTATAACGATAATGGCCTTCTTATTTCTGAAGGTATTGTTGAAGAAAATGGCACTTTTAACGGAAAATGGAAGGATCTTTACCCTGATGGAAAAGTACAGGCTGAAGGACAATACACAAACAACAGGCGTTCCGGAGTCTGGAAATTCTATAACAGCCAGGAAAAAATGGAACAGACCGGATCATATAATAACGGCCGGCCTGACGGACTTTGGAAATGGTATTATGAAAACGGTGCTTTGTTAAGAGAGGAAGAGTATTTCCAGGGCCAGCGTGATGGAGTTTTTACCGAATATTCACCATCTGGCGAAATAATAACTCAGGGCACATTCACCGATGGTGAGAAAAACGGGGACTGGAAATATAAGTCAGGCGATAACACAGAAGAAGGAAAATACATTGTTGGCCTTCGCGACGGTTTGTGGAAATCTTATTATCCCGACGGAAGGATAAGATTCAAGGGTAATTATGTTCAGGGAAATCCCGATGGTCTTCTGACATATTACTATGAAAATGGAAGGCCGAGAGAAGAACAATTCTATCGTATTGGTATACGGCAGAAAACATGGAAGAAATATGATGAGGAAGGACTTCCTGTATTAACTATAACTTACAAGGATGATGTCGAGGTAAGTATAAACGGAGTTAAAATAAATCTTCCGGAGAGTGACGTAAAACTTATTAAATAGTAAGTTTGCTTTATGGAAGATAATTTCAATATACGGAAAGAAAATATAACAGATAATGATCAGGAATTTGAAAAGCAGCTCAGGCCGGTAAATTTTGCAGATTTTAAAGGTCAGAAACAGATAATTGATAACCTGACTGTTTTTGTGACAGCGGCCCGGCAGCGTGGAGAATCGCTGGATCATGTTTTGCTCCATGGACCACCGGGTCTTGGCAAAACAACTCTCGCCACAATTATTTCAAATGAACTTCAGGTAAATCTTAAAGTCACTTCAGGTCCTGTGCTGGACAAACCGGGCGATCTTGCCGGATTGCTTACAAACCTTCAGGAAGGGGACGTCCTTTTTATTGACGAGATCCACAGGCTGAGCCCGGTTGTTGAGGAATATCTTTATTCCGCGATGGAGGACTACCAGATTGATATAATGCTTGATAAAGGACCGAGCGCAAGATCAGTTCAGCTAACCCTGAATAGCTTCACGCTTATAGGAGCCACTACGCGATCAGGTCTTCTTACGAGCCCTCTAAGAGCAAGATTTGGAATTACATTTCATCTTGAATACTATGATCATGATGTTCTGACTGGTATTGTGAAAAGATCAGCAGGAATTTTAAATGTTAAAATTGACAATGATGCAGCTGTCGAAATAGCAAAGCGCAGCAGGGGAACACCAAGGATTGCAAATGCACTTCTCAGGAGGATAAGAGATTTTGCACAGGTCAGAGGTTCCGGGAAAATAGATCTGGAAATAACCCGTTTCGGCCTGAAAGCCCTTAATATCGACCAGCATGGTCTGGATGAAATGGACAACCGGATATTGTCCGCGATAATTGATAAATTCGGAGGAGGCCCTGTAGGCTTAAATACCATTTCAACAGCTGTTGGTGAGGAGAGCGGGACCATCGAAGAAGTGTATGAACCGTTCCTTATAAAAGAAGGTTACCTTAAACGGACCCCCAGAGGACGTGAAGCTACTGAGCATGCATACAGACACCTTGGAAAACAATTAGGCAGTAACCTGACGGGCAAACTGTTTTAAATTAGATATTATTTCAATAGAGCCTGATCAGCTTCGTGTAAGAACATTGCTGATCTTTTCAAGACCCTTGCTGTTAAGAATTCTGATTTTTCGTCCGTTAAGTTCCACAAGCTTATCGGTTTTGAATTCTGATAATAATCTTATAACCGATTCGGTGGCCGTTCCGACAATATTTGCCAGCTCTTCACGTGTTAATGAAATCTGAAGATAATTCTGTTCATCGAGTCCAAAATCATTTACCAGCAGAAGAAGTATTTCTGCGAGTCTTTCCCTTACGGTTTTCTGGGCTATATCAGTAATGAATGAATTAGCTTCCCCCAGCTCATGGCAGGCCAGTTTCAACAGTTCCAGCGCATAGGCCGGATTTGTCTTGATGAAAGAAATAAGAATTTCAGACGGAATGAAACAAACCTGGCAATCTTCAATTACTTTGGCTGAAGTACAGGCAACTTCGTTACTTAGGACACTGCGGTAGGCAATTATTTCACCTGCCTTCGCAAACCTGATTATCTGCTCTTTGCCGTCGAATCCTGTTTTGTATACTTTGATTATCCCGCTGTGGATACAGTAAAATCCGCTTATCCTGTTCCCTTCCTGGTACAGAATATCCCCGCGTCTGTATTGCCTGAAATCTTTCTCGAAGTTGATCATTTCAACTTCCTCGGCTGTCAGATGTTTAAAGATCGAACCTGTTTCAAGAGCGCATTTATTACATAACGGAACATTTATCTCCTGTTGTTTCATCATTCCTCCGGTTACCCAATATTAACAATACCCTCAATTTAAAGTTCAAATGGTTCTATAAAGCTGTTTTAAACTGATCAAGAAATCTCAGATCATTTTCAAAATAAAGACGAAGATCATTAACCTGATATTTAAGCATCGCAGCACGCTCAATCCCCATTCCGAATGCAAATCCTGTATATTTTTTATTGTCAATATCACATGCTTCAAGCACATTCGGATGAACCATGCCACACCCAAGCACTTCGAGCCAGCCGGTATATTTGCAAACATTGCATCCTTTCCCTCCGCATATTTTGCAACTGACATCCATTTCCGCCGAGGGTTCGGTGAAAGGAAAATACGATGGACGAAGCCTTATTTTTGTCTCTTTTCCATAAAGCTCGCGGGCAAAGAAAAGTAATGTCTGCTTCAGATCAGCAAATGAAACATTTTCATCAATATATAATCCCTCTATCTGATGGAAAATGCAATGCGCCCTTGCAGAGATTGCTTCATTTCTGAAAACCCTTCCCGGTGATATCGTACGTATAGGCGGCTTCTGGCTTTGCATGACTCTTACCTGTACAGACGATGTATGTGTCCGAAGTAAAATATCATCGGGATTGGAATCTTCCGCAGAGTTCCTGAATATGTAAAATGTATCCTGCATATCGCGGGCCGGATGTTCCGGTGCAAAATTGAGCTTTGTAAACACATGATTATCATCCTCGATTTCAGGACCTTCAGATACTGTAAATCCAATTCTGGAAAAAATATCTATTATTTCTCTTCTGACTATTGAAATAGGATGGCGCGATCCCAAAGGAAAAGGAAAAGCCGGCCTGGTAAGATCTTCGTCACCTGATCCTTCTTCTTGCGATACAAGTTCTTTTTTTATTGTGTTGTATTTCTCCTGTGCCATCTGCTTCAGCTCGTTGAGCTTCTGCCCGAATTCCCTCTTATGATCTGCTGGTATATTCCTGAACTCCTCGAAAAGTTCTGTTATGAGTCCTTTCTTACTGAGATACTTCAGGCGGAATAACTCAAGATCAGCAAGAGTTTTTACTTTTATTAAAGGGATCTCGTCAAGGAGGCTTTTTACTTTGTCAAGCATTGCTTTTAAAATTTATGATCAGCTATGGATTATTTGGAGACCAGTTTCATTTTAATAATTTTAACATCGTTCAAAGGTTTATCAGCCTGATTTGTCTGAACCACTGCAATCTTATCAACGACCTCAACCCCTTCGGTTACTTCGCCGAAAACCGTATAAGTACCATCAAGGCGTGGTGTTCCGCCGGTATTAATGTACGACTCCATCTGTTCCTGTGAATATTTGAAATCTCCGGTTGAAGTAAGATAATCAAACATTTTCAAAGAGGCAAGTTCCTGGATTTCACTGTCCTGAAGTGGTGAACCGGATTTCCTTACACTGTCGGCTGTCTCTTTAAGCAGCCTGCTGAAAAGAGCCTGCTTTATATTGCTGTTTATCCTTTCTTCTGTAGTTCTGAGTTCTGCCTCAGAATATTTCTTACCCTGAACGATGTAAAACTGTGTTCCTGATGAACACATTTCCGGATTGACATCATTTCCCTCACGGGCAGCAGCAATAACACCTTTCTTATGAAACAGCTCCTTACGGAATTCGGCAGGGATAGTGTATGTATCAAGAGTATCAAGCTGTTCTTTCGTCAGACCGGTTCTTGTCATTGGATCGCCTGCCTGGATCATGAAATCTTTTATGACCCTGTGAAAGAGAACCCCGTCATAAAAACCCATATTCACAAGCTTAATGAAATTATCGCGGTGCAGGGGAGTCTCATTGTATAGTTTTATTTTGATATCACCGGCTGTTGTCCTGATTAAAACGTAAGTATTACGACTGTCACCAGGGGCATTACAAGATATAACCATTAAGAAAAACATCAGGGAAACATATCGTCTGATTATAGTGTTCATGAAAATTGAAATTTGGTTAATAACGTTCTGCAAATTTGAGGGCAAAGATATTTAACTTTGGCCGATACTCGAAAAAATTGCTTTTCAAATTGAGCAAATCTTGGTGAAACCCCTTGAAACAATACCAGTTTTACTCATTAGAGCTATATTTGTCGACAAATTTTTGAAATGAAAGAGGTCAGAAAACTTGCAGGCCAGACTTTGATTTACGGTCTGGGAACCATTATTCCGAGGTTCCTGCATTATGCAGTAATGACTCCTTTCTATACAAGGATATTTTATAACGAACTTGGTCAGTATGGTGTAATAACTGAATTGTATGCATGGATGGCAATACTTCTGGTGATCCTGACCTATGGGATGGAAACTGGATTTTTCAGATTTTCGCAGAAGAGCGAAGACTTCCAGCAGGTTTACAGTACCTCATTGATAAGTCTTCTGGTTACCTCAGTGCTTTTTATTATTCTGGTTAATGTTTTTATAAATCCGGTAGCTGCACTTATGAATTATAAAAACAATCATGATTACATCCGGATGTTTGCAGGAATTGTTGCTATAGATGCCTTTGCGGCGATTCCATTTGCCAGACTCAGGAGAGAGAACAAACCTGTTGTTTTCAGCGTGATTAAAATTATAAATGTCTTAATAACTATTGGGCTTGTTGTATTTCTGCTAAAAATAGCTCCGGGATTATGGGAGAAAAGCAACGGATGGTTCAGAACAGTTTACAATCCGGATTATAAAGTCGGATATGTTTTTGTTGCCAACCTTATTTCAAGCGGTTGTACTCTAATCATGCTGATACCGTTTATTTTCGGAATGAAATTCAGGTTTGATTCCGGATTATGGTACAGAATGGTAACTTACTCTTTTCCTCTACTGCTGGCAGGTTTAAGCGGAGTAATCAATGATGCTCTGGATAAGGTGATACTGCGACGGATGATTGGTGAAGAAGATGGCCTGGCAATAGTTGGGAAATACGGTGCAGGATACAAAATCGGAGTTCTTATGGCGCTTTTTATACAGATGTTCAGGTTTGCGGCAGAACCATTCTTTTTTGAACGTGCCAGACATTCAGATGCAAAACGGACCTATAATGATGTCATGAAGTATTTCATAATTATAATGCTGGCTGTGTTTTTGTTTATTAACCTGTATATTTCTGGTTTCCAGTATATAATTGCATTTACCTACAGGGAGGCGCTTATCGTGGTTCCGATTATAAGCATGGCATACCTGCTCTATGGGATTTATATAAACCACAGCATCTGGTATAAGCTAAATGATATGACAATATTTGCTGTTTATATCACTTTTACAGGAGCTGTTATCACTGTGCTTATTAATGTGTTATTTATCCCATTGTACGGATATATGGCTTCTGCCTGGGCGCACGTTGCTTCATACGCAAGCATGATAATATTGTCTTTTATTTTTGCAGAAAAACGATACAAAGTCAACTATAACATGAAACAATATATACCATATTTCCTGATGGCAATAATAATGGTTGTATTCAGCAGGTATTTTAAATATCCTGGTATTACAGCCGAATTACTTATTAATACGTTATTAATACTTATTTTTATTGGATATGCTCAATACAGGGATAGATTATTGAGCGTATTCTTCAGCAGGGTTAAAGAATGAAAATAAGAATAATCAAAAATCGCGGCACAAGCAACCCGAATAAGATACCAAACATTTTGCAGGAATGGATATAAAAGAGTATGCCAGATGACTTTATTGAAACACGAAAGAACAGAACGGATCCCGGCATACGATTTAAATATGACATATAACGGTTGGGGAGGCTTTGATTATAAGGGAAAACAATGAAAATGAAGAGAAAGGAAGTAATACTGATATTTTTTGTCATAACTATTTTTACTTCGTGCAGTAAAAATATAATTCCCGGCTTAAGACCGGGCAAAGCTGGTAATACTTATGATTCTGCTGCTTTTAACTACGTCTATGTTGAAGGCATTAGACAGAAACTTCTGGGAAATCTTGGAGAGGCGCTTCAATATTTTGAACAGTGCCTTGTGATTAATCCGGTAAGCGATGCTGTCTATTACCAGATGGCCCAGATTGTTCTTGGAAATGCTGATTTGGCAAATGGGAAAAGGTATCTTAAGATGGCAAATGAAATTGCTCCGGAAAACATATGGTACAATATGTTACTGGCAAGTATCTACCACCAGGAAAAAAATATTGACAGTGCAATTATTTATTATGAGAAAGCAGTCAGGACTCACCCTGAAAAGGAAGACCTTCAGATCACACTGGCAAATTTGTATACACAGAACAGGAATTATAACAGAGCCGGAAATATTCTTTATAAGTTGGATGAAAAATATGGTGCAAATGAAAGGACTACAATATCCCTGATTGAGAACCTTTTGGCTGAAGGAAAGAATAAAGAGGCACTGGTTAAAGTACAGGAATTACTTGTTCAGAATCCTGACAATATTGTATATAATGGGTATCTGGCCGCAATCTACAGGAGTCAGGGAGACGCAGTGAAGGCAAAAGATGTTTATGATCAGCTTATCGGGAGAAATCCCGATAATCCGGGAATACAACTCTCACTATGTGAATTCCTAATTTCCGAAAAGAGCTTCGAAGAGTTATTTGAGCTGCTTAACACTGTAATAATTAATCAGAAAATAACAAGAGATGAAAAGATATCCCTCATTGCTGAGCTTATCGAGAATGAATATATAGTAAAAGACTACTCTTCTGAAATGGAGCTTGCCTTATTGGTTCTTGAAGCCAATTTTAAAGAAGATGATATTATATTATTGCTCAGACCGGAATTCTTGCAAAAACAAAACAAATCAAATGCGGCAGCTGCACGGCTGGAGGAGATAATAAAAATAAGACAGGACAATTACTATGCATGGGAAAAACTACTTCTGGTTTATTATGATTTAAAGGATTTTGACAATCTTCAGAATCGGGGAGCAGCATGTGCAAGTAAATTTAACCGCTCAATTATTGCTAAAATGCTCTATGCGACTGGCGCAATGGAAAATGAGAATTATGAAATTGCACTTGAGGAACTCCGGAAGGCTGATATTCTGGCGGGAGATAACAGGGAACTGAAACTGCAGGTCCTGACTTTACGGGCAGATACTTATTACAGGATGAAGAATTATGAAGAGGCATTCAAAGCTTTTGATGAAGCCCTGACGCTAAATAACAACGATTTAACAGTTATGAATAACTATGCTTATTACCTGGCTGAACAAAACATGAATCTCAAGGAGGCTGAAAAAATGGCCAGGGAAGTCATTGAAAGAGATAAGGAGAATAATACCTTTCTTGATACTTATGCATGGGTATTATATAAAAAAGGCAAAGTGAGAGAAGCTGCAAGAATAATGGAGAAGATTATTAATTCGGCAGAAAAGGGAGATGCTGAATATTATGAACATTATGGATTTATTCTTAAGAAAATGAGAAAATGCAACCAGGCTATTGAAAGCTGGGAAAACGCAATTTCTCTCGACAAATCAAAGACAAATCTGAATAAGGAGATAGAAAATTGCAAAAAGTAATAGTTATAATAATTCTTACCGCGATTTTATCTGGAGGATGTTCTGTTTCCAGAAAAAAATTAGA
>Ga0209450_10001810_pt1 | contig 10766 bp, 11 predicted proteins | sample FrelakmetLWP11LW_FD_187149 | JGI IMG/M metagenome (GOLD analysis project Ga0209450, IMG submission 187149) | Freshwater lake sediment microbial communities from the University of Notre Dame, USA, for methane emissions studies - LWP11 LW (SPAdes)... | ecosystem: Environmental > Aquatic >... | reverse complement strand
CTTTTCATCAGGACGACGGAAAGCAGACCTATAATAAAAAGAGCTGCCACGATCGGCATCAGGGAAAGAGGCGACTTCGTGGTTTGCTGCGGTAAGGGAGTAAGAGCAGCATTGATTACTACCGTCTGCCCGGGGCTAATTGAGCCCGAATCGGTATAGGATTTATAGCCCTGCATCCGGATTTCAATCGTATAGGTTTTTGTTGCATCTATGGGTACATTCTCGAGAGACAACGGGGTGACACCCTTATAGGCATTGTTGATATAGATATCAGCCCCGCTTGGCTGGGAATAGATCTCTGCACTCGCGGTTGTTGGCTTCACTGATGCAGGCTGGAGAACTGCAGCTACCTGCGCTGTGGTTCCTGCTACGATATTCGCAGTTGTTGAATAATCATTATATCCTGATTTTTTCAGGACCGTTGAATAGGCTCCCGGGGATAGTCCGGTGATGTAAAGAGGACCGGAGGATCGTGTTTCTCCCTTATAATCTCCGTTGAGATAGACCGAAGCACCGGAGGGTGTTGAGGAGACGTCGAGATCACCCGTGGTCGGGCTCGAGACCGGGGAGAGGGTAACAGAAACAGATGTGGTCTGTGCGTTATATACCGTGGCTGTCTGTGAAAAATCCTTATAGCCGGATTTTTTCATGGTTACCGTATGAGTTCCTACAGCAAGGTTGCCGACAATCTGGTTGGTGTATCCCTGGTAGATGCTATCCACGTACAGGCTGGCACCGACGGGAACTGAAGTAGCTGATATTGATCCGTATTGCGCATTCGGTACCAGGGTGGCATACACATTGCTTGTTGCACCCGGTTTCACCTCGATGCTGGTCGAGTAGAGCTGGTACCCGGACTTGGACACCTGAACATTGTGCCATCCGGTGCTGACTGCATTGAACGTCCCGGGAGTGGTAAGCTGGTCATATCCGTTATCCAGGATCGCGGAAGCACCTGCCGGGTTGGAATTCACATAGATGTTTCCCGTCGAGACAATAGGGACAAGGCTTGCGTGGACAGCGATGTGTTGTCCTGCAGCAGGATTCCCGGAATAATACTGGCTCCATGGCTGATAACCCGCTAAATTGACTGCAATCGTATGGCCCGGAGTTCCCGTCACGTATACGGTTGCCGTTGTTGGTGTGTTGCCAACCGGCGTGCTGTCAACGGTAACAGCTGCACCGCTCGGACTTGACGTGATATCATAAAATCCCGCATCTCCACCGATAGGAGGCATGACAACAGCCCCAGAGACTATCCCGGTCATCGCAATTGCGATAATGAGCATTACCAGAAACATCGTTTTCATAATAGATCTCAACTGGATTTTAAAATTTATAAACGAATCGCTATTCTCTTTAAAAATAATGTCTTTAACATACGAAAAAAGATTCTGGCAAGTCTGCTATTTTGCACAAATGCGTATTAAACAAGGGTAAAGTGTTATTTTAACCCCTGAATTTTTCATAAAATCTTCTGAAAATAATACTCTAATCGATAGTTTTCATGCTCCTGGGGGCTTTTTTTAAAGCCTCCACCCCCGCCGCTGTGGCGACCCCCATATCGCGATAGACCCGAATACAGGAGCCATCAACACGAAAACGAATGCTTGAAAATCATAGTCACTTTTTTCATTCCAGTTTTAGTCACATATTTTTTTTAAAAAATGTCGTTGTAAAAATAGAAAAATTTGGGGGTTAGATTGGTACATTACCCTAAACAAATGCATACCAAAATTGGATAACCTGAATTCTAAAGTTCAGAAGTTCTCATCGTTAAAAAAAATAATCAGGGTCGTTTTAGCCTCATCGCTTTTTCATCAGGACGACGGATAACAGACCCACAAGAGAAAGGGCAGCAATGATCGTCATCAGAGAGACAGGGGATGCCGTGGTTGGCTGTGCCACAGGGGTTAAAGCCGCGTTGATTACTACATTCTGCCCGGGGCTAATCGAGCCGGAGTCGGTATAGGTTTTGTAACCGTCCAGCCGTAATTCAATCGAATACGTCTTTGTTGCCTCTATAGGCACATTCTCGAAAGATAACGGGGTGACACCCTTATAGGCATTGTTGATGTAGACACCGGCCCCGCTGGGCTGGGAATATATCTCTGCGCTCGCGGTTGTTGGCTTCACCGTCGCAGGCTGGAGAGCCGCTGACACCTTCGCCGTTGTTCCTGCCACGATATTCGCAGTTGTCGAATAATCATTGTATCCTGATTTTTTCAGGACCGTTGAATAGGCTCCCGGAGAGAGTCCGGTAATGTAAAGAGGGCCGGAGGAACGTGTTTCTCCCTTGTAAGCACCATTGAGATAGACCGAAGCACCGTAGGGTGTTGAGGAGACGTCGAGATCACCGGTGGTCGGGCTCGCGAGCGGGGAGAGCGTGATAGACAGGTACGTAGTCTGTGCGTTATTCACCGTGGCCGTTTGTGTATAATCCTGGTAGCCGGATTTTTTCAGGGTCACGGTGTGGGAACCCACGGCAAGGTTGCTCACGATCTGGTTGGTGACACCCTGATAGATGGTATCCACGTACAGGCTTGCCCCGGTCGGATTTGAAGATACTGAAAGTGAGCCGTATTGCTTGGTCTGAACGAGGGTTGCGTACACGTTACTTGTTTCGCCAGATCTCACCTCTACACCCGTTGAGTAAACCTGGTACCCGGATTTTGATACCTGGACCTCGTGCCACCCGACAGGAACAGCAGTGAACGTTCCCGGCGTGGTAAGCTGGTCATATCCGTTATCGAGGACCGCAGAGGCACCTGAAGGGTTGGAATTCACGTAGATGTTTCCTGTCTGGGCAACCGGGTTGAGGGTGGCAAAAACGCTGACGGTCTGATCGGCAGCCGGGTTCCCGGAATAAAACTGGGTCCAGGTCTGGTAGCCGGATTTGGAAACTGTGATTGTGTGATCAGGAGTTCCGGTAGTACTAACGGTAATGGTGACCGGGGTTATCCCATAGTTCGTCCCATCGAATAGTACACTTCCCCCGGTAGGGTCTGAACTGACCTTGTAGTATCCCTTCTGGCTACCTGGAAGGGGTGTGGGGGTTGGTGTAGCTGTTGGAATAGGGGTTGGTGTCGGGGTGGGGGTCGGTGTAGGTGTCAGAGTCAGAGTCGGTTCCGTAGCGGGCAGGGTGCTAACATTAGCAGATACAAGACCTATCAATGCAATTGCGATGATAAGCATTACCAGAAACGCCTTTTTCATAATAAGGTGAACTGGATTTTTAGATTTATATAAGAATCGCTTTGTTTTTTAAAAAAAGAAGATTCTGATCCTCCTTGATTGAATCATGTTATTGGCCGGATCAGGAATGCACTGATAATTGTCCCGATACCGCCAATTACTGCAAAAATTCCGAAGCTCATAGGGCTGGTACGCAGCACCGATCAAGGGGTTTGCCATCAGGACAATCCCGAAGAGGGTTCCAAGGATCGCTTCGCCTCATTCGCCACCTTTGCTAATCACAAAAGAGACGAGAAATAAATATGGTTTTTTTATTCCCCCTCATAGGGGATTTACCTTCAGGCCAGCAGATTTGTAAATGAGAATCTTCGTTCCGGTTGTATTAAACAGCGTGAGCTGATCGCCGGAAATTTCATACTTCGCTGCTGTTGGCAATAACGAGAAGTACTGGGTTTCCTGCTGCATAACCGGCTCTGCACAGGCCATCCTCGTTGAGGCAGGCTGAGTGATGGTAATACCATTCGATCCAGGAGTTGTGTACGCTGCTGAATACTCGTTACACCCGCCTGAACCGGAAAGTTTCCCGTTCGATCCGAATACCGCAGAAGTCTTACTCCCTGCAGTCACTGACTGGATACCTCCCTTGCCATTGTTATAATTGAACAGGTACCAGGTGCCGGTGATCGGAATACTCACTGCCTTTTTGTAGATAAGGAGTTTTACACCGGTTTTATCGAAGAGGGTGAGCTGATCACCGGAAATTTCATACTTCGTTGCCTGCGGGAGTAACGAAAGGTACTGGGTCTCCTGTTGCATGACTGGTTCCGCACAAGCCATTAGTGTCGTAATAGGCTGGGTGATGGTGATACCATTCGATGCTGTGGTTGTGTACTCTGCATTATACTGATTACACCCGCCTGAGCCGGAAAGTTTCCCGTCAGCACGGAAATCCGCGGTAGTCTGGCTTCCCGTATTTACTGTCTGAATACCTCCTTTGCCATTATTATAAGAGACCAAATCCCAGACACCAACAATCGAAGATGGTGATGCAATGGGTTGTGTCACGACAGGTAATTGAGTCGCGACTGGTGCCGGGGTAGTTGGTGGTGTAGCAGGCTGACTAGTGCATCCTGCAAAGCAAACCATAAGCATAACAATGCCCAGAATCAACAGAAGTAATTTTTTCATAACTCAATTAGACAGAACCATTCCACTTAAACGTTTCTTTATGTTTCAAAAAATGTGAGATTACTTTGATCATCTTGTTCTTCACGAATGGCTTAATTTAAAAATTTTTAAAAAAAAGAAAGGGATTATAAGAATAAGAGCCGGAAAAAATTACATTTTGCCAATATGAAGGTTTTTTCACCCTTCGATGTTATCCACCTTTATTATTTTTTTTGGCAATTCCCCAAAAAATCCTTCCTAATCTTTCACCATCACATTCGTGCGTGTCGGCGATTCCAGGACTTCCTTGAGTTCCGGTGCATCTGGAGGTAATGAAGCCATTTTTCTGGCATACCAGGTGATGGCCGGGTTTGCCGAAATGCCATGTGCAAAGACACTGAATAGAACAGTTGTACTCACTACCACGGCAATGGTCTGCAAACCGGGTATGTCCGGGGCTTCGTTGAGCGTTATGAGCAGCAGGACAATCGAAGCCAGTCCCCGCGGGCCAAACCATCCAATAAAAAGAACTGAATCCGTTTTTAATCCGGTTTTTACTAAAGAAAGTGCAACCGGAAGTATCCGGATGAGGGTGAGACTCAGCACTGCATAGAGGAGAACGGTCTGAGTTATACCGGAGAGGAGACTTGCTGCAATTACCCCGAAGATGAAAAATACGCCGAGACTGAAAATTTCTCCCTCGGTAGAGGTAAATTCGATGATCGATTCACCGACTCCCCTCCCGGTATAGGTGGTAGCCAGTCCACCCACAAATGCGGCGATGAACCCACTCCCCCCCACCGCGGTTGCAGCAGCGTAGGAAATCACCGCGAGTGCCAGAAAGCCAATCCACTGGAATCTCCCCCGCATCAATCCCTTTTCTATGGACTTGTTGACGAGATATCCCCCTGCAAGGCCAACAATGAGTCCTACAAGAATGCCCCATCCTATCTGCTCAAGGGCAAATATGACCCATTGGCTGGCGGGAACAGCGAGCTCTTCTGCCTGGGCAAGAACCAAAAAGAAGGCAAAAAACGGGATTGCTCCCCCGTCATTGAGTCCGCTTTCCACGTTCAGCGCCTGTCGTATCGTGGCCGGGACTTTCGGACTATTGACGATCATCTGGCCAAGTCCGGCATCTGTTGGTGCAAGAATTACTCCAATCAGCGCTGCCTCAGGCAGGGAAAGATCGGTAAAAAGCAGTATTGCAATAACTGCCCCTAAAAAAATCGTCAGAGGAAGACCTATCCCCAGTAATCGCGATGGGAGACTCCGGTTTCCTTTCAATTTACGGAAATCTATGCGGGCTGCATCAGAAAACAGGATTAATACCAGCGCAATTTCTGCAAATACCAGTATTAACTCACTATTTTCACTCAGGGGGATGATATCAAATCCCTCCGGACTGACCAGCAGACCAATCGCCACAAAGATCATCGGGGCGGTAACCATTGACCCTTCAAGGCGATGCGAGACGAGAGAATAGGCAAAAAGAGCCAGGGTAAATATGATGACACCGATGAGGATCAGAGACAGCATTACCAACAAACTAATACTTACGGTGAAATCTATAAAAAAGTGCGTTTTATATCGTGAAGCTATGTGGTGCCATTTCCGGGATCGATAACATAGAGAATCGGACAGGGAACAAAGGAAAAAAAGAAAAAAAATAGATTTTTTTAAGAAGAGGTCTCCGATTTACTGAGGAATCCCGAATGCCTGCTTGGTGCCGGGCAACAGGCAGTAGATCAATATCAGTCCGCTTATGATGATAATCGGTGCCATTGCTTCCCAGGATGAACCTCCCAGTACGCAGATAATTCCGTATATCAGGTCAAAAACAGCAATCAGAACCACAAACATCCATCCCTGGGGCTGGACTTCCCACAACATACGAAATACCGCGAGCCAGATGAAGAATAACAGGCCCCAGAAAAATGCCCCGATAAGGCTGAACTGGTAGAATGCAATCGGTCCAAGATAGGTGGGAATCAGATGTAACATCTGCAACGTATAGATCAACGCGTTAACCGCACCGAGAATAGCCAGAAAGGCCAGAATTGTAACGCCAATAGGTCGTTCTTTTGCCATAATTCAATCACTCCTTTAAGGAGGAAGATTACGACGGCGGAGTATAAATACGTGGCGAAATCCGGCAAGAGAGAGCCATCAAAGTCGATAAAACGAAAAATACCATGATTTCGTGCACTATCCGGTAATATGGTGAACAGGTAAAAAAAGATTGTTACAGGATTATTAAGCAAGAAGTTTCTTCTTGGCAGCGGAAAACTCTTCGTCGGTCAGCACACCCGATTTGTGCAGGTCCGCCAGTTTTTGCAGTTCGGCGGTGACATCCTTGGCGGGTGCCGCTGCCGGTGCAGCGGGTGCCGCTGCCATGGCTTCGGCTGCACCCTGCTGCTTTGCCTGTTCTACTGCTGCCTGCTGCTGCTGTTGGGCTGCAGCCTGCTGTTGGGCCTGTTGCTGCCCCATTTTCATCCCTGCAACAAGCATTAATCCTCGTCCTCTCATTTTACTTACCTCCTTTGGTAATTAATTTCTGCTCTACCGTCCTGATTATTTCTGACGGGATACGACCCTGACTGACCAGTTCTGCACCTGAATGGAGGAGCGCTTCCTTGAAATGGATTGCCCAGGTGTTCTCGAACAAAAGAATTGCAGCAGAGCTGTTCTTTGGTAAATCTGCAGCAATCGCTTCGAGATCGTCAATTGAGAACCATTCTGAGTCACTGACTACCTGAGCGAAAGCGCTGAATGCATCTCCGGTATGTTTTCCCATATCCTTTGCTTCCGTGATCAAGATGTTTCCTTTTGTATCCTTTAACACGAATGCCAGATCGATGATGCGGATGATTTTATTCCTTTCAAGGTTGGCAAGCTCAGGGGCTATCTCACCACTGAACTTGTTCCCGGGAAACTTTACTACGAGATAGTCTACCGGGCCCATTATTTTTCCTGGCTTATTGGTACCTTTTTTTGTCATGATAATCCTTCACTTTGCCTCTCGATTATTAGAGCTGGCATAAGATACTGGTGGATATTCGTAAATAAATATGCTGCGATAATTTACAGAGATTGAAAAGTACTGTTCCGGTCATCGACCTGCCATAAGCATCCGGAAAACTGCGGTTTTATCCGGCACATTGCATTTACCAGTATCCAGATTCCTGTCAGAACACAATTTTAAGAGATCCAAAAAAGGGAATTAGGAAATTTTTAAAAATGATACTAGAGTTTTGGCAGCAAGGCGGCAGTTGAGCTCATAAATGCGATGATGACTGCAGACCAAAGACCCATAAGAATGATGACAAGAGCTATCGGTATGAGTACAACCAGAACAGCTTTTCCGAGTTCCATTTCGTGGTTTTCCTTGAGGCCAATAACCAGAAGGACGAGAGACCAGATATACGCAATAATCGATACAAACGGGATCCACCCAAAGAGCAGAAACGGGGTTGATGCATACATCGTTGTCTTAACCGTCTGCCGGGAACCTTTCTCTCCACCCATCAGCAGTACAAACGCATGCAAAATCAGCCCCTGGACAAATATGCCTAACAGGTAAAAGAGGAACACGAGATAGACAAAGAATACTCCCAGTGCAATGACAAAGCCGGAGAAATTCGAAACAGCGCCCGCTGCAACGCCCCCGACGATCGGGACAGCCCCCATTTTATCAACCATGGAAGTAAACGCGGCAAGGCCCATGCTCACTACAACAATTCCGAACAGGACGGTGAAAATCACAAGGAGGGCTGCATAGTACTGGTAAGCTGCACCAAGGGATTTTCCGTTTGTTTTTTTAAAGGTCTCTGAAGGAGACATGAGGAATCCTTTCATTTCGTTCATTAAGTCTTCGAACATAGTGATATGATAACAACCACAAGGCATATAATACTTGACGTGTCAATCCGCAGAAAAAACCGGTTATACCCATACACTTTTTATCCCTTGTATTTGTTTTTTTAAAAAACACACAGTCTACTGTGAAAAATCGCAAAAATGATAGGAGTGACGCTTCGCAGCAAGTTGATCCCCCGGGCGATGTTCGTGGGTCTCGGTCTGGAGCCCGTCCTCCCATCTGGGAGGTTATCATACCTCGCTCCCTCCCCCAGAGGGGATGGTGAGCGAAAAGGGGGAGGCGGACCAAATTCCATAATGCCTCTAACGGGCGCTTCGAAGTTTTCTGGAGCTCGATCCATGCGTTCTCATCCAGACGTATACTTATCACCTGAGCGGATTTCATGGATCGGGCTCCCTGGTGGGGCACAAAAACACACAGTCCGTTGTGCATTTAAAAAAAAGATAGTATCAGATAAGCCCGAAAAACACTATTCCTCCCGTTATGACAAAGATAATCAGGATGACCACACCTATCTTGGTCTGGCATTTATGACATATTCCTGACGGGGTGGGGTGTTCAGGATAGACGTACTTTTCTTTACACAGGTGACAGGCCTGGGCTGGTTTTGCATCTTCGTGTTTTTTTGAATCATGATGTTTGGCACTCATGGCTAGAGATAGGAAATAATCGGATATTAACATGAGTATTGGTAAACGAGGTCTAACGCCAGAATATCGAAGGAACAAGCGATATTTGGAAGGACTTCGTCTATAAATCGCATCCGACGCTGATAGCCCAGGATCTATGGGCAGATGGTTTGCTTTTGCCGGAGTTCCTTTCTGATTTCCCCTGTTTTTTTATTAATTCGAGATTGAGCTCCGTATGAGCTCTGACAAAACCCCGTCTGATGCAATCCACTTGCAGTAATTACCTATAGAAGGTGGTCCTGATGGAAAAGTAATATTTCACGTCAGTCATCGACGAAAAATTTTCCGATCTTTACCTCAAAACAGGGGTTCTTTTCCTGTTGACCGTGCTATCCCCCCAGACCCTTGGAGTTTCGCCTCCAGATAGGTGCTGTTAGCGGTGATTTTCTGCGTCGTTTCAGACCCGGATAGCCCAATTGGCTGTATTATGGAGTATTCCGAAAATATTAGTGCTGTTTTTTCGCGAATTCGTGCTATTTTTGAGGGCAGGAACCCTTCGCGAAGAGAAGTCTCCGTCGGAGAATGCGATTGCCGGGAATCCACGTCCCCGATACGCAGAATCAAACCTCCCGACAGGAAATATGATACAACAGGGTGAATTATTTTAAAAACCCGCTTTTCCAGCTTTGAAAAATCAGGGAATAAATACCATTAATACCTTCCCACAACCAAAATTGAGAAGATGTCCGCACCAAAGCTTGCCGGCGGTCAGACCCAGGATGAGATTATGGCAGTCTCCCTGTTCAAGCTGGGACTCCGCAGCACCGATACCATGCTTGAGATTGGCTGCGGAACCGGCAAAGTCTCAATAGCTGCTGCACAGCGAGTGAAAAAAGTCTTTTCCATCGATAAAAGGCCCGAAGCAATAAAGACTGCACGGGAATCGGCAGAAAAAACCACTCTGCACAACCTGGAATTTTTTTGTACGGATGCTGCCGCTTTTCTTGCATCAGACCGTATTTTTGATTGTGCTTTTGTAGGCGGAACACAACAACTCGCCGAGGTACTCCCTGTCCTTGTAAAAAAAGTGCGGAGAACAATTGTGGTAAACGCGGTTCTTTTGAGTACACTGAGTCAGGCAGTTGCGACCATGCAGCAGCTTGGTATATTGGGTGAAGTTGTCCAGGTACAGGTTGCACGATCGCATGAGATTGCGGGAAGCATCATGTTCAGACCGATCGACCCGGTCTACGTGATCGTCGGGAAGGGTACTGCATGCTGATTGGTCTGGGACTGGGGCCGGGTAATCCCGAACTTCTCACCCTGCGGGCTGTACGGCTTCTCAAAGAAGCAGATACGGTGTTCGTACCGGGACGGATCGCTTATGATCTCGTAGCACCGTATCGTGATGCGGAAATACTCAAATTCCCGATGACCGATGACGAATCCCTGATCCGAAAGTGCCTTTTAGAGAATGCAGAGAAGATTGCCCCTGCAGCGCAGAGGGGTCTTGCGGTGTTCGGTATTCTTGGGGACCCGAATTTTTTCTCCACGTTCTCCCGTTTGTGCAGTATTCTGGCAGAGAAATATCCCGCTCTTGAATACCGGACAGAACCCGGGATTAGCTCAATCACGGCGTTTGCCGCCGCTGCCGGGATCTCGCTCAACGGGGGGTTTATCGTGTCCGACGGACCTGAACCCGATTCACGGATTCTTCTCAAGGTAAAGCATCCTAAAGAAAAAGCTGACGAACTCCGCAGAGAGGGTTACCGTGAGTTCGTACTGGTTGAACGGATGTATTTTGCTGACATGAAAGTGTACAGGAATAACGATCTCCCGGAGAAAAGCGATTACTTAAGCGTCATGTATGCGAGGCGTTAATCGTGCAGGCAAAG
>Ga0209450_10001809_pt1 | contig 10766 bp, 12 predicted proteins | sample FrelakmetLWP11LW_FD_187149 | JGI IMG/M metagenome (GOLD analysis project Ga0209450, IMG submission 187149) | Freshwater lake sediment microbial communities from the University of Notre Dame, USA, for methane emissions studies - LWP11 LW (SPAdes)... | ecosystem: Environmental > Aquatic >... | reverse complement strand
TCCGATCTCCGCAACCTGCTCCGGCCGGCGCCTCGGCGCCCGTGGCCACGGATGCACCGGAACCGGCCGAGTTGCGGATCGCCAACCGCCGGATCGTCATGCTGCGGGCCGAGTCGTATGGTCGACCGCCCGGCGACCGGGTCATGTCGATCCAGTCGACGGTGCCGTCGCTCGTGGAGCGGGGCGGACCGCTGGCGGTGACGACGGTGGACACGCCCGAAGGCGTCGTCGTGCTGGTGGACGGTTCGCTGCTGTTCCGCGTGCTCAACGGGGACGTCGATGCGGAACTCGGCGAGACGCCGCAGACCGTCGCTGCGGCGGCGGTGCGCAACGTCGAGCAGGCCCTGGCAGAAATGCGCGAGGCGCGCGACGCACGCGCGATCGGGCCCGCCGTGCTGCATTCACTGGTCGCCACGACGATTGCGATCGTGCTGTTCTGGCTGCTGTGGCGGGCGTACCGGTGGCTGGCGGCCCGGCTGCGGGACGCGGTGCACCGCCACACCGAACGGCTCATGCCCCACTGGGGCCGTCCGATCGTCGGGCCCACGGGCATCGAGCGCATTGTCATGGCGCCCGTGCGCGTCGTCGCGTGGCTGGTCGCATTCCTCGTCGTCTACGAATGGCTCGCGTACGTGCTGGGGCGGTTCCCGTACACGCGTCCCTGGGGGGAGGCGCTGTTCTCGAACCTGGCCTCGGCAGTGGGCGAACTTGCGAGCGGCATTGCCCGCGCGCTGCCTGGCCTGTTTTTCGTCGCGGTGATCTTCTACCTGACGAGGGTCGTGGCCCGCGCCGTGCGCCTGTTCTTCGCCGGCGTGGCGGAAGGCCGGATCCATGTGGCGTGGGTGGACGAGGCCACGGCGCGTCCGACGTCACAGCTCGTCGTTGCCGTCGTCTGGCTGTTCGGTTTCGTGGCCGCGTACCCGTACATCCCGGGCAGCGGGAGCGAGGCGTTCAGGGGCATCGGCGTGTTCGTCGGACTGATGCTGTCGATCGGCTCGTCCGGGGTCGTCAACCAGGCCGTGAGCGGGCTGATGCTGATGTACACGCGCGCGCTGCGACCCGGCGAGTTCGTGCAGATCGGCGAGACCGAGGGCATCGTGCGGTCCATCGGCTTCGTGAACACGCGCATCGAGACGCTGCGCCACGAGGAAATCAGCATTCCGAACGCCGTCATCGCCGGCACGGTGACGCGCAACTATTCGCGCCTGGCGGGCGAGGGCGGCGTGCGGCTGCCGACCAAGGTCACGATCGGGTACGACGCGCCCTGGCGCCAGGTCCGCTCCATGCTGCTGATCGCCGCGGAGCGGACGCAGAGCATTTCCCGGACGCCCGAGCCGCGCGTGCTGCAGACGGCGCTGCAGGACTTCTACGTCGAATACACCCTGGTGGTGAGCGTCGCGGACCCCTCGCGCAAGCCGCTGGTGCTCGACGAGCTGCACGGCCACATCCAGGACGTGTTCAACGAGAACGGCGTGCAGATCATGTCGCCGAACTACGAGGCTGACCCGGCGGCGCCCAAGGTCGTCGCGCGCGAGGACTGGTTCAAGCCGCCGGCGCAGCGCTGAGCATTCCTACAGCGTGTGGCCGATGTTCTGGACGTGGGTCCGCTCGTAGGAGCTCTGGCAGTCGAAGCAGCGGCTGGCAAACGGCGTGGCGCGCAGCCGCTCGATCTCGATCGGCGCACCGCAGCCGTCGCAGTGACCGTACGTGCCGTCGCTCATGCGCAGGAACGCCGCGTCGATGAGGCGCAGTTCCTGCAGGTCCCGGTCGATTTCGGCGAGATTGACGTCCACCATCAGGTCGGCGAACGAGTCGTCCTCGAGGTCGCGCACCTGGTCGGCGATCATCGTGTACTGCTCGTCGTCGCTCTTGCGCAGGGTCTGCTGGATTTCCTCGCGCAGCTGGCGCGCACGGGCCTTCAGGGTGTTGCGCAGTTCCTCGGTCTGGCGTGGGTGCAGGGTGTGGCTCATCGGTGGCTCCGTGCTGTCCTTGCAGTCGCTGGCGGTGTCGCGAATCCGATCCAAGCATTGATCCGCCAGTGCGCCGCACCAATAAGGGAATCGCGCAAAAGGCACGGTCCGGTCGCGCAGATGTCATAATCAGCACTGAGGCTTTCACTCGGTGCGCGGCAAGGTTCGCGCCGCGCGAGCAATTCAGGAGATCGACATGGAGGACACCCGCAAGCCGGCACGCAAGGGACGTGCCACGAGCGCCGCCAGGCCCGTTGCGAAGCCAGCCCCGAAAGCGGCGGTTGCCAGCAGCCCGGCGCGCAAGACGCCCGCCAAGGTCGCGGTCGCGACCGAGGTCTCGCCGGTCCGGCGCGAGGAGATGATCCGACTGGCAGCCTATTTCCGTGCCGAGCGGCGCGGATTCGCCCCGGGCAACGAGTGGGAGGACTGGCTGGCCGCTGAGGCGGAGGTGGGCGCGCTGGTCGGCGCGGCTCCGTCGGCCGCGCCGCGCAAGTCGCCGGCGCCGAAGGCCCCCAAGGCTCCCGGAGTCCCCAGTCCCGCCAAGGCCCCCAAGGCTGCCAGAGCCCCCAAGGCCTGATGCCTGCGCCAGCCCGCCGCGGACCTCAGTCCGGCGGCAGGGCCGCGCCCTTCGGGAACAGGGTGTCCTCGTAGCCGAGGTCGTGCAGGCTGCGGAGCCGCATCGGGTACAGGATGCCGTCGAGGTGGTCCACCTCGTGCTGGACCACGCGGGCATGGAAACCCTCCACCTTTCGGTCGATCGGCCGTCCGTCGAGGTCGTGGCCCCGGTAATGCAGCCGGCGGTGACGCGGCACCAGTCCGCGCAGGCCGGGCACCGACAGGCAGCCCTCCCAGCCGTCTTCGACCTGGTCGCCGATCGGGGTGAGTTCGGGATTGACCAGCACCGTGTAGGGCACTTCGCCCGCCTCCGGATAACGCGGGTTCTGCCGTACCTCGAAGATCACGAGCCGCAGCGACACGCCGATCTGCGGCGCGGCGAGGCCGGCGCCGTCGAGCGAGCGCATCGTGTCGTCCATGTCGCGGACGAGTTCCTGCAGCTCGCGCGTGCCGAACTCGGTCACCGGTCGCGCCACCTGCCGGAGCAGCGGGTGGCCCATCTTGAGCACGGGTCTGACGGCCATCGGCGGGCCCTGTGTGTGCAGGCTGCGGGCCCGCAAGGTTAGAGCAAACCGTCTGGTTGACAAGCACCGGGGGCAGGGGTAGCAAGGGCGGCCTGAAACCAGCGGGGGTGGCACCATGCGCATGCAGGGCGATTCGGCGGGTTGACCGGCCATGGACCACGGACTCAAGTGCTGGAAGTGCGGTGCGTCGCTCGCCGACTACACGCTGCCGCTGCGGCGCCTCGAGGAATGCCGCGAGTGCCACGCCGAGCTGCATGCGTGCCGGATGTGCGAGTTCTACGACACCTCGAAAGCCAAGCACTGCCGCGAGACGATCGCCGAGGAAGTGAAGGACAAGACGAGCGCCAATTTCTGCGATTATTTCCGCCCCACGCCCGAGGCCTGGCAGCCGGCGCAACTGTCGGCGGCCGAGCAGGCCCGGGCGCAGCTCGAGGCCCTGTTCGGCAGGAAATGATGCCGGCGGGTCGCGCACGATTCCACGGAGTCCATCCTGATGCATCCCAGTCGAGTCCCAGTGGTCGCTGCCATGGCAGCGCTGACGTTCGGTGCCGCGACGTTCACGGCGCAGTCGGCTGCGCCCGCCGAGGGGTTGGGCCTTGCCCCCGTCCGGCCTGAGATCTACGCCCCCGTCACGCTCAGCGCCGACCTCGCGCCGCTCACATCGAAGGAGCGCGAGATGGCCGGACTGTTCATCGGCGCGGCCACCATCATGGACGAGCTGTTCTGGCAGCAGGCCTACCCGGGCGACCGCGCGAAACTGCTGGCCGGCATCGCGGACCCGGCCACGCGCCGCTTCGCCGAGATCAACTACGGCCCCTGGGACCGGCTCGCCGGCAACGCGCCGTTCGTGCCGGGGGTCGGCCCGAAGCCGCCCGGCGCCAGCTTCTACCCGCTCGACATGAGCAAGGAAGAGTTCGAGCGCGCCAACCTGCCGCGCAGCCGCAGTGAATACACCGTCCTGCGCCGCGACGGGCAGGGCAAGCTCGAAGTCGTGCCGTACTCGAAGCACTACGGCGCGCAACTCGAGCGCGCCGCCGGGCTGCTCGAGCGCGCCGCCGGCCTCGCCGAGGATCCCGGGCTGCGCAAGTACCTCGAACTGCGCGCGACGGCGCTGCGCACCGACGACTACCGCGCGAGCGACATGGCCTGGCTCGACATGAAGGACAACCGCCTCGACATCGTCATCGGGCCGATCGAGACCTACGAGGACAAGCTGCTCGGCTACAAGGCCGCGTTCGAGGCCTACGTGCTCGTGAAGGACCTGGAGTGGAGCAAGCGGCTCGCGAAGTACGCCGCGATGCTGCCCGCGCTGCAGCGCGGGCTGCCGGTGCCGGACGCCTACAAGGTCGAGACGCCGGGCACCGATTCCGACCTGAACGCCTACGACGTCATCTACTACGCCGGCGACTGCAACGCGGGCTCGAAGACGATCGCCATCAACCTGCCGAACGACGAGCAGGTGCAGCTCGCCAAGGGCACGCGTCGGCTGCAGCTCAAGAACGCCATGCGCGCGAAGTTCGACAACATCATGCTGCCGATCGCCGCCGAGCTGATCGTCCCCGAGCAGCGCAAGCACGTCACCTTCGACGCCTTCTTCGCCGACACCATGTTCCACGAGGTGGCCCACGGCCTCGGCATCAAGAACACCGTGAACGGCCGCGGCACCGTGCGCGACGCCCTCAAGGAACTCGGCTCGGGGATCGAGGAGGGCAAGGCGGACGTGCTCGGCCTGTACATGATCACCCGGCTGCACGAGCAGGGCGAACTCGACGGCGCCCTCGAGGATTACTACGTCACCTTCCTCGCCGGCATCTTCCGCTCGGTGCGCTTCGGCGCGGCCTCGGCGCACGGCGAGGCGAACATGGTGCGGTTCAATTTCTTCGCCGAGCGCGGCGCGTTCACGCGCGACGCGAACGGCCACTACCGGGTGCACATGCCGAAGATGCGCCAGGCGGTCGACGATCTTTCCGCCGTGCTGCTCAAGCTGCAGGGTGACGGCGACTATGCCGGCGTGCAGGAGCTCACCCGGGAACTGGGCATGATCCGTCCCGAGCTGCAGGCTGACCTCGACCGGCTGTCGCGGCGCGCCATCCCGGTGGACGTCGCGTTCACCCAGGGCAAGTCCGTGCTTGGTCTCGAGTGAGGTGCGCGGCGATGGGCGCAGTGCTGCGGGTGCTGGACGGTCGGCCGCGCGATCTCGGTGGCTTCGGCGTGCGCCGCGTGCTGCCGGCGGGCGGACAGCAGACGGTCGGTCCGTTCATCTTCTTCGATCACATGGGGCCGGCGGCGTTCGCCCCGGGCGCCGGCGTGGACGTGCGCCCGCATCCGCACATCGGCCTCGCCACGGTCACCTACCTGTTCGCCGGTGAGTTCATGCACCGCGACAGCCTCGGCACTGCCCAGCTGATCCGCCCGGGCGACGTGAACTGGATGGTGGCCGGGCGGGGCATCGTGCATTCCGAGCGCACGCCACCCGAGGCCCGGGGCGCCGCGGGCGGTGCGGTCATCCACGGCATCCAGACCTGGGTGGCGCTGCCGCGTGAGCGCGAGGAGATCGAGCCGTCGTTCGAGCACCATCCGGCACCGACTTTGCCTGAGATCCACGCCGCCGGCGCGACGCTGCGGCTGATTGCCGGCGCTGCGTACGGCCGGCAGGCGCCGACGGCCGTGTTCTCACCCATGTTCTACCTGGCCGCGACGCTGCACGAGGCCGCGCTGGTCGAGTTGCCGGACGAGTACGCCGAGCGTGCGGCCTACGTCGCGGAAGGCGCAGTCGCGGTGGACGGCACCCGCCACGAGGTCGGGGCCATGATCGTCTTCGCCGCGGGGGAGCGCGCGGTCCTGCGCGCGGCGACCGCTGCGCGCCTCATGCTGCTCGGCGGCGCGCCGGTCGACGGGCCACGCCACATCTGGTGGAACTTCGTGTCGAGCAGCCTCGAGCGGATCGAGCGCGCCAAGGTCGACTGGCGCGACGAGCGGTTTGCGGCGGTGCCAGGCGACGCCGAGCGGATCCCGCTGCCGGAGCGCTAGCCCGGCGCACGCTCGCTATTGCAGGGCCGTGGCGCAGCCGCGGAACGACCTGCCGCCGAACTCCACGATCATCCGCTGCGCGAATCGCTCGTCGGACATGTCGTCCGCGCAGGCTTCCGTCGTCACCGACACCTTGATGCGCTGGCCGCCATGCGCGGCCCGGAAGACGCGAGCACCGGCGGTCTCGCTGCCGCTTTCCGACGCGTCATCGAACGCGTGGCGTTCCTGCCCGTAATTGGTCACGAATTCGAGCCGCGTCCCGGGGCCGATCTCCACCGTCCAGCCGGGTTCGTTACCGCGGCCGCGAAAGCGCACGCCGCGCTCGCGGGCATCGGCCAGCAGCGACTCGTAGCGCGCCTCGCGACACTGGACCGGAGTGCTGCCCGTGCGCTCGAAAATGGCGGTGTCGCCCTTGGTCCAGAACGTGAGAGAGCCGTCCGAGTACTTCGCCCCCGAGGCGCTCACGACCTGCGGCAGCTTGCGCGGTCCCTCGTGCAGGTCGAGGGTGATCGCGTTCTCGCGGTACAGGTTCTTCATATTCAGCGTGAGTCCGCCGTCGCAGTTCCAGACGTAGGCACGCAGCACGCCTTCCGGGGGCGGCACGTCGACGTAGGGCTGGGCGGCGGGAGGCGCTGAGGAGGGCTCGGCAACGGCCGAGGGCTGTGCAGCGGCTGGCGCCGACTGCTCGGCTTTGCGGTCGCAGCCGGTCAGCGTCGGCAACGACGCAAGCAGCAGGGCAGCGATGAACGCTGCGACAGTCGTACGCATGGATCCCTCCCGGACTTGCGCTGGCCAGTGAAGTCTAGCGCAAGCCCGGAAGGGCGAGGGGTGGGACCCCGATCAGAAGCCGCTCACGTTCAGCCGGTCGCCGGTAACGGTGTTGGTGCTGAGCGAGGTCGTGGGCGTCGCGGAGTCGAGGATCCCGCTCTTGACCTGCGCGGCGGTCGCCGACGGGTTGAGCGCCTTGTAGAGCGCGGCCGCGCCGGTCACGTGCGGGGTCGCCATGGACGTGCCGCTGTAGCTGCCGTAGCCCGCGACGACCTGGCCCTTCGACGACACCGGCAGCGTCGACCAGATGCCCGACCCCGGCGCGCCGAGGTCGACGGACGTCCTGCCGTAGTTCGAGAAGCTCGACTTCGCGCCCGACGACGAGATCGACGCGACGGCGATGATGTTCGCGTTCGCGTAGCTCGACGGATAGTGCGGGGTCGAGTCGTTGTTGTCGCCGACGCCATCGCTGCCGCCGTTGCCGGCTGCCGCGACGAACAGGATGCCGGCGGTGTTGGCGCGCTCGATGGCGTCCTGCAGCGCCTGCGAAAAGCCGCCGCCTCCCCAGGAATTGTTGGTGGCGACGAAGTTGAGGCCGTGCCGCGTCTTGAGGTCGGTGAAGTAGTCGACCGCCTTGATGGCGCTGGCGGTGGTGCCGCCGCGCCGGCCGAGGAACTTGGCGTTCATCAGCTTCACCTTCCAGCACACGCCCGCCACGCCCGTGCCGTTGCCACCGACGCCGCCGATGGTGCCCGCAACGTGCGTGCCGTGGTCGTCGCCGGCGCCGTCGAAGACCGTGCCGTCATTGGCGTCGAAGTCCCAGCCGTACACGTCGTCCACGAGGCCATTGCCGTCGTCGTCGACGCCGGGGGTGCCGTTCGTCTCAACGGGATTCCTGCCAACATTGGCCGCGAGATCCGGGTGCGCGTACATGTAGCCTTCGTCGATGATGCCGACGTACACGTTGCTGCAATCCGTCTTGTTGTTGGTCCACGCGGTGCCAGCGCCGCTGCCGTACTGGTTCGCAGGCGACGTCGCGGCCCCGTACATGCCCCACAGCGAGCCGTTGGTGAAGTACGTGTCGTTCGACGTGGCGTCGTGGTAGTAGACCCAGTTCGGTTCGGCGTACTCGACCGCGAAGTGGGCCTCGAGCTGGCCCATGGCGCGCGCGACCGACATGCCCGGCGGCAGACGGACGAGTTCCAGGTCGCCGACGCCCTGCTGCCGCATCAACGCAGTGGTGACTGCTTCGGTACCGATCGCGCCGGCTCGGCCGCGCGCCGCGGCCTTGTCCGCCGCGGCGGTGCCCGGCCGGAACTTGACCAGCACTTCACCCGGCACGAACTGCGGGCCGCTGCTCGCGCGGGCCAGGTCGGCTTTTGCATCCTGGGCGGCCGCCGGTACGGCGGCGAACGCCGTCGCGGCCGCGACGGCGGCAATCAAGGACTGCTTCACGGTCATCGAGGTCTCCCTGCGTGCGCCCGGTCGACAGGTCGGGCGGCGTGTGCCGCGTTATAGACCGCGAGGCATCCGAGTTGCAAGACGATCGACGCGATCCGGGATTCTGTCGAGTGCGATTTGCCTTAATGCCTCAGCAGCGGGCCGCGCGCACGCGTTCCCTGGCGTCCCGCCAGCGCTGCCAGAGCAGCGCGGCTTCGCGTGCCGAGTAGCCGCTGCGCATGCGCGCGTTGATCTCGTCGAGCTGGCGCTGCAGCACGGCACAGCGATCGTCGGCAGCCGACTGTGGCACCGCGGCGGAATCGCTGGGTTTACGCAATGGCCGCGTGGTGGCGCGTGGTTGTGGCGGTGCCGTGGTGGCCGGCGCCCCGGCGCGTGATGCCTCGACGGACAGCGTGCGAGCCTCCGTGGCCGCGCCACAGGGACGATCGGCGAACACCGGGATGCCGCCGTCCTGGCAGACGAACACTGCACGCTGTTGTCGCGGGGCCGCTTTCGGCCGAGTGGCATCCGGCACCACCCCGCCGCCGTCCTGCGCGGGACTGGTGGGCGCACCGTCGACGGGTGCCGCGTCGGCGCAGAGCATGCACATGAGGCCTGCGACCAGCAGCGGGACAGTGCCGCTGCGGGCTGTACGGTCGAACGGTTTCATGGCCGGCCCTCCGTGGCGGATCGGGCCGCAGCATGCACCGTGCGCGCCCCGACTACCCGGCGCATTCGTGCCGGGAATGCCTGATAACAGCGGGTTGCGGCGCGGTTACGCGCGGCCGACGTTCGCGTCGGTCGGCGTGTGGAAGTACTGGCTTTCCTCGGAGAACTGGTCGACGAGCCGCTTCAGTTCCGCGATGCGGCCCTCGGCCGTGCTGATGGGCAGGCACTCCTCGCAGCGCGGGTCGCCGCAAGGTTGCCGCGAGTAGAGCCAGTACTGGACGGCCCCGGCCAGCAGGCCATCGGCGATGTCCCAGAGGTCGGCTTTCTCGTCGCCGTCGGCGATCTGGTTGCCGAGGTCGACCGCCTTGCCGAAGGCTTCGTCGAACGCATGGGCTGCTTCGCTCATCTTGGCGGACTCGATGTTCGTGGTGTCAGGGGGATGCTCGACGGTCAGATGCCGGCCTTGGCCAGCGCGTCGAGCACGGAGCGGATTGCACCGGCGAGGCCCGGGTGGCCGGCCTCGAGCCGGACCGCAGCGCCCTCGAGTGCGTCGCCATGCTCACCCGATGCTGCCGCCGGCGGCGCTGCGTCAAGCGCACGACGGATGTCCGTCACGGCCGCCTCGAGCAGGGCGCGGTCGTCGGGGCCGAGTTGCTGCGCCTTCGCGAGCTCCGCGTGGAGGTCGTGCACTGTCTGCTTGAGATCGCTCATGGCCGTACCGTTCGCGCGATGATCCGACCCACAGTTTAGCAGCGCCCGGTGCTCGAGGTCGCACCGTCAGGCGGGCCGTTCGGCTAGAATCTGCCGCTCATGCCACCGGGTCCAGACCGCCCGGTCCAGGCCCGCCGGGCCCAGCAAGGAGACTGTCCAATGCCTGCCATCCGTCGCTCGCTCCTGCCGCTCGCGCTGCTCGCGCTCCTGGCCGGCGCACCCGCCGCGCACGCCGACGGCGTACGCTTCGAGGTCACGCCCTTCGGCGGCTACCGTTTCGGCGGCGACCTCGATTACGTCGACCCGCAGACCGAGGAACTGAAGGCCGCGGATCTCGACGCGGGGGGCAGCTGGGGCATCGACCTGGGCCTGTACCGCGACCAGACGTCGTTCTACGAGCTGCTGTACTCGACGCAGGAGGTCGGCCTCGACAGCAACGAAGCGGCGCACGAGGACGTGGACGTCACCACCGAGTACTACCAATTCGGCGGTACGCTGTTCTTCCCTGCGGAGCAGTGGCTGGTCCCGTACCTCTCCTTCACGCTCGGTGCCACCGAGTTCAGCGCCGACGGCTTCGATTCGGAGACCAAGTTCTCGATGAGCCTCGGGGGCGGCTTCCGCCTGCCATTCACCGACAATTTCGGTGCGACGCTCGGCTTGCGCGGTTACCTGACGTTCGTGGACTCGGACACCAGTTTCTTCTGCGCCAGCGGCGGGAGCGACTCCGGCTGCCTCGTGCAGTCGTCCGGCAGCACCTTCTTCCAGGGCGAGGCCACGCTCGGGCTGACGCTCAGGTTCTGACGCCGGGGCGCGTCAAACCAGCACGCGCTCGATGCCGCCCGCGTTCGCGCGGCGCACGTACACCTCGAGCCAGTTCGCCCCGAGCAGGTGCCGGGCCAATTCGACCACGACGTAGTCGGCGTCCGTCCCTGAGTCGTCGTCGTAGCGTTTGAGTCCCTGCAGGCAGGACGGGCAGGAGGTGAGCACCTTCACCTCGCCCACGAAGCCGTCCGCCCGCAACCGCGCCGCGCCGCGCTCC
>Ga0209450_10001808_pt1 | contig 10767 bp, 14 predicted proteins | sample FrelakmetLWP11LW_FD_187149 | JGI IMG/M metagenome (GOLD analysis project Ga0209450, IMG submission 187149) | Freshwater lake sediment microbial communities from the University of Notre Dame, USA, for methane emissions studies - LWP11 LW (SPAdes)... | ecosystem: Environmental > Aquatic >... | reverse complement strand
GTTCCCGTTTTCATGGTGGAGGCGGGGGGAGTCGAATCAAAATTGGCACTTTTCGCTAACTGGTTGACACTCCAGGTTTTCCCTTTGATTTCAGCAGGTAACACCCATTTACAGAATCCTTCAATAGTCGAAATACCTTCAATGTTTTCAACCAATCTGAAAAAAATGTGGCCCACAACGTGGCCCATCAAACCTTCCCTGCTGACCACAAACCCCACCGAGCAACCCCACGCTCTAGTTTTTGCCTGAGTATTCGGGATTTGTCAAGAATTCTGTGTGTGTGTGGCGTGGGCCGCCTGGGTGACACGCCCGAATTCCGGGCACCGGAACCTCAATGTTGCCCAAACTGAGTGGTGGCAATAGGTTACAGAGCATCCATCCCGGGCAAGATGTGTGAAACGGCGACGTGTCGGCTACAAAAAAATCCCAAGATAATTAACCGAAAATACAGCAAAAATAAGCAATAAAGGCAGGATATTCGCCATAAATTCACTACTTAGGGCCAGGAACCGATTGCTCGGGCACAATAATGCCGTTGGGGCAAGGTCGCTTGCTTCCAGCCGAAGGCCCTTGGGCAGAATAACAAGAAAACGCCCAAATGCAGTAGCGGCGAGATGCCTCGCTCCCACCCGCTCCGGGCAACTTGTCCATCAGAGGCGCCCGATCCTGGTTTATAAAATAGTATTATTTGACGACTTTTGGTACGTATAAATATATTTTTTTAAACCGACGCTTGACTCTGGTTTAAAAATATGGTTTATTAATGACCGTGAGTCGTCAAGCAAAAACCAAAATAAACCGATTAATCACCCAATGGCCCAAAGGCACGGTTGGAGTTGCATCCTATTTAAACACTTTGGGCTTCGGATACGATCTTCTGGTAAAATACAAAAATAGTGGATGGATAGAATCCTTCGGAAGAGGCGCCTACACGATCAGCGAGGACAAGGTGGAATGGCCTGGTGCCGTTTATGCGCTTCAAACCCAGCTGAATCTCAATGTCCATGCAGGAGGGAAAACATCCCTTGAATTGAAAGGCTATGCTCATTACCTGCCATCCGAGCAGAAAAGGATATTTCTGTATGCTCCGCTAGGTCAGGTCTTGCCCACATGGTTCAGAAGAGCCCCTCTAGGGGTCGATATCGTCTTGACCCGCACAAACCTGTTTCCTGCTAACCTCCAAGAGGGTTTTTCAGACTACACTGAGAGGGATTTCTCTATAAGGATCTCCTCCCCTGAAAGGGCTGCGCTGGAGATGCTTCATTTGGTTCCCCGAAAAATAACTTTCGAGGAAGCTTCATTAATCCTGGAGAGTCTTGTCAGCCTCAGACCGGAGGTAGTTCAGAGATTACTCGTCTCATGCCGGTCCGTTAAAGTGAAACGACTCTTTCTCTACATGGCGGAGAAGCATGAGCATCCCTGGTTACCGCAGCTCGATCTTTCCCGTTTCGATTTGGGGCATGGAAAGCGCATGCTGGTTCCGGGCGGAAGGTACGAGAAGAAATACCAGATCACAGTTCCCAGGGATCATCTGGAAGAGGTCTCTGGATGAAGCACACGGTATTCTTCAGACAGGCGGAGTTGCTCCTCACAATCTTGCCCTTGATTCACAAAGAGGAGGTATTCGCTTTGAAAGGGGGGACGGCGATCAATTTCTTCGTGCGGGATCTCCCCCGTCTTTCAGTGGACATAGACCTCACGTATCTTCCGGTGAATGAAAGAGACTTTGCCCTGAATGACATCCGCAATGCTTTGGTTCGTATTTCCGGAGAGATCCACAAAAGGATACCAGGGACAAAAGTCACCTTGAGAAAAATCCACGGTGCCAATGTTCTGAGGGGCATGGTTGTGGAAAGGGAGGGAGTCACCGTCAAAATAGAGCCAAATTTGGTCTTGAGAGGCTCAGTGTATCCCCCTGAAGTGCGACCTCTGTCCAGGAAGGCTCAAGAGGTGTTTGAATTATTTGTCCAGAACCGAATTCTTTCCACCGAAGAACTGTACGCCGGGAAAATCTGTGCAGCGCTCGATCGTCAGCATCCCAGGGATCTCTTCGATGTCCATTGGCTGTTACGTCATGAGGGGATCAGCCTCAGAATAAGAAAGGCGTTCCTCGTCTATGTCATAAGCCACCCAAGACCCATGATCGAGATCCTGAATCCTAGCTTCAATGACATACGGGATGTTTTCGAAAAGGAATTCAAGGAAATGACAACTGAGACCTTGAGCTATGAGGAGCTTTGCGCAACAAGAGAAACCCTGGTTTCAACGCTAATGAAAGAGGTCACCACCAAAGAAAAACACTTCCTTGTTTCAGTGAAAGAGGGCTTGCCCAGATGGGACCTTCTTGGGCTCGAAGGAGTCGAGAACCTGCCCGCAGTAAAGTGGAAACTCCTGAATATCGGGAAAATGGAGCCGTCAAAACATAGGGACGCTGTTCGTAAGCTAAAGGATTATCTAGCGGTGTAGAGCCTTCCTGCCCGGCAAAGGTGGGATCACCATGCCCAGTCTTTTTCGACGGCAACAGGCAGGGCGGCCGCTAAATACTGTAGAGGACGAAAATTCGACGTTCGACAGTAAGGCTAAGCGGGAATAGAATCGGGCTGCAATTGGCTTTACCTTACTAAGAGTTACGGACAACAAACCTACTGTTGGGCACAGCCTGTCTGACCGAAAACAAGGCTGCACCAAAGAGAAGCGAATAGAGAACTACCTTTCGCTCCGCGATGCCCTTGACAGCGAGAAAGGTCAGATCTGACAAAGGAAATGAAACAACTACTACCAATTGGAGTCTGATTCGTGCCTTCCAACATGGTGCTAAGATTCAGGGATCTTATCAGTGAAACCATTCAGGAGCACCGTTCGTGCATAAAGAAATTCGGCTACGTTTGGTGGGCATGGTGGAACAAACCGGACGAGAGAGTTCCGCGCAAAGAATTAACCCAATTCCAGGATACAATAAAGGAGAACGGACACATTTGGATATACCTCGCCGATTCAGGAACCTTAAGACTGTATAGAGCGAAACTGGTCGATATTGATTTTCCTGAGGACGATGAACCAAAAGAGTGCCGAGAGTTCGATAAGGTTCCAGAGTATTACTGCACGTCAAAGTACAAAGTCTGGTTTCGTTTTGCGAGCATTGAAGACGCTTTTCCTGAAGAGATTCGACAATGGTCATATGATAGTCCCTCGGAGTTTCTCTACGTGCCCGAACCAAGCGTTTTTCAAGACAAACAGGTCTCCAGCATCCACGAGATGCTAACTCTTCGCCACAGAACAATTTATTTCATCCAGCCTTATAACCCAAAATCGCATGGTGTGCTTCCGCCTGGGATCACAAAAGATAACCCCGCAGGCCAAGATGAACTTCAAGCCACAATTGAGAAGTTCGTTGACAAGACCATCACACTGATAGAAGAAATAAACCATTGCTGCGACTACGCTCCGCAACTTACGACTCCTCCAGTCAAGATGCCTCCGTATCCAAAGAAAATGGAAGCCAGCCTAAAAGCGCCCGCAAATAGTGAAACCGCCTTCAAGGAATTCGCCAGCTCCATATATATGTTGATCAACGATGGGCACAAAGATGTGAATAAGGGCACCACGATCATCGGAAGAAAGGATCTCTTGGAGTTTGGAGGTGAGTCAACGACCTCCGGCATAGCCGGAGGCTTGTAGTATGTGAACCGCTCAAAGCGGTGGTAAACCTTGGGCCACCTCAAAGGTGGCAGCTATTTCCCTAATACAACCTTAATTGATCGATTCTCCGATCTTCTCTTTCCTGCTCTTTGATATATTTGCGAATCGCCTCTTCATTCTTACCGACCGTACTCACATGGTAGCCTCTTGCCCAAAACTCTTCCCCAGTAAAATTCTTCCTTCGACCAAAAAATTCTCTCGCAATGTGAATCGCGCTCTTACCTTTCATAAACCCGACCACTTGGGAGACCGCATACTTGGGAGGAATCGAGATAAGCATATGGGCGTGATCTGGCATAAGGTGTCCTTCCAATATTTCACATTCCTTTCTCCGAGCTAACTCCCGTAACACTTCGCCCAAATACTTCCTCAGATCCCCAAATAGCTCCTTTTTGCGGTATTTCGGTATCCATGTGAGATGATATTTGCATTCCCACTTCCTATGGCTTAGACTCTGTGCGTGACTCATGAAAGCCTCTCTTTCTGTGAATTTTGAGCGGTTCACGTTAGAGGGGCTTTCATATAATCCCGGAATTGTCAAACTCTGTGAGTCCCCCGGCATATCCGGGGGTTTACCCTGGATTAATTAGTGAAAAAGAAATTGAGAGAAGCATCAATCGAAAAACCCTCATTGTGAATTGCCATAACTCATGCCGATGCCCATAGCGATGATGAGCCATGTAACTTCCAACGACTTTTCTGGATTCTTATAGATACCAAAGAAAAGGCATTATTGAACGACAGTGACATAAAACCACATAGGTAGACAACTGTGAGCCAGCTGCCAAACAGATTATGCATTGACTTGGACAATGTAATTGCAGATACCGACACGATCCTTCGAAAGCTTATTCGAGATTCCACGAATGGCCGCGTTGACCTGGACTATGCGGATATAATCGATTTCAACTACTACAGCTGCAAAGACAGCAATGGGAATTCCATAAGCGAGGAAGACTGGTCAGCTGTGCATCGGACATTTTCGGAAAGCTCCAACATTCTATCAATTATCTTGAGATTCTCGTTTGCTCCTTTCTTGTTCACATATTTTAAGAGAGCACTTGACCACGGCCATGAAGCACGACACTTCAATGCGATTGCCTCAGCTGGCTCATCAAAACGAATAAAACAGTCAGCCTCTTGTAGCTCTGGAGCCGACGTAGCTTGTGACTCATCCTGGAGCACGCCTGCATAGTGAAGATCTTCATTCAGCGTTTTAAGCGCCCCATCGATGGCATCGCATGCTATCCGCGCTAGCCTGTAATGCAACTCGAACAAGATTTCATCTGGTCGAATCATCGTCTCACGCTGAACCAGAACCGGGCCGGCAAAGGGTTGAGCAGTCATTCGAAATACCGTGACACCTGTCTTCTTCTCCCCTTTGAGTATCGCCCAGGCTACCGGCGAGGGGCCGCGATATTTTGGCAATAGGGACGGGTGGATTCCAATACAGCCTGCCCCAAAGGCATTTCGCAAAGGCTCCAAGAGATCCTGTTCTGAACCAATGATAATGCCTAAATCGGCCTTGAGATCCCCTACCTTCTCAATGAGCTCGGGCGTGTTAGGGTTTTCATAGATGAGGACAGGAAGACCGTGCTTTTTCGCCTGAGCTGGGACGGGAGTCTTGGAAAGCAAACCATTCTGCATTCTCTGATACAGTCTGGTCACCACCGCAACGACTTCGTGATCACTGTTTGCCAGCTTCATCAACGAGGGGACGGCAAATTCGTCCCATCCGAAATAGACTATCCGCATTTCCTCACCATATGGCTCTGACGATAAGCAGAGTCACAAATTTCATATGCAAATAAGGTATAACACGAGGCGAAGTTGTCAATCTTATTCGATGGGAAAGGGGAATTGAAACTGGAGAAATGACGCCGATTATTCTCCTGCCAGATCCAGAGATGAAGCGAGCCCAGCTCTACGGTCTGCACCATGCCTCCGTTCCATGGTTCTACGGTCAATTCCGTTTCTGCGGTCATAGCCGGAACGTCTTTCGGGAATATGAGAGGTATATTGAAACCGCCTTCGCTCGATTCCAGAACGTCTACCGCCGTTATCGGGAAGAGGTAGCGTTATTTCCTGATCGGTGTCGGTCACAGCACAGCGCTCCTTCAGTCAAATTCTCGCTTGAACAGTCGTCGCTTTGTCTAGGCGCCAGCGCAGCACCCTTCTCTATTTCAGCTTGGATAACATCTCCTAATTCAACCGAGCGGTGTTTGAGATCAAAATGCCTTACCCACACGCTCGACCCTCCTTCCAGAACGTATCCAAGCCTATAGCATTTTCGTCTGTCTTCACCGGACTCTCGGTCAACAGGGAATCGGATTTTCTACTCCACTTGACGACTCCTCATTTTGATAGCGCTTCCGATGAGCTGCGGCGCTATCCCTAGTCACGGCATTTATCTCTACAAGATCAGTGCCAAAGCACCTCTTTGTTTCTCCACGAAAAAATATTGTTATTCCAAGCGCCTAAGAAAGGCAAAGAGCAACACCGTGGCCCGATGAGTAATAATTCCATCTAACAAGAGAAGATTTATTCCACTTTTTGGCGCAGGACTACATACTTGGTTGAAACGACATTGGATAGCAGGCCGAATCATATTAAAAGGATTGGAGCTTCAATGAGATCCACACTGACGCTTGACCAATCAGTGATCCGTCTCCATTCTGATCTTTTCTCTGGTCTTGACCTCCTGTCATTTCCGCTTCTTCTCTCAGTTCCACCGTTAAGGAAGTACTCCAGCGAATAGGCCTCCCGTCTGTCAAACCCTGATCGACGATCCGATCCTGATCGACGATCGGATCCTGTTCGACCATCGACTGTGGGAGAGGTCATAATTCCTCCTTAAATTCAGATTCCTTCAGCTTGCCTAAGAGGATTTATCAATCTCATGTTCTTTTTCAAAGGATGGATAGATTTAAGCATACTTTTGTGTCTTTGTAAACAATTATGTATAGTTAATATAAATTTGTTCAAATAGGCACAAGATAGCCCAATCTGAGAACAGCATTTACACAAGATATTGGGTGTGTAATAGTAATATGGTAAATATGATGTATTTATACTCAATTAAAAGTATTTATTGAAATATACATAAAAACAGAGTAAATTATAAACATTAATCAAGATCAGGATTCTGGAGAGGTACCATTGGCCGCTAGTCGCTTGAAAGAACTGAGAGAGAACCGAATGATTAGCAGATCGGAGCTTGCCAGAAAAGCACGAGTATCTACGTTGACAATAGCTAGAATCGAAAGAGGGGAACCCTGCCGAAAAGACACCAAACGAAAAATCCTTGCAGCCTTTGGTCTTAAGCCTTTGGACAAGGACAAGGTTTTTCCTGAGAACTGAACTCTTGGGGTTAAAATCCTGAGAGAAGCTTTTGGAGTGCCCGTGATCTTCTGTGGGTTTTTATTCCATTAGGAGGAAAGAGTAGCAGAATAAAACGCCATCTCCGGTGACCCCGGCCTTGCGCCGGGGTTTTGTTTGCAACAGATCAGTAATTGCGGATCGAGGCTCCTCAAATGAGCCTGAATCTGCCCTAACAATCTGCCATTCCGCAATGTTTAGGTCAGAATTACACCAAATCCGAATCGCAGGAGCCCACCATGACCAAATATGACCTTATAGCGAAACTCCGCAGGGAAACAGACCTGCCGTTGAGGAAGGCCGACAAATTGGTGACTCTCGTATTTCGTGAGATGAGCGAAGCTCTGGCGAAAGGGGAAAGGGTTGAAATCAGAGGTTTTGGGAGTTTCAAGATCAAGCACTACGACGGATACGTAGGCAGAAACCCGAAGACATTGGAGGTGTTGGAAGTTAAACCCAAAACCTTGCCCTTCTTCAAGTGCGGGCTAGAACTTAACAGACGGCTAAATTCCGACAAGGTTTGAGCCAATAAAATCGTTTTCTGGAACCCTTCGATCTGGTGGGCGTGTTGGGACGTTATACTCACATCCTATTTGTTCTTCTGATAAGTGTATTCCTATCCATTCCAGCATTCGGCTCGGAGGGAAACCCCTACCGCAATGAGGAATACAATTTCACTCTCCATTATCCGTCTCCTTTCCAGGTGAGAAGTTTTGGAGAGGGCTATTTCGACATCCTGAAAGACGACAAAATCTTCGTCGAGGCCAGCGTCGAAGATGACACGCTCAACATTTTCATCCAGGAGGCGAAACCAAAGATTGATGTATTCAGAAGCTTCGCCCGGGGGAGATGCAAAATAATATGTGATGCCGACGGCCCTGACGGCTCCACGTACTGCAAAGAAATAGAGAGCGAGAAGGAGTGGACTTCTGGAAACGGTCTGAGGGTGCTGGAGTTCACTTTGCTTTTCACCAGGGAGAATTACCAGGATAAGACGAAGGAAGAATCCAGGATTGGGCCTGTCTACGTAGTCGATATTTCGAGAACACATCGCCACCTAGCGTTAATGATCCATCCCGGACGTGACGTTCTAGCAGCAAAAGATAGTGAGCTTCTCATTCGTGAAATGATTGACACGATAGAATTGCGTCCAGGAAATTCTGATCGCCAAAGGGAGACAAGAGTCTGCGGGGCAACTTGCAAGAAATAGGGCAGCGCATGTCATCTGGAAGGCGGTGGCACATGCAATTGAGAAGGGAGATTTGCAGGTAATGGCTGGTCAAGTTTTCCCAGTTCGATCAGTTTGAATTGACTTCTTCACAGGTCTTTCATCTTTATAAACAACTGAAGCATTTTCATCATTACGATTGTTTGCTTTCAGATAAATCAGATTTGGATTATCAATAAATCGTTCGACTCTTTTTGCAGAATTTACGGCTTCATCCCACGTATCAAAATCCCAGTGAATAGCCAACACACCTTGATACTCCATACTCTCGCACGGCATCTTGTCTATACTTGAAAAAAGTTCCTTCTTGAGTTTCTCCCCAAACTTATTGCAAACAATCCATACAATAATTTCATAGTCCGGTAATTCAAACATAATCATCCATCAAGTATGCTCTGTTCTGTCTATCAACTACCTCGGTTTCGTTACGATTTCATTTTGCAAGCTGACAAAACTAGATTCACCGTTACCCAGCTAAGTCGCAACCCCATTATGACGATCGGTTTCTGCCCCGCCGAAAGCTCACTTTGTCTTTTTCGTCTTTGATGAAGATACCCTCGTCGTCTTGCTTTTCGTTCCACCCCCAGCCAATTTCTCCTTTGCTTCCCTAGCCCCTAGCCCTCTGATCGAAAGAAGCGCAGCTTTGGTTTTGTCCCTCAGGCTGAGCGGTCCATCCTTCTTTTCCCAAAGGTAGACCGCACCGGTTGTTGTTCCCACGAGTTTTCCAAAATCAGCCTGGCTGAGGCGCAACTTTTTGCGAAGAGCGCGTATCCCTCTCGCTGTAAATCGGGCCTTCTTTCCTTCTTCCTGATCAGCCTTCGGCGGTGATTCAATCTGGTGTTTCTTCATAGCCGCCACCAGGTGCTCGTTTTCCTTTTCAAGCAGAACCATTCGCTTTTTCAAGTCCGCCACGACTTTCCTCAACCACGTATTCGACTTTCCAATTCCCTGAGTAGCGCTCTTGGCTTCCCTTTTGCTGATCCTCGCAATTTCTGCTTTCAGAACTTTCGCTACGTTCGACATGACATATCCTCCAGTCCTTGTCCTGTAAACATGATGAGAGCCAAATAATATCACCGCAATGAAACTCAGCAAGGCAGTGCTTTGGCTCATCTTCAAACACACCATCTATCAAACAAATACTACGCACTTCTGAAAAAAGCAAGTTGCCCCTACTGTACCGATCACACCGCGCGAATAATCTAACTCTAGAAGGTAGGGGGACATGCATATTCAGTCCCTCATATTCAAATCCATGGGAGGTATTGAAGATGAAAGAAGAAGACAAGACTTGCAGCCTAGGCGCGGCGGCGAAGATGGCGGAAATTCCCGGATACCGGCTCAGGCAATGGTGCGACCGGTACCTGCATCACATCAAGAGGATAAAGATCGGGGAGTTTCAGTTTCAGAGAAGATTCACGGTACAGGACATTGAGTTGATCAGAAGGATTAAGGAGTACAGAAGGAAAGGGTTTACTCGGTGCGGCGGTAACTCAAGCCAGACAGGATCTGGACGGCACGAAGGAATAGAAAAACAAAAGGGACGGAGGTAGGAGCCCGTCCCTCAGAAATTCGGTGAAACCATGTCAAATGTCAACTTTGAAAAACACTACGCCGCCTTCAAATGGGCGGTTTCAACCAACTGGAAGGACAAGAACGGCCTTTACACATCTATCCGGTACAAAATTCATGTCCTCACCAATGAATACGCACTCTCAGAAGAGGAAATCGTAAATGAGCTCTTTGAGGAATACTGGGAGCGGGGTCATTACCGCAACTTCGATGAAACCAAGGGCTCGCTCAACAACTGGATTGCTCGCTATGTCTGCCTTTATCTGAATAACCTGACCCGCAGATACGCCCTGCGGGCCAAGAATGATTCTGCTCCGAAGATTGACCCTCTGGACCAAAGGAACTGGGCGAATCTCGAATGGATCGACAAGGAGAACATCCGCGATGATCCGGATTATCAGCCTGAAATCGTTTTTGACCCGACCAATCCGGAAGACCTCTGCATCGCCAAGGAGACCCTGGAGTTCACCCAAGGCCACTTCAACAGAATTCAGTTTGACTACCTGATGGGTGAAATCGACCTCAATGAAGCCGCTGCACTTTCAGGTTGCAGTGCCAGCGCCTTTCGCAAAAGCCTCGAACGACGACGGGCTGATTTCAGGAACGCCATGAAAGCGACTGAATGATGAAGAGAGGACCTTTGGCGCACAAAATTACGGCTGAGTGAAGGCGCACCTATCCTTAAAACCCCAATACTTTTTGCCAAACTAAAAGCCTACTGAATAATCGTAGCGCCTAGTTCAACTGGCTATTTGAGAGAGAAAGGCAGGTATCGCTACCTGCTTTTCTCTTGGCCAGTTTGAAGCTCATCAAAAACTGCCAGTATCATCACGCCTAGGTATAGTACTAGTCTCCAGAGGGGGTCTTCCGGACAAAAAAAGTGACAATTT
>Ga0209450_10001807_pt1 | contig 10768 bp, 14 predicted proteins | sample FrelakmetLWP11LW_FD_187149 | JGI IMG/M metagenome (GOLD analysis project Ga0209450, IMG submission 187149) | Freshwater lake sediment microbial communities from the University of Notre Dame, USA, for methane emissions studies - LWP11 LW (SPAdes)... | ecosystem: Environmental > Aquatic >... | reverse complement strand
TAGTAAAAAGACTTTAGAAAATAACTGTGTAGAAGTAATAAGTAGAAGCGGTAAATTTGAAAGTTTTATGCACCCTTTTGATGAGATAGAATCTTTGGAATCAAGACTAGCCCAGTAAAACTTGATAAATAAAAAATTAAGTGCATAATATAAGCATAACTTTTAAAACAAAAAGGAGCGCTTATGTTAAATTTAATAACAAATAATTTGGTAGGTATTTTAGTGTCTACTTTGGTTGCAATTGTTGTGGCGGGTATTTGGTATTCGCCAATTGCATTTGGTAAAATGTGGCAAAAAGAGGCCAAGATAAAAGATAAAGAGTTGCGAGGTGGATCGCCTGTAAAGTACATAGTTGCTTTGATTATGATTGTTCTAACCGCAATTGTGCTACAAAGATTTATAATCATCACTAATCCACAAAGTATGTTCGAGGCCGTTAAGGTGGCTGGCTGGATATGGCTAGGATTTATTGTGACTTATGTGGTTGCAGGCGGATTATTCGAAAAAGTCAGCACCAAATTAATGCTTATAGATTTATCTGGCCAGGTGCTAATACTGATGGCTATGAGTGCCACACTTTACGCTTTTTGGGCTTAAACAATAACTGGCTCAATATCAAGTTCAACTTCGAATAATTCAAATACCTTGGCTTTTATTTTTTCGACAAGCTCCATTAAGTCTTTTTGGCTAGCTCCGCCTTTGTTTTCAAGCACCAATGCGTGATTTGGATCGATTCTGACCTTTTCAAATTCTACACCTTTAAACCCAGCTTCTTGAATTAGCCAACCGGCCGCGAGTTTGTAAGTACCATCTGGGTTTGGGAATATTTTCGTATCTTCAGGGTAGGGTCTAATGTCTGGATACTTTAGCATTATTTTTTCGGCAATATCCCTAGCTACAGTCGGGTTTTTAAAAAACGATCCGGCATTTGGCATAACCGAAGGATTTACAAATTTATTTTTTCTAATTTCCAATATTGCTTCTCTAATTTGTTTGAGCGTTGGATTTTTTATGTCCCTATCATTGAAATAATTTATAACGTCCTTATATTGAGGAATGTTTATCTGTTTTTTTGATAGCTTAAAGGCAACAAAGCAAATTATGTAGCGTCCCCTTTCGGCACTTTTAAAAATACTGTCTCTGTAAGCAAATTTGCAGTCATCATTACTTAATTTAGCAATTTTTCCTAGTTTAGTATCGTAGGCTTCAACAAATTCAATTGTGTCTTTGACTTCTTGTCCATATGCGCCTATATTTTGCACGGGCGTCGCCCCAGTGTTGCCAGGCACACCAGACAGAGCTTCCATTCCAGAAAGATTCATATCTACAGTTCTTTCGACTGTCTTGTCCCAGTCTTCACCCGCTCCGATTTTTATAATCGCACTAGTCTCATTTTCTTCGACAGTGTAAAAGCCCATAATATTGATTTTGATAACCACTCCAGGGTAGGGCTCATCATTAAAAATAGTGTTGCTTCCGCCTCCTAAAATAAAATAATCAATTCCCTTGGCCTTGATCCACTCAAAGGCCTCTTTTAACTCAATTACACCATTTATTTCTATAAAATATCGTGCACTGCTACCTATTTTGAAGGTAGTAAGTTCGGCCAATGGAACATTTTCTTGGATTTTTAAATTCATTAGTAGTATTTTACTATATAATCAAACCAAAGCTTAATTAAAAGGAGGAATATGAAAGATTTAGCTAGCCGAACCTGTTTTGCCTGCGAAGGTGGAACCCCACCTATGCCCAAAGAGGACATTGCAAAATACATAAAAGAAGTAAATCCAGACTGGGAAGTCATAAAAGACCACAGCATTAAGAGGAAATTCAAATTTAAAGATTTTAAAGAGGCTATGAAATTTGTAAATAATGTTGCCGATATCGCAAATGAGGAGGGGCATCATCCGGATATTTATATTTTTTATAACATCGTGGACTTGGAATTATTCACTCATGCTGTCAAAGGTCTTAGCGAAAATGACTTTATTATGGCCGCCAAGATAGATAAATTATAAACATAACAAATTTGTCACAGTAACCGACTTGTATTTGTTTAAAAGGGTGTATAATTAAATTACACCGCTTTTATGAAAGGAGGTGAAAGGATATGAAAAGACGAAGAGCTTTAAAGCAATTCCGACGTATGCACAGGAATTTGCTGCACGATCGTCAAGTTGTTGAAGACATCTTGGACGAAATGGCTACAAAGTGGGCTAGGCGGGCAGAAGCCTTGCAAGCCAAGACTATGTCAGTCCAATCAACTAAAAAATCAAACTAACGAAAGGTCAGGTTTTGATTGATATAAAAGTGCGCATGTGGGCGATTCTCGCTCGGGTGATACTTGAACCCGAAAGAATCGATCGTCCACATGTCGTTTTTATAGGAAATTCTGACTCGAGCAAAAATAAACCTGAAATAAGGTTTATTTTTGCTATAATGTCATTATGACAAAGCTATTTTCTTGGAATGTTAATGGAATTCGGGCCGTTCTTAATAAGGGTGAGTTTCAAAAATTCTTAAAGCATTACAATCCAGACGTTATTTGCCTACAAGAAACAAAGGCTCATAAAGAGCAGGTTGAGATCGACTTGCCTGACTACAAAGAATATTGGAATTCTGCCGAAAAGAAAGGCTATAGTGGTACTGCAATATTTTCTAAATCTGAGCCTATAAGTGTAGAGTATGGATTTCCAGATAAAATTGCCAAGAAATACGATCTAGTCGATAGTGAAGACCGAGATAGCAGCAGTGAAGGCAGGGTAATAGCCGCCGAATATGACAAATATTATGTTGTGACAGTATATACCCCAAATGCCAAGGATGACTTAAGTAGAATTCCTCTCAGACAAAAACACTGGGACCCGGCATTTTTGGAGTACTGCAAATTACTAGAAAAGAAAAAACCCGTATTAGCCTGTGGCGACCTGAACGTAGCCCATACCCCAGACGACTTAGCCAGACCAAAGCCAAATGAAGGTAAAAAGGGTTACACAATTGAAGAAAGAGAAGGAATAGACAATTTTATAAAAGCCGGCTTTATAGATACGTTACGATTGTTTAAGAAGGGTAATGGCTACTACACGTGGTGGACGCACTGGGGAAATGCTAGGGCAAATAATGTCGGCTGGCGTATAGATTACTGGCTGGCGAGCGGTTCGCTTAAATCAAAAATAAAAGCAGCCGATATTCACCCAGAGCAAATGGGTAGCGATCACTGTCCGGTATCTATTGAAGTTGATCTGTAATGCGCTATCTTATTGCTCTTCCACTAAAAGAATCTGAATCATCTGAATTTATTGCTTTTCGTGATAAATACAAGGCAATGGCCCCTCGCTGGAAGATTACGCTGGGGCCACATATTACGCTTTATAGACCGAGCGAATTTAAAATTTCTATAGATGAAGCTATTGAAGTGTTCAAAAAAGCTCCTGTCTCGAAGCAGTTTGTAACTGATTTTGTTGGCTTTGACGCTTTTTTAAATCACTCTAATAATGCAGTTTATTCAGAACCAAAAGAGCACAAAAGATTTGAAGAAATAAAAGAATTGTATTTGAATATTGCCGACAAAATACTTCAAGACACCGCAGATGTCTGGCCTTACCACCCTCATTTAACTTTAGTAAATAGGCTTGATACTGAGCCGGCTCAGGAGTTGCTAAAGAAATTAAAAGAGGAAAAATTTGAAAACAAATATACTTTCGACAGCGTTAGTTTGTATAAAAAAGAACATAACGACAAAAACTGGGTCGAAATAGCCTCCAATAAGCTTGAAAAATAGTGCTTTTTAAGATATAATTCATACTCATTATGGCAAAGAATACCAAACGACAATTAGTTGTATTAAAAAATAAGGCTACTGGAAGCCGGTATTTTACTGTAAAAAATACCCTCAATACTCCAGATAAGCTAGAAATGAAAAAGTTCGACCCTAAAACTCGCAAGGTTGAAACTTTCGTTGAAGTAAAAGCTAAGCTAAGCTAATTAATACCTAAGATATACCCAAAGCATAAGCTGTCACAAAGGCTTATGCTTTTAGGTTATCTATTATGTTGGTAGAATAGACATATTATGAAAAAAATATCCCTCAAGAAAAATCTTCCCAAAATTATAATTATCGCAGCTATAGTGGCCGTCGTTGGATTTGTCGTTTACGCACTTTCAAGACCTGAAAATAGTGTCAATCCAATCAATAATAATCGACCAAAGGTTGAAGCAGATGCTACTAAGCTGGATGATGGTAATTTCTTGGGCCCAGAAAATGCAAAGGTAACATTGACCGAATTTGGTGATTATCAGTGCCCTGCTTGTGGCCAATATCACAAATTCTTAAAAGAAAGCATATTGCCAAAATATGATGGCAGGATTAAGTTTGTATTTTTAAATTATCCTCTGCCGCAAATACATGATAATGCACAAGCCGCAGCACAGGCTGCCGAAGCAGCTGCCTTGCAGGGTAAATTCTGGCAAATGCACGATATTTTGTACGAACGCCAAAAGGATTGGGAAAATCTGAAGGATCCTAGGTCTAAATTTGAATCTTATGCTAAAGAAATAGGAATAAACCTAGACCAATACAAACAAGATTTTGCTAGCCAAAAAGTAATAGATATCATAAATAATCAGGCCGCACTTGGTGATGCATTCAAGCTTGAGGGTACACCTAGCTTTTTCGTAAATGGAGTTCAGGTTGATACAAAAGGCGGATCTAGCTCTATAGAGCAGGCTATTGAAAAAGCCCTATCTCAATAATTGTAATTATTTTTCAAAACATTATACTAGTATCATAACTAACGCCAAGGAGGGTAAATGGCAAAAAAATATGGTCATGTAATTGAATTTTATGGTGAAACTTGTCCACATTGTATGGCGATGAAGCCTGTTATCGAAGATCTAGAAAAAGAAACCGGAGCAAAGATTGAAAAATTAGAGGTTTGGAATAATGAAGAAAATGCTCGCAAAATGGAAGAGTTTAACGACATTATAGGAGAAGCCTGTGGAGGCCTTCCTGGAGTTCCGGCATTTGTTAACACCGAGACTAAACAAGCACTTTGTGGTGCACACGATAAAGAAGACATTATTGCATTAATGGAAGGGGCTGATTGCTCCAATAATGTCTGTAAGCCACACAGCAAACATAAGAAGTAATGTGATAAAATAAGCATAATTAATATGCTTAAAGATAAACCTTCGAATATTGAGGGTAATACTGAATATAATAAAGTTCCAAAGCCTCCATCGAAGTTTTTATGGGGTATGGAGGCAGTATTTATATTCCTCTCAATTCTGACTGTACTGGCATTGAGCACAGTTCTCTATATTTCTGCTACTAACAATAAAAAAGCTGAAGAAGCAGCTAATATTTTTAAAACAAGCACCAACTCCAATAATAAATCAGATGATAGCCAATTTATTGCTAAAAATGAACCTGCAGTCGTTAGAATAGCAGCCGCTTATTGCCCCAACTTTGATCTTAAATTGGGCACGGCAATTCAAAATTTTACGGGTGGTTGTTCTGCTGGATATGGCTCAGGTTTTATTATTAGTCCAGAGGGTTATGTTGCTACAAACGGCCATGTCGTAAAGTCATCGGTAGGGGAGGTTTTAGCCACCAGCATTGAATTTGGTAATTTGCCAGTTATAAAGAGCTACTTGAGTTTTTTAAATAAAGCCGGGCTTATAAGTAAAGATACGGAAAATGACTTTTATACAAAAGCCTCAGCAGGCGATAAAGACTCCCTTGCAGCAATAAAATCTTCCCTGTCTGATGCTGCCCTAAAAGACACCGAGGTCAAAGAGAATAGTGCGGAGAGCTCATATGCCGTCCAATTGTCTGATGAAGTAGTTGATTTTAACCTCAAAGACCTGAAAGCTTTTAAGTTTGATGAAAACATAATCAAAGCTCGAGTGATTGATGTGAACTATGATCCCTATGAAGACGTTTCAAAAGACGGCTTTAATGGTTCGGATGTAGCCATATTGAAATTAGATAGAGGCTCTAATTATCCCTACAACAAGCTTGGATCTATTTTGAACGTTTCTCAGGGAAGCAAACTAACGGTGCTGGGTTTTCCAGGATCAGCCGAGAATGAACTTGTTAGCAAAGACCAGAGTTTGCCTACAACAACCCAAGGAACTGTCAGCTCGGTTCGAAATGCCAACGGAACGGATAATAAATTAATCCAGACTGACGTATCAATCGCCAAGGGAAACTCCGGTGGCCCTGCTTATAATTCTGATGGCGAAGTTGTTGGGCTTGCGACATACATAAGCTCGGATGGAACTTTGGGTTCTAGCAATGTAAATTACATGAGAGACATCCAAGATATTAAGGACCTTTTGAGCAAAAACGGAATAAAGCTGCCAGATGAAATCTCCGGAAATCAAAAACTTTGGGAGCAGGGCCTGGCTAAATTTAATAGTGCATACTATACTGCGGCTCTAACAGATTTTCAAAAAGTTAAACAGGATTACCCACAAAATAGACTGGTTGATAACTTCATTGCCAGAGCCCAGGACGCTAAATCTAAAGGAAAAGAGGCCACGGATCCAAATATTTACCTGTTAATTATCGGCATCTCTGTGGTATTTATCTTTATACCGACGGTGATAATGTTTATTGTGATTCGTCATCATCACAATCGAAGAGAAAAACATAACAAATATGTCAATCAAAAGATAGATTCGACCATTAGTGTTCAGTCAGCTCAGTCAGGTCCAATAAATTTAAATACACAAAATTATACACAAAATACAAAATCTAGAAGTGTCGACATGTTATCGCATGCTCAAAGCCCGCAAAAAGACAAAAAACCGTAGTTATAAGAACCGTAAAGCTGTTATAATATAAACATAACAACTAAGGAGATTTTTAATGACAAAAGTTGCCATTAATGGGTTTGGAAGAATAGGAAGAAGCGCTTTTAAAATAGCCTTTGCCAACCCCTCTTTAGAAGTAGTAGCTATAAATGACCTCACCGATACGAAGACATTGGCTTATTTATTAAAACACGATAGTAACTACGGCACTTACCATAAAGATGTTAAAAGTACAGAAGACTCCTTGATAGTGGATGGAAAAACAATCAGAGTTCTTGCAGAGAAGGATCCATCAAAGCTACCTTGGGACAAGATGAATATAGATGTAGTAGTAGAGTCTACTGGATTTTTCACTAAGGCCGAGGATGCTGAGCTGCATATTAAAGCCGGGGCTAAAAGAGTCGTAGTATCAGCAGCTATAAAAAATGAAGAAAACAATCCGAAAGCTGGCAACTTTTTAATAGGGGTAAATGATGAGCAAATAAGTGATCAGCAGATAATTTCGAACCAGTCTTGCACCACTAATTGCATAACCCCTATCGCATATATTGTAGAGAACGAATTTGGAATTGAAAAATCATTAATGACTACCGTTCATGCCTACACAGCTTCACAGTCCTTGCAGGATGGGCCAAGCAAGGATTTAAGAGAGGGTCGAAATGCTGCCGAAAATATAGTTCCAACCACAACCAACGCAACTGTAGCTGCCACTAAAATAGTAAAATCCCTTAGGGATAATTTTCTAGGCCTTAGCATTAGAGTTCCGGTGCCAGTTGTTTCGATTGCCGATTTTACAATTGTTACCAAAAACGACACTACCGTTGAAGAAATTAATAATGCCCTAATAAAAGCCTCCAAAACCCCAGAGATGAGCCATGTTTTAGCATGCACTCAAGAGCAATTGGTTTCTAGCGACTTGATTGGAGATCCACATTCGGCAATAGTTGATTTGAATTTAACACAGGTAGTAGGTGGTAATTTGGTAAAGATTGTAGCTTGGTATGACAATGAGTGGGGCTATTCTAACCGACTCGTAGAGCTTGTGGAAAAAGTTGGCGCAAAAGCAAGGTAGCTATGAAGGTGTTTATTGCAGCTGACCACGCCGGCTTCGACAGCAAAAACTCTCTTATAACCGAGCTTGAAAAAAAATATATAATTCACGATATGGGTCCTTACGAACTTGATTCAAACGACGATTATCCGATTTATGCAAAAAAAGTTTCTCTGGCTGTTAAAGAAAATCCCGGATCAATGGGGATACTTATTTGCAAAAGTGGAGAGGGTATGGCGATAGCCGCAAATAAAATAAAAGGAATTAGGGCAGTAACGGTGGATAGCGTCGAGCAAGCAATAGAAACACGGCAGGACAATGATAGCAATGTGCTTAGTTTGTCTTCTAAGGAATTGTCACTAAGAGAAATGAACGAAATATCAAAAGCCTGGTTGAATACAAAATTCTCTGGCCTCGAAAGGCATCAAAGAAGAATAGATGAAATATCCAGACTAGAAAGGGATATGTTATGACCAAAATTGTACCAGCTGTTTTGGTTCATAATAAAGAGGATTATGTCGAAAGGCTGAATATTATTAGACAATTAACTAATCGTTTTCAGCTCGATGTTATAGATGGAGAATTTGTAGATAACAAAACAATTCAGTTAGATGAAATATCCAGACTGAACGAAACAAAAATTGATATTCACCTGATGGTAAAAAGCCCAAAGCAGTTTGTTGAAAAAGCAATTAGTTTTAATCCTAACAATATTATTATTCAATACGAGTGTGGTGAGGACATAACACCCCATCTAGAGAGAATAAAAAAATCTGGCTTAAACGCCGGTGTTGCATTAAATCCAGATACTAAGTTGTCTAAAATAAAGCCGTTAAAAGACTTAGTAGATCACTTTTTGATAATGGGCTACCCGGCAGGATTTGCAGGGCAAAAGCTGGACCCTATCGTCTTTGAGAGGCTCGAAGAAGCAAGGGCTTTGTTGCCTAGTGCAGAGATCGGTTTGGATGGTGGAGTTAATGAAAAAAATGCTAAAAAAATATTGCAAGCTGGCTTTGATGTTGTAAACATCAATTCGTTAATCTTCAATAACGAGGACCCTCTCAGTAGCTATATGAAGCTTTTGGAATACACTCTATGATACACACAGAAAAAGAACTAGAACTAATCGCGAACCACATTCGAGAAGACATTATTAAAATGTTAGTTGAGGCGGGAAGCGGCCATACGGCAGGGCCGCTCGGAATGGCTGATATATTTACGGCGCTTTACTTTGAAGTTTTGCGTCACAAACCAAGCGACCCGAATTGGCCCGAAAGAGACAGAGTAGTACTGAGTAATGGGCATATTAATCCTGTGCTTTATGCAACTATGGCAAGAGCTGGGTATTTTGAGCTAGAAGAGCTAAAGACACTTCGTAAATTTGGATCTCGTCTTCAGGGGCACCCCGAAAGACTAAGATTGCCAGGGCTTGAAACAACTAGCGGTCCATTGGGCAGCGGGATTAGTCAGGCAAGCGGCATGGCACTGGCGCTCAAGATGGATGAGATGAAGCAGCAGAGAGTCTGGTGCCTGACCAGCGATGGTGAGCACCAAGAAGGAAATACGTGGGAGGCAATTATGTTTGCCGGTAAAAACAGACTTAATAATCTGACTGTAGTAGTAGATAGAAATAATATTCAAATAGATGGAATGACTGAAGATGTAATGCCACTTGAGCCATTTGCGATGAAGTACCAGTCTTTTAATTGGCACGTCATTGAGATAAATGGGCATGACTTTGATGACATAATATCAGCCATGAATCAAAGTAAGGCTATTTTTGAAAAGCCAACTTGTATTATTGCCCACACTATTCCCGGAAAGGGGGTCGACTTCATGGAATTTGATTTTCGTTGGCACGGCATACCACCCGGCGCCAAAGATTTGTCAGGCGACCCACCTAAAGATATCCAGGCTAAGTCGGCACTTGAAAAGCTCAGAACAATGAATGGCAAAATCAGGAGTGAGCATGAGTAGCATATTAAGCGATGACCTATTTAAGCAAGAAATTTTAATGGAGCCCACACGAAAAGGTTTTGGCGAAGGCTTGCTAGAGGCTGGAAAGAAAGATGAAAATATAGTGGCTTTATCGGCCGACTTGGTTGAATCAACTCAAGTTGAGCCTTTTGCAAAATCATTTCCAGACAGATTCATTGAAATGGGAGTAGCTGAGCAAAATCTAGTAACTGTAGCTAGCGGAATGTCTGCAGTGGGCAAGAAGCCTTTCGTGACGAGCTATGCCAGCTTTAGCCCCGGTCGAAATTGGGAACAAATTCGCACCACCATTTGCTTAAATGATAGGCCGGTCAAAGTTGTTGGATGTCACTCGGGCGTTTCGGTTGGACCTGATGGTGCAACCCATCAAATGCTAGAAGATATTGCATTGATGCGAGTGTTGCCGAATATGATTGTTGTCGTTCCTTGCGATAGCCTGGAAGCTAAAAAGGCTACAGAAGAATTGGCTAAAATAGATAAACCTAGCTACTTAAGACTAACCAGAGAAAAAACCGCTGTCATAACTACAGAAGACACCGAGTTTAAAATAGGAAAAGCAAATGTATTAAAAGAGGGAAGTGATCTGACAATTATTTCTTGTGGACCTCTAGTCTATGAAGCCCTAAAGGCAGCGAGAGACTTGGAAAATAAAGGCAACAGCGTGGAAGTCATTAATTCCCATACCATCAAGCCCTTAGACTCTAAAACAATATTAAAGAGTGCTAAAAAAACAAAACTCGTCTTTACGCTGGAAGAGGCGCAGAATTCTGGAGGTCTAGGTGGAGCAGTAACTGAATTATTATCACAGCAATTACCAACCAAGGTCATTAGGCTGGGTGTCCAGGATAGATTTGGTCAGTCCGGAACAATAACTGAACTCTGGCGTGAATATGAATTGGGCAG
>Ga0209450_10001806_pt1 | contig 10769 bp, 10 predicted proteins | sample FrelakmetLWP11LW_FD_187149 | JGI IMG/M metagenome (GOLD analysis project Ga0209450, IMG submission 187149) | Freshwater lake sediment microbial communities from the University of Notre Dame, USA, for methane emissions studies - LWP11 LW (SPAdes)... | ecosystem: Environmental > Aquatic >... | reverse complement strand
CACTGGTGGCGTCCCCAACCGGATTTGAACCGGTGTTGCCGACGTGAAAGGCCGGTGTCCTGGACCTGACTAGACGATGGGGACGTAATTTGACCTTGTGTGGCTGGTGGGCCGTGCTGGACTCGAACCAGCGACTCTCTGCTTAAAAGGCAGATACTCTACCGCCTGAGTTAACGGCCCGCCTGTGAAACGGCTTTTTATATTGATTCTACAGCATTTTGTCAATAAAAAAAACACCAGCAGCGCCGTCTAAACGACCAGTATCAGGGCCAGCCAACCGCCGCCGGCGGCGAGCGCCGCCCAATCCCTGCGGCCGGCCTTGATCTCGGGGCCGGTTCGCGACTCGGCGTAGCCGCGCGCCTCCATGGCCAGCACCAGACGGTCGGATGTCTCGAAAATCCGGCGCAGCAGAGGGATGCCGAACGTCACCATGCGGTAAACGGGGTTGCGGCGGTTTTCCACCGCGCGGGCCCGCTGGGCGTCCGTCGTGCGGGAAACCTCTTCGAGGATCAACGGGATGAACCGCACGATGAGGCCCAGCATGGTGGCGGTGCGCTCAGCGGGTACGAAGGGCACCGGATTTAAAAACCACTGCACGCCGGCCTTGACCTCGCCGGGCCGGGTCGACGCCACGAACATCGACCCCATCAGAAAAACAAGGATCAGCCGCAGGCAGACCTTCAGCCCGTCGGCCACGCCTTCGCGGCTGGCCACGAACGTCCCCATGGAAAGCACGGCCGTTCCGTCCGTTGAAACCGCCCGGGCGACGAACACCAGGCCCAGCAAAAGCCCCAGCCACCGCAGCTCCCGGGAGGGAACCGAAGGCGCCACACGGCTTATCAGAGCGGTCGCCAGAAGCGGCAGGCCGAGCAGCAGGAGCCCGGCACTGCTCGCATGCAGGCACGCCGCCGAGAAGACGGCCAGCAGCGCCAGCTTCATGCGCACATCCAGCCGATGCAACACCGAAGACCCGGGGCGGTAGTGAAACCCGGTCAGTTCAGCCATGACAATGCCTTTACGCCACATCCAAGCACCCGTGGGCGTTTCACACCGTAGGCTTCCGCCCCGGCAACCAGCACGTGCGGCGGCCCGTCGCCTTCGATTCTCCCACCGCGCATGAACACCAGCCGGTCGGCGTGGGCCAGCACTTTTTCAAGATCGTGGGTGGTCAGCAGAATCGTCTGGCCCGAGCGATGCAGTTTGAGAATCTGCTCGAGCACCTGCCGAACCCCGGGGTAATCCAGGTTTGAAAACGGCTCGTCAAAAACGAGCACCCGCGGCTGCATGGCAAGGACCCCGGCAATCGCCAGCCGCCGCTTCTCGCCGCCCGAGAGCAGATGGGGTCGCTTCTCGGCAAGATGCACCAGCCCCGTCGCTGCCAAGGCCTCCTGCACGCGCCGATCGATCTCGGCGCGGCCGAGCTTGAGGTTCTCCGGCCCGAAGGCCACATCGGCATAAACGGTTTCACCGACAATCTGACTGTCGGCGTCCTGGAACATCATCCCCACCAGGGTGCGGGCCCGCAGCACGTTATCCGTCACCGAGACCCCTCCGACCCGCACCGTGCCGGAGGTCGGCCGCAGCAGGCCGTTGAGATGCCGCAGGAGAGTGGTCTTGCCGGAGCCGTTGGCGCCGGCGATGATGACGAAAGCGCCTTCCGCGACCTCCAGCGAAACCCCTCCGAGGCCGACGGTGCCGTCCGCAAATCGGTGAACCAGGTTTTCGATTTGAATGATCGCCGGCATGGCCGATTTCATTTTATAATGTAATAAGTTACCCGCAACCATTTTTATGATCGCGGCTGGAAGCCGCGATCATAAAAATGGTCAGGACAATCTCATCGCCGGGCGGACGGATTTGGCGATGAACGCCGCGGCGGCAATCTTGATGCCGTCCCCCAGCAAAAAAGGAACCATCCCGACCGCAAAGGCTTTCGCGAGCGGCAGGCCGGTCACCATCGCGAGCCACGGAACCCCGCATGCATATAAAACGGCCCCGCCGAGCAGCATCGCCGCCACATCCCGAAACATGCGCCCGGGCTTCCGTTCTGCAATCCATCCGACCAGAAAGACCGCCGGCAGGTACCCCAGCAGAAAGCCGCCCGTCGGACCCGCGATCCGCCCGATCCCGCCCGTGCCGCCTGCGAAAACCGGCAGCCCGCAAATCCCCGCCAGCAGATAGACCGCGACGCTGGCGAGCCCCCAGCGGCTCCCGAGCAAAAGCCCCGCCAGGAAAACGAACATGTTCTGCAACACGATGGGCACCGGGCCGATGGGGATAAACAGGTACGCGCCGGCAGCGGTCAGGGCCGCAAAGAGCGAGGCGTAGATCATCGGCCGCAGCGGGGCCGCCTCCTCCGCCGGCTTTGAAAGCGCAGCCCTTTTTCCTTCCCCGGGGCGGATCATTTCCGACCCATCCCTGCAAACCACACGTCGCTGAGCCGTGATTCTTTTGAGGTATTCATGCCTTCAAAAAACAGTCGCCATATAGGATGGTGGCCATCGTCCCGTCGGACTGCCGCAGCAGAAGCGCACCGTTTTCATCCACATCCACAGCGACGCCGCTGGTTTCCTCCTTCGTGGTGACGATGCGCACCGGCCGGTTGAGCGTCACTGAACACGTTTTCCAGTCGCCGACCGCCCTGTCCCACGACCCGGCGGCGATGCCCTGCTCCAGGGCGTCCAGGAACCGGGAAAGAAGTTCTCGTCGCGGAACCTCGCGCCCCAGCAGGGCCTTGAGCGATACCGCCGGCGGCTGCACCTTGGGCGGATCGTTGTTGACGTTGAGCCCGATCCCGATGTTGATGAAGTTGACCTGCTCGCCCTCGCTCTCCATCTCCGAGAGCAAGCCGCAGAGCTTGCGGCCCCCAACCAGGATGTCGTTCGGCCATTTCAGCCCCGCGTCCACGCCATACCCCTGCCGCAGGATGGAGGCAAGCGTGAACGACGCCAGAAAATTCACCCGCGAACTCCACCGGACCGGAATGCGCGGCCGCAGCACGACCGTGAAGTAAAGCCCCCCCTCCTCCGAACTCCAGACCCGGCGCAACCGGCCGCGGCCCTGGGCCTGCCGGCCGGCAACCACGGTGGTGAAGGCCGGGCAGCTCCTGCGCGCCAGGTCCTTGGCCAGGTCCATGGTGGAGGGCGCTTCGGCGCGGTACACTATGCGTGCTTCGCGCCCCGGGAACTCCCATGGGTGCAGGCTGTCCGGGGATGAGCGCAGCCGGTAACCCCGGGCGCCGGGCTCGATGTCGTATCCCAGTTCCTGAAGTTTCTGGATGTGCTTCCATACCGCCACGCGCGACGCCCCGAGCCGGGCACAGAGCGCGTTGCCGGAAACCACGTCACCGGACGCGCGCAGCAGTTTGAGGATGTGAGCCTTCATGGTAAAACCATGTCGTTAACCATATCGGTTGGGCAGGTTAACGAATGCGGGGCAACAAGTCAAGCAGCCGGGGAGGGAGGGACCACCGGGCGCCATTTGCTTAGCGCCCATCGCGAGATCAGCGCCAGGGCCGGAAAAACCAGCAGGAAGGCGATCCGCGCCTGGTAGCGGCCGAACACGCCGCTGAGGTTGGACATGAAAAAAGCGTTGGCGGCAACGGCGATCAGGGCGAACAGCGCCAGCTGGATGAGCGGGTCGTCGCGGCGGCGTCTCCAGCCCGTTATGGCGAAAAACAGGCAGCCGGCGATCGACAGCCAGATGAGGGCGATAAACGGCGCATCCAGCTTTTTCAGAAGACGCTCCAAGGCACCGCTCGCCTGCCGGGAGCTCAGGTAGGGCGCCACCTCTTCCGGGAAGGCAATGCGGAGGTCCTCCGCGACGAACGAATCCGGTCCGAAGGGCTCGAACCCGTTGGACAGCTCGGGGAAGAGCAGCAGCTTCCGGGTGTTCCGGGCCGCCGCCGCGGCATGGGCGTATAAACAGCGCGGAAAATCGCGCAGGCTGAAAAGAACCAGCTCCCGGCACACGCGGTTGTACTCCGGCCAGTTCAGACCGAGGTTGTAGAGCCCGACCCAGGTGAAGCTCTGGTGGTCCCCGGCGCTCCAGGCGAGGATCTCGTCCTTGCGTTGGCACAACCTGTAATCCGGATCCTCCCGGCATTTCAGCTCGAGGACCTCCGGCATGTCGTGCAGCACCCGCGCGGCGATAAAAACAAACCCGTTGCCGGATCCGAACTTGACCTGGCCGCCGATCAGGTTGATCGCCACGATGAGGACGACGGCGCCCAAAAAACACACCGCCGCCCGAACGGCATAGCGGGCCCGCTCGCGGACAAAAGGCAGCATCGCCAGGGCCACCGTGCCGAAGGTGGGAAAGTTGCCGAAATGCGCGCCGCAGGCAAAGGCGAGCAGGCCCGCGGCCGCCGGGTGGAAATGCCCGCTGGCGATGACGAACAGGCCGACGAGCCCGGTGAGGGTCCACACGTCCGCCATGACCCAGCCGGAAAACAGGCCCAGGCCCGAGGCGAGCAGCGCCGCGCAAAGGGCACCGGTGTGCTGCCGCTTCAGAACCCGCGACCAGAGCAGGACCATCGCGAAGGCCGTTGCCGCGCATTGGACGGCCGCATAGGCCCAGTTCCCGCCGATCCAGGTGAAGGGCCGCATGGCGCAGCCGAGCACCGGGCTGCGCATCTCATCCGGGCAGGCGCCGGAGTAGCCCCAGAAGTCGGGAAACAGGAAGGGGAACCCGTTGATGATCGGATGCAGCATCAGCAGGCCGAAGACGAGGGCCGTACAGGCCCACTCCGGATACCGCCAACTCAGCCGCGGGTAGCTTCGCATTGACATGCGTCACCGGCTCGCGGTGTCTTGGCCGACGTCCATGATGGCCCCCAGAAACGCGGTGAGAAAGATCTGGGTGGCGGCGGCCAAAAGCGTGATGCTCAGCGCCATGAGCCGGGTGGCCATCGGGCTGTCGAACGAACCGAAAAACGCGCCCCACCATCCGATCAGGCACCAGAGCAGCCCGCCGCAGCCGGCCGCAAAGAGGACGAGCGCCGCCAGCGCCAGGCGCTCCAGGGTCAGATTGTCGAGAAAGGTCGCATAGCGCTGATGCCGCGGCAGATACCCCTGGCGCGAGGCATAGCGTCGGACCTGGAGCGAGAAGGTGACGCTCTGCACGCCCACCAGCAGGCACAGGCAGCCCGCAATAAAGGTCTTGTTTTCAAAGCCGATGCCGCCCACCCACACGGTGCCCGGGAACAGGAGCACCGTCACGGCCGCGCCCAGCGCCAGCAGGACGGCTCCGGGGTACAGGAAAAGCCAGCGGGGGCAATAGATCAGCAAAAACTTGAGATGCCGCCAGCCGTCCCTCCAGGTGCGCAGGTGCGGCGGCCGCGAGCGGCCGTCCGGGGCGAGCGTCGTGGGCACTTCCACCACTCTCAGCTTCTCCAGCGCCGCGCGCACCACCATCTCGCTCGCGAACTCCATTCCCGTCGTACGCAGATCGAGCGCCCGCACCGCCTGCACGTTGAACCCGCGCAGGCCGCAGTGAAAATCGCGAACCCGGATCTTGAAGAACAGGCGGCCGATGAAACTGAGCAGCGGGTTGCCCAGCCAGTGGTGCAGCCGGGGCATGGCCCCGGGCAGGATCCCGCCCTGGAAGCGGTTGCCCATGACGAGATCGGCCCCGCCTCTCAGCTCGCTCAAAAACCCCTCGAGCCGTGAAAAATCGTACGAGTCATCGGCGTCGCCCATGATGATGAAACGCCCGCGCGCGGCCGCGATGCCGCCGCGCAGCGCCGCGCCGTATCCGCGCTCGGCCACCGACACGACCCGCGCCCCTCCGGCTTCCGCAATCGCCTGGGACCCGTCGCTGCTCCCGTTGTCCGCGACGAGCACCTCGCCGTCCACCCCGGCGCGCGCCAGGAACCCCAGCGCTTTGTCGATGCAAACGCCGAGGGTCTCCGCCTCGTTCAGGCAGGGCATCAAGATGGTGAGTTCCATTCCTTTCCTTTTCCCGTCTGCGCCGCTCGCAAGCGAGCGGTTTATCGGTACCGGTTCGATGGTTTCGTATGCGGCCCACGTGCAAGGCAGAAGCCAGGTCTCCTATAAAGCCATCTACAATGAACCCAGCAGCCGCTCGTGTATATTGTCGAAGCCGCCGTTGGACATGATCAGAACCACGTCGCCGCTCCGACCGGTATTGACGATAAAATCGATGATGCCCTCGGTGTCCGGGAAGAAAGCGGCCGTTTTGCCCTGCCGCCGAAGCTCCGCCACCAGCTCCTCCGAGGAAAAGCGCTCGGCCTCGGGGATCTTCTCCAGCATGGACGGCCGGCGAATGCAGATGACGTCCGCCCCGTCGAACGCCTGCGGGTAGACCGGCTGAAAAACTTTGCGCATGCTGGAGTTGGTGCGCGGCTCGAAGACGGCGATGAGCCGGCGCCCGGGGTGGCCGGACTTCACGGCGTCCACGGTCTCGCGCACGGCCGTGGGGTGGTGGGCGAAGTCGTCCATCACGACGATGCCGCGCTTTTCGCCCCGGATCTCCTGCCGGCGCTTCACCCCCTCGAAGCTTTCCAGCGCCTCGGCCGCCGCGGCGGCCGAGATGCCGATGTGATCCGCGACGGCGACGGCGGCCAGGGCGTTCAACCCGTTGTGCCGGCCGATCATGCGCATGCGGAAGCGCCCGAACAGCCGCGCTTCCTTGAGCACCTCGACGTGGGTCCAGGGAGGGTCCGCCTGGATCCGTCCCAGGCGCCACGTCGAGCCCTCCGATACGCCATAGCGCTCGCAGCGCGCAGGGCTGCCGGCCGTCACCCGGTCGATGGCGGCATCGCCGTCACAGGCCAGCAGCAGGCCGTCCGGGGCCAGCCCCTCGACCAGACGCCGGAAGGCGCTCTGAACATGATCGAGGTCCCGGTAAATGTCGGCGTGGTCGAACTCGACGCTGGTCAGCACCGTGGCCGCCGCGGCGTAGTGGAGGAACTTGGGCCCCTTGTCGAAGAAGGCCGTGTCGTACTCGTCGCCTTCGATGACCAGGTCATTGCCGGTCCCCAGGCGGTAGTTGCTGTCGAAGTTCCGCAGGATGCCGCCGATCACGAAGGAGGGGGCGCGGCCGGCGGCCTGAAGGATCCAGGCGAGAAGCGCCGAGGTGGTGGTCTTGCCGTGGGTGCCGGCCACCATCAGCGTGCGCTTGCCGGCCGCCACAAACCGGTTGACGGCCTGGGGCATCGAGCAGAACGGCAGGCCCAGGCGTTCGCATTCGACCGCTTCCGCGTTCGTGCGCGGCACGGCGTTTCCCACCACCACGAGATCCGGCCGCTGCGCCAGGTGCTCGGCGCGGAAGCCGTCCATGACCGGGATGCCCCGGTCGGCGAGAAAGCGGCTCATGGGCGGATAGACCTTCTGGTCCGAACCCGTGACCTTGTAGCCCAGGTCGTTGAGCATGCAGGCCAGGGCGCCCATGGCCGTGCCGCACACCGCGATCAGGTGGATCCGCCGCACCTCCGCGGGGATATGGTTTTTGTTCATGTCCATGAAAAAAGCTCAAGGCCGAAAGCTCAAAGCCGATTGCGTGACCGCTGCGCTACCTCGCGGCTTTATTAAGCGGTTATGCGTTCCACGCTGACCGGTTTTCTTAGGGAGTCTCCCTCGAATGCCCTTCGCCGCACCGTGCCAAAGGTCGCGCAGGGCGAATCCGGGCCTTGCGGGGAAAGCACGCGGCAGCAATAGGTTTAGCGGCGAAGGGCATTGAGAACCTTTTCCGCCGCCCGGACCGTAGCACCGATGTGCTCGGCGGTGTGGGCGGAGGAGAGAAAGAGCGCCTCGAACTGCGAGGGCGCGATGTAGATGCCCTCGCGGCGCATCCCCTGGTAGAATTTCGAGAAGAACGGCAGGTCGCTCTTTTTGGCGTCCTTGAAACTCCGAACGGGCTCGGCGCAGAAGAACATGCCGATCATCGACCCGACATGATCGACCTGGGCCGGGACGCCGGCCCCGGCGGCCGCCTGGGCCAGCCCGGAGCACAGCCGCGCGCTTTTCTTTTCCAGCTTCTCGTAGAAACCCTTTTTCTTGAGCTGGGCCAGGGTCGCGATGCCGGCCGCCATGGCGAGCGGGTTCCCGGACAGGGTGCCCGCCTGGTAGACCGGCCCCTGGGGTGCGATGTGGGACATGATCTTGCGCCGGCCGCCGTAGGCGCCGACCGGCAGGCCGCCGCCGATGATCTTGCCGAAGCAGGACAGATCCGGCCGAATCCCGTATAGGGCTTGCGCCCCGCCATAGGCCACCCGGAAGCCGGTCATGACCTCGTCGAAGATCAGCAACGCGCCGTGTCTGGCCGTGAGCGTGCGCAGGGTCTGCAGGAACCCCTGGGCCGGCGCCACCAGGCCCATGTTGCCGGCCACCGGCTCGACGATGACGCAGGCCACCCGGTCGCCCTGCTTTTTCATCACCCGGGTGAAGCATTCGCTGTCGTTGAAGGGCAGCGAAAGCGTGTCCCGGGCGGTGGGCGCCGGCACGCCCGGGCTGCCGGGGATGCCCAGGGTGGCAACGCCGGAGCCGGCCGCCACCAGCAGCATGTCGGCGTGGCCGTGGTAGCAGCCGTCGAACTTGATGACGACATCGCGCCGGGTGTAGCCCCGGGCCAGCCGGATCGCACTCATGGCGGCCTCGGTGCCGGAGTTGACCATGCGCACCATCTCGACCGACGGCACCGCGCCGATCACCATTTCGGCCAGCGTGATCTCGAGCTCCGTGGGCGCGCCGAAGCTCGTGCCACGCTCGAGCACGTTGCGGATGGCCGCGATCACGGCCGGGTGGCGGTGCCCGAGGATCATGGGCCCCCAGGAGCCGATGTAGTCGATGTAGCGGTTGCCGTCGGCGTCGACGATGACCGCGCCCTCGGCCCTCTGGATGAACAGCGGATCGGCGCCCACGGATTTGCAGGCCCGCACCGGGCTGTTGACCCCTCCGGGGATGGATTTAACAGCGCGGCCGTAGAGGCGGCAGGATGTCTTGGGAGCTTTCATGGCGGATGTCCTTTCAGGCAGACAGCGTTTATCCTGTTGACTTTTTATGGGATGCGGCAAACTATCAGAACGCGAAATGGGGGTCAAGGATTCGAGGGAGCCAAGGGGTCGAGCGAAAAGATGATAAGACGCCGGTTCCGGACCGCTGACCCCGCATCCCTTTAGCTCTCGGCGAGTGGAATGGGAAAAACGCGCTCACCACAGAACCTGGCCAAAATGCTCGCCTATGTGCTGGGGCGGCGGCCGGATGAATTCGGCCTCATCCCGGATGCCGAAGGGTTCGTCAGGATCAAAGACCTTCTCAAAGCCCTGCACGAGGAGGAGGGCTGGGGGTACGTCAGTTTTTCCCACCTGAACGAGGTCCTGCTCAGTGTTCCCGGCGCTCCGTTCGAAATCAGGCAGAGCGACATCCGCTCCGTCGAGCGTAACACGCCGGACCTCAGGGTTTCAGCCCGGGAACTCCCCAAGCTGCTCTATGCGTGCATCCGCCGCCGGGCTTACCCCCATGTGCACGCCGAGGGAATCCATCCGTCCTCGCATCCCCGCGTGGTGCTGGTCGCGGACCGGGTGCTGGCCGAACGTCTGGGCCGGCGCATCGACCCGGACCCGGTCATCCTGACGGTGAACGTCCGCTGCGCTTGCGAAGCCGGGGTTGTCTTTGACCCCTCCGGCGAAGGGCTCTTCCTGGCCGATCACGTCCCTCCGGATTGCTTCAGCGGCCCGGCGGTTCCACGAGAAAAACCGTCCGACACCGGCAAACCGACGCCCGAAAACGGCGTGAGCCGGCCGACGATGCCCGGCGGCTTCCCGCTGGATATGGAGAAGGCCGCCTCGGCTCACGTCCCGCCATCCCTGAAACGTCGGACGGATAAAGGCCGGAAGGCCGACCGCAAACGGCTCAAGCAGGAGAAGTGGACGCGGGAGAAGCCACCTTGGAAAAATTGATCGGCATCGGCCCTGGCCCGTGCCGACCCATTTTTTTCATAAAAAAATTGACAAGCTTGCAGGGAACTGCTAAGAGATGCGGTCGCCGTTATACAGTGGCGGTCAACGGGCTGCTAGCTCAACTGGCAGAGCAAATGACTCTTAATCATTAGGTTACTGGTTCGATTCCAGTGCAGCCCACCAGCGCAAAACGAGGTTAGCTTGCTAACCTCTTTTTTTTGTCTTCCCGGACAGCCGGCCGGGTTTATCGACAGAAATCTATGATAGAAATCTATTGACCGCTTTTCAACCATCTGCTAATAATAACAATTTTTAAAGATGTCCGGCTGTCCATCCTTGCTCCGGGGCGTAGCCCCGGGGCTTAATACCCGTAAGGAGGAAGTATGCGACGTTACGAGACATTCATCATCCTGGACCCGGATCTCTCCGCCGAGCAGCGTGTGCCGGTCATCGAGAGAGTGAAGGAGATCATGGCCCAGATGGGCGGGTTCCTCGTCCGCATCGACGAGTGGGGCTCCCGGAAGCTGGCCTACACCATCGGCAAGAAGGAGCGCGGCTATTACGTGCGCTTCGATTTCTGCGGCAGCGGCCAGATGGTCAATGAGATGGAGCGGTTCTTCCGCATCGACGAGCGCGTGATCAAGCACATGTCGGTGCTGCTCGACACGCTGCCGAACATCGAGCGCATCAAGGAAGAGATGGCCAAGGCCGAGGCCGAGGCCCAGAAACCCGCTGAGAGCGTGCCGGTTGCAACCATCGCGCCGGCCGTCGCCGCCGCCGTCGAACCCCAACCGACCGATTCCGCGGAACCCGCACAGGAGGCCTAAGACCATGCCCCCCTATACACCCA
>Ga0209450_10001805_pt1 | contig 10770 bp, 8 predicted proteins | sample FrelakmetLWP11LW_FD_187149 | JGI IMG/M metagenome (GOLD analysis project Ga0209450, IMG submission 187149) | Freshwater lake sediment microbial communities from the University of Notre Dame, USA, for methane emissions studies - LWP11 LW (SPAdes)... | ecosystem: Environmental > Aquatic >... | reverse complement strand
CGGCTCCAGACCCACGGCGACGCGGTCGGAGCACAGCGTGCACTTGTACGCCTTGTTGTCCTTCTGGCTGATGCGCGGGATGTTGAACGGACAGCCGGCGATGCAGTAGCCGCAGCCGATGCAGTTGGCCGAGTTGAAGTCGACGATGCCGTTGCCGTACTTGACGATGGCGCCCGGCGACGGACAGGCTTTCAGGCACCCGGGGTCTTCGCAGTGCATGCAGCCGTCCTTGCGGATCAGCCATTCGAGCTTGCCGTCGGCGTTCTTGTACTCGGCAAAGCGCATCACGGTCCACGACTGGTCGGTGAGGTCCACCGGGTTGTCGTAGATGCCGTGCTGGATGCCGACGTCGTCGCGCAGGTCGTTCCACTGCATGCAGGCGACCTGGCAGGCCTTGCAGCCGATGCACTTGGAAATGTCGATCAGCTTGGCCACCGGCTCGGTCGCCACCCGCACCGACGGCGGGGTGGTGGTGGTGGCCGAGCGCTTGTCGACGATCAGGGATTGCATGGTCATCGCGCGCTCCTTAGGCCTTCTCGAGGTTGACGAGGAACGCCTTGAACTCCGGCGTCTGCGAGTTGGCGTCGGCCACGTAAGGCGTCAGCGTGTTGGCGAGGAAGCCGTCGTTGGTCACGCCGACGAAGCCCCAGTGGATCGGAATGCCCACCGTGTGCACCGTCTTGCCGGCGCAGGTGAGTGTGGCCATCCGCGCCGTCACCACCGCCGCGGCCTTGATCTCGCCGCGGTTGCTGCGCACCTTGACCATGTCGCCGTTCTTGATGCCCTTTTCCTTCGCCAGCACGTCGCTGATCTCCACAAACGGCGAGGGCTGCACGATCGCGCTGGTGAGCGCGTTCTTGGTCCAGAAGTGGAAGTGCTCGGTCAGGCGATAGGTGGTCGCCGCGTACGGGAACTGGTCGGCCTTGCCGAAGGACTCCATGTCGCCCTTGAACACGCGCGCCGCCGGGTTGGCGACGGCCTTCGGGTGCAGCGGGTTGGTGCCGATCGGCGTTTCGAACGGCTCATAGTGCTCGGGGAACGGCCCTTCGGCCATGCCGCCGAGCGAGAACAACCGTGCCACGCCTTCGGCCGTCATGATGAACGGACCGGCGCCGGAATCCGGCCCGAGATCCGGGCGGATGTCCGGGATGTCGATGCCCGCCCAGGCGGTGCCGTTCCAGCGGATGCCGTAGCGCTTGCCGTCCCACGGCTGGCCGGTCTTGGGGTCGGTGTTGGCGACGTTGTAGAGCACGCGCCGGTTGGCCGGCCAGGCATAGCCCCAGGTGAGGTTGTTGCCCATGCCGCCGGGGTCGGCGGTATCGCGCCGTTGCGACAGGTTTCCGGCCTGCGACCACACGCCCGAATAGATCCAGTTGCCGCAGGCGGTGGAGCCGTCGTCCTGCAACTGGCCAAAGCCCGCCAGTTGCTGGCCGGCGGGCACCAGCACGCGGGTCTTGTCCTTCGGGTCCATCACGTCGGTCAACGCGCGGCCGGAGATTTCGCGCAGGATCTCTTCGGGCGACGGGTTGGTCGAGGTCGCATACGCCCAGTTGAGCTTCAAAATCGGCTCGGGCAGCTTGCCGCCGTCCTTGGCGTACATCTCGCGCAGCTTGACGAAGAGCGAGGCAACGATCTCGCGGTCGGTCTTGGCCTGGCCCGGCGGCTCGGTCGCCGCCCAGTGCCACTGGATCACCCGGCCCGAACTCGTGAAGGTGCCGGCGTCTTCGGCAAAGCTCGACGCCGGCAGGCGGAACACCTCGGTGGCGATCTTTTCCGGCTCGACCGGGTTTTTGTCGCCGACGTTTTTCCAGAACTCCGAGGTCTCGGTACGCAGCGGGTCGATTACCACCAGGTACTTGAGCTTGCTCATCGCCGTCGAAACCTTCTTCTTGTTCGGCAGCGCCGCCAGCGGGTTGAAGCCCTGGATCACAAAGCCGTTGACCTTGCCCTGGTACAGCCGCTCGAAAATCGCCAGCACGTCGTAGGCCGCGTCGCGCTTGGGCAGCCAGTCGTAGGCGAAGTCGTTGTCCTTGGTCGCGGCTGCGCCCCAGAACGCCTTTTGCTGGCTGGTGTGCCACTTGGCGAAGTTCTGCGCAAAGTTCATCTGGTTTGGCCGCAGCGGCTTGGGCGTGCGGCGCTCGATGTACTCGGCGCGGGTGGTGTCGGCATCGGTCGGTGCCGACAGGTAGCCCGGCAAGACCTCGCTGTAGGCGCACTGGTCGGTGATGCCCTGCACGTTGGCGTGCCCGCGCAGCGCGTTGACGCCACCGCCGGCGCGACCGATGTTGCCGAGCAGGAGCTGGATCATCGCCATCGTGCGGATGTTCTGCGAGCCGTGCGAGTGCTGCGTCCAGCCGAGCGCGTACAGGATCGTCATCACGCGGTCGGACGTGCAGGTGGTGCCGATCGTCTCGGCCACCTTGAGGAACTGATCCTTCGGCGTGCCGCAGATCGTCTCCACCATCTCGGGCGTGTAGCGCGAGAAGTGCTTCTTCATCAGCTGGTAGACGCAGCGCGGATGCTCGAGCGTCTCGTCGACCACCGCGTAGCCGTCCTTGTCCAGTTCATAGGCCCAGGTGGTGCGGTCGTAGCTGCGCTTCTCGGCGTTGTAGCCGGAGAACAGACCGTCTTCGAAGTTGAAGTCCTCGCGGATCACGAATGGCGCGTTGGTGTACGCGCGCACGTAGTCCGCATGGATCTTGTTGTTGGTGAGCAGGTAGTGGATCACCCCGCCCAGGAAAGCGATGTCGGTGCCCACCCGGATCGGCGCGTAGTAGTCCGCGACGGCGGCCGAGCGCGTGAAGCGCGGGTCCACCACGACGAGCTTCGCCTTGCGGTATTCCATTGCCTCCGTGACCCACTTGAAGCCGCAGGGGTGCGCCTCGGCGGCGTTGCCCCCCATCACCAGAACCAGATCGGCGTTCTTGATGTCCACCCAATGGTTGGTCATCGCACCGCGCCCAAACGTCGGGGCCAGACTGGCCACCGTCGGGGCGTGTCAGATGCGCGCCTGGGTATCGAGTGCCACCATCCCCATCGCACGGGCCGCCTTCACCAAGAGGTAGCCCGACTCGTTGGAGGTGGCGCTGGAGACCAGCAGTCCGGTCGTGTTCCAGCGGTTGACGGTGACGCCCTTGTCGTTCTGCTCGACCAAGTTGGCGTCGCGGTCGGCCTTCATGTGCTTGGCGATACGCGTCAGCGCATCGTCCCAGGAGATGGGCTTCCACTCCTTGGTGCCCGGCTCGCGCACCTCCGGCTGCATGAGGCGGTTGGGGCTGTGCACGATGTCCATCAGCCCGGCGCCCTTCGGGCACAGCGTGCCGCGGTTGACCGGGTGGTCGGGGTCGCCCTCGATGTGGATCACGCGGCTCTTGACGTTCTTGGCGCGGTCGCCGAGCGTGTACATGATCACGCCGCAGCTCACCGAGCAATACGGGCAGGTGCTGCGGGTTTCGGTCGTGCGGGCAAGCTTGAAGGCGCGTACTTCGGCCAGCGCCGTGCCGGGGGCAACCCCCAGGCCGACGGCCGAAGAGGCGCCGATGCCCGCCGCGCTTATCCGGAAGAACTGCCTCCGGGTCATCGGTGCGTTCATGCGTGTTCCCCTAAAGGTGGTGTGTCGATCCAGTCCGCCGGTAGGCTCCGGCGTGTCGGCGATCGCGGACGGCAAACTATTACGGGCACCGTTACCGCGTGCGGCGATAGTAGACCTCGCCCGCAGCGCACTCAATCCCGCGGCGCAGCATCCTTCGGTCGCACCGGCGCCGGGGACGTGTCGAACTGCGACTCGCGATACTCGGTAAAGATGGTGTCGCCATTGGGCAGCACCGTCAACGAGCGCACCGGCAGCCAGCGCAGCGCCGGGGCAAGCCACAACTGCACCCGCACCTCGCGTTCGCCGGGTGGGATCACCCGATCGAGCTTGAGCGCCTCGAAGCTGCCGCCCGGCGTCTTCAGCGTCTCCCAGCCGAGCACGCGCAGGTCGTAGACGCGCACGTCGCGCGGGCCGGCGACCTTCATCGCAATGGCCGCGCCCGGCGCAAAGGCGCTCGGAAACGCCTCGGCCAACAATGCCAGTTGGGCGAGGAAGCTCAGCCGATCCTGGATGCCCTCGACCAGCGGAAACTCAGCCGCGGTCGAACTGAAGGTGACCTTGCCGGCGTCCCACTGGAAGTTGGCCGCCACCTCGGCGCGGGTGAGCGTCTTTTCCGTGTAGCGCACCGGCGCGATGCCGGAGGCGGGACGCACTTCGCCCTCCGAGGTCTGCCGCAGGAACACCGTGCCGCCGCGGTCGGCCACCTCTGCCGTGGAACGGTACCGGTCGTCGGTCACTCTCCACTCGATGGTCGTGCTGCCGTCGATACTGAGCAAGCCGCGCTTGGCTACGGTGTCGCTGACGATGCGACCGAATCTGGGAAAGTCCACCGCCACGGCGCCGAGCGCTTCCAGCCGGGCGGTCGGGCCTTCCGGTCCGTCGGCCGACGGCGGCGCAGCAGAGGCGGCGGGCGGCGGCGCATCGCTCGCAGGGGCTTCGGCAGGCGCTGCCGCGGCGGGTGGCGCCTCGGGCGCGGGCGCCGGTGCGGGTTCGGCCGCGGCGGGCTCCGCGGCCTCGGGCGCGGCCGGCGTGATTGCCCGCGTCGGCCGTGCCGGCGGCGCAGTCGGCTTGTCGGCAAGCGCGATGGGCGCCGGCAACACGAAAAGCTCCGCCTGCACCACGGTCTGCGGCGGCGGCAGGTCGAACTCCATGCCGCGTTCGACCTCCGCCAGCAGCGCCACGTGCAGCAGCAACACGGCCGCCAGCACCAGCGCGGCGCGCAGGCCGGTGCGCACGCGCAACGAGCGAGGCGGCGGGACGGTCGGCATCGGTGCAGAATAGTCCAATGCTCCGCCTGCTTCTCTCCCTCGTCGCCGCGCTCTGCGCGGCAGTCGGCATCCTCGCGGCGGCGCAAGCCGCGCCGTCCGAAGCCGCACCGCCGGCGACCGTGCGCCTGCTCAATCGCGACATCGTCACCCTGCGCGCCGCGGTCTTCGACGCCACGCCGGAGCAGCGTGCGTGGCGCATCGAGCAGCGCCTGCGCGACGTGCCGGCGAGCGAAATCGATGCGCCGCTGCGGCTGCTCGACGTGCACACCGACGGCATCCAGGGCATCCAGATCCTGCTCGGCAGCCGTGCCCTGATGACGCTGACCACCCGGGACGTTGACGCGGAAAGCGGCCAGACGCTGCAACACCTGGCCGAGCAAACGCGGCAACGGCTGGAAGACCTGCGCGCCGCCTACCGCGACACGGTCACCGGCGCCAATCTGCGCTCCGGGTTGCTGCGCGCCGTCGTCGCCACCGCGGTCCTCGGCGTGCTGCTTTGGGTCGGATGGGTCGGCACCGGGCGCCTGCTCGCCTGGATGAAGCGCAAGCGCGACACCTGGGCCGCGGTCCATGCGCACGTGGACTGGCGCGAGTTCATGGGCAACGTACTGGTCTACGCGGTACGTGTAGTGCAAGTGGGGCTGGCGGCGCTGCTGCTGTATCTGTGGCTCACGCGCGTGCTCGACGGTTTTGCCGCCACCGAGCCGTTGGCGCAGGCGCTGACCGGCTGGTTCTTCGACACGCTCGGCTGGCTCTGGCGCGGCACGCTCGCCAGCATCCCGGGCATCGCCACCGTGGCCATCGTGCTCGGGCTGACCAATGCGGTCGCCTCCGCTGTGCAGGTGATGTTCAACGGCGTGCGCGACGGGCGGCTGCGCCTCCCCGGCGTGCATCCCGAAACCAGCACCGCCACCCGCCGGTTGGTGACCCTGACCATCTGGGCGCTCGGCATCGCCATCGCCTACCCCTACCTGCCGGGGTCGAGCAGCGATGCGTTCAAGGGCCTGTCGGTGCTGCTCGGCCTGATGGTCACGTTGGGCTCGGCCGGCATCGTCACGCAGGCGATGGGCGGGCTGGTGCTCATCTACTCGCGGGCGTTGAAGCGCGGCGACTTCGTGCGCGTGGGCGAGGTCGAAGGCGTGGTGACCGAGGTCGCGGCGCTCGCCACCAAGATCGTCAACATCCGCAACGAGGAGGTGACGATCCCCAACGCGGTGTTGATCGCCAGCCCCATCCACAACTACTCCAAGCTCGCCGGCACGCAGGGCACGCTGCTGTCGACCAAGGTGACGATCGGCTACGACGCGCCCTGGCGCCAGGTGCATGCGCTGCTCCAGCAGGCGGCGGCCGCCACCGAGGGGCTGCGCACCACGCCCGAGCCGCGCGTGTTCCAGCGCGCGTTGTCGGACTTCTACGTCGAGTACGAACTGCTGTTCGCCATCGACCGCCCGATCGAGCGCATCCCCACGCTGTCGCGCCTGCACGCCGCCATCCAGGACGCCTTCAACGAAGCCGGCGTGCAGATCATGTCGCCGCACTTCTTTGCGCAGCCGGAGCAGCCGGTGGTCGTGCCGAAGAGCCAGTGGGATGGCGGGCCGCCGCCGGCGGGTTCGGCGGGCTAACACTACTTGAACCAACCCTATGAGCAACTCTCTCGCGAAGGCACGCGCTTGGACTGAATTCGTAGCTGGGAGGTCTGAATTTTCGCGAAGTGAACTGCTACTGCGACAGTTCGGTGCTGGGCAAATCACACGCTTGTGTGAATGCGGCTGCAATAGCTACGACATTGCTGTCCCGCAAGACAGCGGCGTGCCTCCTCTTCTTCCAGCAAGCGAGAGAGGTGGTTGGGCTTTTCAACTTGAGTTCAACACCATTGAGTCGGGAAAAGCCGTGGGCTTCACTCTTTTTGTGGACAAGGACGGGTATCTCTCCGGCTTGGATGTTGACTGCTGCGGCAACAGCTTCCCCATGCCGGATAGCCCAAGTCTCTCTGAACCACCGCTTCATGTGGATGGCCCCTTATCGCACCAGGATCAACCCGCCGCGCCGGCAGTCGCACGCTGGAGTGCTGGCGGTAACGCCTGAGCTTTGACGTTCGTCTGCCTGCAAGAACACGCAAGAGTGCGCCTCAATCAACGAAGAAACCCATGAAACTCGCCACCCTGCGCGACGGCTCGCGCGACGGACTGCTCGCGGTCGTCTCGCGCGACCTCTCCACCGCCCACTACGCCAGCGGCATCGCCAGCCGGATGCAACAGGTGCTGGACGACTGGGCCTTCATCGCGCCGCAGTTGAACGACCTGTACATCACGCTCAACGAGGGCCGCGCGCGGCATGCCTTTGCCTTCGACCCGAAGCAGTGCATGGCGCCGCTGCCGCGCGCGTACCAGTGGGCCGACGGCTCGGCCTACGTCAACCACGTGGAACTCGTGCGCCGCGCGCGCGGCGCGGAGATGCCGGAGACGTTCTGGACCGACCCGTTGATGTACCAAGGTGGCTCGGACGATCTGCTCGGGCCGTGCGAGGACATCGTCGGTGCGTCCGAAGACTTTGGCATCGACTTCGAGGGCGAGGTCGCGGTCGTGACCGGCGACGTGCCGATGGGCACCAAGCCCAGGGACGCCGGCGAACACATCCGACTGCTGATGCTCGTCAACGACGTGAGCCTGCGCAACCTGATCCCGGCCGAGCTCGCCAAGGGCTTCGGCTTCTTTCAGAGCAAGCCGGCTACGGCGTTCTCGCCGGTGGCGGTCACACCCGACGAACTGGGCGCGGCCTGGGACGGCAAGAAGGTCTCGCTGCCGCTGCTGGTGCACTGGAACGGCAAGCTGGTCGGGCAGGCACAGGCGGGCGAGGATATGGTGTTCGACTTCCCGCAACTGATCGCGCACATCTGCAAGACGCGCAACCTGCGGGCCGGCAGCATCGTCGGCAGCGGCACGGTGAGCAACAAGAACCCGGCGGCGGGCTACTCCTGCATCGCCGAGAAGCGCGCGCTGGAAACGATTGCCGAGGGCCAACCGTCCACGCCGTACCTGAAGTACGGCGACACCGTGCGGATCGAAATGCTGGGCGCGGATGGGCAGTCGATCTTTGGCCCGATCGAGCAGAAGGTCGCACCCTTGCGCGGCTAGCGCCGCGGCGCCCATACTGCGGCCAGCGTATCCGGAGAGCTTCATGGTCACCAAGAGTCCGCGTTCGTCGATCCCGTTTGCCGGCACCGTCGGCGACAGCCTCGAGCTGATGAAGAAGGTCTGGGGCATGGCCGGGCTGCCGACGGTGCCGGGGGCCACGCAGGCGGCGCAGTTCGTCGCCGGGCTGCCCTCGGCGCTGCCGTCGATGATCACGCCGACGATGGACGTGGCCGAGCTCGACAAGCGCATCGCCGATCTGCGCGCGGTCGAGCAGTGGCTCAACCTCAACATGCAGATGTTGCGCACGACGATCCAGACGCTGGAGGTCCAGCGCAACACCATCGCCACCGTCAAGTCGATGGGCGGCGCGCTGTTGAGTCCCGTGCGCGGCAGCTTGGGCGGCGGGGCGCCGGCGATCCCGTCGATGCCGCCGATCGACCCCTACGCCGCGCCGCCGCCGGCGCCGCACAAGGCGCGCCGCAAGACCCCCCGTAAAAAACCGCACCCGCCGACCGTGACCGAAGCGCCGCTAAACCCGATGGCCTGGTGGAACACCCTGCAAGACCAGTTCAGCAAGGTGGCCGCGGCGGCCGCCACGGCCGGCGAAGCGGAGGCCAGGCCCAAGAAGCCCGCCAAGGCCAGCCGCAAGCGCGCGGCCAAGGGCACGTGAGCCGCCGGTGAAGTTCCGCAGCGCGCACGGCTCGCACGCCGACGGCACGGTCGCGGTCGAGGAGTGCCTGCTCGGGCTGGCCGCGTTTGCCGGCGACACGCGCTACGTGCGCAACCCGACTCTCGGCTTTCTCTACCTGACCGATGCGTTGGCGCCGCAGGCCGAGCGCATCCTCACGCAACTGAAGCTGCGCACCGGGGTGGCCAACTGGGTCGGCGCTGCCGGCATCGGCATCGCCGCGGGCGCCACCGAGTTCATGGACGAGCCGGCGCTGGCGGTGATGCTGGGCGAGTTCCGCCCGGGCAGCGTGAACGTGTTTTCCGGCACGCAGCGGCCGCCGGCGGCAGGCACGCGCACCGACCGCGGCAGCGCCGCCGCGCACACGGCGCTGGTGCATGCCGACCCGGAAACGCCCGAGCTGCCCGAGCTGATCGCCGACATGGCGCGCAAGGTGGACAGCGGGTATCTCTTCGGCGGCGTGGTGAGCAGCCGCAGTCGGCCGGTACAGATCGCCGACCGCGTGCTGACCGGCGGCCTGTCGGGGGCGGTGTTCGGCGCCGACGTGGACGTGGTCTCGCGCGTCACGCAAGGCGTTCATCCGCTGGCGCGCGCCGCGCGCCGCCGCGCGACCGAGGCGCAGGACAACCTGATCCTCGAGCTCGACGGCCGGCCGGCGCTGGAAGCGCTGCTGGAAGACGCCGGAATCCGCTCCAAGGCCGAGGCGCTGGCAGGCGATGCGCCCACGCGCGAGGACGCCGCGCGCCAGCGCGCGCAGTTGCAGGCGCTGGGGCGGCGCGGCTTGTTCGTCGGCATCGCGCCCGAGGCCGACGGTTACCGCGAGGCGCGCCCCGCGCTGCGCGACGACTATCTGGTGCGGCACGTGGTGGCGATCGACCCCGGCCGCGGCGCGGTGGCGATTGCGGCGACGGTCGAGCCGGGCATGGGCATCACCTTCTGCACCCGCGACGACAATGCCGCGCGGCGCGATCTGGTGCGCATCTGCGCGGAGATCCGCGACCACTTGCATGAGCAGAGCGAAGCGCGCGGCGAAGACGTGACGCCGCGCGGCGCGGTGTACGTGTCCTGCCTGGGTCGCGGCAGCCACATGTTCGGCGAGCCGCACGAGGAGCTGCGCGTGATCCGCCAGCAATTGGGCGACGTGCCGCTGGTGGGGTTTTATGCCGGCGGCGAGATCGGCGGGAAGAACTTGTACGGGTTTACCGGCGTGTTGACGGTTTTCTGTTGACTGTGTTGTCCATTAACCGACAACACACAACCGACAACCGACAACAGAAAACGGTCAGTTGAGCTTGTCCGGCGGCTGCCCGCTCGGCGCGCCGGAAATCTCCAGCGCCTCCATCCACGGCGGCCCTTTGTCCGGCCACCACTCGGCCTGCTTGACGAAGCGCGCCAGCAAGCCCAGCGTGCGGTGCGAGGAGGGCCGGTCGAGCGTCAAGCGCGCGGGCGGCGCGCCGGCGGATTCGATGTCGATCACGCAGCCGCCCGGCTGCGGCTTGATCTGCAAGCCCAGCACCAGCGCCGGCGGCGTTTGCGCCATCACGCGCGCCGACGGCTCCGCAGTGGCCTGCGCGCGCGCCTGCGCCGCGGCGTGCTCCATCGACAGCGCCTCGCCCACCAGGGCCGAGGGCAGCTTGTTGGCGAGCGGGTTGGAGTTGGTGAGCCAATGCGCCATCGCCTCGCCCCAGCGCAACACGATGCGGCGCGTGAGCCAGAAGGCGCGCGCGTTGCCGACAGCGTCGGCGGCGTCCAGCCGCAGCCGGTCTTCGACCGCGGCGAAGCCCACCGAGATGCGGTGGATCTGGAACGGCGGCGGGGCGGCGGGTGCGGGGACTTTCATGCGCGAAGGTGTTAAACCTAAACCACTTCCCGCTCAGCGTCAACGCCGGAATGCCGGGGGCGGCCCTGCCAACCGCCCAGGGCGCCAGTCCGGTCAATATCCGGCCAGTTTGTCGACGATATTCGCCACCGCTTCGCCCGCGAATCGGTCGCGGTGCTCGAGCAGCGCCGCGATCCCGACCGCGCCCGAGGGTTCGAGCACCAGCCCGGCGTGCCCGTGCACGAGCTGCATCGCCTCGACGATCCGCG
>Ga0209450_10001804_pt1 | contig 10773 bp, 7 predicted proteins | sample FrelakmetLWP11LW_FD_187149 | JGI IMG/M metagenome (GOLD analysis project Ga0209450, IMG submission 187149) | Freshwater lake sediment microbial communities from the University of Notre Dame, USA, for methane emissions studies - LWP11 LW (SPAdes)... | ecosystem: Environmental > Aquatic >... | reverse complement strand
GCTGCTCGAGCTGGTCGACAATGCGCTGCGCCACGCCCCCGCCGGCTCGACGGTCCGGGTGCGCGGCGCCGAGGGTGCCGGCGGCTACCAGCTGTCGGTGACCAACGCCGGTGCGCCGCTGCCCCGTTGGGTGCTCGCCGCCCTGCGTCCGGGCTGCGACCCGCTCAGGGCGGGCGAGCCGGACGGCGCCTCGCTCGGCCTGTCGATCGCCTCGGTGCTGGCCGCGCTGAACGGCGCGCGGCTCGAGGTGCTGCGCGGCGCGGGCCGACCCAACACGCTGCGGATCATCGCGCGGCCGGCCTGATCGGTCCGCAAGAGACCGTAGGGCCGGCCTCCCGGTCCGACCGGCGAGCCGGGCCATGATCGGGAGGTCCGACCTCACGAGGTCGAGGCCGGGCAGGGGGTTCGCCTCGAGGAAGCACGGGACACCGTACTCGTCGCAGCGGAGGTCGACGCGCGCCGCGTCGCGACAGCCCAGCGCGTGGTAGGCGCCGAGGGCGACCCGCCGGCACTCGTCGGCCAGTGGCTCATCGTCGATCAGGCGGTAGGTGACCCGCTCGAGGTACTCGTCCTTGTTGAGCGCGGTGTAGGAGTGGGTCTCCGCCCCGGCCGTGATCAGAACCTCCATGACGCCGACGACGCGCGACTGGTCGCCGTTTCCGACCACGCCAACGGTGAACTCGCGCCCGGGCAGGTAGCGCTCGACCAGGACCGGTTGCCTGAACAGGGCGATCAGCTCGGCGCACGCGGGCCAGAGCTCGGCGCGGCTGCCGACGTACGAGCGGTCCGTCACGCCCTTTGAGCTCCCCTCGGCGTACGGCTTGACGAACAACGGTGGCGCCAGCTCGACGCGTCCGGCCTCGTCGGGCGAGGAGACGAGGGCGAATGGCGCCGTGGGGAACCCATGGTCCCGGACCACCCGCTTGGCCATCGCCTTGTCGAGGGTGAGGGCGCAGGTGAGCGGATCGGCCAGGCAGTACGGCTGGTCGAACAGCTCGCACAAAGCCGGGACCTGGGCCTCCCGCGAGCGACCCCGCACCCCCTCGGCAAAGTTGAAGACCAGCTCCCATCGATCGCCCGCGACGAGCCGGCGCGCGAGCTCGACGCCGCGCCCGACCCGGTCCACCGGGTGGCCGAGCGAGGCCAGGCCGGCCTCGAGACCGGCGATGGTGTCCTCGCCGTCGAACTCCATGACGTCCTCGGCGGAGAAGCCGAGGGCGAGGTAGTCCTCCTTGCGGTCGTAGACGAGGCCGATCCGCACGACGGTGCTATCCGTGGTCGCTGGGATCGAGATAGGTGTAGATCTGCCCTTCCCAGTTGCGGATCTCGACCGTGCCGTCCTCGCCGTACGTGACGATGTTGTTGGCTTGGAGCGGCACCTTGCCGCCGCCGCCAGGGGCGTCGATCACGTAGGTCGGAACAGCGTAGCCGGTGGTGTGGCCGCGCAGGCCCCCGATCAGCTCGATCCCCCTCGCCACCGAGGTGCGAAAGTGGCCGGTACCGACAACCGGGTCGCACTGGTACAGGTAGTACGGCCGCACGCGGTTCATCAACAGGACGTGGAAGAGGTCCTTGAGCGTCTGCACGTCGTCGTTGATACCCTTGAGGAGGACGGTCTGGCTGCCCAGCGGCACGCCGCCGTCGGCGAGCCGGTCACAGGCCGCCTCCACGTCCGGGGCCATCTCGCGGGCGTGGCAGAAGTGGAGCGAGAGCCACACCCGGTGCCGGCGTAGCACGGCGACCAGCTCGGGCGTAATGCGCTGCGGCAGGAAGGAGGGCACGCGACTGCCGATGCGAACGAACTCGATGTGGGGGATCGCCCGGATGCGGCCGAGAATCTCGTCCAGGCGGTCGTCCGACATCAGCAGCGGGTCGCCACCCGAGATCAACACGTCGCGCACCTCGGTGTGCTCGCGGAGGTACTCGATCACCGCGTCGACGCGACGGGGCAGCGGGTCGAGCTCGCCCTGACTGACCAGACGGGCCCGCGTGCAGTACCGGCAGTACGCGGCGCAGGTGTCGAGGGCGAGCAGCAGCACCCGGTCCGGGTAACGGTGGACGAGGCCGGGAACCGGCGAGTCGTGGTCCTCTCCGCACGGGTCGACCATGTCGCCCCGGCTGACCACGAGCTCCTCCTCGCGCGGCACCACCTGCCGGCGGATCGGGCAGTCCGGGTCCTCGGGATCCATGAGCTCCGCGAAGTGCGGCGTCACGGCCACCGAGAACTTCTCGTTGGCGAGCTGCAGGCCCCGCCGTTCGCCGGGCGTGAGGCGCAACAACTGCTCGAACTGCTCCAGGCGGATCAGACGATGGCGCATCTGCCAGCGCCAGTCGTTCCAGCGCGCGGGGTCATAGGCTTCGCCGAAGATCTGGCAGATCTCCTCGCGCCGCGCGCCTTCGAGGTATAGCGAGTCTGGAGCCGTGCTCTCTTTCATGGCCTCCTACCTCCCCTGAGGGATGGGTGTGCTCGTTGTCAACACAGTCCGCGGCGACTGTTCCCAGCCTGCTGCGGTGCTTTTCGGGTCACGGTGGGTGACCCACTGTCGAAGCCCGGGTGGGCGCGGGAGCATGCGATTCTCCCTAGCTCGCTCGCCCGTCCCGGGCATGCCGCGACGCGGCATGAATCGACGAGAGCCACGTCGCAGCCGGCATTGCAAGGATGCATGAAAAAGGTGGCGCCGCCCGGAAGGACACCTCGGGCGGCGCCAGGTTCGGGTTTCTTCCCGGTTTTCTCTTGCTCGGAGGGTGACCGACGACGAAAAACACCGGCGGCGCCGCTGTCAGTGACACTTCAGCCGGCGCCGCGGAGAGAGAACTCGCGCGGTTCCTGAGGCTTGGAGGATGGTCGGATGAGACGTCGTTCTCCATCTCACCAACAAGATAACGCTGTTGGTCGAGTTGTCAAGGGGGGTTGAAACCGCCAGTGGTCGACGGGTCATCGAGGCGGTCCGAGCGGGTCCGACACCGGAGGTCGTCTGGCTTGGCGGCAGCGTGGTCGCCGCTCCGCACGCGACCCGTGATCACGATGCGAATCGATCTCAACTCGAACCCCGAAAAAACCCCTCTTGACTCAGTCTCCACGCACAAACAGCCAGACTGCCGCCAGCGCCAGGGTGAGGAGGGTGACGGGGACACCGACTCTGGCGTGGGCCCGCCAGGAGACCCGCACGCCGAGCTGCGCGGCCTGCTCGACGACGATCAGGTTGGCGATGCTGCCGACGAGCAGGAGGTTCCCGGCCAGGGTGCTGGACAGGCCCAGCACCGGGCCCGCCATGCCGTGCGTCGACGTCGGCAGCAACAGCATGACGGCCGGGACGTTCGAGACGAGGTTCGACAGCACCACGGTGGTCACGAAGAGAACCGCCGGCCGCGCCAGGTCCACGCCGAACTCCGCAAGCCAGTGCAGGCCGGCGGCCAAAGCCCCGGAGGCCGCCAGTGCGTGGTTGACGACGAAGAGACCGATGAACAGCACCAGCAGGTGCCAGTCGACCAGTCCGATGACGTGGCGCGAGGCCGTGCGCCGCGATAGCAGCAGCACGCCGGCCGCGCTCAGGGCCATGGCATCCCGGGGCAGGGCGGTGAAGAGGAACGCGAGGACGAGTGCGACGAGCACGACGGTGCCCTTGGTCGTCTGCCAGGCACTGAACGTCAGCTCCTCGACCCGCGGAATCGGCGTGTGGGCGCGCCACCTGCCGCTGACGGTCGCCCAGATGACGACCCACACGGCAGCGAGCCCGAGGAGCGCCGGGACACCTGCGTCGAGCAGGTAGCCCGCAAATGGGAGGTTCAGCCGCTGGCCGATCAACATGTTCTGGGGGTTGCCGATGAGCGTCGCCGCCGAGCCGACGTTGGCGGCGCAGGCCAGGGCGAGCAGGAACGGCACCGGGTCCAGTCCCCGCCTCGCGCACCCCTCGACGAGCAGCGGCGCGACGGCCAGGCAGACGATGTCGTTGGCGAGCAGCGCCGAGAGTCCCCCGGTGACGAGGATCACGAGCGCGAGCATGACGTCGGGTGACACGTCGGCCTCGGCGAGGCGCCGGGTCACGCGCGCGTAGAAGCCACCGAGGCGGAACTGCGCGGAGACCACCATCAGCCCGAACAGCAGCGCCATCGTCGGTACGTCCACGGCGTTCCAGGCCGCTTGCGGTGCGACCCGTCCAGTGGCGACGAGCGCGATGGCGCCGAGCAGCGCTACGCCCGAACGATCGAGTGCGAGCCCGGGAATCTCGCCGAGGACCATGCCGAGGTAGACGAAGCCGAAGACGAGCAGGACCACCGCGTCCACGCGCGTACCCTACCATTCGGGTCAGGTTCCCCACGTCTACCGGCGCGACAAGACGAGGGGATCAAGCCGGAGGTGAGCGCCCCGTCCCCCGTCGACGGTTCGTGCCATGCTTGGCGCGTGGGCGTCGCCCAGGTCGTGTACGCGGACGAGCGGATCGTCGTGCTCAGCAAACCGGCAGGCGTCAGCCTGGCCACGCGCCGGGCCGAGCCCGGCGCCGCGGTCGCACGCCTGCTCGCCACGGTCTCGCCCGCAGATCGCGACGACCACTGCCTGGCTGCCGAGCTCCTCCAGCTCGTCCATCGCCTCGATGTCGGCACCAGCGGGCTCGTCCTCCTGGCCCGCGACGGCGATGCCCACCGCGCGCTGGTCACCGCCCTCTCCACGCGGTTGGTCGCGAAGACCTACCTGGCCCTGGTGTGGGGCCACCCGCACCCGGCAGCCGGCCGCTTCGAGTGGCCGCTCGGCCCCGACCGCAGCGACCGGCGGCGCATGCGTGTCGACGTCGCCGGCCGCTCCGCCGTCACGGGGTTCGCCGTCGTCGGCCGCGCCCCGCACGTAGCATTGCTCCGCCTCGAACCGCTGACCGGACGCACGCACCAGCTCCGTGTGCACCTCGCCCACGCCGGACATCCGGTCGTCGGCGACGACCTCTACGGCGGTCCCCGCCACCACGGCGTGCGCGATCCGCGCCGGCGCGCGGTCCTCGATCCCGGCCACACGTTCCTGCACGCCTGGCGGCTCCACCTCCCGGAGACCGCCGCCTCGCCCGAGCTGATCCTCCACGCGCCGCTGCCCGACGACCTGTCGGCCGCCCTCTCGGTCCTCGGGATCCCGGGTTCTATACCGGACTGATCCGCCGCGCCCGGGCCTTTCGAGCTAGAATTCGCCGACAGGAGGTGAGGTCATGATCGACACGATCCGCCGGCTCCTCGGCGAGAAGAGCCAGGCCCTGGACTACACGTGCACCGGCATCCCCAAGGACATGCTGCACCTGCCCGGTCCCGACTACATCGACCGCTGCCTGGTGCCCACCGACCGCCCCATCGGTGTCCTGAAGAACCTGCAGTGGCTGCTCAACTCCGGCCGGCTGGCCGGCACCGGTTACGTCTCGATCCTGCCCGTCGACCAGGGGATCGAGCACTCCGGCGCAGCCTCGTTCGCGCCCAACCCGCTCTACTTCGACCCGGAGAACCTCTGCCGACTGGCGCTCGAGGGCGGCTGCAACGCCTTCGCGTCGACGCTCGGGGTGCTCGGCGCCGTCGCCAGGCGATACGCCCCGAAGATCCCGTTCATCGTCAAGATCAACCACAACGAGACGCTCACCTATCCGCTCACCTACGACCAGACGCTCTATGCCTCGGTCGAGCAGGCGTTCGAGATGGGCGCCGCCGGCGTCGGGGCGACGATCTACTTCGGCTCCGCCGAGTCGCGCCGGCAGATCCAGGAGGTTTCGGAGGCGTTCCAGCACGCCCACGAGCTCGGCCTGTTCACGGTGCTGTGGTGCTACACCCGCAACCCGGCGTTCAAGAAGGACGGTGTCGACTATCACGTCTCGGCCGACCTCACGGCCCAGGCGAACCACATCGGGGTCACCATCGAGGCCGACATCATCAAGCAGAAGCTGCCCGAAACCAACGGCGGCTTCACCGCCGTCAAGTTCAGCCACACCAGCCCGCTCGTCTACGACAAGCTCGCCACGGACCACCCCATCGAGTGGACGCGGTGGCAGGTGGCCAACTGCTACCTCGGGCGCATGGGGTTGATCAACTCCGGCGGCGCCGCCGGCAAGAACGACCTGGCCGACGCCGTCTACACCGCGGTCATCAACAAGCGCGCCGGCGGCATGGGCCTGATTTCCGGGCGGAAGGCGTTCCAGAAGCCGATGGCCGAGGGCGTCGCCCTCCTCCACGCGATCCAGGACGTCTACCTCTGCCGGGAGGTGACCGTCGCGTAACAGGAAGCGCGGTCAGGAGGCTGGGGTCGGGGGTCAGCCCATGCAGCCTGATGAGGTCAGGGTTGTTCTCAGCAGTAGGTGCTGCCTTGGTTGCCGGTTCGTCGCAATGAACCCGACTGACGTCGTGGGGGGCTGAGGCGTGTCCCCGTCGCTGCGCGTCCTCGTCGTGGCAACGAAGTCGCCATGGCCGCCCGTCGGCGGCGGGAGTGTTGCGCTTCACGCTCTGCTCACCGCGCTGACTGGCGCCGGGATGGGGGTCACGCTGGTCGCCCCGGGAACGGTCACCCGGGACGACACGGCGGCCGGCTACCGCGTCCGCGTCGTGCCGGTCGCGCCCCGTACCTGGGCCGCCGTCGCGCCGCACCTCGCGTTCGGCCTGCCGGCGGCCGTCGCGCGCTTCCGCCTCCCCCTCCTGCAACGAGCCGTGGAGGACGAAGTCGCCGCCCTCGCGCCGGACGTGCTTCACCTCGAGCAGCTCCACCTCGCCTGGATGCTCCCCGCGCTCGTCCCGGTCGTGCCGGTGGTCCTGCGGCAGCAGAACGTCGAGTCGCTCCTGCTCCGCCGCCTGGCCCGGCTGCGGCGGGCGCCGCTCTCGTGGCTGCTCCGGCGGGAGGCGGCGCGCCTGGCCGACCTCGAGAAGCGCGCCTGTCGAACCGCGCACGTCGTGGCGGCGATCTCCGCCGTCGATGCCGGGCGCCTCCGCGAGCTGGCTCCCGGGGCGTCCGTCACGTCGCTCCCGGTGCCGTTCGCGGCGACCGCACCGGCCGCCGGCGCGCCACTCGCCGGGGATCCACCACTCGTCGCTCTCGGGTCGTTCGACTGGGCTCCGAACCGCGACGGTGTGTCCTGGTTTCTGCGCACCGTCTGGCCGGGACTCCACCGCCAGGTGCCGAACGCCGTGCTCCACCTCGCCGGACCGGGCTCAGACACCCTGGTGTCGCCTCATTGCCCCGCCGTCGTCTGCCACGGCGTCGTGCCGAGCACCGGCGAGCTGCTCGACCCGCGGGGCATCGTGCTCGTCCCGCTGCGGGCCGGCTCCGGGGTGCGCGTGCGCATCCTCGAGGCGTGGGCGGCCGAGATCCCGGTCGTGACGACCCCCGTCGGCGGCGAGGGGCTCGTGGCCGGCGACGGGGACGGGGCCGCGCTCGCCGAGACGGCCCAGTCGTTCGTCGCGGCCGTGGCGGCACTGGCGGCCGACGCATCACTCCGTTCCCGCCTGGTCGCCCGGGGCCGCGAGCGGCTCGCCGACCATGATCCGAGAAGAGTCGCCGCCGCTGCCCGAGACCTCTACCTTCAGGCGATCGCCGCCGCCGGTCGGCGACGTTCCTGACCGAGCCCGGCTAGCCAGTCGACCGGCGAGGCTCCCGCAGCAGATCGCGGGCGACCACTGCCGAACCGGCGACCGCGGCTGTCACGATGACGGCGAGCGAAGCCAGCGGTGCGACACCACCGAAGTGCAGCACTGCCGCCGCCCCGAGCGTCAGCAACAGTGATTGGCCCATGGCCGGAGTGGCGACTGCAGCCCAGGGTTTCAGGGCGGTGTCGTGCGAGAGGCTGACGGCCAGAGCGGTGGCCCGGCCGAGCGACGAGAGGGCCATCGCGAACGCGGCGGCCGCAACACCGAACCTCGGCACCGCGAAGAACATCACCGCGAGGCCGAGCCCGGTCGACAGCATCGTTACTCTCGCGACGACCGCCGCCCTGCCGGCCGCCACGAGGGCGAGATCGGCGTACCCGAAGAGCGCCTCGGCCGCGAAGCCCAGCGCCAGGACTCGAAGCAGGTCACCCGCCGGGACGAAGGCATCGCCGAAGAACAGCGTGACCGTCGCGTGCGGTGCGAGCAGGCAGGGGGCCGCGAGCGGCCAGTACAGCGCGAACATGAGCGCTCGCGATCGGCGCAGGACCCGGCGCAGCTCCAGGCTGTTCTGGGCGAGGAGGGCGGTCGTCGCTTCGGGCAGGAAGCGGTGCGCGCCGGCCTGATGGACCATCTGTAGCGCCCGCGACAGGCCTCGGGCCACACCGTAGAAGCCGACGCCCGCGGCCGGGGCCAGCGCCCCGAGGACCACGGTGTCCAGCCACTGGCCGGCCTGGTTGAACGCCTCCAGGAACGCGAACGCCGGCAGGCCGGCAAGCAGTGTCCGGTCCCACCGCCGCCAGTCGCCCCCGGCGAGCCAGCCCATCCAGATCGCGTAGGCGACGACCAGCAGCTCCGCCGCGACCGAGCCGGCCGCGAACCCGGCCGCGATCGCGGCCAGCGACCCGCCCAGCACCACGGCAAGGAGGACGGCGACCATCCGCAACGCCCCGCCGGCGCCATCGCGAAGGACGGCGCGAACGACGACGTCACCCTGCGAGCGCGACAGCCCGACGACCGCCGCACCCACCGGCAGCGCAAGCGTGATGGGCGAGAGGACGAGCAGCACCCGACCCAGGTCCGGCTGCACCAGCCGCGAGATTCCCGCCACGGCGAGCGCCGCACCCAGTCCGGCCAACGACGCGACCACCAGGGCCGTCCGCCCGGTGCTGCCCCGGCCCGCTTCGCCCCCAACGGCGATGAGTTCGGTGCCGCGGCGCGCGGTTGCCGAGTTGAGACCAAGGCTGGCTGCGCCGCCCGCCGCCGTCACCACTGCGATCCCGAGCAGCAGCAACCCGAGGTCGCTAGGCCCGAGCACCCGCGCTGCGACGACCCGAACCGCCAGGCTGGCGAGAAGCGCCACGCTGCTCCCCCCGAGGACGGCCAAGGCGGAGGTTGCGAGGCGGTCGAAGCCGGTTGTCCGATCGGTCATCAGCCGCGGAATTGTGGCACGCCCAGGACGAGTCCGCACGCGAAGCGGGCGCGGACTTCGTGATACCTTTCACGACGCTGCTGACGAACGGGCCGGCGCCCGGCACGCCACCAGCAAGGAGGACGAGATGCTCCGCAAGCCCGTCGTGCTCATCACCGGCGCCAGCGGCGAGATCGGCCACGGTCTGATCTCCAGCCTGGCTGCCGCCGGCGACCGCCCGATCATCACCCTCGACCTGAAACTGCTCGAGCCCGACCTCGGCAGCCTCGTTCACCAGCACTACTCGGGCTCCATCCTCGACCAGGATCTCCTCGACTCGATCGTCTCGGAGTACGAGGTGGACCTCATCTTCCACCTCGCGGCGCTGCTCTCGACCCGCAGCGAGTTCACCCCGATGACCGCCCACCGGGTCAACGTCGAGGGGACGATGCGGCTGCTCGAGTTCGCCCAGAAGCAGGGCGAGTCGCACGGCCGCCCCGTGGTCTTCCTCTACCCTTCCTCGATCGCTGCGTACGGATTGCCCGACCTCGAGACGAAGGCCGCGGCCGGCCGGGTCGGTGAGAACCAGTGGACCAAGCCGACCACCATGTACGGCTGCAACAAGCTGTATTGCGAGCACATGGGACGCTACTACGCGAAGCGCTACAAGCAGCTCGCGCCGGAGACGCTGTCGGGCAAGGTCGACTTCCGTGCCCTGCGCTTCCCCGGTCTCATCTCTGCCGTGACCGTGCCCTCGGGCGGGACTTCCGACTACGCGCCGGAGATGCTCCATGCCGCCGCGCAGGGCACTCCGTACGCCTGTTTCGTCCGTCCCGACACCCGCATTCCCTTCATGGCGATGCCCGACGGCGTCGAGGCGGCGCTCAGGCTCGCCGCGGCGCCGCGGTCGGCGCTCCAGCACACCGTCTACAACCTCGGCGCGTTCAACCCCTCGGCCGAAGAGTTCCGCGCCCTCGTGGCCGAGGCGTTCCCCGGAGCGGACGTCTCCTTCAGGGCCGACGTCAAGCGGCAGGGGATCGTGGACACCTGGCCGGCAGACGTCGACGACTCTGCCGCGCGCGCCGACTGGGGGTACGCACCACAGTACGACCTCACACGCGCCTTCTGGGAGTACCTGGTTCCGACGATCCGTCGGCGCTACCAGAAGTGATGACGCGTCGGCCGCTCCGCCTCGAGCGCTGAGCTTGCCACCCGTCAACCTGGAAGGACGGATCGCGTTCCCTTGCACCGCCCTCGGTGGGAAGCGTCCGTCACGGCCGCGCCGTCGCCGCGCTGCCGGGACCGCGCGGGTCGGCGACCGCCTCGAGGACGCCCGCGGCGGTCCGGCGGACGGCGTGGACCTCGCCGAGCCGGTCGACCGATCGGATCGCGTGGCCGCGTCGGCGCAGCTCGCCGAGGTCCGCAGCGGAAAGGGCGCCGGGCTCGGCGAGGATCTCGTCGGGCAGCCACTGGTGATGGAGCCTCGGCGCCGCGACGGCGCGCTCGAGCCCCTGACCGTCGACCACGAGCGCGAGGAGCACCTGGCTCGTCGCGGTCGGGATCCGCGAGCCTCCCGGCGAGCCCAGCGCGATGACGTCGTCACCCCGCCAGGCCACCGTCGGGGACATCGACGACAGCATGCGCTTGCCCCGGCCGACGGCGTTGGCCTCGCCCTGGATCAGCCCGTAGAGGTTCGGCGATCCGGGCGCGGCGGCGAAGTCGTCCATCTCGTTGTTCAGGAGGATCTGCAGGCGCGGTACCAGCACCCC
>Ga0209450_10001803_pt1 | contig 10775 bp, 7 predicted proteins | sample FrelakmetLWP11LW_FD_187149 | JGI IMG/M metagenome (GOLD analysis project Ga0209450, IMG submission 187149) | Freshwater lake sediment microbial communities from the University of Notre Dame, USA, for methane emissions studies - LWP11 LW (SPAdes)... | ecosystem: Environmental > Aquatic >... | reverse complement strand
CGGTGAGGTAGACGAAGGTGTCGAGGCCCTGCGCTGCGCCCCAGCGCGCCTCGCCGAAGGCGGCCGCGTTCACGTCGGTATCGAACGCCACCGGCACGCCCAGACCCTTCGTCAGCGGGCCGGCGACGTCGACATTCGCCCAGCCGGCCTTCGGGGTTGTCGTGATGAAGCCCCAGGTGGCAGACCCTTTGCGGAGATCGACCGGCCCGAAACAACCGACGCCGATGGCCGCGAGGGGCCCCCGCTCCGCCTGCTCTGCGCGGAAGAACGCCACGGTCCTGGAGAGGGTCTCGTCCGGCGTCGTGGTTGGAATGCGGGCCTCGGCGACGATGTCGCCGGGGCCGCGGGCGATGATGCACACGAATTTCGTCCCGCCGCCTTCGATGCCGCCGAAGAGGCGGCCGTCAGATGGTTTCTGCGTGGCTTCCGGCATGCGCATCGATACCACCATCGTGCAGTCGATCGCAACCCTGATACACTCCGCGCATGAACAGGCGCCTCTTCCTCTGGTCCATCGTCTCCGCGCTCGCCGGGTTCCTTTTCGGATTCGACACGGTGGTCATCTCCGGGGCCGAACAGCGCATCCAGTCGCTCTGGGGCCTCAGCGCCGGCGCGCACGGCCTGGCCATGGGCGCGGCGCTGTACGGCACCGTTGTCGGGTCCCTGTTCGGCGGCTGGCCAACGGATCGGTTCGGCAGGAAGCCGACGCTGATCGCCATCGGCGTGCTCTACGTGGTGTCGGCGTTCGGCTGCGCCTTCGCCACGGGATTCTGGCCGTTCGTCGTGGCGCGCTTCCTCGGCGGGCTCGGCATCGGGGCCTCGACCGTCACCGCGCCGCTCTACATCTCGGAGATCGCGCCGCCGGCCTACCGCGGCCGCCTCGCCGGCATGTTCCAGTTCAACATCGTCTTCGGCATCGTCGTCGCCTTCGCGTCCAACGCCGTCATCGCCCGCATCGGCGGCGAGGACGCGTGGCGCTGGATGCTCGGCATCGCCGCCGTGCCGTCGGTCATCTACGCCGTGATGTGCTTCGGCCTGCCCGAGAGCCCGCGGTGGCTGATCGGGCGGCGGGGCGATCGCGCGGCGGGGCTTGCGGTGCTGCGGCTGGTCGAGCCCGATCTGCCGCCGGCGCGCCTCGAGGCCCACGCGGACGAAATCCTCGCGGCCGCCCGCGACGAAAAGGCGCTGGCGTCAGGGTTCTGGACGTGGCGCCTGCGCACGCCAATCCTGCTCGCGATCCTCATCGCCTTCTTCAATCAGCTGTCCGGCATCAACGCGGTGCTCTACTTCGCGCCGCGCATCTTCGAGATGACCGGCCTCGGCCGCGAGGCCGCGCTGCTGCAGTCGGTGGGCATCGGCGTGACCAACCTCGCCTTCACGTTCGTGGGCCTCTGGCTCATCGACCGGCTCGGCCGGCGGACGCTGCTCTATCTCGGCTCGGTCGGCTACATCGTGTCGCTGGGGCTCACCTCGTGGGCGTTCTTCACCGGGCACTACGCCGTCGTGCCCGTGTGCATCTTCGCCTTCATCGCGTCGCACGCGATCGGGCAGGGCACGGTGATCTGGGTGTTCATCTCGGAGATCTTCCCCAACCGCCATCGCGCGGAGGGCCAGGCGCTGGGCAGCTTTACGCACTGGGTCTTCGCGGCGCTGCTCACGACGTTCTTCCCGAAGATGGTCGCCGCCTTCGCGCCGGGGTACGTGTTCGCGTTCTTCAGCGCGATGATGGTGCTGCAGCTCGCGTGGGTGCGCCTGATGGTGCCCGAGACGAAGGGGCGGTCCCTGGAGGCCATCCAGCGCGACCTTGGCGGACGAGCCTGACGGCCCGGCGCCCGCCGATCAGGTCACCGGCCCGGGGTTGAAGAGCGCGAGGGCGTTCTGCAGGCCCCACCGATCGGACCACGGCTTCCTGGTCCCGCTCGCGACATCGAGAATCATCCGGAACAGTTCCCAGCCGACCTCTTCGACCGTCGCCTCGCCGGTCGCGATGCGCCCGGCGTCGAGATCGATCAGATCGTGCCAGCGTGCGGCCAGGTCGCTGCGCGTGGCGACTTTAATGACCGGCGCCGCCGCGAGTCCGTACGGCGTACCTCGCCCCGTGGTGAACACCTGCAGCGTCATGCCCGCGGCCAGCTGCAGCGTGCCGCAGATGAAGTCGCTCGCTGGGGTTGCAGCGAAAATCAGGCCCTTCGCCGTCGCCCGCTCCCCCGGCGCCAGCACCTGGGTGATCGGGCTCGTGCCCGACTTGATGGCCGAACCCAGCGCCTTCTCCACGACGTTCACGAGCCCGCCGGCCTTGTTGCCGGGCGTGGGATTGGCGCTGCGGTCGGCGCCGCCGGCCGCCAGATACCCGTCGTACCACGCCATCTCACGGATGAGGGCGCGGCCGACAACCTCGTCGACGGCCCGCGGCGTCAACAGGTGAACGGCGTCGCGCACCTCGGTCACTTCCGAGAACATCACCGTCGCGCCGGCACGCACGAGCAGATCCGAGGCGAAACCCACGGCCGGGTTGGCCGTCACGCCCGACAGCGCATCGGAACCGCCGCACTGGACTCCAACGACCAGATCTGATGCCGGGCAGGTTTCGCGACGGCGCCGGTCAAGTGCCGCCAGCCGCTGGTCCGCGCGGTCGAGGATGGCGCCGACCATCGCCTCGAACCCGACGAGCCGTTCGTCCTGCAGTCGGACGATGCAACTCTCGGCGGCGGCGGGCGGCAGGCCCGACAGCAACTCCTCGGGCTGGAGCTTCTCGCAGCCGAGTCCCACGACGAGGACCTCTCCGCCGAAGTTCGGGTTGCGCGCGAGGTTCTGCAGCGTGCGGAGCGGCACCGCGGCACCCGGTGCACCAGCGGCATACCCGCAGCCATAGGTATGGTTGAGGCCGGCCACATCGTCCACATTGGGGTACTTCGGCAGCAGTCGCGCCTTGATGATCGGCACCACGTGGTCGACCACTCCGGCTACGCACTGGACGCTGGTGGAGATCGCCAGGATGTTCCGCGTGCCGACGGAGCCATCGGCATGTCGAAAGCCCTGGAACGTGTAGCCCTCGAGCGTTGGCTGAGCAGGCGGCACGCGCGTGGCGATGGACAGGCGGTCCAGCGATGGCGGCGCCGGCAGCGCCACCGTGGATTCGCTGACCCACGATCCTCGTCCGAGCGGCGTGACGGCGTGTCCGATGATCTCGCCATAGCGGATCACGGCCTGGCCTTCGGCGATATCGACAACCGCCACCTTGTGCCCCTGCGGCACCGCATCCACCAGCACCAGGCCATCGTCGAACACCGTTCCGGCGGGAAGGCCGCCCGGGTTGACGACAACCGCGACGTTGTCGCGGGCATCGGTCGCAATCCGCAGCGGTTTTCCGGACGCGCCTGCTGCCTGGCTCATGCCCGGGCCTCTCGCGCCCCGTCCTGTGCGTACAGCGCTCGCAGGCGCTCGGTGCCCGCCCGGAACACGCCGAGGTCGCTGCCCACGGCCACGATGGTGGCGCCCATGTCCAGGTAGCGACGGGCGTCGGCTTCGACCGGCGCCAGGATGCCGGCGGGCTTGCCCTGTGACGCGGCGCGCTCGAAGACCCGCGCGATCGCCCCCTGCACCTCTTCGTGCCCGGGGTCGCCGCGGTGCGCGAACCCGGCGGCCAGATCGGAGGGACCGACGAAGAGCCCGTCCACGCCCGGCACGGCGGCAATCTCGTCCGCGGCGTCGACCGCCGCGGGGCTCTCGATCTGCACGATGACCGTGATGTTGTCGTTCACGAGATCCAGGTAGCGCTCCACCGTGCCGTAGCGGCTCGACCGGTGGACAACCGCCACCCCGCGGGTGCCTTCCGGGGGATAGCGGGTCGAAGCCACGGCGCGGCGCGCGTCGTCGGCTGACTGCACGAAGGGGAAGATGAAGTTGAAGCAGCCGAGGTCGAGCAGCCGCTTCACCACCACGCCGTCGTTCCAGTGCGGGCGCACGACCGGCGCCGACGGGCTGTCCTTGAGCGCCATCAACTGCGGGACGAGCGAGAGCGGGTCGTTCGGCCCGTGCTCGCAATCGAGCAGAATCCAGTCGAAGCCGGCCAGGCCCAGCACCTCGGTCGTGATCGGGCTGCCCAGCTGGCTCCAGCACCCGATGAGCCGCTTGCGCGCCACGACGTCCTGGCGAAACGTGTTGGGGAAGGCCGAGTACGGCGTGGCGGCAATCATGTGTGTGATGTCCTTTCCTGGCATGCTTCGCCCTGGAACAGCAGGTCTCAGGCCCCGGCGCCTGGCAGGAGCGACGTCTTCAGTTCAACCCGGTGGATGTCGCCCACGATCAACAGCATCGACAGCAGCGCGATCGCCGCGCTGACGCCCACGAAGGTCAGGGCCCCGGCAAAGCTCCCGGTCGCCTGCAGGATGTAGCCGATGACGATGGGCGTCGTGATCCCGGCCGCGTTGCCGAAGGTGTTGAAGAGCGCGCCCGACAGACCGCCGGCCTGCTTGGGCGACGTGTCCGACACCACCGCCCAGCCAAGCGCGCCGACGCCCTTGCCGAAAAAGGCCAGCGACATGAAGGCCACCACGAGCGTGTCGGACCCGGCGTAGTTGCAGGCGATCATCGACATGGCGAGCAGCATGCCCGCGACAATCGGCGTCTTGCGCGCGGCGGAGAGCGACCACCCGGCCCTGATCAGCCTGTCCGAGACCCACCCGCCGAGCACGCCGCCGGCGAACCCGCAGATGGCCGGCAGTGACGCCACGAAGCCGGCCTTCAGGATGGTCATGTGGCGCTCGGTCACGAGGTAGACCGGAAACCACGTCAGGAAGAAGTACGTCAGGACATTGATGCAGTACTGAAAGACGTAGAGGCCCAGCAGCATCCGGTTGCCGAGCAACTCCCTGATGCAGGCGAACGTGTCGACTTCGGGCGGCCTGGCCGCTTTCGCGTTGCCGTCCAGGTCGACAAGCGCCCCTCCCGCCTGGATGTAGTCGATCTCGGCCCGATTCACCCACGGGTGGTCTCTCGGGCCGTAGATGACCTTGTTCCAGGCCAGGGCCAGCGCGAGGCCGAGGCCCCCCATCACGTAGAACACCGACTGCCAGCCGAACGTGTGCACGAGCCAGCCCATGATGGGGGCGAAGAGGGCCGTGGCGAAGTACTGCGCGGAGTTGAAGATCGCCGACGCCAGCCCCCGCTCGCTGGCTGGAAACCACGCCGACGTGATGCGGCCGTTGCCAGGGAACGACGGGGCCTCGGCGGCGCCAAGCGCGAGGCGCAGCACGAACAGCGCCGCCACGGCCGCGCCGCCCGTGAGAAAACCCACCGCCCCCTGGAACATCGTGAACAGCGACCACAACGCCAGGCCGACGAAGTACGTGGTCTTGGAGCCGAACCGATCGAGCAGCCAGCCGCCGGGCAGTTGCGCCAGCACGTAGGACCAGGCGAACGCGGAAAAGATGTACCCCATCTGCACCGGCGACAGGCCGAGCGCCGTGCGAATGTCTGCGCCCGCGATGGAGAGGGTGGCCCGGTCGGCGTAGTTGATCGTGGTGACGATGAACAGCATCGCCAGGACGATCCAGCGGACTCTGGTGGCCCGAGGCGCTGCACCGGCGCGGGGTGGCGCGGGCGGCGCGGCGGCAGGCGTCAGGGACATTCCGCCCAACAATCTAGTAGAATCTTCTCACCGTTCCAACTCAATCCGTCAGGGAGTGCGCCCGTGGCAGGGACAGATCTCGTCGATCGGCTCGCCCGACACCAGACCGTCGGCTCCGCGCCCCGGGAAGAGCTCGAGTGGCTGGCGGCGCACGGGTCCCTCTGGCACCTCGACGACGGCGGCGTGATGGTCGCGGCCGGCGCGCCGGTGGACGGGCTCTTCATCGTGCTGACGGGGTACGTCGCGATCTTCGTCGACCGCGGCGCCGGGCGGCACAAGGTCATGGAATGGCACGCCGGGGACGTCACGGGCGTGCTCCCGTACTCCCGCCTGGTGAATGCGCCGGGCAATTCACTCGCGCAGGAGCCCACGGACCTCTTCGTCATCCATCGCGACCACCTTCCCGCGATGATTCGCGAGTGTCATCACGTCACGTCGATTCTCGTGCACAAGATGCTCGACCGTGCCCGGGTCTTCACATCGAGCGGCCTGCACGACGAGAAGATGGTCTCGCTCGGCAAGCTGTCCGCGGGCCTGGCCCACGAGCTGAACAACCCGGTGTCGGCCATCGAGCGGAGCGCGTCACTCCTCATAGACCGTCTGGCGGACGCCGAACTGGCGACGCGCGCGCTGGGCGCCGCGCGGCTGACCGATCGCCAGCTCGCGGCCGTCGATGAGGTGCGCGCCTCCTGCCTCGCCACGCAGGTGCCCGGCGTGCTGTCGCCGATTCAGCAGGCCGAACGCGAGAACGCCATCGGCGACTGGCTCGCACGTCGCGGGCTCAGTGAGTCCATCACCGGGCCGCTGGCCGAGACCTCCGTGACGATTGACGCCCTCGACCGCATCGCCGCCGTGGTTGACGGCCCGGCCCTCGACGCGGTGCTCCGGTGGGCGGCGGGAGGCTGCTCGGTGCGCGCCATCGCATCCGAGATTCAGGACGCCGCGATGCGGATCTCCGGCCTGGTGATGGCCATCAAGGGGTTCACGCAGATGGACCAGGCGACGGTGGCCGGGCCCGTCGACCTGCGGTTGAGCCTGGGCAACACCGTCACCGTCCTCAAATCGAAGGCACGGTCGAAGTCAGCGGAGGTCGTCGTGCAGCTCGAGCCGGACCTCCCGCTGGTGCGCGGCTTTGCCGGCGAACTGAACCAGATCTGGGCCAACCTGATCGACAACGCGCTGGACGCCGTTCCCGACGGAGGCCGCGTGGAGGTGTCGGCGGCCCACGAGCGGCAGCGCGTCGTGGTGCGCGTCGTCGACAACGGCGCGGGGATTCCGGCCGGGGTCCGCGCGCATCTGTTCGAGCCGTTCTTCACCACCAAGGCGGTCGGGAAGGGCACCGGCCTGGGCCTCGATATCGTCCGGCGCCTGGCCAGCCACAACGACGCCGAGATCGAAGTCGAGTCTCGGCCGGGGAGGACCGAGTTCTGCGTCTCTCTCCCGATCGCCGGGACCGGCGGACCGGGAGGCCGAGCGTGAACAAGCCCGTGCTGCTCGTCGTCGATGACGATGCGCAGGTGCTGGCCGCGGTGCGGCGGGATCTGCGCTCGCGTTACCGGGAGTCCTATACCGTGATCAGCGCGTCCTCGGGCGAGGAGGCGCTCGCGACGATCCGGGAACTGAAGGCCCGAGGCGATGCGCTCGCGCTGCTCGTCAGCGACCAGCGAATGCCGGGCATCCAGGGCACCGAGGTGCTCGCGCGATCCCGCGAGATCTATCCGCTGGCGCGCCGCGTGCTGCTCACGGCCTACTCGGACATCGACGCGGCCATCAAGGCCATCAACGAGGCGCACCTCGATCATTACCTCTCGAAGCCGTGGGATCCGCCCGAGGAGCGCCTCTTCCCGGTCGTCGACGATCTGCTCGACTCCTGGCAGGCCGAGTATCTGCCGGAAGCGTCAGGGCTGAGGCTGGTCGGCCACCAGTGGTCGCCGCAGTCGCATGCGATCAAGGACTTCCTCGCCGGCAATCTCATCCCGTACCGCTGGCTCGACATCGAGCGCAACCCGGACGCGCACGGCCTCCTGGACGCGGCCGGCGCGCGCGCGGACGATCTTCCTGTCCTCATCTTCGAAGACGGGTCCGTGCTGCAAAGCCCCGGGCCGCGCGAGGTGGCCGCGCGGCTCGGACGCCCGCTGTCGGCGGCATTTGACGTCTACGACCTGGTGATTGTCGGCGCCGGACCGGCCGGACTTGCGGCCGCGGTGTACGGCGCCTCGGAAGGCCTGCGGACCCTGCTGCTCGACCGGCACGCGCCCGGCGGCCAGGCCGGCAGCAGTTCCCGCATCGAGAACTACCTCGGCTTTCCCGCCGGCGTCAGCGGCAGCGAGTTGACCCGCCGCGCGGTGACGCAGGCGCAGCGGCTGGGGGCCGAGTTCCTGGTGCCCCTCGAAGCGATCGGCCTGTCGATCGACGCGGGCTACAAGCGCCTCGCGCTCGGCGACGGCCGCGAGATCGTCACGCGCACCCTGCTCGCGGCGACCGGCATGGCGTACCGCGAGCATCCGGCGCCAGGCGTGGCGGAGCACGCGGGCGCCGGCGTCTACTATGGCTCGTCCTCGACGGAAGCGCCCGTGCTGGCCGGGCAGCGAGTCGCGGTCGTGGGCGGCGGCAACTCGGCCGGCCAGAGCGCGATGTACCTGTCGCGCTACGCGAAGGACGTGCAGATCGTGGTGCGCAGCGAGTCGCTGCGCGACACCATGTCGCAGTACCTCATCGATCAGATCGCCAGGGCGCCGAACGTCCGGCTGCGGGCCCGCACGGAAATCGAGCGCGTCGAAGGAAACGGCCGGGTGGAGCGCGTCGCGTTCAGGTCGAATGAAGATGGCGCGACGCAGGTGGAGGAGATCGACGCGGTGTTCGTCTTCATCGGCACCAGGCCGCGCAGCGACTGGCTGCCGTCCGCCGTGCGGCGCGACGCGAAGGGATTCGTGCTGACCGGCCGGGACCTGCTGGCGGATCCCGCGCACGCAAAGGGCTGGAAAGAGCCCCGGGAGCCGTTCTCCCTCGAGACCAGCGTCCCCGGCGTGTTCGCGGCAGGCGACGTCCGGGCGGGTGCCATGAACCGCGTGGCGTCAGCGGTGGGCGAAGGATCGATGGCCGTGCGGCTCGTGCACGACTACCTCGCGCTGACCTGAAGCCCGGGAACCGGACGGCTTACCTGGCTTCGGCCAGCGTCAGGGCGAAGCCGTTCTCCTGCCACTGGCCGGTCACCCCGAAGCCGGCGCGCTCGAGCATCGGCGCGAGGTCTTCGAGGCGGTACTTGTAGGAGCTCTCCGTCCAGATCGACTCGCCCGCGTCGAAGGTGATGTCGATGCTGGCAGCCCGTACCCGAACCCGTTGTCGCGACCGGCTGACCAGGTGCATCTCGACCCGGGACTCCCGCGCGTTCCAGACCGCGCGATGGGAGAACGCCTTCACGTCGAAGTCGCCGCCCAGTTCCCGGTTCACGCGCACCAGCAGGTTGAGATTGAACGCCGCGGTCACGCCGAGCGGGTCGTCGTAGGCCAGCAGCAATTCGGGCTCCGGCTTCACCAGATCCGTGCCGAGGAGCAGGGCGCCGCCATCACCCACAGCCCCGCGAATGCTGCGCAGCAGCGAGCCGGTGCCCGGCGGATCGAAGTTGCCGATGTTCGACCCGAGGAACACCACGAGGGTATGACCCGCAGAGTCGCCCGGCCGCCCGATCGCCGACAGCCCTTCCTCGTACGTGGCCTGGTGCGCGACCACCGGCAGTGTCGACTGCGCGGCCAGCGCGGTCTCGGCCGTGTCCAGTGCCGCGCGCGACACGTCCACGAGATGAATCGTGACGTCGCGCCTGGGCCCCGCCGCCATCAGCGTGATGAGCTTCTCGCCGCTGCCCGGCCCGAGCTCCACGACCTCCGACGTCGGCCGCAGGCGGCTGAAGATGGCATCCGCGTGCGACTTCAAGAGGGATTGTTCGGTCGTCGCCACGCGGTACCACGGGAGGCGGCAGATCGCCTCGAACAGCGACGAGCCGAGTTCGTCGTACAGGTAGCGGGACGGCAGCTGCCGTGGAGCCTGCGTCAGGTAGTGCGCCACGTCGTCCGCGAATGCCGTTCGGCTTCGTTCATTCGCCCCTGACACAACGGAACGTCGCATAGACATAGGGATAGTGCTTCCTGAACCAGTTGCGGAACGTCGGCCGCAGCAGCGCTCCCGCTGTCGCCGGCGACGCGCCCTTTATGACGAAGTGCTCGCCGTCGAAGAAGTCGGCGGAGTACTCGGGGTACGACGCGATCGCTCGGAACCCCGGAAACGGCGCGAACGGCGAACATGTCCACTCCCACCCGTTGCCGACAAGATCCTCCACGCCCCACGCACTCGCCCCGGCCGGATGGCTGCCCGCAGGCTCCGCGTCCCAGCTCGCGAAGTCGAATACCCCGTGTCGAGCCGTCGGGGTGTCGTGGCCCCACGGATAGGCGCGTTCGCCATCCGGCGAGCCATGGGCCGCGCGCTGGAACTCGGGCTCCGAGGGGAGGCGTGCCCCGCGCCATCGAGCGAACGCGGAGGCTTCGGCCAAACTGACGTACACCGGCCACGACGCCGGCAGCGGGATCAATGCGAACATCCCGCGCCAGAACCAGGCGTCGCCGGCTCGCTCCCAGAACAGAGGGTGCGGGCGCGCTTCCGCCTGAATCCACCGCCAGTCGTCTTCCGTCCACCAACGCGGGTCGCGGTAGCCGCCGGCCTCCACGAACTCGAGAAACCGCGCGTTGGTCACATCGTGGCGCTCGATCGAGAAGCCCGGCACCTCGACCGAACACGCCGGACATTCGTTGTCCCAGCCAAACGGGATCGCCGTGCGATCGACGCCCAGCGTCGCACGACCGGCGGGGACGTGAACCCACTCCTCCGGCGCGGGGGCGCCCTCGGTGCGCGGGAGGTAACCCGCCGGCGCCGTCTTCTGCGTGAACGGCAGGCGGTGCCACATGTAGCGGAGCGTCTCCTGGTGCATCTCCTCGTGCTCGAGGATGGTGAACACCGCTTCGCTCCGGTCGAGCAGGGGGTGCCCGGGCCGGTCGATGTCGCCATGCTCCAACGCGTCCATCACGCGCCGGTCGGCCTCCGCGGCAAATGCCCTGACGGCCTCGCGCGACGGCCACAGGTCTTGATGGCTCGGCGG
>Ga0209450_10001802_pt1 | contig 10776 bp, 9 predicted proteins | sample FrelakmetLWP11LW_FD_187149 | JGI IMG/M metagenome (GOLD analysis project Ga0209450, IMG submission 187149) | Freshwater lake sediment microbial communities from the University of Notre Dame, USA, for methane emissions studies - LWP11 LW (SPAdes)... | ecosystem: Environmental > Aquatic >... | reverse complement strand
TATTATTTCGCTTTGCCTTGTCAGCCATCCGCTGAATGTTATTGCGGCATTTCTTCTCGTCAAGCAGTAAGACTGGCTCTGTGACGGTTCTCAGTATCGACATAAGCTGCTTCTAAGGGTTAATAGCCACCGACGGTAAGGAAGTCGTTCAGCGGCTTCATTGCACGGAATGCGCCAACAACCAGATCAAAGCACTCATCGGAAGTGATCACCTTGTCAGGTATGGCCATCTCAGCCAGATAGCTCTTCATCTTCAGCAACTCGATGTGAGGATGATCCCTGGGATAGCCCTTGGGTGCCGTCCTGAGCTTTTCACCTTCGAGTCCGCCGAAATATTTCCTGAATGCCTTGTCGTTCACTATCTTAATGAGCCGTTCAGCGTCTCCGTCAATTCTTTCGCGTATGGCATTGAGCCATTGTGCAGGTGGTATATAAGCTCCGCCTGCGACAAAGCTTGAGCCCGGTTCAATATGGAAGTAATAGCCGGGGAATTTATCTCCGTTCTTTTTACCGCCCCTTACCATAAAAGCTCCGAAATTGGTCTTGTATACCGATTTGTCATGTGAGAATCTTGTGTCGCGGTTGATCCTGAACATACAGCTCTTCGGTTCAAGACCCCTGAAGATAGGGTCGAACCTGACAATTTCATTGAGAATTTCCTGCACGAACGTCTCATAATTGGATTTCGCATCTTCGTATCGTTTACGGTTTTCTGCAAACCAGTTGCGGTCATTGTTATTCTTCAGGTCTGACAGAAACAGCAGGGTGGATTTTTTTATCTGCGGCATGGCTTTGAGATTTCCCCAAATTTAGTCACTGAAGTTCAATTATATATATGATATCCGGGAAAAAGCGAAATATTGACATAATAGCCTATAATTAATATTATGTTAAATAGATTCTTTTTAAGCAGCTTTATTAAATACAATTTCTTCATTGCCTCTTCCCTCCCCGAAGGTCATGGCAAAAAAAAGAAGGCACCAATGCGGTGCCTTCCGGATGAAAATATTCTTTACTCCTGTTATTGCAGGTCATCTACCTTTTTCTTGTATGCCTCGAATTCGGGCATCATTTTAAGCTTCAGGTATATTTCGCGCAGAAACTCAAGTGTTGGCAACGAAGTCGGATTGACTCTTTCGGCTTCCAGGAAATAAGGAACAGCTTTCTTCATTTCGTCCAGAGCCTTGTTCTTGGCAATTTCATACTCCCTGTTGTCAGCAATCATATTTGCCTCGTTAAGCATATCATTTGCAATCTGTACGTAGCAGAGGCCGATGTTATAGTTACTCTCGAACTGTTCTTTGTTTTTACCCAGTGATGCAGTGAGGCTTTCGATGGCTTTGGGATAATTGTTCATTTTCATGTGAAGGCTTCCTTCCACGAGGTAAAGAATATAATTTTCAGGATCCTTTTCCATAGCCCTGTGCAGAGACTCGAATGCCTTTTCCGAGTTGTCGGTGTCAAGATAGAACTGTGTGGCCTGAAGAAGGATATCAAGTGTATCAGGATATGCCCTCACACCCTCAAGAAGTACCTCTTCCGCCTTAAGTGTATCCTTCATCTTCATATAACTGTCGCTTATAAAGATATAGGGTTTTGTGTCTTCTGTCCCGGTGGTGGTGCATATGCGGAAATACTCAATGGCCTGCGGATAGAGCTCGGCATTATAAGCTGCGAGGCCGGCATTGAAGATCACAAGGGTATCGACCACTCCTACATACATATCACTGGCTGAGACCATTACATTTCTCTCAAATGACTTCATAGCTCCTTCGTAATCCTTCTCATTGAATTTGTTGATGGCATCATTCAGGAAGGAATTGCCAAGCATAGCGTAAATGTTGTCCTTGATGACGGTATTCTTCATTTTCGGGTCCATCTGAACAGCTTTCTCATAATTATTGTAAGCTTCCATCAGGATATCCGGATAAAGTGACATGAATTTGGGATCGCCTGAATCGAAAGCTACCTGGCAGAGTTTGCCCTTTACATAATAAGTTTTTGCTGCGGCAGCAGATTTTGGGTTTGCTATGGCTTCCTCAATGGAAACCTTTGCCTTGTCGAAAGCACCTTCCCTGATAAAGGTTTCAGCAGCATTAACCTTACCCATCTGGGCAGATGCAACTCCTGAGATCAAAACTGCCATTAATAAGATTGTGATCTTCTTCATGATTCGATAATTTTCTTTTAAAATTGGTGCAAAAATAAAACTTTAGAATCTAATCTTCAAATTATTTGCCAAATTACTCGTCATTTGCCACAGCAGTATCTGAAATTTCCCCCTCGCCTGCTGTATCTTCCTCACCTACTTCAACATACGCTACTGAAGCAATTGAGTCATTTTCTTTGAGGTTTATAAGTCTGACCCCCTGGGTAGCTCTTCCCATTACCCTGAGACTGCTTACCGGTATCCTGAGGATATTCCCTCCCTGTGTAATTATCATGAGGTCATTCTGATCTGTGACATCCTTCAGTGCTATCAGTTTGCCTGTCTTATCAGTCACATTTATTGTCTTGACTCCCTTTCCTCCCCTGTTGGTTATGCGGTAGTCGCTGATAGAAGATCTCTTCCCGTATCCGTTCTCGGAAACGACAAGTACGTCTTCAGATTCATTGAGCACGGTTATCATACCTATTACAATATCGTCTTCGCCTGAAAGGGTTATACCACGGACACCCGAAGCCGTGCGTCCCATAGGTCTTACCGTAGCTTCAGGGAACCTTACGGCACGGCCTGACCTCACTGCGAGCATTATTTCGTGCTTGCCGTTGGTCATCCTGGCCTCAAGCAGCTCGTCGCCCTCTCTTACGGTTATTGCATTCACTCCGTTGACCCGGGGCCTTGAGTATGCCTCGAGGGAGGTCTTCTTTATTATCCCCCTGGTGGTGCAGAGCACAATGAAGTTGTTGTTGATATACTCCTCATCATCAAGGGTCCTGACATTGATGAAAGCCCTGAGGGCATCATCCTGTTCTATGTTGATAAGGTTTTGAATGGCCCTCCCCTTGCTTGTACGGGTCCCTTCCGGGATGTCGTATACCTTCAGCCAGTAGCACTTTCCGTTCTGTGTAAAGAACAGCATTGTGTTGTGCATCGTGGCCACATACAGGTGCTCTATGAAATCCTCATCGCGTGTGGTGCCTCCCCTGGCGCCTGTTCCTCCCCTGTTCTGACGGCGGAAATCGGTCAGTGGCGTGCGCTTGATGTAACCCATGTGAGAGATGGTGATTACCATCTCATCATCGGCGTAGAAATCTTCAGGATTGAATTCGCCGGCTGCAGGAATTATCTCCGTGCGGCGCTTGTCACCGAATTTTTCCCTTACCTCGATTAACTCATCCTTGATGATCTTCATCTGAAGCGACTCATCAGCAAGAACGCTTCTGAGGTACTCTATCAGCTTCATCACCTCCTCATACTCAGCCCTCAGTTTATCCTGCTCAAGCCCTGTCAGTTGCCTGAGTCTCATCTCGACGATGGCACGAGATTGTGCGTCAGACAGGCTGAAGCGCTCCATCAGACGTTCCCGGGCCTGGTCGGGCGTCTGTGAGGAACGGATGATTGCAATCACCTCATCAATATTGTCGCTGGCAATTATCAGTCCTTCAAGTATATGAGCCCTTTTTTCAGCCTGTTCCAGGTCAAATTTCGCTCTCCTGATGACAATATCATGCCTGTGTTTGACGAAGTTGTCGATCAACTCACGCAGCGAAAGCATCCTGGGACGTCCTTTTACAAGAGCTATATTGTTGACGTTGAAAGATGTCTGAAGCTGTGAGTGCTTGTAAAGGTGGTTCAGTACGACATTGGCGGGCATCTCCTTTTTCAGGATTATGACCACTCTCATGCCGTTTCGGTCAGACTCGTCATTTATATATGAAATGCCTTCAAGCTTCTTTTCGTTGATCAGGTCGGCGATCTTTCTGATCATCTCCGCCTTGTTGACCATGTATGGTATCTCGCTTACAATGATACACTCCCTGCCTGAATGGGTAAGCTCAATCTCAGTCCTGGCCCTTACCACTATCCTTCCCCTTCCGGTCTCGAATGCCTCCCTTATCCCCTGCTCACCGTAAATGATTCCTCCTGTAGGGAAATCGGGACCCTTGATGTGCTGCATCAGTTCTTCCACGGTTATTTCAGGATTATCTATATAGGCGATGATGGCATTGACAGATTCGGTGAGGTTATGAGGAGGCATGTTCGTTGCCATGCCCACTGCAATGCCTGATGCGCCGTTAACAAGAAGGTTGGGGATCCGTGTCGGAAGCACCGTCGGTTCCTGGAGGGTGTCGTCGAAGTTAGGCTGGAAGTCCACTGTCTCCTTCTCGATGTCTGAGAGGGTCTCCTCGGCTATCCTCTTGAGGCGGGCCTCAGTATATCGCATTGCTGCCGGACTGTCGCCGTCAATAGATCCGAAGTTGCCCTGTCCGTCAACTAAAGGGTAACGCAGTGACCACTCCTGTGCCATCCTTACCATGGCATCATAGACTGATGAATCACCGTGCGGATGATATTTACCCAGCACCTCCCCTACTATCCTGGCTGATTTCTTATAAGGTCTGTTTGCAAGAACTCCAAGCTCCGACATACCGAAGAGAACTCTCCTGTGGACAGGCTTGAGGCCGTCCCTCACATCAGGCAATGCCCTTGAAACAATGACTGACATCGAATAGTCGATGTAAGCCGACTTCATCTCCTCCTCAATATTTACTTTAATGATTTTTGATTGATCTGACATATCAGATTGATATTTAATAATTTACGTTTGACTATTTTTTTTACTGAATTAATCCCCGAAAATAATAAAAAAGGCGTCCCCTCTTAACCTTTTTCCGGTCTATTTGTTAACATTGGGTGTTAAAAATTGGGCACAATTATTGCCCATATATAAATACAATAGAATTAACTTTGAAAAGGGGTATTTCGTGCATTTTTGTCAGCATTTATGACATCTTTGTCATGAGATCCCGCAAATAAGATATGATGGATGCACATTTCTCACAAAGAGTAAACGATATCCTTGGATACAGCAAGGAAGAGGCGATCAGGCTGGGTAACAGCCATATAAGCCCTGAGCACCTCTTTCTCGGTATTCTCCGCGAAGGCGAAGGTGTGGCGGTTGATATACTTCTGAACAACGGCGTTGACCTGCTGATGCTGAAAGGATCAATTGAAAAGAGCATAAAGGCAGAAAAGCCAGTCGCAATGGCAGACAATGAGATACTCCCTCTTCTGAAAAGTACGGAGCGTGTTCTCAGGCTTGTCCACATTGAAGCCAAGGCTTTGAAGACGAGGGTAATAGATACTGAACACCTGCTCATGGCCATACTGCGTGACGAGAGCAATCTTGTGACACGATTCCTTACCGAGCTTGACATAGACTACACTCTCGTCAGGAAGGCGGTTGAGGCAGGCAACCCTGCGGCCCAGGCTGATTATCCGCGCGATGAGGACGAAGAGGGTATGTTCCCTGGGTCAGGGCAGCAGGGCAAGCAGCCGCAGGGCGGTCAGCAGGCACAGAGAAGCTCTTCAGACACTCCGGTCCTCGATAATTTCGGCATCGACCTGACAAAGGCAGCTGAGGAAGGACGGCTTGACCCTGTGGTAGGGCGCGAGCGTGAAATAGAACGCCTGGCACAGATACTCTCAAGACGCAAGAAGAATAATCCCGTTCTGATCGGTGAACCGGGCGTGGGCAAGTCAGCTATAGCTGAAGGACTGGCGCTTAGGATCACCAAGAGGAACGTGTCGAGGGTGCTCTTCAACAAGAGGGTCGTTGCCCTTGACCTTGCCTCAATTGTCGCCGGCACAAAGTACCGGGGACAGTTCGAGGAGAGAATGAAAGCCATTCTCAATGAGCTGGCCAAGAATGACAATATCATACTCTTCATTGACGAGATACACACCATCGTCGGCGCCGGAGGCGCCAGCGGGTCGCTCGATGCTGCCAACATGCTCAAACCGGCACTGGCAAGGGGTGAGATACAGTGCATCGGCGCCACCACCCTCGATGAATACCGCCAGCATATTGAAAAGGATGGCGCCCTGGAGCGCCGGTTCCAGAAGGTTCTTGTCGATCCGACTACGATCGAGGAGACTTTCGATATCCTTAACAATATCAAGGACAGGTACGAGGAACACCACAATGTTACCTATACTCCTGATGCAATTGATGCTTGTGTCAAGCTCACAAACAGGTATATAAGCGACAGACACCTCCCGGATAAAGCTATTGATGCACTTGATGAATCAGGCTCACGGGTACACATATCGAATATCGTTGTTCCTGAAAAAATACTCGCACTTGAAAAACAGCTGGAGGATACCAAGAAAGAGAAGAGCAGCGCTGTCAAGAACCAGAACTATGAGCGTGCCGCCAGCTTCAGGGACAAGGAGCGTGATATTCTTGATCTGATAGAGGCTGAGAAGAAGAGGTGGGAGAAGGAGCTGGCAGTGAACCGCCAGACCGTTGACGCAGAGAAAGTGGCAGAAGTTGTGGCGATGATGACAGGTGTACCGGTGCAGAGGATCGCCCAGACCGAGGGAACGAGACTGCTGCAGATGGGACAGGAACTGAAAGGGAGCGTCGTAGGCCAGGATGAGGCTATTGCCAAGATTGTAAAGGCGATACAGAGAAACCGTGCCGGACTGAAGGATCCGAACAAGCCGATAGGCACATTTATCTTCCTTGGCCCGACAGGGGTCGGGAAGACCCAGCTGGCAAAGGTGCTTGCCAAGTTCCTCTTTGATACGACGGAGAACCTCATAAGGGTTGACATGAGTGAGTACATGGAGAAATTCTCCGTCTCACGCCTTGTGGGAGCACCTCCGGGATATGTGGGATACGAGGAAGGGGGGCAGCTCACCGAGAAAGTACGGCGAAAGCCCTATTCGGTGGTGCTTCTTGACGAGATAGAAAAGGCGCATCCTGACGTGTTTCATATACTTCTCCAGGTGCTCGATGAGGGACAGCTGACAGACAGCCTTGGCCGCAGGGTCGATTTCAGGAACACCATAGTGATCATGACATCAAACATAGGGACAAGGCAGCTATCGGAGTTCGGAGCCGGAGTAGGATTCGAGACGTCGGCAAAGAGAACGACGCGCAATGACCAGGCCAGGAGCATTCTCCAGAAGGCCCTGCAAAAGACCTTTGCTCCCGAATTCCTGAACAGGATTGATGATGTGATCATGTTCAACCACCTTACAAGGGAAGATATCGACAAGATCATCGACATCGAGCTCAAGGGCCTCTTTGACAGGATAGCGGCACTGGGTTTCATGATGAAGCTATCCGCACAGGCACGTGACTTCATGGCAGACCGCGGTTTTGATGTACAGTACGGTGCCAGGCCCCTGAAACGTGCAATACAGAAGTACCTGGAAGACCCTCTTGCCGAGGTTATCATAAAGGCACAGCTGAAGGAGGGCGCATCTATAAATGTCGGTTATTCCAAAGGGAAGGAAGAGTTGTCGTTCAAGGTGAGCAAGAAGAGGGAAGCCGAACAGGAGGCTAAGGAGTAAAAACCATGATAACAGATCATTATGCCGGCTCGGCATAAAGATCGAATTCTGTTGACCCGGTTATCTTTACATCGATAAAGGAGCCGGGTTCAATTTTTACCTTTGAGGTGATGAGTATCTCCTGATCCACCTCAGGTGAGTCATGCTGGCTCCGTGCTACATGAAACAGACCCTCCTTCCGGTCAACTATCACCTTCATGATCCTGCCCCTCTTTGATTCATTCAGTTCCCCGGAAATCTTTTGTTGCAGTTCCATGATGCGGGCTACTCTCTTTTCCTTTGTTTTCTCAGGTATCTCGTCACTGTAATTAAGTGACGCAAATGTCTCATCTTCATGCGAATACCTGAATGCGCCAAGCCTTTCAAACCGGAACTCGCCTATAAAGCTGAGAAGAGAAGAGAAATCCTCTTCCGTCTCGCCCGGATGGCCTGCGATAACTGTGGTTCTTATGGCAGCATCAGGCACCCTGCGGCGTATCTCGTTCAGCAGCGCACGGGTATCGCTTTCGTTATGTTCACGCCTCATCCTGCGCAGTACGTTATCTGAGATATGCTGTATCGGAAGATCTATGTACCTGCATATCTTCGGATCTGACTGCATCATGTCAAGAAGCTCGAGCGGAAATCCTGACGGGTAGAGATAGTGGAGCCTGATCCACTCTATCCCTTTCACCTCTGTGAGTCTTCGAACGAGCAACGGCAGCATCTGTCTGCCGCTGAGGTCGATGCCGTAGCAGGTTAGATCCTGTGCGATGAGTATCAGTTCCTTCACCCCTTCTGATGCAAGGAACTCAGCCTCGGCAACCAGTTCATCGACGGGGGTGGAAACATATCTTCCCCGTATGTCAGGGATAGCGCAGAAGGCACATGTGCGGTCACATCCCTCCGAGATCTTGAGGTAGGCATAGTGCCGGAGGCCGGTCATCACCCTCTCCCCTGAGAGCTCCCGGTGATATGCAAGACCCAGACGGCTGATGATCTCGCCGGGTTTGTTGACACCGAACCATGCATCTACCTCGGGAAGGGCTTCGACAAGCTCTTTCTGATATCGCTCAACCATGCATCCCATCACAAAGAGGTGACCCCTCTCCTGCTTCTTTATTGCTTCGGCATGGCGAATGATGGTCTCGATACTCTCCTCCTTTGCATCGTGGATGAAACCGCAGGTATTGATAATCACAATATCGGACGGATCAGGCGAATCTGCCTTCACGTTATAGCCCCCGACCTGGAGCTGCCGCATAAGCTTCTGTGAATCAACGGTATTCTTTGAGCAGCCGAGAGTTACTATATTAACCCTGTTTCTCTTCATCAGTCGCGCGGGCTGAAGAGTGAGTCAACGAAGGCGTACCTGTCAAAAATGCGCAGGTCTTCCATCTTTTCCCCGACGCCGATATACTTTACCGGGATCCTGAACTGGTCTGATATTCCGATGACCACTCCACCCTTGGCGGTGCCGTCGAGTTTGGTGACGGCAATTGCATTGACCTCCGTTGCTGCGGTGAACTGTTTTGCCTGCTCAAACGCATTCTGTCCCGTTGAACCGTCAAGGACCAGAAGCACTTCATGGGGCGCACCAGGCACAACCTTTTCCATCACCCGCTTTATCTTTGAAAGCTCGTTCATCAGTCCGATCTTATTGTGCAGCCTGCCTGCCGTATCAATGATCACAACGTCAGTACCTGATGCGACCGCTGATCTCACAGTGTCAAAGGCCACGGAGGCAGGGTCAGAGCCCATCTGCTGGCTTATCATCGGCACACCTGCCCTCTCAGACCATATCTTAAGCTGGTCAATGGCAGCTGCGCGGAAGGTGTCAGCCGCACCGAGCAATACATTCTTGCCGGCCTTGCTGAAGTTATAAGCCAGCTTTGCAATTGTTGTGGTCTTTCCCACGCCGTTAACTCCGACAACCATAATCACATAAGGCTTTACAGGCAAGGGTGAGTCAAAGGTAAGCGTTGAGGCCAGGGTTAAGGTTGAGGCGGCTCTGTCTTCATCGAGAAGTGCAGCTATCTCATCGCGCAGAATGATGTTAAGCTCTGCGGTTCCTACATATTTATCGCGGGCCACCCTCTTTGAAACTCTGTCAATGATACGGAGCGTGGTCTCCACTCCTACATCGGATGAAACCAGCACCTCCTCAAGATTGTCGAGGACATCATCGTCAATCTTTGATTTGCCAGCCACGGCCCTCGTAAGACGGGTGAAGACATTCTCACGGGTCTTTACCAGTCCCCTGTCCAGAATCTCCTTCTCCTCTTTCTTTATTAATCCAAAAAACGCCATCGTCAATTGATTGATCGTCAAAAGTAAAAAAAGAGACGCAAAATATGCGTCTCCCGGGTGCTACGGATCAGAATCCCTGACCTTATTTCTTTGAAAAGAAGTCCTTAACGTGGTCGTTATGAACAACTTCTTCCTTAAACTGGTATGCGCCGGTTTTTTCTGACTTCACCACCTTAATACATTTGGTGAATACTCTCCCGGTACCTGTCTTTAGTGTTGCAACAACTTTCTTTGCCATAACTCACTTATTATTTAATCTCCCTGTGAAGGGTAACTTTTTTAAGAATAGGATTGAATTTTCTTCTCTCAAGACGGTCAGGTGTGTTCTTACGGTTCTTGGTGGTAATATACCTTGAAGTACCCGGCATCCCGGAATCTTTGTGTTCAGTGCATTCAAGGATCACCTGCTGCCTGTTTCCTTTACTCTTCTTAGCCATTTTGTGTCCGGTTAAATTAATTGATCATGTATCCTTTTTCCTTTGCTTCCTTAAGCACTGAAGCAAGCCCGTTCTTGTTGATGTTTCTCATGCCTGCCGCTGATACCTTCAGGGTGATCCATCTGTTTTCCTCAGGAAGAAAATACCTCTTGGTGAACAGGTTGGCCATAAACTTTCTTTTGGTCCTCCTCTTTGAGTGGGAGACATTGTTCCCTACCACTGCCTTCTTTCCGGTGACCTGACAAACTTTTGACATTATTATCCTTTTTTACTTGTTCTGAAAAATTCCGAAAATCGGTTCGCAAAATACGTGATTTTTATTCAATTAACCAAATATATCCTTCATTTTTTTGACAATGATGATCTGGCCGGTCACTTATGTGCTGATTATCTGTTTTCTAAGGAGGTTGAGTGCTGTGTATGATGACCGCGAGATGTTTACCATCCTGTCATCTGCAAATGTATGTTTTTCAGTTACCAGCCCCCGTTCCGAGTCGATGGCTATCCATACGGTACCCACCG
>Ga0209450_10001801_pt1 | contig 10777 bp, 8 predicted proteins | sample FrelakmetLWP11LW_FD_187149 | JGI IMG/M metagenome (GOLD analysis project Ga0209450, IMG submission 187149) | Freshwater lake sediment microbial communities from the University of Notre Dame, USA, for methane emissions studies - LWP11 LW (SPAdes)... | ecosystem: Environmental > Aquatic >... | reverse complement strand
CCGCCGAGGTGGTGCTTCGCTTTCATCGGCGGACGCCGCAGACCGCCGACCGCGAGCGCAGCGTCATCCGCATGCCGTCGTACGAAGCGGTGGCTGACGATCCCATTCTCTACGCGCACGCCTCGCGAATCCTGCACCTGGAGGCGAATCCCGGCAACGCGCGCGCCCTCGTGCAGCGCCACGGCGACACCGACGTGTGGCTCAACCCGCCGCCCATTCCGCTCACCACGAAAGAGATGGATGCGGTGTACGAGTTGCCGTACCAGCGCGTGCCGCACCCGGCTTACGGCGACGCGAAGATTCCCGCCTACGAGATGATCCGCTTCTCGATCTCGATCCAGCGCGGGTGCTTCGGCGGCTGCACCTTCTGTTCGATCACCGAGCACGAGGGCCGCATCATCCAGAACCGTTCCGAGGACTCGGTGATCCGCGAGATCGAGACGATTCGCGACACGGTCCCGGGTTTCACGGGGGTGATCTCGGACCTCGGCGGGCCAACGGCCAACATGTACCGCGTCGCCTGCAAGTCGCGCGAAATCGAGGCAGCGTGCCGCAAACCTTCCTGCGTGTTCCCGGGCATCTGCCCCAACCTGAACACCGATCACTCGCCACTGATCAGGCTGTACCGCCGCGCCCGCGAACTGCAGGGCGTGAAGAAGGTGCTGATCGCTTCAGGGGTGCGCTACGACCTGGCGATCGAATCACCCGAGTACGTGAAGGAACTGGCGCAGCACCACGTGGGCGGCTACCTCAAGATCGCGCCGGAAGCGATCGGCGAAGGTCCGCTCTCGAAGATGATGAAGCCGGGCGTCGGTACGTACGACCGCTTCAAGGAACTCTTCGACAAGTACTCGAAGGAAGCGGGCAAGGAGCAGTACCTGATCCCGTACTTCATCGCGGCGCACCCGGGCACGCGCGACGAAGACATGCTCGAGCTCGCGCTCTGGCTCAAGCGCAACGGCTTCCGTGCCGACCAGGTGCAGGCGTTCCTGCCCTCGCCGATGGCGACGGCCACGGCCATGTACCACTCGGGCAAGAATCCCCTGCACAAGGTGACGCGCACCTCGGAAGACGTCGTGATCCCGAAGGGCACGCGCCAGCGCCGGCTGCACAAGGCATTCCTGCGCTACCACGACCCGAACAACTGGCCGCTGCTGCGCGAGGCGCTGCGGCAGATGGGACGCTCGGACCTGATTGGCAACGGCAGGAACCAACTGGTGCCGACTTACCAGCCCATCGGCACGGGGCGTGCGCACGAAGGCCACCGCAGGCCCGCGGCGGCCGCAACGGGCGCGCCAGCGAAGCCGGCAGCCAGTACGAAGCCGGGGCAACCGTTCCGCACGCAGCACACGGGCCTGCCGCGCGTGCCGACCAGCGTCAAACGGCGGCCGTCCGGCCCGAAACGCAAACCCGGCAAGTGACCTGCCGGGCGCGCGCGGGGTGACCAGTCCGCAGGACCATCACCCCGGCCTGCACGCTCAGCCTTTCTTGGCTTTCTTCTCGGCGCGCTTCTCTTCCTTGGTCTTCGCCGGCTTCTTCTTGGTTTCCTTCTTCCGGTCCATGCCCTTGCCCATGTCGTTCACTCCAGGGGTGATTGGTCAGTTCGATTCAACGCCAGCATGGGAACGATAGTCGCAGACGGGCCGGGAATCCATTGCGGCGCTGCCTCAATCGTAGCCGTGGCTCTTGAACAGGTCGGCCGCGGTCTGGAAATAGGCAATCCCGAGCGGCAGCAGGTCCGTCACGTCCTTGTCGCGCGTGAAGGTGTTGGCGACCGGGTCGAAGTGATAGGACTCGTGCGTCTTGCCGAGGCCCAGCACTTCGAGTTCATTGTCGCGCAGGATCGCGATGTCGTGGTTGTGGCTGAACAGCGCAATCCGCGAATGACCGGGCGGCTCGTGCAGGATGTCCACGCCGAAGAACGGCGCTTCGTACGGCAGGCCGAGCAGTCCCAGCACCGTGGGCGCGATGTCGATCTGCGTCATGAGCGTGTCGACCTGCCGCGGCGCGAGGTACTTCGGCGAATAGATCATCAGCGGGATTTCGTAGGTCTCGAGCGGAATCTCGGCCTTGCCGTAGACCCGCGCGCCGTGGTCGGCGACGACGACGAACACCGTGTTGTCGAACCACGGCTGCTTGGCCGCCTCGCGCAGGAAGTACGCGAGCGCGTAATCGGCATAGCGCACCCCGGACTGGCGCCCACCGCCCTCGGGCTTGATGCCTTCCTGTTCGAGGCCCGGCCGGAACGTGTACGGCTTGTGGTTCGACGTGGTCATGATGATCGAGAAGAACGGCCTGCCGCTCCCGTGCTGCTCGCCGAAATGCTGGATGGCGCGGTCGAACAGGTCCTCGTCGCTGACGCCCCAGACGTTCTCGAAGCGCACGTTCTCGATGTCGGTGCGGTCGAGCACCTGGAACCCGTTGCCTTCGTAGAACGAGTTCATGTCGTCGAAATAGCCGTAGCCGCCGTAGAGAAAGCTGCTCTGGTAGCCGAGTTCGTTCATCACCTGGCCCCAGGTCGCGATGCCCTGGTTGCCGGGGCGCCGCAGGATCGAGACAGTCGGGATCGGCGGGAACGAAGCCGTGATCGCCTCGAGCCCCCGCACGGTCCGCGTGCCGGACGCATAGGTGTGGGCGAACCAGAGGCCCTGCTTCGCATAGGCGTCGAAGCGCGGCGTCCAGTCCTTGTCCGAGCCGTGCAGCTTGCTGAACTCCGCGCCGAACGACTCGCTCGAGACCACGACCACGTTGAGCTTGCCCAACCCGTCCGGCCGCGCGGCGTGCCGGCGGTCGAGCCTGCCTTCGGCCAGGCGCGTGAACGGAGCGCCGTCCGGCTCCAGTTCCCGGCGCAGCATCTCGAGGTTTGCGGCCGGCTTGCGGCTCGCGTAATAGGCCTCGTAGTCGATGTCGCTGGTGCGGGCCGCACGGAAGAAGCTGCTGTGGCCATTCTGCAGCAGTTCGTTCTCGACGCGATTCGCGGAGGTCGACAAGGCACTGGTCGGGTACAGCGCGATGGCCACCGCGAGCGCTGCGGCCAAGGGCACGAACACGGCGAGGCGCTCACGGAAGCGCACGACCTGGTGGAACGCCGTCTCGAACGTCCCGCGCAGGAAGAAGGCGACAATAGAACCGATCGTGACCGCGACGAGCAGGACCTTCATCACCGGATACGCGTCCCAGATGTCCGTGAACACTTCGGTGGGGTACGCGAGGTAGTCGTAGGCGACGATGTTGAAGCGCGCGTCGAACTCTTCGAAGAAGAACCACTCCGCCGCCGTGAGATAGAGCAGGCCCGCGATGGTGGCGACGGTGCCGCCGTACAGGAGCGCGCGGTTGGCCCTGGAACGGAACCAGCGATCCGGCACGAGCAGGATGTAGAGCGCCAGCGGCGCGAACAGGTACAGGCTCTCGATGAGGTCGTTGACGAAGCCAGCCGTCAGCACGTACGGCAGCCGCGCGGCCCCGACATCGGCCTCTGGGCCGAAGCTGTGCCACAGGAAGACGCGCCCGGCGAACCCGAGCACCAGGTAGACGGTCACCAGCGCGATCCACGGAGCGAATCGCCGCAAGGCATCTTTGAGCGTCGAAGTCATCCAGAACCCCCGCAGGCGGACACAGGCAGCAGCAGACCCCCGTTTCCGGGTTAGTCACAGGGTTAGACGCCGGTGGCGGGCGGAATCAATCGCGGCGCCGGAGGCGCACCGGCAGGCGGGGCGCCGATTCGGGGGGTGCGACCTGCCGGGGACCGGCTCAGCCGGAAAGATCGAAGGACGCGGCCGCGACGAGCTGCTCTAGGTGGTCGATCCGCGAGGTGCCGGGAATCGGCAGCATGGCCGGCGATCGCCCCAGCAGCCAGGCTACGGACGCCTGCGGCACGGACCAGCCCCGGGCGACAGCCAGGCGCTCCAGCTCCGCTCGCTCCGGACGGTGGGCGTCGCCCTGGCCCTGCGCGAGCGGCGACCAGGGCAGGAACGCGATTCCATCGCGTTCGCAGACCTCCAGGACCGGGTCCGACGCGCGGTACGCGACGTTGTAGCGGTTCTGCACCGCAACCACCGGCACGATGCGACGTGCGCGCTCCAGTTCCCGGGCGTTGAAATTCGACACGCCGACGTGGCGAATCTTGCCCTCCTGCCGCAGCCGCGCGAGCTCCCCGACCGAGTCCTCGAGCGGCACGCGCGGATCGATGGCGTGCAGCTGGTACACGTCGATGCGCCCGAGCCGCAGCCGGCGCAGGCTCGCTTCGCAGGCCAGGCGCAGGTGCTCCGGCCTGCCGTCCGTCACCCAGCTCGGTCGGTCGGGCCTGACGATGCCGCCCTTCGTCGCGATCACGAGATCGGCGGGGTACGGGTGGAGCGCCTCCGCAATCAGGCGCTCGCTGACTTCAGGCCCGTACGAGTCGGCGGTGTCGATGAAGCGCACGCCGAGGGCGACGGCCCGCTGCAGCAGACGGCGCGCAGCGTCCGGATCAGGCGGCTCGCCCCAGATGCCTTCACCCGTGACGCGCATGGCCCCCAACCCAAGCCGCGGCACGCGGAGGTCGCCGCCCAGGGTGATGAAGCCGGCATTGGAGGCATTGATGTCGGGCATGCGGAATCCTCCGGGTTTGACTTAACGCTACTCGCGGCCGTGACGGGTGTCACTCATCCGGGCTCCCGGCATGTCGCGCCCGCCCAGCGGGTTTAGCGTCCCCGGCGTGTCCAGACCGGACGCCACCGGTGACGAGCCGAGGAGGTTTCGATGAAATCACTCCAGTCGATCGCGCGCAGGGCCGGGCTTGCTGCAATCCTGGCCGTGCCATGCGCCTCGCTTGCGGCCCCGCCTGACTGGGCTCCAGCGCATGGCTGGCGCAAGAAGAACGACCCGTCCTACGCCGGCCACAGCGGGCGGGAGTGGGAATACGACTACGGTGTGCGCTCGGGTTCATGCGACCGCGGCCGCATCGGCCAGGTGCTGGGCGGAGTGGTCGGCGGGGTTGCCGGTGGCGCAATCGGTGCCGAGGTGGCAAAGGGCAGCCCCCAGCGCGACGTGGCGATCGTCGTCGGCACGGTCGTCGGTGCCGCGATCGGCTCCGAGGTCGGCAGGCGCATGGACAAGACCGACCGCTCGTGCGTCGGACACGCGCTGGAGCTGGCCGACGTTGGGCAGAGCGTCCGCTGGACCAATCCCAATACGCGCATGACGTATCAGCTGACGCCAGTCGACGCCGATCGTGGTGACGACGGCTGTCGTCGCTTCCGCCTGATCGCGCACGGCTCGTTTGGACTGAGCGAAGGACTCACCGTCGCGTGCACGGACGGCACGGGCGTCTGGCAGCCCGAGAGCGATCGGCTCAGCCGCCGCTAGGCCGCTGCGGGCCGGATCGTTGATGCCCCACCGGGCGCGTGCTAGCGTGCGCCCGCTTGCAGGGGAATCGATGAAAGACACCCGGCCGACGTCACGCGACATCGCCCGCCTCGCGGAGGTCTCGCAGGCCACGGTGTCGCGCGCCCTGCGCAACAGCCCGCTGGTGCGGCCGGAAACCCGCGAGCGCATCGAATCCATCGCGCGGCAGCTCAGTTACCGCACTGACCGGCGCGCTGCCGGCCTGCGCACGCGCCGCTCGAACACGCTGGCGCTGCTGCTGTTCGAGGAATCGCCCGAAGACGCCCAGATCAACCCGTTCTTCCTCTCGATGCTGGGTCACATCACCCGGGCCACGGCGCGGCGCGGGTTCGATCTGCTGGTGTCTTTCCAGCAGCTGAGCGACGACTGGCACACGGACTACGAACTCAGCAATCGCGCGGACGGCCTGATCCTGCTCGGCTACGGCGACTACCTCACGGCGATGCCGCGGTTGCGGAAGCTGGCGGACGCGGGAGCCAACTTCGTCATCTGGGGCCCCGACGTGGACGGTACGCCGGGTCGCTACGTCCGCACCGACAACGCCGCGGGCGGACTGCAGGCGACGCGGCACCTGCTGCGGCTCGGCCGGCGTCGCATCGCATTCATCGGCAGCGCATCCGACCAATGGCCGGAGTTCCAGGCGCGCCACAGCGGATACCAGCGAGCGCTGCACGAGGCAGGCATCGAATCCGATCCAGCGCTGCTGGTCGAGGCCCAGTCGAGCGAGAAGACGGGCCATGAGGCGGCGTCCGCGCTGGTGGCTTCGGGCGTGCCGTTCGACGGCGTCTTCGCGGCCAGCGATCTCATCGCGATGGGCGCGATCAGTTCGCTGCGCGGCCACGGCCGCTCCGTGCCGGGCGACGTGGCCGTGGTCGGGTTCGACGACATCGGCGCGGCTGCGCACTTCATCCCGTCGCTGACGACGGTGCAGCAGGACACGCATCGGGCGGCAGACATGCTGGTCGACAACCTGCTGCGGATGACGGCAGGAGAGCCCGTCGAATCCGCGTTGATCGAGCCGACGCTGGTCATCCGCAGTTCCTGCGGCAGCCCATCCGCCTGAGCGGAGCGGCGGCTCCCGGCCGCCTTTCGCCATTCAAACTTCTTCGCGGTCGTCCACCCGCAGCGTCGCAAGGCCCGCCAGGATCATCAGCACGCCGCCGAGCGCGAGCGCGTCGATGCTGTGCCCGCCGAACAGCACGCGCACGCAGATGCCGAGCACGCTCGCCGCGAGGATCTGCGGGATCACGATGAAGAAATTGAAGATTCCCATGTAGATGCCCATCTTCCGCGGCGGCACCGCCTGCGAGAGCATCGCGTACGGCAGCGAGAGGATCGATGCCCAGGCGATGCCGATGCCGACCATGGCGAGGATCAGCAGCTTCGGATCGTCGATGAAGCGCACCGACAGCAAGCCAACCGCGCCGCACCACAGGCAGACCAGGTGCGCCTTGCGCCGGCCGAGCGTCTCTGCGAGCTTCGGGATGAACAGCGCTGCGAGCGCGGCAAACCCATTGTAGGCCGCGAACAATACGCCGACCCAGTTGGCGCCCTCGTTGTAAGCCGCCGACGCCGCATCCGTCGTACCGTAGTGGTGCTCGGTGACCGCGGAGGTCGTGTAGATCCACATCGCAAACAGCGCGAACCATGACAGGAACTGCACGACCGCGAGCTGCTTCATCACCGCGGGCATCAGGTAGAGATCGTTGACGATACTGTGCAGCACGCCGTCAGTCCTGCCACGCGCCTGCCGGCCGCCGGCGACGAACTGCAGCGCGCCGAAGGCCGCGAGGCCGAAACCGAGCACGTACAGCTGCTTGTCCCAGCCGAATGCAGCCACCGTGGCGGCGAATCCGAGGCCTGCCCCGATCCAGCCGAAGGAGGACCTGCGGTACTGCTCCGGCGTGCGCGCGAACTGCGTCGCGTGCGCTTGCGCGACTTCCGGGCCCGCGAACGCCTCCAGCTCGGCCGGCGAGTATTCCCTGGTCGAGAACACGGTCCACAGCACGGCGCCCAGGAATGCGACAGCGCCGAGATAGAACGCAAGCTTCACGGATTCCGGCAGCTGGCCGGGTTCCGCAACGTTGCTGACGCCGAAATGGTTGGCAAGGATCCACGGCAACGCGGACGCCACCACCGCGCCGATCCCGATGAACCAGCTCTGCATCGAATAGCCGCGACTGCGTTGCCTGTCCGGCAGCATGTCGCCCACGAGGGCGCGGAACGGCTCCATCGAGACGTTGATCGACGCGTCGAGGATCCACAGCATGCCCGCTGCAACCCACAGGTACGGGCTGTTCGGCATGACCACCAGCGCGGCCGTGGCGAGCAGGGCGCCGACCAGGAAGTACGGGCGGCGACGCCCCAGGCCGCCCCACGTGCGGTCGCTCATGTAGCCGATGATCGGCTGCACGATGAGCCCGGTGACCGGCGCGGCGAGCCACAGCATCGGCAGCTCGTCGATCGAGGCGCCGAGCGACTGGAAGATGCGGCTCACGTTGGCGTTCTGCAGCGCGAAACCGAACTGGATTCCGAGGAATCCGAAGCACATGTTCCAGATCTGCCAGAAACTCAGCGTCGGCTTGGTCTTGCGCATCGGTCTACCTGTCCTTTCCCAGCCGCAGATCGAGCCACACGGCGAGCGCGAGCACCGCGCCGCGGGCAATGTACTTGGCCTCGGGCGAGACCGCCATCAGCGTCATGCCGTTCAGCAGGCTCGCCATGATCAGCGCGCCGAACAGCACCCCTAGGACGGTGCCGCGGCCGCCGCGCAGGCTGGTGCCCCCGATGACGCAGGCAGCGACCGCATCGAGCTCCATGAGCGAGCCGACCGTCGACGTGGACGCGCCCGAGTACGCGGTCTGCATGAAGCCTGTCAGTGCGACGATGCCGCCCATCAGCGCGTAGGCGCCGATGATCGTCGTGCGCACCGGGACGCCCGACACCGCCGCCGCCTCCTCATTGCCGCCGATGGCATACAGGTAGCGCCCAAACGGCGTGTTGGTCACCAGCTGGTGCACGAGCACGGCGACGAGTCCGAGGATGACCAGCGCGACCGGCATGCCGCGATAGCCGTTGGTGACGATGACGACGAGGAACACCAGCTGTGCCAGCACGAACAGCTTCAGGAACGTGAGCTCGCCGTCGTCGACCTCGAAGCCGTGCGACAGGCGGCGGGTCCGGGCACGGAGGGCGGAGGCGACGATGGCGGCCACTGCCAGTCCGGCCAGGACGTAGCCGGCAGCGGGCGGCAGGTAGTAGGTCGTGAGCAGCGAATAGATGTTCTCGCTGCCGCCCTCGACCACCGGCACGGTCTGGTTCCGGATCACGAGCCAGTGCAGGCCGCGGAACACCAGCAGGCCGCCCAGCGTCATGATGAAGGCTGGAATCCGCTCGATGGCGATCAGCGCGCCCATCGCCGACCAGACCAGCACGGCGCCGAGCGTCGCGACCAGCAACGCCACGGGAGCCGGCACGTCGTGCCAGAAGACGAGCACTGCCGCCACGGCGCCCGCGAGCCCGACGCCGCTGCCGGCCGAGAGATCGATCTGGCCCGGCAGCAGCACGACCAGCATGCCAAGCGCCAGCACGGCGGTGACCGCGAGTTCCACGGACAGCAGCGACAGGTTGCGCGCCGACAGGAACACGGGCTCCTGCCAGGCGAAGAACGCCCAGATCGCAACCAGCGCGACCAGCATCGACAGCTCGCGGGTCGCGAAGCGGTTCATGCGGCACGCCCGAGACGGCCCATCGCCGCGGCCAGCAGGCGTTCCTGCGTGGCCTCGGCACGATCGAACGTGCCGCCGATGCGGCCCTCGCACAGCATCACGATGCGATCGCTCATGCCCATGAGCTCGCCGAGCTCGCTCGAGACCAGCACGATCGCCTGGCCCGCCGCCGTCAGTCGATTGATGAGTTCATACACTTCGAGTTTCGCGCCCACGTCGATGCCGCGCGTCGGCTCGTCGAGCAGCAGGACCCGGGGCTGCGTCAGCAGCATCTTGCCGAGCACGACCTTCTGCTGGTTGCCGCCGGAGAGCGTGCCGACCGGTTGCTCCAGGTTCTGGGCCTTGATGCGCAGGTCCTCGATGATCGACCTGGTGCGGGCTGCCTCGTGGTTGCGGTCGACGAACGGCCCGCGCCGCAGGCTGCGCAACGACGAGAGCGATACGTTGAACGCGACTCCCTGCGGCAGCACCAGCCCGTAGCGCTTGCGGTCCTCGGTGACGATCGCGAGACCGTGCGCGAGCGCGTCGCGCGGGTTGCGCGCAGCGAACGGCTGGCCGTCGAGTTCGACCTTCCCGGCGCGACGTTTACCCCAGAGCCCCATCAGGTGCATCAGCAACTCGGTACGTCCGGCGCCCATGAGGCCGCCGATCCCCAGCACTGCGCCGGCCCGGACTTCGAGATCGATTCCGCGCAATGCAATGCCGCCGTCATTGGGCGGATCGACGTCCACGCCGTGCAGGGCCAGCAAGGTTCTCCCCTGCGTCGACTGACGTCGCGGGAAGTGGTCCTCGATGCGGCGACCCACCATCCTGCGGATGATTTCGCCGGCATCGGTCGCCGCGGCCGCGAGCGTGCCCTGTGCGCACCCGTCGCGCAGCACGGTAATACGGTCGGCGATCGCGAAGACCTCGTCGAGCTTGTGCGAGATGAACACGCAGGCGACGCCACGTCCGCGCAGGCGGCGAACGAGGTCGAGCAGCGTGTCGATCTCGTGTCGCGACAGCGCCGCGGTGGGCTCGTCGAGCACCAGCACCTGCGGCTTGCGCCCGACGGCACGCGCGATCTCGACCAGCTGCTGCTGGCCGATGCCGAGGTCGCCAACACGGGCCGCTGGATCGAGCTGGATGCCGCAGTCGGCGAGCGTGGCGGCGGACTGCGCGTAGACGGCATCCCAGTCGATCCGGCCGTAGTGCTGGGGAAACACCCCCAGGAACAGGTTCTCGCCGACGGTCATGTCGGGAAACAGTGCCAGTTCCTGGTGAATGATGGCGATGCCCGCGCGCTCGGCGTCGCGCGTCGAACGAAACTCTGCCGGCCGGCCGTCGACCAGGAGCTGGCCTTCATAGCTGCCGTGTGGATGCACGCCCGCCAGCAGCTTGATCAAAGTGGACTTGCCCGCGCCGTTCTCGCCGCAGAGCGCGTGGACCTCACCTGCACGCAAGTCGAAGCTCACGCCGCCGAGCGCCGTCACTGCGCCGAAGCGCTTGACGACCGACCTTGCTTCGAGGACGGTCTTGTTGCTCATGGGCGCGGTGGGCGCTGGGCATCCGGGATGCCGCGGTACACGTCGTCATAGGTCGCCTGGCCGTCGCGGACCACGGTCTCGAGCATGTTGTCGCGGGTTACCGTGACGACGTCGTAGAGCACCGACGGCACCGGGCCG
>Ga0209450_10001800_pt1 | contig 10778 bp, 8 predicted proteins | sample FrelakmetLWP11LW_FD_187149 | JGI IMG/M metagenome (GOLD analysis project Ga0209450, IMG submission 187149) | Freshwater lake sediment microbial communities from the University of Notre Dame, USA, for methane emissions studies - LWP11 LW (SPAdes)... | ecosystem: Environmental > Aquatic >... | reverse complement strand
TAACCCGCTCCGGTCTTGCCGCGGTGACCCCGGAAACGCTCAGCGCCGCCTATGCCCGCATCAGCCGCAGCCCGTTGCCCATCGACCAGCTCAGAAAAAAAGCCTGCCAGGATGTCCAAAAAGCCAGAAAATCGAACCAGAAGATCATTTTTGCCATGGGACACCATTCGGTTGCCGAGCATGCGGTTTTCAATTTCGATATCATGGGGATCTCCCGCCTGGCCCTGGAGGAAATTGAAAGATTCCGGCTGGTATCCTATACGGAAAAATCGCAGCGCTACGTCACTTTGGCCGGGGATTATATTCTGCCCCGCGAAATCACCGATCCAGCACTTAAAAAACTGTTCCAAGCGACCATTCAAAGGCAGAACCATTTTTATGCGAAAGCTTACGCACGGATAACCGGACATTTGCAGAAAAAATATAGCCGGGCCGGCAAAAACGGACCTGAACAAAAACTTCTGGAAGGTACGGCCAAGGAAGACGCCCGCTATATCCTTTCCCTGGCCACCGAGGGCCAGGTGGGCATGACGATCAATGCCCGCAACCTGGAACATCTTTTTCGTCATTGCAAACGCAGCCCCAGAGAAGAAGTACGAAAACTCGCCGAAAAACTATACGCCCTGGTTGTGCCCATTGCGCCATCTATCATTCTGTTCCCGGAACCTTCGGCCTTTGACCGCGACGCGGTCGCTGCCTTGAAAGAGCATTTGCATACTGTACCCGCCGCCCAGACGGCGGACGCATCCCAGGAACCCGAAATCGTTGCCTATACCCAAAACGGCGACGACCTTATCCTGGCATCATTTTTGAGCATGGGTAAAAACCTCTCGTTTCCCATCGCCCTGGGCATCATTCAAAAAACAAGCCTTGCTGAAAAAAAGATCATGTTCAGCGATTTTTTTCAAAAGATCCAGTTTTTTGATGCGCCGCCGCGGGAATTCGAAATGGCCGATATCACCTTCCAGGCGCTGATCAGTGCGGCGAATTTCGCCCAGCTCAAGCGCCATCGCCTGGCCACGCTCATGGCGGGCGACTACCTGCCCGAATTCGGCAATACCCTGCCGGCAAGCGTGGCCGCCGCCGGACTGGGCGATGAATTCGGAAAAATCATTGAACAAACGAACAACGTTTTTTTAAAAATAAAAGCGGCATGCGGCCCGGCCGCCGATTATGTCCTGACCAATTCCCATCGCCGCCGCGTACTGATGAAGATGAACCTGCGGGAAATGTACCATTTTGTCCGTTTGCGGGACGATGAGCACGCCCAATGGGACATCCGCCGTCTGGCCCACCAACTTTCTGAAAAAATAAAAACCATTATGCCGCTCAGCGCCATGATGCTCTGCGGCAAAAGCGGTTTTGACCAAGAATATAAAAAAAATTATCCTGAAACTTAATTTCTATTTTTAAGTTTATCAGGCCACTGCCCAACGCTACCCAAGAATTGAAAAATTTTTTATCGCTGTTTCTGCGTCATAGAATGGCCTGGGCACGGCTATCTAATTCATTAAAACCCCGGAAGCTAACGAAATAAAAACCGGAATTTATAAGTCTTTATAAACTTCCCGTCGATGGCCAATGCGAACGATGGTGATCACGATTTTCCTGGCATCCTTATGGAATATCACGCGGTAACCACCGACTCGCAACCGGAAACAATCATATTTTCCCTTCAGCGGCTTCAGGTTCCCGGACATGGACTCAAAATCCTCCGCCAGTTGCTCTATTTTCTTTTTGATCAGCAATTGGTAGGGCCTGTCTATCTTGGCCAGTTCCTTTGCGGCTCGCTCTTCAAAAAAAACGCTGTATCTCACAGGCCGAGTTCTTCGTAAACGTCTTTGGCGGGGATCAGTTTGGACTTACCCTTCTTGATGTCATTCATCCTTTTATCAGCGATCTTGATGTCCAGAATATCAAAATAGAGCAGCAGGGCTTTTTCCACGACATGGCTCTTCTTTTCCTTGAGTTCAGCGGAGACGGTATTGAGTTCGTCGATAATATTCTGATCCAGGGTGAAAATAACTTTTGGCCGGCTCATCTTGCACCTCACACATACAAATATATATTCAATTGTATGTATTGTCAAGGGTTTTGAACAGGCCCCGCCGCAAATATCAGAATTTTCCGATCTGCTCAAACAATGTTTTCAATCCATCTGATGGGATTTTCGTTACCACCCAACCAATGAAATCAAGGGGATGGTCGTGCTCAGGAAATAAAAAAATGTGGATGTTTTGCTTGTTGATTTCCCGAACTTTTTTTTGCAACTGTATAATTCCTTCCACGGGACAGTTCGCATCGGATGAACCGTGGAATAAATAAACGGGGATGTCGAGTTTCATAATCCGTGACTTATTGGATTCAAGGGAACGATGTTCCTTTATCCATGGTACCCCGACCCTGAAAAAAGAATTCCATAGCCATTCATTGTCGCTGTTTTCAATGGCGCTTAAAATTTGCCGCCATTGCGGCGCAAGGATCGTGCGAAAATCTTCCCCGCTTAAAACCGCGTCGCCATTCATATCCAATTCCGCAAATTTCTTGCCGCCTAGGCGGGCGATTGCTCTGGGGTCGGCTTTTTCGTATTCATCCTTCTGGATAATGCCGTCTTTGTTTTCATCAAAAAACTTGCGAAAGTTGATCATGGAAGACTCGCCGCTGAACTGCCAGAGCATGGTGGTGTATACATCATCCATCGGAGTGCCCGCAAGAAAAAGGGCATCCACGGGAGCAAGCTTCCTTTCCGCGGCCAGTGTAGCAATGATCGCTCCTTCGCTGAAACCAAGGAGTAGAAATTTACTCGCGGCCAAACGCTTGTCTTTCTTCAAGAATTTTACTATTTCTTCTAGATCTTTCACTTTTTGGTTTGGAACGTACGAATAAAATTTTTCTTTTTCTACCCGGTCATAGTTGGGAGGATTGCCGGGATCCGGCGTGGTGTAACGCGTGCTGTAGCTGAAATACGCAACTCCACGCTTGGCTAATTCGTCTTGATAATAGTCATGATATTTAATGATCATACTGCGACCGATCTTGCGCATATTCTCATAAGTGTGGGGGCCGGAACTTGGAACATCAATGACAATTTTATTAACAAAACCGGTTACGGGTACATGGAGTCTTCCTTCAATGATTACTTTATCAAAACTGGTAATCCGCAAAATCTCTTGGCCTTGAAGGGAAAAAACACCCACCATGAGAAGTATCAAGGCGATCTTCATTTTGTTCATTACGACCTCCGGTTTTGCAAGGTATTATCAAGGTATTATAACACCCTTGTCCGAGATGCAAAAAAGGATATCCCCCAGGGCGATAGATCAGGAAATGTAGAAATCAATGGCAAAAAGCAGGGCCACCAGTGCCAGCAAAGGATGGATTTCCCTCCATTTGCCGGTCAGCAATTTCAATAGTACGAAGGAAATAAGCCCGTAACCGATCCCCTTGGCGATGCTGAAGGTGAAAGGGATCATGGTCATGGTCAAAAAAACGGGCAGCGCCATAGTAATATCATCCCAGGCGATGGAACGCACGCCGGATATCAGCAAAAAACCGACCAGGATCAGGGCCGGCGCCGTGGCATAGCCGGGAACGATGGCCACGACGGGGGTGAAAAAAACCGCCAGCAGAAAAAGGCATCCCGTGACCACCGCAGTCAGCCCGGTCCGGCCGCCCTCGGCGACCCCGGCAGCGCTTTCCACATAGGTGGTAATCGAACTGCAGCCCAATAAGCCGCCGCCGACCGCGCCCAGCGAATCGACCAGCAGGATATTCTTCAGCCGCGGGACTTGTCCGTCCTTGTCCATAAAACCGCCCTGTTCGCCTACGGCCACCACCGTGCCCATGGTATCGAAAAAATCACTGATCAAGAAAGCAAAGATCGTCGTCAGCAGCCCCAGGCGCAATGCGCCAGCTATATCCAGGGCAAAAATGGTTTTAAAATATTCGGGCCGTATCCCGGCAACCCAATGCGCAGGCAGTGAAACCAGCCCGGCCAAGACCGCCGCCACCGTGCAAAAAATGATGCCCAGCAAAAAAGCGCCCTTCACTTTTTTGGCCATCAGCCAGGCGCTAAGCAAAACTCCCGCTATGGCGATCATGCTTTCGGCGCCGATCTTGCCGAACGTCACCAAGGTCGCCGGGCTGGAAATGATCAATCTGGCGTTTTCCAGGCCGACCAGGGTGATCAAGAGGCCGATGCCCACACCGATGGCCCGTTTGAGGTCCAGGGGGATCGCGTCCATCACCTGTTTGCGGACATTGGTCAGGACCAGGAGGGTGATGATGACCCCCTCGATAAAAACAATACCCATGGCTGTCGGCCATGGCACCTTCATGCCCAGGACCACGCCATAGGCCAAAAACGCGTTCAAGCCCATGCCCGAAGCCAGGGCCAGGGGATAATTGCTGACCAGCCCCATGAGAATGCTCAGTATACCGGCCCCCAGGCAGGTCGCCAGCACCAGGGCCGGCAGCAATTCATCGCCCATGACCGCGGCCAGTATTTTCGGATTGACAAAGATGATATAGGCCATGGCCATGAAGGTGACCATGCCGGCGACAATTTCACGGCCGGCCGTTGTCTGATTTTCTTTTAGTTTAAAAACATTCATTTTTTCTGAACTCCATTATAAAATAACTGCGAGCGCTCCGTTCAGTCTAAAAATGGTACGTGGCCGCGGCTACGGTAATGCCGGAGCCGAAAGCCAGCAGCAGGGCTTTCTGTCCCGGAACGGGCCGCCGACCGTCCATGGCCAGCTTCAAGGCCAGGAAAAGCGAAGTGGAAAGGGTGTCCGGCAGCCGGTCGGAAAAATTGGCCACTCTGCCATCTGGAAAGCCGATGACCGCCGGCAGGCGGGACAGAAAAGCAGCCGATATCTGCGCCGGAACGACAAGGTCGATCTCTTCCCGCCGCAACCCGTCACGGGCCAATACCTCCTCGACCACCGCCCCGGCCAGGGAAAGATAAGTATCTTCCAGTTCGTCCCGGCGCTTCATGATGATCCGGCCCCGTTTTTCCGCCAGGCTGACCAGCGACGTATACGCATCGGCATATTCGTCCCGGGTATGGAAAGCAAACTCCCCGAAGCCACTGCCACTCCAGGGGGATCGGTCCAGCAGCAGGGCGGCGCCGCTGGCGGGACAGGCAAAATTCGGATCTGGGTGGCGATCGGGGTTGGTCTCGCTGGCCACGACCAGGCCGGCCTCGATCTCACCGCTTTGCAACTGAGCGGCAACTACGTGCGCGGCATCGAGCATGCCGCAGCCTCCGTTCTGCAGGTCGAAGGACAGCGTACTCCGGCCCTGGAACTCCATGTTGATGCCGAGCCGGTGCTGGATGAAGACGGCCATGGCCGGTTCGCAGATATGGTGGTCGCGGTGGACCCCGGCATTGATCAGCAGGCCGACATCGGCTTTGCAGTGCTGCGACGTTTTCAGACACTGGCGCCCCGCTTGGACGGCGTGGCGGATCGAGCCCCAGCGCCGGAAATGGCGGCGCGGCAGGCTGATTCCCAGACTTTCGATCCGGCAACGGCTCATGTTAACGATCTCCCGCGAACCGCGCCCGGTAACGCTGCGGCAGCTCATCGAAGGTATAGGTGGCGTGGGCGATGACGATCCCCGAGGCACCGCTGACCAGCATGGCATTGTGTCCGTTCTGGATGCGTCCCTGCAGAATGGCGTCATGGATGGCCAGGAAGTGGCTGGTGGTCGAGGTATTACCGTAATGGTCGGCGCAGCACCTGGTAATGTCGGGCAGCGTACCACCCAGGTACCTGCCGACAGCCCTGACACCGTTCTCGATGGCCCGCACGGAAACCTGATGCGGGATAATGTGCTGCAGATCGTCCAGGGTCCAACCGCTGCTGTCCAGGGCCCGTTTGAAGTAGGCGGGGAAATGCTCGTTGCCTTTGCGCTGCAGGCCGCGGGCCTTGGTCACCAGGATACCGCCGGGTCCGCGCCGCGAAGGGCGGGAATAGCAATAATGATCGTGCCTGGCTCCCGTGACCAGGTCGATGTGCCGGAAACCAGCTTGAGTGTCTGGTGAGCGGTCTATGACCAACGCCGCGCCGCCGTCGCCCAGGGTCAGGGCGACCAGCTGGCCGTCGAAGCTGTGGCGCAACTCACGGGCGGCGGTCTGGGCCAGGGGCATGTTCAGTTCACCGCTGACCACCAGGCCGCAGCGGGCCATCCCGGAACGGATCATCCCCTGCAGGACATAAATACCGGTAAACATGCCGGCACACGCATTGACCACGTCAAAGACGCGCGCTTTTCCGGCCCCGATGGCGGCGCGAATACGCACCGCGGTAGCCGGCTCCAGGTGAAATCCATTTTCCCCGTTGTACTTTGAAATGCTGGTGCAGACAATGACGTCGAGATCTTCGGCCCGGTAAGCGGACATGGCCAATGCCTGCCTGGCTGCCTTGATACCCAGATCGATTGCATACTCACCCACTGCCATTCGCCGCTCGCGGATGCCGGTGATCCGTTCCAGGTCCCAGCGCGGCCGGCGGCGGCAGGAAGCGAGCATCTCTTCCATGGAGACGATCTTTTCGGGCAGGTAGACTCCGAGGCTCTCGATGCGGATATTGTCGGACCGAACGGCAGCCTCGGAGCGAGGTGAGTTTTTCATGGTTCCCCGGCCGGCTGGAGCAGGGAAGCGATCCCCTGGCGGAATGAAAACGACGGTCGGTATCCGATTTCAGTTTGCGCTTTACTTATGTCATAGCGGCTGTCACAAGCGACCAGGCGGACGCCGTAACGGGTGAGCGCCGGGGGAGTGGCGGCATGCCGCAGCCGGGCGCTCCACTCCAGCAATGCCGCCAGCGAATACACGACCGGAAACGGCAGAGACATCCGCGGCGGCGCGGTGCCGAGGGCCGCGGCGAGCGCGCAAAATACCGCACGGGCAGTGATCGCTTCGCCGTCGGTCAGGTGGTATATCTGCCCGGCAGCTGCGGGAGTCATGGCGGCCAGAACGATCCCCTGGCTCAGGTTCTCCACATGGGAAAGTCCGAGCTGATTGTCCCCGCGGCCGATAAAGACCAATTTTCCCCGGCGCAGCAGCGCGGCCAGCCTGGGGAAAATGGTAATATCGCCCGGACCCCAGATCACACCGGGCCGGATCACCACGGTCTCCAAACCGCCACGGCCATGAGCTTCCCGGACCCGCCTTTCGCCGGCAATTTTACTGACGGTATAAAAATCCCGGATCGAATCGTCAAGGGGCGTTTTCTCATCAACCAGTGCCCCGGAGCGGGGCAGACCGAGCACGGTCAGGGAACTCACGTGGATCAGCCGCTTCACTCCGGCTTCCTGGCAGGCTGTGATCACGTTGGCCGTGCCTTCGACATTGGCTTGCCAGAATTCCCGGCGCGATCCCCAGTCGGAAACCTTGCCCGCGGTATGAAACACCATTTGCTGACCCGCCATGGCCCGTCGCAGCGATTGCCGGTCCAGGACATCGCCCTCGCAGATATCGATCCCTGAACAGACCAGGCCGGCGCAATCACTGGTTTTTCGCGCCAGGGCGCGGACCTGAAATCCTTTTTCACGCAGCTTAAGGAGCAAATGGCCCCCCAGAAAACCGGTAGCTCCGGATACCAGGGCACTGATCCCGGTGACCAGGGCGCTGGTCGGCCGGGCGTCCGGGCTCATGCCGTCACCAGACCGAGCTCCTCGCGCAATGCGCGGCGCAGCGGCTTGCCCACTGCGGAATGATACAGGCCGGCGCGGATCTCGACGGCGGACGGGACCTTGTATTTGGCCATGTTCTGGCGGCAGAAAACCAGGATCTCCTCCTCGCTGATCTCGACCCCGTCGCGGGGCACGACAAAAGCCTTGACCAGTTCGCCGCGTACAGCATCGGGGATGCCGATCACCAGCGCTTCCAGGACCTTGGGATGCTCATGCAGCACGGCCTCGACTTCGGCCGGATAGATGTTCATGCCGCTGCGGATGATCATGTCTTTCAGGCGGTCCACCACCCGAAAGTAGCCGTCGCGATGCATCTGGCCGATATCGCCGGTGTGCAGCCAGCCGTCACGGAGTTGGGCAGCTGTTTCTTCCGGCCGCTGCCAATACCCTTTCATGACCTGCGGGCCTTTGATGATGATCTCGCCGGGCTGGGTCCAGTCGCCCGCGAACGGCATATCCAGTTTTCCGGTTTCAAAATCCACCACCCGGGCCAGGGTGCCGGGATAGGGCAGGCCGATCGTCCCGTGCCGGTCGTCTCCGAAAGGCGGGTTGCCATGGGTCACCGGCGCGGCTTCGGTCAGGCCATAGCCCTCGACCGGGCGCACCCCGGTGCGATCGATGAAAGTCCGTTGCACGGCAGGGGCCAGCGGGCTGCCGGCACATGGACAGACTCGGATCGAACGCAGGTCGTGCTTGGCGATATTTGGAAAATGGCTGATCGCCACCAGCATGGTCGGGACGACCGGGAATACGGTCGGCCGATGCTGCTCGATGGTCTGGATCATGCCCTTGGTGTCGGTCGGATTGGGAACCAACACGATCGTAGCGCCGGCAAGAATTCCCAGATTCAGGCAGCAGGTCAAACCGAAACCATGGAACAGCGGCACTGCCGCCAGGGTGGTTTCACTCCCGTCGCGTATGCCTGCCCAGACACGGTTTTGCTCGGCATTGATCAGCAGGTTGCTGTGCGAGAGCTCGACCCCTTTGGAAACGCCGGTGGTGCCGCCGGTATAAAGCAAAACCGCCGTATCCTCATGCTCGACCTTTACCGGTTGCGGGAGTCCCGTTCGCAGCAGCTCGGGGAACCGGAAATCATCCCGGCCCAGTTTAAAACGGGGCAGTTTGCGTTCCTTGGTAAGGGTGTATAGAACCCAAAGCAGCGGCGGGAAGTACTCCTTGATGCTGGTAACGACGATATGCCGGAGTGTTGTCTTCGCTTGCACCTGTTGAACGATCGGGAAGAAACGATCGAGGACGATCGCCACTTCGGCCCCGCAGTCCTTGAGCTGGTACTCGGCTTCACGCGCCGAGTAGAGCGGATTGAAGGGCACGGCGATGGCACCGATCTGCATGGCGGCCAGGAACGCGATGACGAACTGCGGGCAGTTCGGCAGGTAGATGGCCACCCGGTCTCCCTTTTTCACTCCGAGCCCCTGCAAAGAAGCGGCAAAACGGGTAACCTGCTGATGGAGTTTGGCGTAGGAAAGCGAATAATTGAACAGCCGCCCGGCCGCAGCTACGGCCAGTACCAGCGCCGATCGATCGGGATAACGGCCGGCCGTTCCAGGCAGCAGGTCGGGCAGGGTCAGTAACGGAGTCTCCACGCGGTGCGGAACGCCTGGCTGGTAATGCTTCAACCAAGGTCTATTCATAGGCATATTCACGGCTCCTTGGATTCAGACGCCGCCCTATTGTCAGGCGGTCGCCCCAGGAAGAACAGCAGAATCCCCATTCATCCCGGTTCCATTCTACCAGAAATTCAAAAAAAATCGAATGGGGCCATCAGCATCGGAACCGGCAACCGGATCAATTAATCCCGGATATAAACCTGATATACATAAGTCAGCTTGGACTCCGCTCCTGCTTTCAGTTCGATTTCCCAAGTCAGGGCATGCTTCGGATTAACCTGCTTGAGGCCTTTGGCGGTTTGGACATCCCTGGCTTTCGGCAGCAGCTCGATCACCTGGCCGGACAATTCTTTGCTTATTTCCACCTTCACCGCCTTGTCCATCCGGCTGCGCAGTTTCAATTCTCCCTTTACCTTGACCAGGTCGTATGAATAGCCATGGAACGTCGCGGCACCGCGGCGGCGCTCAACTTCGACCTCGGCTTCCTCGGCCAATATATTCATGGCCCGGTTGATGCGGATGGTCGTTTCCGCGCCCGGCGCCGTGTAATAACATACATCCTGTCCCGTGAACATCCCGTTCGTGACAAATTCCACCGCCGCGGACGTGAGCGGCATTTTTAGAGTATTGACCAACCGGCACGAATGCCAAATCTCTTCAGCTACTTTGCCATCCGCTCTCCCGGCGTCTGGGCGATAGCGCTCCTCCTGGTCAAGGAAATCGGCGATCTTCCAGGTGTAAATATGCTTATATTCCATCTCGGCCGTAAACAAGGGCAGCCATGCTGTTTCCCCCCTCTTGAGGCTGAAATTTTCTACCGGGTAAAGAAAAAGGTCCTCGGAAACCACTCCGGCAGCCGCGGTCGAATAGTCGGGGACGGGAGCGGCATCCCCGGCATCATAAACCGGCGCATTGACCAGCATGGCCTGCTGCGCCATGATGTCCTGGCCCCGGCGGGCGTATTCAGAGCGTCCGCCGGCCAGCGAATTCAGGAATTCCGCGAGGCTCTGGCTCATCGCAACCGGGCTCAAAACTTCGCCGAACTTGATATTCGGAAAACCCGTGACCAGGTCCAGCGACACATTGCTGAAGTCGGCCAGTTCGTTGACGATCAGCGCATGGGCGCTGAATCTGGCCACCTTCGCATCGGAAAGATCGATCTGATATCCTGGAGCCCAGGTGGCACCCCTGGCCAGATAGCTTACAGAAATCCTCTTGTTGCCGGCGGGAGCATCGAGCTCCATGCGAATGCTCGGGCGTTTTTGCATCAGTGGCACGGAGCTGAGGATCTCGCCGCTGCCAAAATCGGCTCGGATGACAGAGCCCGCACTCAGGACAATCGTGCCCTTCTCCGTTTTAAGTTGCAGGACATTGCCGGCAGGAATGTTCGCTGCGTACCCGTCGTTCTGAGTTTGTCGCCGGCGGCTATCCATGAAATACGGGTTGGGC
>Ga0209450_10001798_pt1 | contig 10781 bp, 9 predicted proteins | sample FrelakmetLWP11LW_FD_187149 | JGI IMG/M metagenome (GOLD analysis project Ga0209450, IMG submission 187149) | Freshwater lake sediment microbial communities from the University of Notre Dame, USA, for methane emissions studies - LWP11 LW (SPAdes)... | ecosystem: Environmental > Aquatic >... | reverse complement strand
GGCCTCGGCGACGGCGACGGTGCGATCGCTCGAGCCATCGTCGGCGACGACGATCTCCGCCGGTCGCCAGCGGTCCTCGGCGGCGAGAAAGGCGGCGATCCGGGCGAGCGTCCCGGGCAGGCGGTCCTCCTCGTTGAAGGCGGGAATCACCACCGACAACCGCGATCGCTCGGTCATCCTCTCAGGTCCCCCTGCTATACTTCGAGCAGCCACCGCGCTGAGACGAACAACGGGAGGGCAGGGAGGTCGGCATGGCGCGCATCATCTGGGAGTATAAGATCCTCAACATCCGCTCCGAGAACTACCGGCTCGACCCCACCTACGAACCCCAGCTCAACCGCCTCGGCGACGACGGCTGGGAGCTGGTGAGCATCACCGCGATCAACTTCAAGACCGGCGCGACGGACCACATCGGGATGGTGTTCAAGCGACAGAAGGACGTCAGCGGGAGCTGAGCGAGGCGCCGAGCAGGCGTTCCGCGCCCCTCGCGCCTCGCCGCCCGACGAGCAGCGGCAGGCCGGCGAACGGCAGCACCAGCAGCCACGCGAGCCAGAACCCGAGCGACCGACCGAGCGAGATCTTGCGATCGGCGCCCGTTCCGAGCAGGTTCAGCCCCGGCGTCTGGCCCCACCCCCACAGGAAGCCGACCGCGATCCAGGACGCCGCGACGAGCCCGGCGAGCGCGCTGGTGGCGAGCTGCCCGGGGTGCAGGGAAGCACCGCCGAGCGCCGCCGCCGCCGTCGCCACGGCGATGGCGAGGAGGCACGCGCCGAGGTCGGCGACCGCCGCCGCGACGAGCCGTCCGAGGCCGCTGGCCCGGCGCGCCGGCGGAATCGGAAAGGGATCGCCCTCGGCCGTCTCGAGCGGCGGCCGGTCGAGCTCCCAGACCAGCGGGATGTCGAGCTGCTCCGGCGGACGCGGGCGAGGCACGTCGCTAGTCCACCGGGCGCAGCGGCATGCTGGTCACGAACATCTGGTAGCGCGGGTCGGTGGGGCGTGACATGTAGCTCCTGGCAAAGTCCTTGAGCCGCCGAGCCTCGTCGTCCGGTCCCTGCTTGAGCAGCTCGTCGAGGACGGCGTTTGCCTCGACGACCTTGTACTGCCGCAACAGGACGACCGCCAGGTTGTACGAGGCGGCCGCCCAGAGCCGTTGTACCGGAGCGTCTCCCGGATGCTCCGCGAGCACCTGACCGCAGAGCTGGCGGATCGAGTCCCACTTGCGCGACGTCACCGCCGTCGCCAGCACCTGCAGCAACGGCGAGTACTCCTGGAGCGCGACCTGCAGACGTAGCAGCTCGGGATCACCCGGAGCCTTGACTAGGCCCTCGCTGACCAGCCGCGAGGCCTTTAGCCGCTCGCCGGCGGAGATGGCCTGCCAGATCGGTGCCGTCTCGACCACCCTGACCGGGGCGGACTTCGCCTTGAGCTGGCGCTGGTACTCGAGGATCCTCTGGTTGAGCTGGTTCGCCGGGTCGCCCTCGGCCTGGCCCTGGAGGCTCTGCAGCAACGTGATCGCCTCCTGCAACCGTCCCTGTTGGGCGAGCTTCTCGCTCTCCCAGAGTCCGTCGGCCACCGCACTACCGGCGCCGGAGAACACCTTGCCGCGCAGGAGGAAACCGGCGACGCCGAGCACGACCACGAGGCCGCCGATGATGGCCAAGAGCGGCAGGGGGAGCGGCAAGCCCCTCGACTTCCCCGCCCGGTCGGGAGCCGACCTCTCGCGACGGGCCGGCCTGCCCGTCTCCTCGTCGCGCGCGGCGGGCATGGCGCCCGACGACGAGATCCGCGCCGGCACGAAGTCGTCGCGGAAGAGGTCGTCCTCGTCCGCCGCCCGGCTCTCGGACGGCGGCGGCGGGGGGGGCGGGGCCGTCGGAGTGTCGAGCCGCTGGAGCAGGTCGTGGGCCTCGAGGTGCTGCGGCTGCAGCTCGAGCACCTCCTGGCACAGCCTGCGCGCCTCGTCGACCCGTCCGTTGTCCGCGGCCTCACGCGCCTCGTAGAACCGATGCTCGGCCGCCCGCTCGCCCTCCTCCTGCCGGCGGCGGGCCTGGTCGATGCGGTGCTCCGCCTCCTCGTGGCGGGAGTCGATCAGGAAGATGCGCGACCAGGTGTCGATGGCGACGGGGTAGTCGCCCCGGTCGAACGCCACCTGGCCCTGGTCGAGAAGCGATTGCACCCGTGCAGTCGGGTCGGTCGGCTCGGCGGCCGCCGCGTCGGCGTCGCCGCCCTCGAACGCGAACGAGGGGGCCCCTGGCATGTCGAACTCGAAGCCGCCGTCGCGGGTCGCAGGGACCGCGGCCGGCGCGCCGAACGCCGGGGACGCCGAGGCTGCCGGCGACGCGCCCGGCGGCATGGCCGGCGAGGCGAACGACGGCGCGGCGCCGACCGGCGACGGTCCCGCGGCCCTCGATGGCGGCGGTGCCGGGGCAGGCGAAGCGGGTGCAGCCATCGGACGGGCCGGCGGTGCCGTGGGTGGCGTGAAGGTCGGCCTGGCCTCCACGGACTGCACATCGGAGCCTGAGACGTGCTCGAAGACCTCGAACTCGAACTCCATGTCCGGCGAGACCGGCTTGGCGGCGATCTCGACCCGCTGGACGAGCTCGGGCAGCACCGGGTTGGCCGGGTCGAGGTTGCGGGCGAGGTTCAAGAAGCTGCGCGCCTCGTCGACCTGGCCGGCGTTGAGAGCTTCCCGGGCTCGCGCCAGGTGAGCCTGGACATCGCTGGATGCGCGAAGCCGCGACTGCACCTCCTGGGCGAGCTGGCGCGCCTCGGCATGGCCGGGAAGCTCGCGAAGCACGGCCTGCGCCAGGGTCAGCGCTCCCTGGTAGTCGCGCTGCGCGACGGCCTGGCGGATCTTCGCCACGGCCGTCGAGGCATCGAACGGGGCGGACGCCGTGACCTCGCCGAGGAGCTCACCGAGATCCACCGGCTCACCCTTGACGATGGCCGTGTCGAGGCGCTGGCCGGGCACGAACTTGGGGTCCACCTCGAGGATCGACCGCAGGATCGTGCGCGCCTCCTCGGGGTGCCCCTCGCGGTGCAGCCGGGCCGCCTCGCCGAAGGCGGTCATGATGCGCTGCTGCACCTTCTGGTCGAGGGTCGGATCACCTGGATATGCCATAACTTGTTGATGCTACCGCGCGGAGGAGCAGGGGTCAATGCGACGCTCGGGCCGCCGAGATCCCGGCGTCGGCAGGTCTAGCCCTCGCCTCCCGGGAGCCGGATCACGGCCCGGACACCGCGCGGCGCATTCGCTTCGAGGCGGACCGTGCCGCCATGGTCGGTGACGATCCTCTGCACCACCGCGAGCCCGACGCCGGAGCCTCGTCCCTTGGTCGAGTAGAACGGCTGAAAGAGCAGCTCCGCGTCGGCCACCTCGAGCCCCTGCCCCTGGTCGGCAACCTCGATCACGACCTCTTCGCCGTCGACCGCGGTCGCGATCACGATCTCGCCACCGCCGACCGACGCCTCGACCGCGTTGTCGACCAGGTTGGTCAGCGCCTGCCGAAGCTGCTCGGGGTCGACGAGGACCTCTCGCCCGCCCAGCCCGTCCGTCGTCCGAACGACCAGACCCGGCCGCACGCCGTGATAGAGGGTGGCGACCTGGCCGATCAGCTCGCCCAGTCGGAACGGCCGTCGCGAGGTCGGGGGCAACTTTGCGAAGCGCGAGAAGGCGTCGACCATCTCCTGCATCGACTGGACGTGCTCGACGATGGCGCGGCACCCCTGCGGAACGACCTCCTCGAGGTCCGAGGCGCCACGCTCGACGTGTCGGGCCATCCGCTCCGCGGCCAGGCGGATCGGCGTGAGCGGGTTCTTGATCTGGTGCGCGATGCGTCGAGCCGCCTCGCTCCAGGCCGCCTGTCGCTGGGCTCGCACGAGTTGCGTGAGGTCCTCGAGCGCCACCACCCACCCCTCCGGCCGATTCTCACCGCCGAGCGGGACCACCGCGACCTCGAGCATGCGCGAAACCCCGCCCGGCTGGATCGTGTGCGAGGCGCGGGTCGGCCCCGCGGCCGTCTGGATCGCGTCCACCAGCTTGCCGAGACCGGCGACGGTGAGCTCCTCGAGGGCCACCGTGCGAGTGGCGAGGACGGGGAGTCCGAGCAGCGCCGCCGCGGCCGGGTTGCCGGTCACCGTCAGGCGATCGGCATCGAGGGTGAGGACACCGGTACGGATGGCGCCGAGCACGGCGTCGAGGCGACCCAGGGTCGACCGCATCTCCTTTTCCTGGCCGCGCAGCCGCCGCACCATGGCGTTGAACGAACCGACCAGGAGCCCGACCTCGTCCTCCGCCGGGAGCGGGACCTCCTCGAGCGTCTCGCCCGCCGCCACCCGGTTGGTCGTTGCGACCAGGGCGAGCAGCGGCTCCGTGAAACTGCGGGACAGGTACAGGCCGAGCCAGATCGCCGCGAACACCACGACCAGCGCCAGCCCGCCGAAGCCCAGGACCATCGTCGCCGTGACGGTCGGGCGCTCGAGCTTGAGCCGCTCGTACGCCGCGCCGCCGGCCGCCAGCCGTCCCTCGGCTGCGACCAGGTCCTCCGGGAGGGCGTCGCCGATGACAACCCAAGAGCCGTCGCCCAGGCGTTCCCAGGCTCGGACGACGACGGTGGGGCCAGCGCGCTCGCTGCGGCTGCCGGCCGCCGGGTCGAGCGGCGCTTCGATGGTCGGGAGGCGGAGCAGCGTGCGCAGGCGCGGGTCGACCAGCTCGACCACGGCGATCGAGTTCCGGTAGTACCCGGTGAAGTCGTTCCCCATCAGGACGTGCAGGCGCTCCAGCTCGGCGAGGCGGCCCTGCTCGTCGGCGGCGCGGGTCAACGCCGCGGCCACGACACCGGCGATCCGTCGAACCCGGCTCTCCGAGTCCAGCCGCACCCCTTCGGCCAGCTCGGTCCCAGTCCGCGCCATCCCCTCGACCGGCGCGGCGAACCACGAGGCGGTCGCCTGGGACAGCAGCGAGGCACCGAGGATGAAGAGCGCGCTGGTCGGCACCACGATGAGAACCAGGTAGGAGAGCAGCAACTTGGTGCGGAACCGGGAGCCGAGGATCCCGTGGTGCCGCTCGAGGAGGAGCTTGACGAGGTTGCGCAGCAGGATGAACAGCAGAATGGCGATGAGCGTGAGGTCGAACCACCACAGCAGGAAGGTCAGGAGCCGGTTGGTGAGCTCCTCGGGTGGTAACGCGCGCATCCGGGAGAAGAGCAGGTAGCCGCCACCGGCCAAGGCGAGGAGCAGGAGGTAGAGGGCGACGAGGACGCGGTTCTGCCGGCGGTAGCGCTGCCACCGCCGCCGCCAGCCGGTCACTGCGCCTCCTGCACCGCCCGGGTCACCCAATCGGTCCCAACGGTCGAGGGGAACACCAGCAGCTTGTAGCGGGTCAGGAACTCCGCCCGGACCACGAGCCACAGCGGGTCGTGGCGCAGCGGCACGGGGATCTCGGCCGGTGGAGGATGGGTCATCCAGTGGACGGCCTCGTCCACCGAGGCCGCCTGGCCCGAGGCGAGGATCTCCCCGTCCAGCTCGGCGGCGAGCGTGAAGACGCCGGTGAGAGGGTCACGCTCCGCCCTGACCAGCAGCTCGTGACCCGCGAGGCGCTGGTCCCACAGCCACCGCCGGTTGCGAAACAACCTGAGCCGATACGTGATGCTCACCGGGGCTCCGGCCTCGAGCGCCTGGCGCCACTCGGCGGGGAGCTCGCGGGAGACCGCGAGCTGCACCGACAGGCGAGCCGGGGCCGAGACCAGGCTCACCTCGAGCTCGGAAGCGGCCGCCGCGGCGAGCAGGAGGGCGCAGATGAGCATCGTGAGGCAAGATTACCATCGTGCCGGCAGGGTGTCCGCCCGGCCTGAAGTCCCCGACTTCGGACCGTCACGACCGCGTGCCGCGCCGACCGGCAGGCCGCGAGGTGCGTTACGGCGCCTGCTCAATCGGGGTGATAGACTCTGCCCACGGGGGACATCGTGCTGCAGGGCCTGGATCCTGAGTCGGAGCGTCGCGCCAAGGAACTGCTGTATCGCTGCATGGAGGAGCTCGGGGCCGTGAAGGCCGCCCTCTATCTGTCCGGCAGCGGTGGGTCCTTCGAGCTCGCCGTCCACTACGGGTTCGGCCGGCGCGACGCGGTGGAGGCCGAGGTGAAGCCGGGGTCGCCGCTGTACGACTGGGTGCGGCGCCATCGCACGATGCCCGCCTACCTCAACAACTCCGAGGACGACGCGGCACTCGGACCGTTTCTCGATCACGCCGGGAGCGCTCGACTCCTGACCATCCCGCTCACCGTCGGCGACCGGCTCGTCGGCCTCGTCGACGCCCGCGACAAGGCCCGCAAGCTCGCCTACAGCCCGGAGGACGTCCCCATCGCGCGAGCGATCGGCGCGGGTCTCGAGTCGTTCCTCCGCGAGCTTGGGATGTACGGGCCCGCGGTCGCACCGGCCCAGGCGCCGACGCCGCGCCCCGCCCCCGCACTTGCCGACTCGCGGCTCCCGCTGCCCTATGTCGGGGTCCTGCAGGCGCTGGCCGCCGTGGCCACCGAGTCCGCGCGACTCCCGACGGTGGCGGCCACCGCCCTCACCGTCACCGACGGCAAGACCGTCCGCGCCCTGGTCCTCCGCACCTCCCCCCTCGAGAGTCGGCAGCGCGAGGCCCTGGCGGCGCACCAGATCCGCGCGCTCGAAGCAAGCGGGGCCCGGGTGCCGCCGCTCGCTCGCTGGGGATGGGCCGAAGAGGCCAGCGACGGGTTCGAGAAGCGGGCCGAGGAGATCCGCAGCGCCGTCATCCTCGCCGGCCCGCCGGTCTGGGCGGTCTTCTCGGTGCTGACGCCCACGGGCGGCACCGCCGGCGATACGGTGCTCGCCCTTGCGCGCGGCCAGTTCGAGCTCGCCCGCCAGCTTCGCGACTACCGCCGGGCCGCACGCAACCTCGCCCGGATCCTGCTCGAGCCCGGCGAGACGACGTTCCCTCACCTCCGTCAGCACTCGCAGGCGGTCTCCGAGCTTGCTCAGCGGCTGGCGGCCGGGGTGGGCGTACGCGAGGAGGAGGAGGAGCTCATCACGGTCGCGGCCTACCTCCACGACGTCGGCCTGCGCGAGCTCGACTATGCGCGCACCTACCGCATGGAGCGTCCCGGCGAGCTGGAGAAGCGCATGTACCAGCGCCACCCCGTGGTCGGCGCCCGCATCCTTGAGTCCGCTGAGTTTCCCGGTGACCTGTCCGGGATCGTCCGCCACCACCACGAACGGTGGGACGGGGGCGGCTACCCCAACCGGCTGGCCGGGCGGAACATCCCGTTGGGCAGCCGGATCGTCCACCTGGCGGAGGTTTACGACGTTCTGACCTCGCCGTCGTCGTACCGGCGAACCCTGGGCCGCGACGCCGCGCTCGACCTGATCCGCGGCGAGTCGGGGCGCCAGTTCGACCCCGAGCTGGTGCCGCTGTTCGAAGACCTGGTCCGCGCGTGAAGGTCCTCGCCGTCAACCGCCGGGCTCGCTTCGAGTACGAGCTCCTCGAGCGATTCACCGCCGGCATCGCGCTGACCGGCAGCGAGGTGAAGTCGCTCCGCGCCGGGAGCGTCAACCTGCAAGACGGGCACGTGGTGTTCGAGGGCGGCCAGGGCTACCTGGTCGGCGTCCACATCTCGCCGTACCACAACGCGGGTTACGCGCAGCACGACCCGATCCGCCGCCGCAAGCTCCTGCTCCACGCCCGCGAGCTGCATCGCCTGGTCGGCAAGGTGACGGAGAAGGGCCTCACCGTGGTCCCGCTCGCGATCGGTCTCGAGGGCAACTGGATCAAGGTCGAGCTCGGCCTGGGCCGGGGCAAGAAGCTGCACGACAAGCGCGAGACGATCAGACAGCGGGAGCTCGACCGCGAGGCTGCGGCCGACCTCAAGGACCGCCGGTAGAGAAGGCAGGGGACGGGGTCCAGGGGACAGACAGAGGCCTCCGCCTCGCCCGGTCTCACCACCGGAAGGTGCCGCGTGCTCGCCGATGACGACGGGGCCGCGTGTCATACCGATTTTCCATCAGTGGTAGGGCTCGTGGGGCCGGCGGTCCGCCGCCGGCGTTTCCGGACGCGCCGCCACGCGCATCCTCATCGCGCTCGATCAACAGCGCGCGCAGGAGCGCGCGCCCCACAAGCCCAAGAGGTGCTCTACGACGGATGCGAAATCGGTATCAGGTGCGACCGATGGCTGAGAGCGCCACCTCGAACGCCCGCGTGTCGCGCCTCCACGACTCCCGCTCCGCGGCGCGGACGAACGGGAGCGCGACCCGGCGGGCCGCGATCCGCATCCGCGTACCGAGCCGCACGATCCGCGCAGCCCGGCGCTGCCACGCCGGCCCCTTCCCCTTGCCGGCCCAATGCAGCAAGTCGACCCACAGGAACTCGGGATGAAAGCGATGCTGGGTGGACCCGGCGATCTGGGCGACGCTGGCCCCCTGGTGGTGGAGGATCCGGAAGCCGGGCACCACCTCGACGCGCCAGCCCCGCTCCTGGAGGCGCAGGCAGAAGTCGAGGTCCTGGCAGTAGAACCTGTAGCTCTCGTCGAACGGGCCGACGTTCGTCCAGGCCTCGCGCGAGATCGCCATTGCGGCGCCACCGACCCACTCGACCCGACCGCGGGCAGGCCCGTGCAACGGGCGCACCCAGCGGTATCCCGGCACTCGCCGCAGCAGGCGCGGCAGCCCGCTCGCCAGGGCGAACAGCCAGGCCAAGGTCGGGGCCCGACCGGCGCTCCACTGCGGCGTCCCGTCCGGGAAGTACAGCTCGGCACCGGCCGCACCGAGGGTCGGATCGCCCTCGAAGGCGGCGGCGAGAGGGCTCAGGCATGACCCGGCGAGCTCGGTATCGCTGTTGAGCAGGAGCATGACGCTGCCGCGCGCCGCAGCGAGGCCCCGGTTCGCTGCAGCGGTGAAACCGACCTGCTCCTCGAGACGGATCACCCTCGCGTCCGGGAACGACGCCGCCACGGCCGCCCCGGTTCCGTCGCTGGAGGCGTCGTCGACGACGATCACCTCCAGGCCATCACGCGAGTACGCCCGCAACGAGGCGAGACAGGACATCGTCAGCACCCGCGTGTCGCGGGTCGGGATGACCACTGAGAGACGGGGCTCGGCCGGCTCGCTCATCACTCCTCGTCACAAGGCTGCGCGGGGATTCCACCAGCCGGACCGTGGGCGCTTCCGGGGGTCGCTCCCACCACCGCGCCTCAACGCGAGCCTGTCGGGACCGGCGAGGCCGGCGATGCCTCGGAAGGCGTCGGGGTCGGGACCTTGCAGCAGGTCTTGGTGATGACCGGGGTGAACTTCTCCCGCTCGCCCCGCGTCGACACCGACTCGACGTAGTAGAAGTAGGTCTTGCCCATCTCCACGGCGGTGTCGTCGTAGGAGTACTTGTGCGGCATCTCGGAGTTGCCGGCCCCGGGGATCGCCTTGGGGTGAAGGGGCTTGAACGGGCCCTCCTCGACGTCCGAGCGCATCACGAAGAAGCCGTAGTTGTCCAGCTCCGAGGCAGTCGTCCACCGCAGGGTGATCCGCGGCGGCGCCGCGACCTCCGTGACGGCCGCCGTCGGCCCGGGGACGGGGGTGATCGAGGGAGGTGCATCCACCTGGCCGATCGCCGCCGTCGGAACCACTGTGATGATGGCGAGCGCCAGCAGGGCGCCACCGGGTCGGATCGGTTTCATCGTGATCACCTCGTCGCCCCCGGCGTTGCAGGGGCTCCTCCCGCGGCCGCGGTCCGCGAGGCCGGCTCGGGTCCGCGGTAGGTCACCGTGGGATCGCCGAGCATGTTGTAGGTCGCGATGGCGGCCTCGTCGGTCTCCGCCCGCTTCGCCGACAGGAACACGTCGCCGATGCGGGGCGACGCCTTGTCACCGAAGCCGACGATCAGTCGCCGGCCGAGCTCGAGCGGCGGCACGTTGCGCCAGCTCGACGCAACCACGACGACCGCGCCCCGTTCCTTGATGCGCAGGAGCTTCTCGCCGATCGAGTCGGCCAGCGGGTGGTCGAACGGGGCCGAGTAACAGGTCAGGCTCAGGACGATCGGGAGCCTCGTCGTGGGCTGGAGGTTGTCGAGGTCGTCGAGCGTGAAAAGGTCGTGGTTCTTGGTCAGGTCCGGCCAGCCGGTGCGCCAGATGTACCGACCGCCGTGACCGTTGAACACCACCATCGCCGGGCCGCCGTCGAACGACCCCAGGAGCGTGGCAGTCTGCGTGCTGTTGTCGGGGTCTTCGGCGCGGGGGTAGACCTTCTGGACCGCGTAGCCCTTCTCCGCGGCCGTCGCGGCCAGCGTGTCGGTCTGGTTCTGCAGCCACTTGTCGTCGCTGGTGATGAACACCGCCGAGGACAGCGCGTTGGCCGCGAGACCCCCGTACGCCAGGGTCTTGTCCACGATGTCGTTGGCCTCGGCCAGGGTGGCCACCGGCCAGCGGCCGATCGCGAGGTCCGGCTTGGCGGTGTCCGAGCTCACGCAGGCGAAGTAGTTGTCGCTGGCGGCGTGGCCGTACGGCGACTGGTACTGGTAGGTCGGGACGAACAACCGGGTGTTGCGGCCGTCGGCGACGGCCCAGCCGTAGGTGCTGTTCTTCGGCACGGTGCGGGAGAACTGCGGCTGCCAGTGCCAGTCCCAGTAGTCCGTGTCGCTGACCGTCTCGCGCTTGAAGTCCCAGCTCGCGTCGCCGATCAGGAGCACGTACCTGGGCTGGGGCGAGTACGTCTTCCAGGCGTGCTTGAGGAAGTCGCGGATTGCGTCGGGGTGGAGCATGCCGCCGCGGAAGCGGTCGTAGA
>Ga0209450_10001797_pt1 | contig 10786 bp, 8 predicted proteins | sample FrelakmetLWP11LW_FD_187149 | JGI IMG/M metagenome (GOLD analysis project Ga0209450, IMG submission 187149) | Freshwater lake sediment microbial communities from the University of Notre Dame, USA, for methane emissions studies - LWP11 LW (SPAdes)... | ecosystem: Environmental > Aquatic >... | reverse complement strand
GTCCAGTGCGGCATGGACTGCGTTTCTGCAGAGTACGTCCTCGTATGCAGCGGGGACAACCCCTTTGCGTCCGCGGAGGACTACCGCCAGTTCCTTGACGACAGTCTCTCTGAACACGCTGACGCGGCAGTCCTCGCGACCCATCTTGATCACCCTGGCCGACTGGGACGCATCGTGCGGACAGTGCACAGATCGTTCGCCGGCATTGTCGAGGAACGAGACGCTCGTCCGGAAGAACTTGACATCCGTGAAGTCAACACCGGCATCTACCTGTTCCGTTCGGTGCAGCTTCGCAAGTGGCTGACACTGATGAAGCCGAACAACGCCCAGGGCGAGTACTACATCACGGATTGCCTCTCGATGGCCGTGCAGGATGGTAGTCGTGTGCATTGTCCTGCAGCTCGGGGGGCATGGGAGATGTCCGGCATCAACGACCGGGAAGAGCTCGCGCTAGCTGTTGGTCTTCTTCAACGACGGAAGCTGAACCAGTTGTACCAACAGGGCGTTACCGTCGACATGCCAGGAACCGTGCGCATCGATTGGGACGTCACTGTCGGACGCGATACGGAGATCCGGCAAGGGTCCTGTCTGAAGGGAGCCACCAGGGTAGGCAACGCCAGTGTCATCGGACCCAACACGACGCTCGTCGACGCGCAGGTGGGCGATGGGACGACTGTCCTGGCCTCGGTCGTGGAGGGCTCCACGATAGGCAGCAACTGCACCATCGGTCCCTTCTCGTACATCCGGCCGGGGACTGTTATGGCCGAACGATCGAGAGCCGGCGCTTTCTGCGAACTGAAGGCCTCATCTCTGGGTGTGGGCAGCAAGGTCCCGCATCTTTCATACATCGGCGACGCCGACATTGCCGAGAACGTCAATGTTGGAGCTGGTACGATCACCTGCAACTACGACGGATTCACGCATGCCAAGCACCACACAATCATCGAGAAAGATGTCTTCATCGGCGCCAACAACAATCTGGTCGCCCCAGTGACGATTCATGAGGGAGCGTATACGGCGACCGGGTCGACGATCACCCATGATGTGCCCCCGGAAGCTCTTGCCATTGCACGAGCGGTTCAAGTCGACAAAGAGGGATGGGTCAGGAGGAAGAAACATGGACAATGAGTACAACCCGATCAGGATCTTCTCTGGCAATGCAAACAGGCCGTTGGCCGAGAAGGTGGCATCCTACCTCGGTATTCCTCTCGGGCAAGCGGAACTCGGCCGGTTTCCTGACGGAGAGATCAAGCTGCGCATCACCGAGAACGTGCGGGGACTGAACGTCTATGTTATTCAGCCCACCAATACGCCCGCAGAGAACCTGTTCGAACTGCTGATCCTGCTCGACGCTCTGAAACGTGCGTCAGCTGCAAGCATAACAGCGATCATCCCATTCTTCGGCTACGCACGCCAGGACCGGAAAGTCCGCTCGAGGGAACCCATCAGTGCCAAGCTGGTCGCGAATCTCGTGACAGTGGCGGGCGCCGACCGCGTGGTCGCCATAGATCTCCATGCTGCCCAGATTCAGGGCTTCTTTGACATCCCTGCGGACAACCTGACGGCCATGGTCCAGTTGGCGCAATATATCAGCCGCAAGGAGCTGGAAGACCTGGTCGTCCTGTCTCCCGATGTGGGAGGCGTGGCCAGGGCCAGCACGTTTGCGCAGACCATTCATGCTTCGCAGGCCCTGTTCGTGAAGAAGCGTCTTTCGGCGGACATGGTCGAGATTCAGTCGCTCATCGGCGACGTACGAGGCAAGAATGTCATCATTGCCGACGATGCAATTCATACGGGCAATACGATGTTGAACGCCTGCAACCGGGCTCTGGACGAGGGTGCCAAGAGCGTCATCGCATGCGCGACTCATGCTGTCTTCGCCGGAGACTCGCTTGGACTGTTTGCCCGGTCGAACTTCAGCGAAGTGATTGTGACCGATACGATGTTCGTCCCTGGACGCGAATATCCCCCAATGTTCACAGTGCTGTCGGTGTCGGAGCTCATCGCCAAGGCCGTCTACAGCATCCACAACCACTCGTCGGTCTCAGCCCTGTTTCAGCTGTGACAGTCTGAAGGCTGTCTACTTGATTCAGAGCTGATTTGGCATACAATGTCAAAGATATGCCGATATCTTATGAGTGAGGAGTTGGTATGCAAAGAGTAGCGATAGAAGCCGTTGCCCGCGAAAGCGGGAAGCATGGCATGCTAAGCGTCCTGCGCAGGCAGGGCTTCATCCCGGCAGTAGTCTACGGTCACGGCATGGTACCCATGTCCGTTGCAGTTCCTGTGCGAGCGTTCGAACGTGTCCGTCGGACGACCGGGGCGTCTGCCATCGTCGACCTTCAGTTTGAAGGCGGCAAGGCAGTGACTACGGTTGTGCACGAGTACCAGATGAATCCGATCCGGGACACCTATACGCATGTCGACTTCCTGTCTATCTCTCTTGACGAGACGCTGACCAGCAGGATCCCGATTCGTCCGGTCGGAACAGCAATTGGCCTCAAGGAAGGCGGAGTGCTCGAGCACTCGCTATACGAGCTCGAAGTCGAGGCCCTTCCGCTCGACATCCCCGACTATCTCGAGGTTGACGTTTCCGACCTCGGACTGAAGCACTCCATCCATGTGGCTGATCTGAAGCTTGGCGACAAGGTGAAGGTGCTCACAAACGCTACGGCGACGGTATTCTCGGTCGTTGCGCCGGCTATCGAAGAGGCCCCGCCTGTTCCTGAGGAGGGTGTTGCGGTCGAAGGCGCAGTTCCTGGCACAGGCACTGCTTCTGCACTGGGTGCCGCTCCCGCCGCTGCTCCTGCCGAGGGCGCTGCGAAGACAGCATCGAAGAAGTAGCACGGCACAACCGTTGTCTGCTCTGCATCAGTCGCTCCATATGCGCTGGCCCTCTGTGGCCAGCGCTTTTGCTGTCCACGTGGTGGGCAAGGGCTGCTCGTGAGGCTGCTGTTCATCGGTGATGTCTTCGGGCGCCCGGGGCGTACGATCGTACGGCGACTGCTTCCGCAGCTCAAGGAGGAGTTGCGGCCCGCGGTCGTCGTGGCCAACGCCGAGAACGCCACCCACGGGACCGGCATGACCCGTTCTGCGTTTGTGGAACTCAGCGCTGCGGGAGTCGACATCTTCACGGGGGGCAATCACACGCTGGGCAAGCCGGAAATCCTCGAGTTGATGGAGGAACACAGCAATGTCCTGTGTCCCGGCAATGTCAGTCCTGCCGTCAAGCGTCACGGATCCGTCATCTGGCACACGCCGGAGGGTCCCCTTGCTGTCGTGAACGTCATGGGCCAGTACTGTATGAACGGTGTCGATAGCCCGTTTCGGTACATGGAAGACCTTCTGCGCGACCCTGATGTCGCGGCCGTCCGCATGAGGGTCGTCGATGTTCATGCGGAGGCCACGGCAGAGAAGGCAGCGATGCTTCGCCTTCTGGACGGCCGCATGTCGGCGATCCTCGGAACGCATACGCATGTTCCCACGGCAGATGCGCGCATTACCGCCGCAGGAACCGCATTCATCACCGATGTTGGCATGACCGGCGTACGCTCTTCGATCATCGGGCTGGACCCGGAAGTCATGATGCGCCGCTTCGAGACGGGCATCATGTACGCGCCGCGCGTCGCGGAGGGCGATGCGACGTTCATGGCCGTCATGGTGGACATCGACGCGTCAACCGGGAGCAGTACCTCGATAACACTCTTGCAGCGGGATAGTTGACATGTCCGGGTTCCTCATCAAGACATTCGGGTGTCAGTTCAACCAGCTGTACAGTGCTACGGTCGCTGACGCGTTGACACGGGCAGGCCATCGGCCTTCCGGGAGTTTAGGGGAAGCATCATTGGTCATCATCAACACCTGCGCTGTCCGCGAGAAGGCCGAGGAGAAGGCCTTCAGCTTCCTGGGCGAAGCAGCCACGCTGATCAGAGCGGACCACATCGTATTCATGGGCTGCACTGCCACACTCGACAGAGAACGAGCCGTTCGCATTGCAGGCCGCGGTCTCAAGGTCGTGGAGGGCACCGCGGATGTGGAGCAGGTGCTGGCCGTCGTAGGGACCGTTGTGCCGCTCGGTGGACTGGACTGCAAGGCCCCACAGGCGCTGTTTCCGACTGCTGACATAGAACTCGTTCGTGGATGCGAAAGCTACTGCACCTACTGCATTGTTCCAAGGGCACGAGGCCCCGAGGTCGTTGTTGACGTCCGAGAGGTTCTGCATCGAGCGGAGCAAGCCGTCGCCAGCGGGTTCTCCGAACTGCTCTTTTTGGGACAGAACATCAACAGGTATCGGTCGAGCATCGGAGGGCTCGTTGACGTCCTGTCCTCGGTCGATGACTTGGACGGCAGCTTCTGGTTCTGGTTCCTGAGCTCGCATCCAGCCAACTTCAGGCCGGACGAAGTGAGACGGCTCATGGAACTGCGGCACATCGAGCATCGTTTGCACCTTCCCCTGCAGTCGGGGAGCGATCGGATTCTCGAGCGGATGAACCGGCGGCATACTGTTGCTGACTATGGGAATCTCGTGGAGCCCATCCGAGGGAATGCCGACTGGACGTTGACAACCGACATCATCGTGGGCTTTCCCGGGGAAACGGATGATGATTTCGCCCGTACGGTCGATGCGGTCCGCGGGTTCCGCTTTGACGGGGTCTTTCTTGCCAAGTACTCCGACAGGCCAGGTACACCCTCGTCAAAAATGCAGGACAAGGTCCCGCCCGGAGTCATCGATGAACGCCACTCATTCTTGCTCGCTATTGTCCAGAGCCTGAGCGAGCGGAGCAACCAGGCACTGGCCGGCAGATCCCTCGACGTGCTCGTCCTGTCGGCGCAGGAAGACCGGAGCCTCTTCGGAAGGTCGATCGATGGCAGAAACGTCTGGTTCTCCTGTTCTGATCCGCTACCCGGAGTTGGAACCTTCGTCAGCGTGGCGGTCGACCGTGGCTCGAGGGAAGGGTTGTATGGAACTCGCGTCTCCTAGCCTGCCATTGGTCGTAGGAATCATTGGGGCCACCGGAACGGGCAAGACCGCGCTTTCGCTTGGAATCGCGAGTCGCTTCGGAGGATCGATCGTTTCTGCCGACTCGATGCAGGTCTACCGCGGCATGGACGTCGGGACGTCAAAACTCGGCTCTTCGGAGCGCCTCGGCATTCCCCATGCACTCATCGACGTCGTTCCTCCCAACCATCACTTCTCTGTTGCGGAGTACCAGGTCCTTGCGTTCGAGGCGGTGATTGAGGCAATTCACCTGGGACGATTGCCGATCTTGGTGGGTGGAACAGGTCTGTACGTCAGGGCTGTCCTCGACGGCTACGAATTCTTGCCGGAGAAGCCCGACACCATGCTGCGGAGCCAGCTGCGGAAGCTGTCCGAGGGCGAGCTCCGCGAGCGTCTGAGAGCAATCGACCCTCTCGCGGAGGGTGGTATTGCCGCCAACGATTCCAGACGGCTGGAACGGGCGTTGGAAATGAGCACGCAGTCAGCAGACCTGCCGAGCATCCTGAAGCGAAGACGGCATCCAGTCCCATGGCGAGTCCTTCGGATCGGCCTGCGTGCAGAGCGAGCCGAACTCTACACGCGTCTTGACCGGCGCGTCGAGGCCATGATCTCCGCAGGAATGGAAGAGGAAGTACGGCGTCTGCTGGCCGAAGGCTTGAACCCGGACGACACCGCTATGCAGGGCATAGGCTACAAGGAACTGAGTGCCTGGATGCGTGGGGAAGTCGGACGCGACGAGGCGATCGAGCTCTGGAAGAGGCGTACGCGCAATTACGCCAAGCGGCAGGAGACCTGGTTCAAGAGAGAGAAGGACGTTCAATGGATCGACGTGACCAATCAATCATCGGATGCGATTCTGGTGCAGGCGGCTCTCCTCGTCGAATCAGCTGCAGGAGGAAACAACACATGATCACAGAACGCCAGCTGATGGAACGCGCCCAGCAACTTGAGCGGGACTATGCGACCGAAATTGGGGGTATTCGGGCAGTTCAACGTCGCAACTTCATGCGTGTCCTCGACGCATTTCACGTGGCCCGCTTGTCGACATCGGACCTTCGGCTCACGTCGGGCTATGGTATCGGAGACAGCTTGCGGGACAAGACCGAAGTCGTCTTTGCCCACCTCTACGGCGCCCAGGCTGCTCTGGTTCGGCCACAGATCATCTCCGGCACTCACGCGCTGGCTATCGCGCTGTTCGGGGTGCTGCGCCCTGGGGATCTGCTGTGTTGTGTGACCGGGGCTCCCTACGACACGATGGAGGAGATCATCGGGATCCGCCCATCGGACGGCTCACTTGCCGAGTTTGGCGTGAGATATGCCCAGTGCGACATCACGGCATCCCCCGCAGAACTCTGGGAGGAGCAATTGGGGAAGTGCTTCTCGACACAGCTGCCAAGACTGGTCCTGATTCAGCGAAGTCGAGGATACAAGCGGGTCCGCGCGCTTCGCGAGGGGGAGATCGCATGCATGATCACCTGCGTGAAGCGCATCTCGCCCGAGAGCCTGGTGCTGGTCGACAACTGCTATGGCGACCTTCTCGAGGACCGTGAGCCAACCATGGACGGCGCCGACTTGCTGGCTTCATCATTCATGAAGAACATGGGAGCGGGCATTGTTCCAACCGGGGGGTACGTGGTAGGGACGTTCAGGGCTGTCGCTCTGGCAGCAACCCGGTACTCGAGTCCAGGAGTGGGCGCTGAGATTGGACCGAATCTTGGATTTGCGGAGACGTTTCTGCGGGGTCTGCTCTTCGCCCCGACAGTCATGGAGCAGGTCCTGACGGGGAACCTTCTTGCGAGCGCACTTCTGCAGGAACACGGCTTTGTCGTGGACCCGGGACCTCATGATCTCCGCGGGGACATTGTCCTCCGCATCGAGTGTGGGTCAAAGGAACGATTTGCAGCATTTGCGCGCGCCGTGCAGGAGTGTTCTGCGCTGGACGCCGATGCCATTCCCGAACCGGGGCCCATGCAAGGATACGAGACGGACATCCTGATGGCAGGCGGAACCCTTGTCCAGGGATCCACCATTGAACTGAGTTTCGACGGGCCTCTTCGCGAACCATACGTGGGCTATCTGCAGGGGGGCCTGAATGCGTGGCAGGTGGTGCAGGCGACTGCACGTGGTATCAGCTACAGTATGAACGCACGCACGTAGTGTCGCGACGAGCCATTCGTGATAGAATGTTCGAACGACGAAACGCCGGATGAAATGATGGGAGGTCACTGTGACAGACTTAGCCAGGGTTGACCCAGAGGTAGCAGACGCACTGAACAAGGAATTGCACCGCCAGCAGAACAACATTGAACTCATTGCTTCTGAGAACTTCGTTTCTGAAGAGGTGTTGGCAGCACAGGGCTCAGTCCTGACAAACAAATACGCCGAGGGCTACCCGGGCAGACGCTATTATGGCGGCTGCGAATACGTCGACGTCGTGGAGACGCTTGCCATCGAGCGTGCCATGGCGCTCTTCGGTGCAGAGGGGGCAAACGTACAGCCCCACTCGGGAACGCAGGCCAACCTCGAAGTCTACTTCTCAGTCCTACAGCCGGGAGACACGATCCTGAGCATGTCCCTTGCCGACGGCGGGCATCTGAGTCACGGAAGCCCGGTGTCGCTGGTAGGCAAGCTGTTTCACATCGTCTCCTACGGCGTCCGAAGAGACACTGAGACCATCGATTATGACCAGGTAGCCGAACTGGCTCGAGCAGAGCGGCCCAAGCTGATTGTCGCAGGAGCCAGTGCCTATCCGCGAATTATCGACTTCCCGCGCTTCCGTGAGATCGCCGATTCGGTCGGCGCATTGCTCATGGTAGACATGGCGCACATCGCAGGGCTCGTCGCTGCAGGCGTCCATCCTTCACCGGTGCCATACGCGGATTTCGTCACGACTACGACGCACAAGACCCTGCGCGGTCCTCGGGGTGGCATCATCCTCTTCAAGGAGGAATACGCCAAGCAACTCAACAGTGCTGTGTTCCCTGGCAGTCAGGGTGGCCCTCTTGAGCATGTCATCGCGGCGAAGGCGGTCGCTCTCAGAGAAGCCACGTCCCCCGAGTTTGTCGCCTATCAGAGGCAGGTTCTCCTAAACGCAAGAGCCTTGGCACAAGCACTGATGGAGCGCGGCTACCGCATCGTTTCCGGCGGCACTGACACTCACCTGATGCTGGTCGATCTGACCTCCAAGGGTATTACGGGCAAGGAAGCTCAGGCGATTGTCGAGACCGTAGGAATCACAGTCAACAAGAATGCCATCCCCTTCGATCCCCTCCCCCCCAATAAGGCAAGTGGCATACGGCTTGGGACTCCTGCGACAACCAGTCGCGGCATGCGCGAGCCGGAGATGGTTGAGATCGCTGCTCTGATCGACGAGACGATTGTCGCACGTGACGACGAGGACAAGCTGGCTGGCATTCGAGTTCGCGTGACGGCGCTCACGGACCGTTTCCCACTATACGCAGGCAAGATGTACTAGGAGAACTGATGGACTACCGCAACGTTCAGGTGCTGAATCATCCGTTGATACGACACAAGCTGACCCTTCTTCGCAACAGAGGCACGACGCACAAGGACTTCCGCCAGCTGGCAGAAGAGCTTGCCGGGCTCATGACCTATGAGGTATGCAGGAACATGCAGACCAAGGCATGCCCCATCGAAACCCCCCTGGAGTCCTACGACGGGCAGGAACTGGAGAACGAAGTCACCATCGTTCCCGTTCTTCGCGCCGGCCTTGTCATGGCTCAGGGAATGCTTGACATGATCCCTCAGGCCAAAGTGGGCCACATCGGTCTGTTCAGGGACGAGAACACTCTGCAGCCGGTTCAGTACTACTGCAAGCTTCCCGAGAGCACTTCCGAGTCGGACGTCTTTGTCGTGGACCCGATGCTTGCAACCGGAGGCAGTGCCTCCAAGGCCATTTCCCTCGTCAAGGAGTGGCATCCCAGGAGCATTTGCTTCTGCTGTCTCATTGCGGCACCGGAGGGCATCGAAGTACTGCTGAGGGAGCATCCCGATGTGAAGATCGTCACTCTGGAGATTGACCGTCGCTTGAACGAGTGTGGATACATTCTTCCTGGCCTTGGGGATGCCGGGGACAGGATATACGGGACAAAATAGCCCATGCACCTTGTGATTACACAGGCACAGCTCTGGTCGTTTCTGACGGCCTTGGCGCTGAGTCTTGTGTTGACCCCGGTCTTCATGAAACTTGGGCTGCGCCTTGGCATTACCGACAAGCCGGCCGCAAGTATCGAGGCAAGCGTCGAGGGAGAGCGGCGGAGAGTGAATCGGAAGGTGACTCCCCGCACCGGTGGCATCGCCATCGTTATCGCGTTCATCGTATCGGTATTCTTCTTCGATGCACTTACTATGCAGTTGAAGGGGATCATTGTCGGCGGAGGCATTGTGTTCATTGGCATGCTCCTGGACGACATGTTCGACATCCCTGCGCTGTTGAAGCTGCTGATACAGTCAGTGGCAGCAGTTGTCGTCATCGCATTTGGGGTTCGTGTGACCGCATTCACCAACTTCCTTCATGGGGGATTCTTCGAGCTTGGCGTCGGCGGCATCGTTCTCACCTACTTCTGGATCGTGGGGATTACGAATGCGCTGAACCTCATCGACGGACTGGACGGCCTTGCAGGCGGCGTTGCTGCGCTGATTCTCCTGGCAATGTACTTCTTTGCCGCGCTCAAGGGTATGGCAACCATGGGAGCTGTGCTGGTGGCCTTGCTCGGGTCCGTCCTGGGCTTTCTTGTCTTCAACTACAATCCGGCAAAGGTGTTTCTCGGAGATGCGGGGTCCGAGTTTCTTGGGTTCATGATCGCGAGCCTTTCGGTCTACGGGGCGCTCAAGCTGCCGACGACGGTGATGCTGATCGTGTCGGTTTTCGCGCTTGGCATTCCCATCGTCGAGACGCTCTCGAGCATCTTTCGTCGGGCAGCCAGACACCGGTCTCCCATGGCGGGAGACAACGGGCATTTCCACTATCTTCTGCTGTTCCGGGGGTGGAGTCAGCGACGTATTACGACGCTGTATTACCTGGTGACGTTCGTACTCTGCTCAATCGGGCTGGCCATCGCTCTTCTGGGAGTCCGCTGACATGCGTCGGAGCATTCTATCCATCTTTGGCACGCGCCCCGAGGCGATCAAGATGGCACCCATCGTCAAGGCGCTGGAGACCGATCCGCGGTTCGACAGTCATGTGCTGTTGACCGGTCAGCACATGCAGATGCTGGACGACGTCGTGCGCATGTTCGAGATACGGGTGTGGCGAGACCTTAGCGTCATGAAGCAGCGCCAGACGCTTCCGTACCTGACGGCAGCGCTCGTAACACAGATTTCCGATGCACTGGCTGAGCTGCAGCCGGACATGGTCCTCGTTCACGGAGACACGACCACGACGTTCATGGGAGCTCTCGCGGCGACCTATGTCAAGATCCCCGTTGGTCATGTCGAGGCAGGACTCAGGTCCCATCAGAAGTTCAGCCCTTTTCCCGAAGAAGTGAACCGCATGCTGACCGACCAGCTTTCCGACCTCTGCTTCGCGCCCACTGAAGAGGCCAGCAGGAATCTTCTGCGATCAGGCATCGACCCGGGAAGGATCGACATCGTCGGGAACTCAATCGTGGACGCTGTGCGCATGGCCTTGCCACATCTGCATGCTCCGGAAGTCATGGCGAGAGTCCGACCCGAGAGCCCTGTCGTGATCATGACCGCGCACCGTCGCGAGAACTGGGACACCGGCATCGCGGTCTTCTCTGGTGCCCTCGTGACACTGTCGAGGCT
>Ga0209450_10001796_pt1 | contig 10794 bp, 12 predicted proteins | sample FrelakmetLWP11LW_FD_187149 | JGI IMG/M metagenome (GOLD analysis project Ga0209450, IMG submission 187149) | Freshwater lake sediment microbial communities from the University of Notre Dame, USA, for methane emissions studies - LWP11 LW (SPAdes)... | ecosystem: Environmental > Aquatic >... | reverse complement strand
TAATTCTTCCTCGACTCTCGTCACTCGTCACGCGTTACGCGTCACGAAAGTTCGATCTGGTCTCAGTCAGCCGCCGCTGATCAAATGGATGGCCTCGACGTTGTCGCCGTCGCCGACGAAGATCCTCTCGTAGTCCTCTTTCTTGACCAGGTGGCCGTTGACCTTGACCACGATCATCGGGAAGGTGAAGGTCATCATGGTGAGCAGCTCGCGGACGCTGAACGACTCGCCCGCCATGCTGACATCCTTATTGTTCAAACAGATCTTCATTTTATTTCCTCATTCATTCGTCCCAGACATCCTCGCCGCTGGCGGGCTCCAGGTCGTCCATGACGATCTCCAGCACCTGGTTGGCCTGCAACGCGGCCACCACGGCCACGCGCGGCGCCAGGGGCGGCAGCTCTTCCGAGACCTCGCTGGTCTCGTCGCCGCAGATGAACAGGTTCCCCAGCCGGCGGGTGCGCAGGTCGTTGTTCCTGCCGTAGCCGGCCAGCCCCGAGCCGGCGACGATGAACCTGTCGGCCATGCGCTCGGTCACGGTCTCGATGATCATCAGCTTCATGTCGGCGCGGTCGAAGGCCTCGACGATCACCTGGCAATCCTTGAAAATGCGCAGCACCTCGTCGGGACCCAGGCGCAGGTCATGGGCCTCGATGACGATATCGGGGTTGACGCGGCGCAGGTTCTCCCGCAGGGCGACGACCTTTTTCTCCCCCACCTGGTCCAGGAAGTAATACTGGCGATCGAGGTTTTCCCTGCTCACGACGTCGAAATCGGCGATGACCAGGCGGCCGACCCCGGCGCGGGCGAGGGCCATGGCGCAGTTGGAGCCGAGGCCGCCGCAGCCGGCAATGCCGATACACGTATCCCTAAGTTTTTCAAGCTTTGATTTCATGATTCCCCAGAGACTATATTATATAACCTTATCGAGTGAAAATCAACAATTCTAGGAAAGAACAGCCAATTGGCCGCAGGCCGAGCGGATCTCCTCCCCCTTGGACCAGCGGGTGACCACGGTCAGCCCCTTTTCCAGCAGCACCGAGCGGAATTTTTCGATCGCGGCCTCGTCGGGGCGGCGGAAGGGGAGGCGGGGGGTGGCGTTGTAGGGGATGAGGTTGACCTTGGCCGGGATGCCGTGCAGCAGGCGCGCCAGCTGCTTCGCCTGGGCCGGGGCATCGTTGACCCCGGCGAGGAGGACGTACTCGAAGGTGATGCGCTGGCGGCGCGAGTGTTCGCGGAAATAGCCCAGCAGGGAGTCGAGATTCTCGCGCCGGGAAACGGGCATCAGCTCGGAGCGCAGCAGCGGGTCGGGGGCGTTCAGCGAGAAGGCGATCTTGACCAGCGGGAAGTCGCGCTCCAGCTTCTCGAGGTTTTCCAGGATGCCCGCCGTCGAAACGGTGACGTGGCGGGGCGAGACGCTCAACCCGTCCGCGGAGCAGATGATCCTTAGGGCGCGGGCGAGGTTGTCGTAGTTGAGCAGCGGCTCGCCCATGCCCATGAAGACGAGGTTGAGCCGGCCGGCGTAGTCGCCGAGCTCCTTCTTCAGGGTCAGCACCTGGGTGACGATCTCGCCGGCGGTCAGGTTGCGGCGGAAGCCCATGGCGCCGGTGGCGCAAAACTTGCATGCCAGGGCGCAGCCCGCCTGGCTCGACAGGCAGAAGGTATAATGACCCTTTTCCGGAATGAGCACCGTCTCGATCTTGTTGCCATCGGCCAGGCCGATGAGGAATTTCCGCGTCCCCCTGGCGTCGCCCCGGCGATCCAGGACCGGCCGCGGGCTCCATTCATAAAGTTCGGCCAGCCTTTCCCTGCCCCCCTTGGCGACGTTGCTCCATGTGCCGACATCCTGGTTGTTCTTGTGGTAGACCCATTGATAAACCTGGCGGGCAGCGAAAGAGGGGGAACCGGCGGCGCGGAGCTCCTCCTTGAGCTCGTCCAGCGTGCGTTCCAGGATCCACGGCTTGTCGATCGGTTCTTTCACTGGGCCTATGATAACCCAACTCAGTGACACGTGACAAGTAACGAGTAACTTGGTAAGAGAACAGCAATTGTTCGTTCTTTTACGCTCCTTGTCACTTGTCACTCGTCACCTGTTACCCCGCTCAGGTTATTGATTCGCAGGAAAAATTGGATTATAATTTCGATCTTAACATTTCAGGAGGAACCATGAAGATCTCCCTGCGCGCGCAGAACATACAGGAATCGCCGATCCGCAAGCTCACGGCCATCGCCAACGCGGCCAAGAAGCGCGGCACCACCGTCTACCATTTGAACATCGGCCAGCCCGACATCCATACTCCGGAGATCTTTTACCAAAAGATCTACGACTACAAGGAGAAGGTCCTCTCCTACGGCCCCTCCGACGGCCTCGAGGCATTGAAGGTCGCCATGGTCCACTACTTCGACTATTTCAAGATCAAGCTGGAGACCAAGAACATCGTCATCGCCACCGGCGGCAGCGAAGCCATCGCCTTTGCCTTCAACGCCGTCGGCGACCCCGGCGACGAGATCATCGTCTCCGAGCCCTTTTACACCAATTACAGCGGCTATGCCTCGCAGTGCGGACTGAAGATCGTGCCGGTGACCGCCAGGGCTGAGACCGGTTTCCACCTCCCCGACATGGCCGAGTTCGAGAAGAAGCTCACCCCGCGCACGCGCGCCATCCTCCTCTGCTCACCGAACAACCCCACCGGCACCGTCTATTCCGAACAGGAGCTGAAAACGATCGGCGCCTTCGCCAAAAAGCACGACCTCTTCCTTATCGCCGACGAGGTCTACAAGGAGTTCACCTACGACGGCAAGACCCACTTCAGCGTGCTGCAGCTCGAGGGGCTCCAGGACCGCGTCATCGTCGTCGACTCCATCTCCAAGCGCTACTCGGCCTGCGGCGCCCGCATTGGCGCCGTCATGTCGCGCAACGAGGAGGTGATGAAGGGGATCACCAAGTTCGCCCAGGCCCGCCTCTGCCCGCCCACGTTGGAGCAGGTCGGGGCCATCGGCGCCTACGAGTTGCCCCACGACTACTTCAAGGAGGTCATGGCCGAGTACCAGAAGCGCCGCGACATCCTCTATTCCATCCTGACCTCGCGCAAGGAGATCGTCCTGCAAAAGCCGGAGGGCGCCTTTTACATCATGGCCAAGCTGCCGATCGCCGACGGCGAGACCTTCGCCCGCTGGCTGCTTAACGAGTTCAGCGACCACGGCGAGACGGTGATGGTCGCCCCGGGCGAGGGCTTCTACAGCACGCCGGGCAAGGGCAAGGACGAGGTGCGCCTGGCCTATGTCATCGAGGCCGCCAAGCTGGAGCGCGCCGCCCAACTGCTCCTGATCGCCCTCGACAAGTTCAAGGGCTGAAATTCTGGCGAGATATTTTAGTTGAATTTTATGAGATATTTCCCACGACCTTTTATTCTATTGCTTAACGCAGCCAAACAAAAAGGAGGAATCTTGAAAAGAACAATGCTGGTCATCGGTATCGCCCTTTTGGGGCTGGCGCTGGGACTTCCGGCGCAGAACCTGGTCGTCGTCTCCCCAAACGGCGGCGAGACCCTCACCCTCGGCCAGACGGTGCAGCTCACCTGGACGGCGAACAACGTCAACCAGAAGGTCAAGCTGCAGCTCATCCGCGGCGGCGGCGCTTTGGTGGGCCTCATCGCCGGCAACCTCAACGCCACGCCTTCGTCCTTCACCTGGACGGTCGGACAGTATGAAGGCGGCACTGCGGCCGCGGACACGAACTACAAGATCCGCATCCACACCGCCGACAGCGCCCTGGAGGACGCCAGCAACGGTACTTTCGCCATCATTGGCGGAGCGACCCCGCCGCCCGCATCCTTGCGGTTGACAAACCCCAACGCCAGCAAGGAGATGCAGCTCGGCGCGACCTGCCACATCACCTGGGAAGGAAAAGGGCTGGACGGCAGCAACCGACTCGAACTCTGGAAAGGCACCGCCAAGGTCGGCGATATCGCCCAGGGTCAGCCGGCCAATCAAGGCGATTTCACCTGGAAGATCGGCGATATTCTTCCCGGCAAAGCCAGCGCCGGGAGCGGTTACAAGGTCAAGGTCGTGAACAGCGCGGGCCTGGCGGACGAGAGCGACCAGTCCTTCACCCTGAATCCAGGCATGGAATCGGCCTTGGCCGGACCCGAGACTCCCGTTCAGAGATCCCAGCTTAATTTCCAGCAGCAGACGCCCATGGTGAACGCCCAGATCGTTCCCTACGCCGTGATCACCTCGTTCACTGTTGACGGACATCCGGCCAGCGGAGTTTATCATAAGTGCTTCCGGGCGCAAGGTGTTCTCTGCCAAGCGAACGCATTCAGCCAGACCAGGCCCATTCTGTATCGTTACGCCCTCCATTTGATCGGCCTCGAAAATGGCAGCTATGCGCACGTGGTGCACCAAACCCCTTGGATTGAACAAAACAGCTACACCTTCACCATTTCTCAGGCCGCTGCGATGAATGCTGTCTATGGGGATGGAAACTACTCCATGGTTCCCATCTCGCTGTTCGGCAGAGTCTACGTAGAGGTAAAAAACGCAACTCAGTCCGAATCGCCGCAGATGACCGCCATAGGCATACAACTTTATCTTTGACATTGTTTCCCGCAAGCAATCGCCGGCATGAATGGGCGCTCAGATTGTCCTATTTTTGCAGCCGCAGCCGCTGAACCGAACGTCCTGTTTGACAGGATGAAGACCGCATGATATTTTAAAAGAAATGGAGGTCTTCTATGCCAGTAAAAAGAACCGTGATGCGGAGCTCGAAGGGAAAGAAGCTCTACGCCGTGCGCGATGCCAGCGGTCGCTTCAAGGACATCCAGAGCTACAAAAAGGCGCACGCGGCCGACATCAAGCGCAAGAGCAAGGCTGAGACCGCCAAGGCAAAAGCCAAGCCCAAGGCCAAGGCAAAACCCAAAGCCAAAGCCAAGAAAAAATAGTCGGAGCCTGAACTTTTTTACGATTGGCAGCGGTTAGCGCTCGCCATTGATGAAATTTTATTGCGATTTTGTAGTGGCATTATTACCCTGACATAATTTAGCAGAAAAGAGCGCGAAGGCTTTTGGTGTTGCCAGGCGCTTGAGAGGCCAAGGGGGTTGCTCCAAAAGGGGATCAAACTCCCGCCACCATTGGCAGGCCCATATGCATGCCGATCCGGAATTTCAAATCTGTTTCTTGCCTTACGCCATATGCCGTACGCCGTACACCAAGTTCTGTCAGCCGCTGACCGTGATCGTCTGCTGGCGTTCGCTGCCGACCGAGAGGTGACCGATGCGCGCCCCGGTGAACTCGGCGATGAAGTCAAGGTAGGAGCGCACGGGTTTCGGCAGGTCCTGCAGGCGCTCGATGGCGTCGAGCCTCGTCTGCCAGCCGGGCAGGGCGCGGTAGACGGGAGTGACGCGCTCCAGGGCGTCGGCGTGAGCCGGGAAGCGGTCGCTGCGGCCGCCCTCGTACTCGTACTCCGTGGCCACCCGGATCTCGGCCAGGTCGTCGAGCACGTCGAGCTTGGTGATGAAGAGGGAATCGACGCCGCTCACCTGCACCGCGTGCTTCAGCGCCACCAGGTCGAGCCAGCCGACGCGCCGCGGCCGGCCGGTGGTTGCGCCGTACTCGTTGCCGCGCTCGCGCAGCCGGCGGCCGTTCTCGTCCTTCAGCTCGGTGGGGAACGGCCCCTCGCCGACGCGGGTGGTGTAGGCCTTGGAGATGCCGATCACCAGGTCGACCGCCTTGGGCGACAGCCCGGTCCCGGAAAAGACGCCGGCGATGGTGGTGTTGGAGGAGGTGACGAAGGGATAGGTGCCCAGGTTGATGTCCAGCAGGCTTCCCTGCGCCCCCTCGAACAGGATCCGCTTGCCGGCGCGGAATGACTCCTGCAGCAGGCGGGTGGTGTCGATCACGTGCGGCCGGAGAAATTCACCGGCTTCCAGGTAGCGGACGATCGCGGGCTCCAGGTCCTCGGCCGGGTGGCCCCAGGCGGCGAACAGGCGGTTGTAATACTCGGCCAGGCGGGCGATCTTGCCGCGGAAGACGCTTTCACGCAGCAGGTCGCCGACGAACAGGGCGCGGCGGCCGACGACGTCCTCGTAGGCCGGGCCGATGCCGCGCCGGGTGGTGCCGATGCGCTGGTAGCGGGAGTCCTCGAAAACGACGTCGAGCTGCTGGTGGAAGGGGAGGATGAGGGGGGCGTTCTCGCTCAGGGCCAGGTTCTCGAGGGACAGCCCCAGGCTGCGGGCATGGCGGATCTCCTCGACCAGCTGCAGCGGTTCGACCACCACGCCGTTGGCGATCACCGCCAGGCAGGCGGGATAAAAGATCCCCGACGGCAGCACGTGCAGGACGACCTTCTGTCCCCGGTAGTACACGGTATGCCCGGCGTTGTGCCCGCCCTGGAAGCGCGCCACCACGGCGAACTGGCCGGCCAGGTAGTCGATGGCCTTGCCCTTGCCCTCATCGCCCCACTGCAGGCCCAGCACCACTGTGTTCATGTTTTCCCCTGTTGGCGCACCTTGATGATCATGATGGTGAAGTCGTCGCGGAACTTGGTCTTCTGGCTGTACGCCTTGATGCGCTTGTAGAGGGCATTGCCCAGCTCCGCCGCCCCCAGGCCACGGTTGGCCTGGATGAAATCGGCGATCGCCTGCTCGCCGAACTCAGCGCCGGCGCGGTTCTGCACCTCGGGCACGCCGTCGGTGAAAGCGCAGATCACGTCGCCGCCGGCCAGCGCCACGGTCCGCTCCCGGTAGGTTTCATTGCCGTTGAAGCCGAGCAGCATCCCCCCGGTGTCCAGCTTCTGCGCGCCGGCGGCGCTGACCAGCCAGGGGGCGTTGTGGCCGGCGTTGACGAAGGTCAGCGCCGGGACATCGTCGTTGAGCAGCATCCAGAACAGGGTGATGAAGCGGCTGCCGCGGGTGATCTCGTGGATGAAGGAGTTGGCCCGGGCGATGAACGTCGCCGGCTTGAAGAGGTACAGCTCGTTCATGGAGTGGAAGACGGCCTGGCAGGAGGCGGCGAGCAGGGCGGCGGCCAGCCCCTTGCCCTCGACATCGGCCAGCACCAGCGGCTGGATGCTCTTGCGCTTCTTCAGGATGTCGTAGTAGTCGCCGCCGACCTCCTGGATCGGCTCATAGATGACGGCCACGTCGTAGCGCTGCAGCTGGGGCAGCGCCTGGGGCAGGAGCGACAGCTGGATGGTGCGGGCGATCTGCATCTCGTGCTCCAGCTTTTTTTTCTCGAAGATCTGCGCCAGGTAACGGATGTTCTGCAGCTCGATCAGCATGAAGCGCGACAGGATGCAGGCGAACTCGAAGTCCTCCTGCTCCAGCTCGCGCAGGTTGAACTTGCGCCCCAACCCCAGGATCATGGGCTTGCGCTTGCTGTCGGCGCAGTCGAGCAGGTAGAATATGCCACGGGCCTGCAGCAGCGCTTTCAAGTCGTTCAGGGCCGGCGGCAGGTCGGCCACGAGCAGGCGCGAGCCCGGCGCCATGGCGCGGGCCAGTTTCTTCTTCAGCAGCAGGGATTCGCCGTTGCTCAGGGCAAAGCCGCGCTTGCGCAGAAAATCATGGCCGCGGTCGAAGAAGAAGGTGCGCGAGAGCCCCAGCGGCGCCATGAGCGAGGAGAAGAAGAGGCGCATGACGTGGTCGACGTCGAACTGCGTCTGCATGGCCGAGGAGAGCTCGTAGATGGAGTTGAGCTGCAGCTTCTTGAATTGCAGCTCCTTCAGCAGCCGCTTTATTTCGCTGTCCGCCATTTGATCATTTCGCAGCGGTTCTCGCCGTCGGTGGTGCTGTAGGTGACCGAGTCCATGATGGTCTTCATCAGCTTGACGCCGAGGCCGCCCTTCCTTTTTTTCTTGATCATGCGCCCGATGTTCACCTCTTCGTCGGAGATGTCGGGCGCCAGGCCGCGGTAGCGGATGAGGATGCGCATGCCCTCGGGGGCGAGGAAAAAGTCGATGCCGATCTCGCCTTTGGGATCGTTGTGATAGGAATGCTTGATGACGTTGGTCACGGCCTCGTCGATGGCCAGGGAGATCTTCTGCGCCTCGCCGATGGGGAATTGAAACAGGGTGGCGATGTGCCGGGTCAGCTCGACCACCATCTTCAGCAACTGGGTCTGCGAAAGGATGGTGATCGAAAAATCAGGCCTTGGGGTGAATACTGCTGAATTTTTCAAGGGCAGCCTGCTCGTCGGCAATGAAATCGTAGATCTCGGTGAAGCCCACCAGGTCGAAGGTCTCCTGCACGCGCTCGTTGAGCGCGCACAGCTTGATGTCCCCGCCTTTCTCGCGCACCTCGTCGATGTAGCCCATGATGATGCCCATGCCGGCCGACGTGATGTAGCTCAGCTCCTGGCCATTGATCAGGATGTTGAAATTGTTCTCCTTGATCATGCGCACCAGCTCCTTCTCGAAGCGCGCCACCTGATGGGCGTCCAGATGGCCCTTCAAGTAGAGGACCGCCACGCCGCTGATCATCTTGCTGCGGATCTGAAAGCTTTTCATGCCCCCTCTCCAAAGAAAAAATCGATCTCCCATGCCGCCGTCGCCGGCGAGTCGGCCCCGTGAACGCTGTTGAGCTGGAGATCGATGGCGAAGCGCTTGCGCAGGGTGAGCGGTCCCGCCTTGGCGGGATCGGTCGGCCCCATCAGCTGCCGCCACTCTTCAACGGCGTCCTCCTTCTCCAGCACCAGGGCATAGAGCTGCCCCGAGGACATATAGGCCACCAGGCTTTCGTAGAACGGCTTGGCCCGGTGCTCACCGTAGAAACGGGCGGCCTGCTCGACACTCAGGCGCAGGGTCCGGATCGCCATGATGGCGAACTTGTTCATTTCGATCTCCGAGATGATCACCCCGACCAGCTGGCGCTGGACCGCATCGGGCTTGATGATGGCCAGGGTTCGCTCCATGAATCACCTCGCGGCCATTGTAGACCAAAAGCGGCCAAAATACAAACCCGGCCCTTGCCCGCAGGCACAATTTTTTTTGATTTTTTTTTCGCGGCCCTCTTGACAAGAACGAATATCGTATTATAATTGTACTATGATTGTAGCCCAAACATCTCTCTATCACTGCCTGGCTGCATCAAAATCATGGAGGAAAAACAAATGAAGAAAACAGTCATCGTCTTGACCGTGCTGGCCCTGCTGGGCCTGCTCCTCTGCCAATCACTGCCCGCCCAGAAGGCGCCCGCTGCGAAGCTGGAGGGGACGATCACCCTCTCCGGCGCCTGGGCGCTCTATCCCATGGTTGTGAAATGGACCGAGGAATTCCGCAAGCTCAACCCCGATGTGCGCTTCGACGTCTCGGCGGGGGGAGCCGGCAAGGGGATCGCCGACGCCCTGGCCGATATGGTCGACCTCGGCATGGTCTCCCGCGAGATCAATCCCGCCGAGGTCCAGAAAGGGGCATGGTTCATCCCGGTCACCAAGGATGCCGTGGTCCCGGTCATCAACCAGGACAACCCGCTCTTCAAGGAGATCATGAAAAAGGGGGTCAAGAAATCGGACTTCGCCCGCATCTGGCTCAGCGAGGAGCCCCCGACCTGGAACGGGCTGCTGGGCGGCACGGGCAGCGTGCAGGTCCACGTCTATACCCGCTCCGACTCCTGCGGCGCCGCCGAGACCTGGGCCGCCTTCATGGGCAAGAAGCAGGAGGACCTGCTGGGCATCGGCGTCTTCGGCGACCCGGGACTGAACGAAGCCGTGCGCAAGGACGCCCTGGGAATCGGCTTCAACAACATCAACTACGCCTATGACGCCACCTCGCTCAAGCCCATGACCGGGACGGCGATCCTGCCCATCGACCTGAACGGCAACGGCAAGATCGACGCCAGCGAGAGCTTCTACGGCGACCGCAATGCCATCACCAAGGCCATCGCCGAGGACAAGTACCCCAGCCCGCCGGCCCGCGACCTCTACCTGGTCTGCAAGGGCCAGCCCAACAAGCCCCTGGTCAAGGCTTTCCTGAAATGGATTCTGAACGAGGGGCAGAAGTTCGTCCCGGAAGCCGGATACATCGGGCTCGCGGCCGGCAAGATCGCCAAGGCCATGGCCAAGATCGGCCAGTGACGCATACGGACCCATCAAGGAGGATGAAATGAAACGCAAGAACCTGACCCTGTTTTTGTTGATCGGCCTGCTGGCTTTGTCCGCCTCCCTGCTGAAGGGCGAGGGCAAGCTCTCCGGGCTGATGTTCGGCGACTACTACTACGTGCTCAGCCAGCACAACGAAGGGCTTGAAAAGAACAACGGCTTCTGGCTGCGCCGCATCTACGTCACCTACGACAACACGCTTACCGACAAGATCTCCATGCGGTTCCGCCTGGAGATGAACAGCCCGGGAGACTTCAAGACGGCCGCCACCCTCGTCCCCTTCGTCAAGGACGCCTATCTTGCCCACAAGCTCGGCAAGCACACCCTCATGCTGGGCCTGATCGGAACCCCGCTCTACGACAACCTGGACGAATATTGGGGATACCGCCCTATGGAAAAGACTCCCATCGACCTCTTCAAGTTCGGCAATTCCCGGGAGTTCGGCGTCGGGCTGAAGGGATCGCTGGACGCCAGGAACAAGCTGACCTACACGGTCATCTTCGGCAACGGCGACGGCCTCAAGTCGGAGCTCGGCCGCGGCAAGGCGGTCTACGGCCGCCTCAATTTCCAGCCTACCCCTTCCCTCTTTTTCGAGATTTATGGCGACTACACCAATGTCGGCCCCGATGTTTCGGTCAACATCCTGCAGGCCTTCGCCGGCGTCAAGGGGAAATGGGGCCGCAGCGGCCTCAATTTCGGCGT
>Ga0209450_10001793_pt1 | contig 10804 bp, 6 predicted proteins | sample FrelakmetLWP11LW_FD_187149 | JGI IMG/M metagenome (GOLD analysis project Ga0209450, IMG submission 187149) | Freshwater lake sediment microbial communities from the University of Notre Dame, USA, for methane emissions studies - LWP11 LW (SPAdes)... | ecosystem: Environmental > Aquatic >... | reverse complement strand
ACCGACGCCGGCGAGCCGTGGCTGGCGATGCCCTACATCGACGGCTTGCTGCTGCGCGACTGGCTGCGCCGCCAGCCGCCGCCGGCGCTGCGCGAGCGGCTGCTGCTGTTCGCCACCCTGTGCCGCGCCGTGCACCACGCGCACCAGCGCCTGGTCGTGCACCGCGACCTCAAGCCGTCGAACGTGATGGTGCGCACCGACGGCAGCCCGGTGCTGCTCGACTTCGGCATCGCCAAGCTGATCGACGACACCGAGGGCGGCGAGACCCAGACCCGCGCGTTGACGCCGCGCTACGCGAGCCCCGAGCAGCTGCTCGGCCTGCCGGTGACCACCGCCACCGACGTGTTCGGCCTCGGCCTGCTGCTGTACGAGATGCTGGCCGGCGGCGTGCCGGAGCGCGGCGACGGCGCGCGTGCGGCGAGCACCGAACTGCCGGCGGCCTCGACGGCCGCGCTGGCGGCCGAGGCCGGCCCGTGGCGCGGCGACGCACCGCGCGTGCGTGGCGACCTCGACCGCATCGTGCACCGCGCGGTGCGCACCGATCCGTCGGCGCGCTACCCGAGCGCGCTGGCGCTGGCCGAGGACGTCGAGGCCTGGCTCGACGGCCGGCCCGTGCAGGCGGCCGGCACGCATCGCCTGTACCTGCTGCGGCGCTTCGTCGGCCGCCACAAGGTCGCGGTCGGTGCCGCGGCGCTGGCGGTGCTCGCCGTCGGCGCGGTGTCGCTGCAGTGGAAGGCGCAGCGCGACCGCGCGCTGGAGGCGGAAGCCGCGGCGCGGCGCGAGGCCAGCGCCGCGCAGGGCGTGACCAGTTTCCTCGAAGGCGTGTTCAGCGAACTCGACCTCGACCGGCACGGCGGCCGCGAACTCTCCGGCCGCGAACTGCTGGCGCTGGGCCGCGAGCGCATTCCGTCGGCCGACACTGCGGGCGCGGAACTGCGCGCGCGCCTGCAGGCCAGCATCGGCCGCATCTACGCCAGCGCGGGCGAGACCGACACCGCGATCGCCCTGCTCGCCGAGGCGGATCCCGTGCTGCAGGCCGACGGCGACCCTGCGACGCGGATGGCGGCACGCAAGGCGCTCGCGAATGCGCTCAATGTGGCAGGCCGGCATGCAGAGGCCCACCCGCTGGCGCTCGCGCTGGCCGAGGACGCCCTGGCCCGCGATCCGCCCGACCTGCGCATGGCCGCGCACGCGGGCACCGAGATCGGCATCGCCGCCGAGCAACTCGGCCGCCGCGACGAGGCCGTGGCCGCGTTCGACCGCGCCGAGGCGCAGTTCCGCGCCGTCGGCGCCGACGGCGAACTGGCGGTGATCGCGCACAACCGCGCCTGGCTGGCCGAGCGCTCCGGCGACTACGCGACCGCGCTGGCCGGCTACGAGGACGCGGTCGCGCGCAAGATCGCCGCCTTCGGGCCCGAGCATCCGCAGGTCGAACCCAGCCAGAACGGGCGGGCCAAAGTGCTGTCCATGCTCGGCCGCTACCGCGAGGCGGCGGCGATCACCGAGCAGACGCTCGCGGTCGCCGAGCGCGTCAGCGGGCCGCGCTCCACGCCGGTGTCGCAGCAGCTCAACACCCTGGCGTCGCTGTACCAGGACCTGGGCGATTACCCGAAGGCGGAGTCGTACTACCGGCGCGCGCTGGCCGTTGCGCGCGAGATCGCGGGTGGCCAGCCGTCGATGCCGGTCGCGGTCGCGACCAACAACCTCGCCTCGCTGCTGGAGGACCGCGGCGAGCCGGAAGCCGCGGAAGCGATGTATCGCGAGTCGCTGGCGATGCGCCGCGCGCTCAATCCACCGGGGCATGCGTCAATCAGCGGTCCCTTGAACAACCTCGCGCGGCTGGCGATGGACCTCGGCCGGCTCGACGAGGCCGTGGCGCTGTGCGCCGAGGCGCAGTCGATCCGCGCCACGGCGCTCGGCGCCGATCATCCGCAGACGCTGGCCACGCGCCTGACCTGCGCCAGCATCGACGCCGCGGACGGCCGCATCGACGCCGCCGAGGCCAGGATCGGCGCGGTGGCGACGGCGATCGGCGCGATGGCCGAGGCGCCGCAGCCGCTGCGCCTGTCCGTGCTGCAGGCCCGCGCGCGACTCGCCGAGGCGCGCGGCGACGCCACCGCGCGCCTCGCGCTGCGACGCGACGCCATGACGCTCGCGGAATCCCTGTTCGCCGACGGCCACCCGCGCCGTGCGCGCGCCCAGCTCGCGCTCGCGCAGGCCGCGGACGCCACCGGCGACACCGGCACCGCGCGCGCGATGCTCGCCGCCGCGGCACCGGTGCTGCGCGCGGCCCTCGTGCCGGACAGCGCGACGTTGCGCGCGCTGGATGCGCTCGCCGCGCGGTCGGCCGGAAACACGACGGGCGCGCCCTGAGGCGCGCCCGTCGTGGGTCCCGTTTTCGATCCAACGCGCCTCAGGGCGTGGCGGGCTCGAAGCTGTTGCTGAACACGCCATCCGGCCGCTGGTAGCAGTCGGGTGGCGGCGGCGATCCACCAACCCGGCTCCAGCCTTGTCCGGTGACGATGTAGTCCACCACCGTGTAGCGGTGGGTGTAGCCGACGTTGCTGCGGTCGGAGACGATGTAGGAGTAAGGCTGGGGCCTGTAGCGGCAGGCCGTGGCCGGCCTGCTGAATCCGGGTACCGTGCCCGTGTATTGCAGGGACTGGCCCCAGAACATCGAGGTGCCGCTTTCCTCGGTGACGCCGGCGGCGAATTCGTACGCCGCGCCGCCGACGACCGTCGCCACCACGCCGGCCTCGAGTTCCAGTTCGGCGCCGACCCGTGCGGTGTGGCTGAAGCCGCTGCTGCTGCCGATCAGGCTCTGTTGCTGGTCCGAGACCGACCAGGAAATCTGGCCGGTGCCACCGACCAGCACCGAGTCCCAGATCGGCGCACGGCGCACGCCAGGATGGAAGCCCGGACACTGCGGATGGCTGGCCTGCGCCGACACGCCCACCCACTGCAGGTCGCCGCGAACCTGGATCGCGCGCAGCGCCGGCGGCGAAGCGACGTTGTCGGCGACCACCGCGGTGAACACGTCGTCTCCGGCGCTCGGATCGCAGACGAACTCCGGGAACTGCGGCGGCTCCTGGTGGGGATTGCCGAACACCTGTACCTCGGAGATGCCCAGCTGCCCCGTGACGCCGAGGGGGAAAGTCACGCTGCCCGTTCCGCCGGTCTGGATGCGGATGTAGCGCGCGCGCAGTGGCGCCATGGTTTGCGGGTCACGGGTCCAGATGTTCCAGCGGTCCAGGCCGTTGGCGGAGCCCGGATCCGGCAGGAACGCGCGGACTCCGGTGGGAAGGCCGTTCCCGGTGATCGGGGTTTCCGAGGCGTAGACGCGAACGTCGCGGAAAATCGTCACGCCCTCGGGAACCGAGGGGACGGTACGCCCCGGCCAGATGCGGATGTTCGTGATCTCCTGCACCGACCCGAGGTCGATCTGCGCGTAGCTCTGGTTCTCGGTGCCCCTCGACCGCCATTCGGTATCGAAGTTGCCGTCGGTGATGGCCGTCGGCACGTTGGGTGGATGCACGAAGCCGGGCGGGATCGTGGAGGTCGGGCGGAACAGCGCGAGGTTCGCCCAGTCCGGATGCAGCGGCACCCAGTTCGCGGGCTGCTGGCCCGCCGTGCCTGCCGCCGTGCTGGTGTCCCAGGTCACGAGGTCGGAAGGGGTGATGCCGTTCGGGGTGTTCGACGGAACGCTGCGTACGATCTCGCAGGTGCGCAGGTTGCTCGACGCTGCGGGCTGGCCGCCGCGCAGCACGTCATACTCATAGCAGTCATAGACGCGTTGCTCTTCGACGACGAGTCCTTCGCCGGCGCTCTGTTGATGGGTCTCGGTCACGGTCTGGCTGGACTCGCTGGTCCGCAGCTCGGTCCGATTGCTTTCCCAGTTGCCGCCCGCGGTGACCTTGGCGGTGACCTGGGATCCGATGCCGAACACCTGTCCGCCGACCTGCAGGCCGACATAGCCCGAGATGTCATGCGAGCTGAAGGTGCCGTACCTGAGTTCCAGCGCCGAGCCGTTCGTGGCCGACCGGCCGATCGCGGCGTTCGCCCCCGGCGATGTGCCCTGCAGTGCCGTCCAGTACGGCGGCAGCTTGACCACCGAGCGGACATGGGACTCCACCACTCTTCGGCAGGTGGCGCCGATCTTCGCGATCACCGAGTCCTGGTCGATGTCCGGCGTGCCGATCGTGAAATCCTGAGCATCCGGCAGTCCCGACGGGAAGTCGTAGGACGCCCGCAGCGCAAGGGTCCCGGGCGCGGGAAAGGCGTCGGGGCTGGCCGGCGGATCGAAGGCGAAGCGGCGCAGTTTGGTCGACTGCGCGAAATTGCCGCCGCCCGCGATCTCGCGGAAGGCCACGTAGACGTCGCCGACCGCGTCGCCGTTGGCGTCGCCGATGGCGGCCTCGATGCGCGAGGTGCCGGTTGCAACCAACGGCGCGGTCGCGACCGCTGCCGGACTCGCCGGGCCGAGTTGCACCGGGAAGCCCGCCACGTTGAAGGTGGCATCCAGCAGTTCGACGCGCAGCTGGTTGCCCGCGATCTCGCGCACCAGGGCGATCTCGGCGTCCGGGCGGCGGTCCATCTCGCCGGTGGCCAGCGCGAAGTTGAAGCCGGTCGACGAGATGTTGTAGTCGAGGCCGGTGGTCGGGCCCAGCGCGACCGACACCAGGTTGCGGTTGGCATCGCGCGTGCTGACGAGGTAGCGCATGCGGGTGCGGATGTCGCGCGGCAGGCCGCCCTCGGTGATCTGCTCGCCGACCACCAGTTCCGCCGCCGCGCTGCCGCCCACGTCGGCGAGGTGCACCGTGAGCCGCGACAGGTCGCCCGCGACGGTCGATTCCTCGACGAAGCCGCCCGGCGGCTGGATCAGCGAGGGCAGGCCGTTCACCACGCCCGGCCGGAGGATCGTGTAGCCGATGCGCGGGCCGGTGCCGGTCGAGCGCCGGGTCACCAGCACGACCTGTTCGCGCGGCTCGGCAATCACCTTGCCGGCGACCATCCGCATCGCCGTCGCCCCGGCGAAGTTGCCGCCGCTCGTGGCGTAGATGTACTGCCAGTTCATGTCCGGGTGGGCGATGGTGCCGCCCGCGCCGGTCAGCAACCCCACCGCGGTGACGGTGCCGTTGAGGTGCAGGCCGACGACGATCTGCCGCACGCCGTTCTGCTGGCCCAGCAGGTCGGCCGTCGCCACCTGCAGGTCGCTCCAGGTCTCGCCGGTGACGGTGTAGTTCCAGGTGTCGATCTGGACCAGCGCGTTGCCGGCGCTGGGGCTGCGTGTATAGGTGGACACGCTGAACGTGCCGTCAAACCGCGCGGTGGCGAGGATGAACTCCTCGTCGCCGTCGCCGTCGAGGTCCGCCGTGGTGCTCGCGATGCGCGTGGCGTTGGCCAGCGGCGCGGTGCCGCCGAGGAGCTCGCGCTCCGCCGCGAGCGGCCCGCCACTGAGCTGGAAAAGCGAGGGAATGTTCGATGCCGGACGCCGCGCGACCACGACCTCCTGGTCGATGCCCAGTGGCAGGTAGCGGCCGAAGGGCGTTCCGTCGCAGGCGATGGGCGTACCACCCTTCGGGATGGCCAGCTCCGGCTTGCCGTCGGCGGCGTGTGCCGGTGCGGCGGCGGTGGCCAGCGTCAGCGCGAGGGCGCTGAATAGGCGTGTCATGGCAGTGCTCCGTTCCCCCACGGTGCGGGGTGCGAAGCAGGCAAGCGCGGAAACCGCGCCCGGTCCCTCATCGACCCGGCCGGACGCGCCCCGTAAACACGAAGGCCGCCCGGAGGCGGCCTTCGTCGGCGCGGCGGGCGGGGGCGGTCAGCCCTTCTGCACGCCCACGTCCTTCAGCGCGGCCAGCGCGTCGGTGTCGATCTCGGCCATCGCGGCCTTCAAATCGTCCATCTCGATCTGCTCGGCCTCGAGGTTGACCACGAAACGGTCGGCCACGATGCGGTTGTAGGTGCCATGGCGGCTTTGGGCATCCCACTGCTCGTGGACCAGGTTCCCGCCGTCCTTGTAGGTCTTCTCCCAGCCCGAATCGTCCTCGCGCTCGGCCTGCACCATCGCCCACGAGGCCATGCCCATCATGCCGCTGGCCCCGCCGGCGTCGACGATCTCCAGGCGGATGCGGCGCTCGCCGTCGCCGTATTCGGCGCGCACGGTGCTGACCTGCAGGCCCATCGCGGCGGTCTTCTCGGCGGCGAACGACGTGCGCGGCAGGCCGGCCAGCGTCTCAGGCGCGAGCGGCTTCAACTGCTCGGTGGCGACCGACTCGACCACCTGGCCGCCGCCCATCAGGGTGCCGAGCATCTTCGACGCCGCCTCGGCCTGGGCCTGGCTGTCGCCCGACTTTTCGGCCGCCTCCATCTGCTTCGAAGCATCTTCCATGTTCTTGCCGAACTGCTCCAGCCGGCCGAGCGCGCTGTCGGGGTCGATCTCGACGGCCGGGGTGCCGACATTGCTGCTGATTGCCGAGATCGCGCTGCCGCCGGCGGCCATCAGCCCGATCGCGGCGCCCACGGTGAAGCTGATCACCAGCCAGATCACGACCAGGATCGCGGTGTAGCCCGCCGCGCGGTCGGCCGGCACCTTGGTGGTGTGCGGCGCGCCCAGGTAGACCAGATAGATGCCGTAGATCATCGCGGCGATCGACAGCAGCCACCCGATCCACGGCACGATCCCGAGCACCGCGCCGATCCAGCCCGCGGTGGCGGCGTAGGCGATCAGCTTCACGCCCTGCGCCTGGTTGCGCTCGCCGCCGAAGCTCGGGGCCAGCACGTCGGCCAGCACGCCGACCACGAACACGGTCGCCAGCGCCGCGGCGAACATCAGCACCGCCATCACCACGCCGAGGCCGAACGGCGTGCGCACGGTCATGCCGAGCACCGAGGTGCCCATGATCGTGTTGTCGATGAAGTAGCCAAGCGCCGCCACGCCGGCGACGATGAGGATGTACTTGAGGTACAGGTCCTTGACCGTGTGCGGTTCCGCGCCCGCCACCGGCCATTCGGTCTGCGGGGTGACCAGGATGTTCTTGACGCGATTGACCAGCCAGTTGACGTCCATCGCCTGCCTCCGGGATTGCGGAACGCCCGATTCTACGCCGCATTCACGGACGTCGACGCGGCGCGGCGGCTGCTAGAATCCTTGCTTTGCTTCCGACGCCCGCCGCCATGGCCCGCCCCGATCCCGCCGCCGCCCGCCTGATCCCCGCGAACGCCGAGAACCGCTACGAGGTCAGCGCCGCGGACCTGCCGCTGTCCTGCCCGATGCCGGGCATGCACCTGTGGAATTCGCATCCGCGCGTCTACCTGCCGATCGAGGCGACCGGCCAGGCCAAGTGCCCCTACTGCGGCGCGCTGTACGTCCTCAAGGGCTGAGCCGCGAGGCGCCGTGGCCTCCCCGCGGCCGCTGACCGTGATCCAGCTCCTGCCGGCCCTGGAAGGCGGCGGGGTGGAGCGCTCGACGCTGGAGATCGCCGCCGCGCTGGTGGCCGCCGGGCATCGCTCGATCGTGGTCTCGGCCGGCGGGCGCCTGGTCGCCCCGCTGGTGGCTGCCGGCAGCACGCACGTCGACCTGCCGATCGGCGCCAAGCGCCTGCGCGTGCTGGCCCTGGTGCCGCGCCTGCGCGCGCTGTTCGCGCGCGAGCGTCCCGCCATCGTGCACGCGCGCTCGCGGCTGCCGGCGTGGATCGGCCGGCTGGCGCTGCGCGGCCTGCGCGATGCGCGACCACGCTGGGTGACCACCGTGCACGGGCTCAATTCGCTGGGTCGCTACAGCGGCGTGATGGCGTCCGGCGAGCGCGTGATCTGCGTGTCGGAGACCGCGCGCGCTCACGTGCTGCGGCACTGGCCGGATACCGACCCTGCGCGTCTGCGGGTGATCCCGCGCGGCGTCGATCCGGCGGCGTGGCCGCACGGCCATCGCCCCGACGACGCCTGGCGCGCGGACTTCGCGCGCACGCACCCGGCGCTGGCCGGGCGCCCGCTGCTGCTGCTGCCCGGCCGCGGCACGCGGCTCAAGGGCCATGCGGATGCGGTGCGCGCGCTGGCCCTGCTGGCCACGCGCCACGGCATCGAGGCCGGGCTCTACCTGCCCGGCGCACAGGACGCCGGGCGCGAAGCCTACCGGGCAGAGATCGACGCCCTGGCGCGCTCGCTCGGCGTCGGCGAGCGCGTGGTGTTCGATGCACCGCGCGCCGACCTGCGCGAGGTCTACGGCGTGGCGGACTGCGTGCTGCAGGTCTCGCGCCAGCCGGAATCGTTCGGCCGCACCACGGTCGAGGCGCTGTCGATCGGCGTGCCGGTCGCCGGCTACGCGCACGGCGGCGTCGGCGAGATCCTGCGCGCGGCGTTTCCGGACGGCGCCGTCGCGCCGGGCGACGTCGACGCGCTGGCCGACCGCATCGCGCGCTTCCTGCGCGCGCGTCCCCTGCTGCCGCCGCTGCGCGGCTTCGCGCTGGCCGACATGCAGGCCGACACGCTGGCGCTGTACGCCGAACTCGCCGGCGGCGCGCCGTGAACGCGGTCGACACGCCGGGCGCGCGCCGCGCCGCGCTGGGCATCGCGCTGGCGTTCTTCGTGTTGCTGCTGCTGCCGGTCGGCCGTACCGCCGAAGCGCCGCTGCTGGTCGCGGCCGCGTGGGCGGTGGCGCTGCTGTGGCGCCACGCGCGCGGCGCCGATCTCGCGCTGCTCGCGGGGCTTTGCGCGGCCTACAGCCTGCCGGCTTTGCTGTCCGCGATCGACGCGGTGGATGCCGATAGATCCTGGACGACCGCGCTCGGCAGCCTGCGCTTCGCGCTGTTCGGCGCGGCGATGGTGCTGCTGCTGGCCGGCCAGCCGCGCACGCGCGCGGTGCTGTGGGACCTGGTCGCCGCGCTGGTCGCGCTGTGGACCCTGGATGCGCTGGTGCAGGCCGCGACCGGCTGGAGCCTCGGCGGGGCGATGACCGCCGACCGGGTCAGTGGCGTGTTCGGCGCCGATGACCTCAAGCTCGGCCCGGTGCTCGCGGTGCTGTCGCCCTTCGTGCTGCTGTCGGCGCGCGAGCGGCTCGGGCGGGCCGGGCTCGGCGTCGCCTGGCTGCTGCTGGCCGCCGCGATCCTGCTGGCGGGGGCGCGCGCGGGCTGGGTGATGTACGCGCTGGTGACCCTGGTGCTGCTGCGGCGCGAATTGCCGCGTGGCCGCGACTTCGTGCTGGCGCTGCTGGGCGCGGGCATACTTGCCGGCGCCGTGGGTGCGATCGCCTACCAGGCCAGCCCGCCGTTCGCCGAGCGCGTGGCGCGCACCGCGGCGGTGTTCGAGGGCGGTCGCGCCGGGCTCGACCATGCGCTGGCCGGCCGGCTGCCGATCTTCGAGACGGCATGGGCGATGGGCACGGCGCATCCGTTCAACGGCGTCGGTGTGCGCGGCTACCGCCACGCCTATGCGGCGCACGCGGCGGCGGACGATCCCTGGCTGCGGCCGGAGAACGGCGGCGCGGCCCTGCATCCGCACCAGGTGCTGCTGGAACTGTGGGCGGAAACCGGCGCGCTCGGCCTGCTCGCCTGGCTGGCCGGTGCCGCGTTGGCGATCCGCGCCTGGCGCCGCGCCGGGCCCGCAGCACGCGAGGCCGCGCTCGCGCCGGGGCTGGCGCTGGCGGTGATGGTGTTCCCGCTGAACACGCATTTCGCGTTCTATTCCAGTTTCTGGGGCCTGCTGTTCGGCTGGCTGCTGGCGTTGTATGCGGCCGCCCTGGCGCGGCCGCCGCGGGAGGGGGCATGAACCGCGAACCGCTGAGCGTGGTGGTGACCACGCTGGACAATGCCGCCGCGCTGGCGCGCTGCCTTGATTCGGTGCGCTTCGCCGACGAGATCGTGGTGCTCGATTCCGGCAGCACCGACGCCACCCATGAGATCGCGGCTGCGCGCGGCGCGCGCTGGTCCGTCGAGCCCTTCAAAGGCTACGGTCCGCAGAAGCAGTCGGCGATCGAGAAAGCGACGCACCGCTGGGTGCTGCTGCTCGACGCCGACGAGGCCGTGCCTGACGCCTGTCGCGCTGCGATCGAGGCTGCGCTGGTCGCGCCCGACTGCGACGGCTACGAGATCCCGCGCCGCGAGCAGGTGTTCTGGCGCATGCAGCACGAAGCCTCCCACCACAATCCGATGCTGCGTCTGTTCGACCGCCGCCGCGCGCGGATGTCCGACGACGGCATCCACGCGCAGCCGGTGGTGGACGGGCGGGTGGGGCGGCTCGCCGCGTTTTTCGAGCACCACGGCGAGCCCGACATCGCGACCAAGGTGGCCAAGGTGAACCGCTACTCGGACGCGGTCTCGGCGGCCAAGCACGCGCGCGGCGTACGCTTCGTCTGGCTGCGCCTCATCGTGCAGCCGCCGCTGATGTTCGTGAAGTCCTACATCCTGCGCCGCCGCTTCCTCTCCGGCAGCGCCGGCTTCATCGGCAGCGCCATCGACGCCTTCCACGTGTTCCTGAAGTACGCCAAGGTGATCGAGCGCCGCCGCCGCCCGTAGGAGCGCGCTTGCGCGCGACCGCATCGATGGGGTCCGCGGCGGGAACCGGCTGTGCCGGTCGCCCGCAAGCGGGCTCCTACGACCGTGCGGTATTGCTGACGTGTAGGAGCGCGCTTGCGCGCGACCGCAACAATGGGGTCCGCGGCGGGAACCGGCTGTGCCGGTCGCCCGCAAGCGGGCTCCTACGACCGTGCGGTATCGCTGACCCGTAGGAGCGCGCTTGCGCGCGACCGCAACGATGGGTCCGCGGCGGGAACGGGATGTGCCGGTCGCCCGCAAGCGGGCTCCTACGACCGCGC
>Ga0209450_10001792_pt1 | contig 10806 bp, 20 predicted proteins | sample FrelakmetLWP11LW_FD_187149 | JGI IMG/M metagenome (GOLD analysis project Ga0209450, IMG submission 187149) | Freshwater lake sediment microbial communities from the University of Notre Dame, USA, for methane emissions studies - LWP11 LW (SPAdes)... | ecosystem: Environmental > Aquatic >... | reverse complement strand
TCCGCGGCGAGGTCGAGCCTTATTTGTCCTTCAGCGCCACAACGCCGGGAAGAGGCTTTCCCTCCAGAAATTCCAGGGATGCCCCGCCTCCGGTGCTGATGTGGCTGATCTTATCCGCCAGGCCCGCCTGGGTGACGGCTGCCACAGAATCCCCGCCTCCCACCACCGTGGTCGCACCCTTCAAATCCGCGAGCACCGCTGCCACCGCCTTGGTGCCGGCCGCAAAGGGAGGCATCTCAAAAACACCCATGGGCCCGTTCCAGACCACGGTTTTTGCGGAAAGGAGGGCTTCTTTGTATTTTTTCACGGTTTGAGGGCCCACATCCAAAATGCGCCACCCCGCGGGAACCTTGTCCGCAGCCACAGTCTGAGTGGCCGCACCGGCCTCCATGGCCTGTGCGATAACGACATCCACAGGAAGGAGCATCCTTGCGCCTGCCTTAATCATCAGTTCCTTTGCGGTCCCAAGGACCTCGTCTTCCACGAGGGAGTCGCCCACAACGAGTCCTTTCGCTTTCAAAAAGGTGTTGGCCATGCCGCCGCCGATCAGGAGCGTGTCCGCCTTTTCAAGGAGGGAACTGATCACGCCGATCTTGTCAGAGACCTTGGCCCCTCCCAGAATCGCCAGAAAAGGTCTTCCGGGATTTTCCAAGACGCCGCCCAAATAGTCGAGCTCTTTCTCCATCAGAAACCCGGCCACGGCAGGCAGGAATCGGGTGATGCCCTCAGTGGAGGAATGAGCGCGATGCGCAGAGCCGAAGGCGTCGTTCACGTAGACCTCCGCAAGCTTGGCCATCTGCTCGGCCAGCTTGGGGTCGTTCTTGGTCTCCCCTTTGTAAAACCGCGTGTTTTCAAGAACCAAAACGTCCCCCGGCTTCAGGGCCGAGGCCGCCGCTTCAGCTTTTGGCCCTACACAGTCCTCCGCAAAGGCTACAGGTTTTCCCAGCAGTTCGGTCAGCCGGGCCGCCGTGGGCTTCATGCTGTACTTGGGATCCGGGCCCTCCTTGGGCCTTCCGAGGTGGGACATGAGGATCACGGCCGCACCCTTCTCAAGAAGATACTTGATGGTCGGGAGAGCCGCGCGGATTCGCGTGTCGTCTGTAACCTTGTCGCCTTTCAAGGGCACGTTGAAGTCCACGCGCACGAGCACGCGTTTGCCCTTGACATCAATGTCTCGCACTGTCTTCTTTTTCATGGTTCGCTCCTAGCCCTTCTCACTTCTTGAGTTGATTTGCCACGGCCTGAGTGGCTTTCTTGACTGCTTCCGGATCACCAAGGTAGTAATTCCTGATCGGCGTCAGATCGTCCTTCAGCTCATAGACCAGCGGGATGCCGGTCGGGATGTTTAGACCCGGGATCACGTCGTCCGGGATGTTGTCAAGATACTTCACGAGCGCCCGCAGGCTGTTGCCGTGGGCCGCAATGAGAACCCGCTTTCCCTTCTTAACTTCAGGTGCGATGGTCTTGTGCCAGTAAGGCAGAAACCTGGCCACCGTGTCTTTCAGGCACTCGGTGAGAGGGACTTCTTTAGGCTTCAGGTCCGCATAGCGGGGATCCTTGCCAGGAAACATGGGATTGTCCGGGGTGAGCGCAGGCGGGGGCACATCATAGCTTCTTCGCCAAATCTGGACTTTTTCCATTCCGTGCTTCTCCGCCATTTCCGCCTTGTTCAATCCCTGAAGCGCTCCGTAGTGGCGCTCGTTGAGCCTCCAGCTGTTGATCACCGGGAGGTACATGAGATCCATCTCTTCAAGAGCCAGCCACAGGGTTTTGATGGCCCTTTTGAGAACCGAGGTGTAGGCCACGTCAAAGACGTATCCCTCCTTCTTGAGCGTTCGGCCTGCCTCAGCCGCTTCCTTCATTCCCTTCTCGCTGAGCCCCACATCCACCCAACCCGTGAAGCGGTTCTCCTTGTTCCAGGTGCTTTCCCCATGCCTGAGCAACACGATCTTTTTCATTCCTTTAGTCCTCTCTGCGATGTGATGATTCAAAATGTTCCACAATATAAACTTCTTATCCTCCTAAAGCAACTCTCCACCGCAAATTGTTCCTTTTTCAGATACCTGACGCTCTTGGTTGTGCAGTTGCTGGGGAGGAGGTCGTTCGATGGCGCGGATACAGCGCCTTCTCGAAGCAAAAGACAAACTCTATTATGAAGGGAGGGAGACTATTTCGGGAGAATCGGAGAACAGATGTTCGCGCTAGGAGACACTTTCGGAAATAGATATAACCTATTGACATACCTAAATTTCGGATTGCTTTCCATCTTTCCCGCTCGTATAATGTCGAACATGGAAAACAAGTGGCCCTTTTTTCCATGTTTTATGCCTTAGTATTCGAATAGGTGGAATTCCTAGCATGCTATAAAGGTGATATCAAGGAAACTTTTCCAGCTATTACTACTGTTAGACTGCCGGAGGAACGACGGATGTACGTAGCGACGGATGCTCACCTTTCACCGTAATCATCATCGTAGGGACATTGATGGTAACTCCCATCTACGTATTTGCGACGTACGTATTCAGCGGAGCGTCGCGCCAGAAGGGCATGGGGATCGGCATAGCCGCGTTGGTCGTCGGCGCCTTCATGTTCTGGGTGTGCCTCAGTGGCCTTCCGAATAAGCTCGGGCTGCTCGGCAACCTAATCGTCCCGGCTGCATGGGTTCTTCCCAGCCTGGCACTGTTCCTGTTGCGGAAGTGGTTCCTTGCCGAGCGGCTTTCTCAGAAGTGGCTCGTTGGGCTCCAACTCTTTCGCGTGATCGGGGCCCTGTTTCTGCTTGAAATGGCCCGAGAGGACCTCCCTGGGATCTTCGCATACCCCGCGGGAATCGGGGATGTGCTTGCCGCAATGGTCGCCCTGGGTGTCCTGGTGCGGTACCGAGGATCTCTCAGCATCCCGGGTGGTGCGGTCATGCTGGTGATCATCGTGGGTGTGGTCGATTTCGTCAGTGCGTTCTTTTTCGGCTTCTTCTCTTCAGAGACGCCGCTCCAACTGTTCTTCCCTGCGGTTGCTAACAACGTGATTGCCTTCCCGACCGGTTTGATACCGCTGTTCCTGGTACCATACGCGATCTTCTTCCACGTGTTGTCGGGGCTTAATTACGTAATGAATGACAGGGATGTAGTGGGGGAGTCCGGTCTGAGAGGAACTTAGAGCGAGCAGAATGTAGAAACAGCCGGCGGCCTAAAAAGCGGTTGCAGCGGACGGTGTGCTGCGCGGCCCGCCGCTGATCTCGACGTTCGGCGCCGGACGAACTTGACAGGCCGTGAGCGGTTGGATATACTTTGGATATCCGTTGGAGGTGTCCACATGGTCACGAGAATCCAAAAATGGGGAAACAGCCAGGGGTTGCGGCTTGCTAAACGGGTGTTGGAAGACGCGCGGCTTGCCGTAGGTGACGACGTAGACGTCACAGCACGGGACGGCCTGATTGTTATTGCTCCGGCGAGACGTATTCGCGGCAGGCAGAGTCTCAAAGAGCTTGTATCGCGCATACCCAAGGGCTACAGGGCAAAAGAAATGGATTGGGGCGAACCCGTAGGCAGAGAGGCGAGGTAAATGAGAGCGTTCGTTCCCAGGAAAGGAGACTTCATCTCCGTCACCTTTGACCCCCAGTCCGGTCATGAGCAAAAGGGACGACGTCCTGCTATGGTCGTAAGCAATACCCTATTCAACGAACAAACCGGTCTCGCCATCGTCTGTCCTGTGACCACCACTCATCGAGGCTACCCTTTTCATGTGGCAGTCCTTGGGAATCCGGATGTCAAGGGATTCGTGATGGTTGAGCAGGTCAAGTCAATCGATTACCACGCACGGCAGGCCAAGTCGCTTGGAAAGGCCTCGGAGGATCTGCTCGACGAAGTCTTGTCGATCCTTGATGCCTGTATTTATTGAAGGGCGAACCCCTCACTTCAGCCGACGCGAAACCCGCGCGGCTGATCTCGACGTTGGGCGAATTCCCATGATTTGAAATTAGCAGGTGAACTCTTCCATGTATTTTGAGATAATCGGGGAGATTGAAAACATTGAAGAGATCGCCACAGGTGGGCGAATCCGCGATATCATGCGGATTCAGAAGCTGTATGGACCAGGCAGATGGCGTAAACTTAAGGGTTTGGCCATGGTTCGGCTTCAGAGCGGCAAGCTCCGCAAGGCCGAACTGCATTGGTATGAAGCGCACGGCTTAGGCAAAAAGAGAATGAAAATCAAGAAGTTCTTGGATTAAGGCTATGGCAAAAAAAGACTTTCGGTTTGCGCTTTGCGTGGAGAACAAGGATTGCGAGGATCTAGAAAAACGCAAGATCTATCAGGTAATCCCGGATGAGGACGCCTCAAGAGAGGGCTATCTCAGGGTGGTCGATGAATCCGGCGAAGACTATCTCTATCCCCAATCCTATTTTATCCTCGTCCAATTGCCCCGGGAAGCGCACGAAGCGCTGCAAGTAGCGAAGTAAGCCCGTGCCGGGCGTACACAACTCAATCCAGCGGATGGGCTTTGAAAAGCCCGCCGCTGATTTCGACGTTGGGTCTCCTACCTGATCACACTTACCTGATAACACTTGGCAGCATGTAGCCCATGGGCTACAATCCCTCCATGATCGAAATCCGCAAGTCCGAGTCTTATGCCAGATGGATTGACGGGTTGCGCGATATCCGTGCGCGGGCTCGAATTCTTGCGCGAGTCGAGCGTCTAGCTACCGGAAATCCTGGAGATGTCACCAGTGGGTGAAGGCGTTTCAGAGATGCGGATCGATTATGGACCCGGTTATCGGGTGTATTACACACAGCGGGGGCGGGGCTTGTTATTCTGTTGGCCGGTGGTGACAAGAGTACCCAGGCACGGGATATCAAAACTGCCTTGCGCCTAGCGCGGAACCTTTAGGAGCATACTATGGCCAAGACAATCACCACTCGATACGATGTTGCAGAGCACCTTCGCACTGCAGAGGATATGGCTGCTTATCTTGAAGCCTGCTTGGAGGAGGCTAACGGGGATGCTGCGTTCATTGCAAAGGCACTGGGAGATATTGCACGTGCGAAGGGCATGTCTCAGGTGGCGCGGGATGCCGGCTTGTCCCGCGAAAGTCTTTACAAGGCACTGTCTGGAGAACGGACTCCTGGCTTCGACACAATCCTCAAAGTCATAGGGGCGCTAGGATTAAAACTGCACGCCGAAGCAGTCACTGGGGCTGGCTCAAAGTCCCAACACGCTGCTTCAGCGGACGGCGAAAAAGCATGCCGCCCCTGAGCAGCCCGTTATGTGATAAACTAAGGAGTGAAATGATGCCTCATGTTATCGTAAAGCTCTATCCTGGAAGATCTGAGGAGCAGAAGACTAGACTCGCCGAAGAGATCGTTAAGGATGTTGTCGCTATTGCAAAGTGCGAGGAAAAGTCAGTTTCAGTGGCATTCGAAGAAGTCAAACCGGAAGAATGGGCAGAGAAAGTTTATAGACCGGACATCCTTGAAAACCAGCAAAGGCTGTACAAGAAACCAGGATATAACCCATTTGGGTAGCCCGGGAGTTTACCAAGCGGATCATTTCCCAGACCAAGGGGGGAAAGCGAAACAACAAAATTACAACTCACTCCAGCGGACGGCTTCCAGCCGCCGCTGAGGTTTTCGTAGGACAAAAGAGCGACCTTTCATGCCCGAGTTGGTGGAACACGCGGATCACATCGAGATTCGCTCTCCGATGCGCAGGGGCTTACGCCTGGCCTTCGCACTGCTTGCCCTGTTCCCGCTCTTGGCCCCCTACGAACTGCTCGTGCGCATCGACTGGCAGAGCCGCCTCGATCCATTCTTTCTGGTCGCAGCGTTCATCTCTATCGGCGCTGTCGCGCTGAGCGGGTTCCTGATCTTCGCGGCAGTCGCCGGGTTGAGTTCGCGCATGGCCTTCGATGCGACGCGGAAGACATTTACTTACTCGTCGGGGGCTCCGCTCGTGCGCAGGGCTACATCCGTGTATCCGATGTCCGCACTCAAACGTATCGACGTTGAGAGCCGTGAGTGGAGCGACAGTGCACCTACGCATCATCTGCGGGTTCTCACTTCGGACGGCGAGGGGTTCGAGAGCGATTCATCTTGGTCGCGTAACGAGATCGAAGATATCAGGATCCGTGTCGATATGTTCTTGAAACGAACTTTGGAGGCATGGCCGTCTTCCTAACCCATCACTTCAGCCGACGCACAACCCGCGCGGCTGATTTGGACGTTAGCACCAAAACACTAAGGATATACCAACATGAAACAATGGTATGAAGAATTATTCGAAAACTACGGAATGAAATATGATAACGAGTGCTTCACTCAAGGCACCATTGGTGAGTGCGACTTTATTGAAAAAGAGATCAAGTATGATAAAAGCATCAGAATACTGGATATTGGGTGCGGAACAGGCAGACATGCAATTGAACTAACAAAAAGAGGCTATACTGTTGTGGGAGTCGATCTTTCAGATTCGCAATTAAGACGAGCAAGAGAAAAAGCATCAATGCATAATCTGCAGATTTTTTTCCAAAAGCATGATGCCAGAAATCTTCCATTCTTACACGAATTTGACTTGGTCATCATGTTATGCGAAGGAGGATTTCCGCTGATGGAGACCGATGAAATGAATTATCAGATTCTCCGGAATGCCTCCAACGCCCTAGCACGCAAAGGGAAACTGATATTTACTACTCTAAATGCTCTATTTCCCCTGTTCCATTCCGTCAAAGATTTCCTTGATTCAAGCACAAAGGAGGGGAACGCAAAATGCGGCAGCATTTCATTCGATCTGATGACCTTCAGAGAACACGCCACGATCCATGCAGAGGATGATCTTGGGAATAAAAAGGAACTCCATTGCAACGAAAGATATTATACGCCATCGGAAATAACCTGGCTGTTAAAAACCCTTGATTTCAATGCCATTGATATTTTCGGTGCGAAACTTGGTGCTTTTAGCCGGGACGACAAATTATCGAGTGAAGATTTTGAAATGTTAGTCATTGCAGAGAAAGAGGGGGTAGCGGGGTCAGGCCTTGACATTGGACAAAACAAAGAACGAAAACTATTGCCCAACGAGACAATCCAGCGGACGTCCTACAGCCGCCCCTGATTTTGTTGTTGGCCTATCAAAGGCTTGACATGTCTCATCGTCTGACGTACGATATGGCGTACGATCAGAAATGGAGGTGAGATACAATGGCTACTTTGACAGCGACGGAAGCCAGAAAAAGACTCTACACCCTTGTCGATGATGTCGCAGAATCCCATGACCCAATCCAGATTGTTGGGAAACGAAATTCAGCGGTCCTCCTCTCTGAAGAGGATTGGCGGGCCGTCCAAGAGACACTCTATCTGTCGTCCATGCCAGGGATGCGGGAATCCATTCGCAAGGGTTTGAAAACCCCCGTTAAAGAGTGTGAAGAGGAGCTTGACTGGTGAGTTGGCGGCTGGTCTACACAAAACAGGCCAAAAAGGACGCCAAGAGACTCTCGCATTCAGGTTTGAAACCACAGGCCGAACACCTCCTCGCCATTCTCAGAGAGGACCCCTATCGCACCCCGCCCCCGTATGAGAGATTGGTTGGTGATCTGTCCGGCGCTTGCTCCAGGAGGATCAATATCCAGCATCGACTGGTCTACCAAATCCTTGATGATATCAAGACGATTAAAGTCATCCGCATGTGGACGCACCATGAATAGTAGCCGTTCTGGGCGAACATCCGCTTTGAGAAGGAAGCTCTTTCCGCTTCGCTCCATTCGCACCTCTCAAGCTGAGTGTTAGGCATGCCAAGTAATTTATTGAATGTACAAGACCCCATATGCTGCGGAAACGATTCATTTTGCCTTTATTAGCCGGTTCGATTTGTGGCGCGATCATCGGTGCGGCTGGCTTTGCGCTGGCCGAACGGGTTTTTGGTCGCGGCATAGGTATTCTCGGTAACTCGCCTACTTTTGCGGCATTTATTGGGGCAGTTTATTTGGGTACATGTGGCGGAGCAATGGGAGCCGTAATTGGCATATTGAACCTCACGGTAGCCAGGAGCGCAGTCTTCGGATTTGCATGCGGTTTGCTTCTCGCAATAGCGGAAATATGGAGAAGCGAAAGCAAATATTTCTATGAAGGAGGATATTTTGATAGACAAAGGTTCTTCAGTGACATCATTCTTTGGATGACATTGGTGTTGGGTCTTGGACTCGTAGCCGTGGCGATCGTAGTTCTGCAACGTAAACGGTTGGGCCGAGGGAAATGACTTGTATCGTGGGGCGTTGCGTAACCCGGCAACTGCACCCGATCGCTTGCGCCGGGTGATTTGCGTCGTTTCCCCCCTCGCTCCGCCTTGGGCCCGACTGATGGCTGGGCAGAACCTGACGTGATCAGCGGGTGCATTTAGAGGCGGGTGGTCAAGAAGAAACAGTCTGAAAGCTCGACCATGCATTCTGAGCTTGAGGCCGCGCAACAACGGATCCAGGCGCTAGAGCATCAACTGACTCAACAACAGGGCTGCATCCAAACGTTGCGTGAAGACCACGCCTTCCGTCAAGCTGTTATTGAACGGGCTGCTGAAGGTGTTTGTGTGTGTCATGACACCCTCACTCACCCTTTTGTTGAGTCCACGGTATGGAACCATCGGATGTTTGAAATCACCGGCTATACGATGGATGAAATCAAGTCAAGGTGATGCGGGACCGCGGTTGGGTAACCGGAATCAGCATGGGCGCTGTCTATTTCTCGGATTCCATTCCGGCCATCGAGGAGGCTATCACCTATGCCGACACCCTGATGTACAAGGCAAAGAAGGAAGGCAAGGGTACGGTGCTCTTCGAGGAATACGCCGGCTAGGCCAGGCGCCCAAAAGCGCGATGCACAGGACTGCTTCACAGCGGCCTTCGCCCGCTGTTTCGCAGCCCCTGATCGCGAACGTTAGCCGGAGGCGAGGAAGGAACAGTGTATTTGGCGGCACCAAAATCTGACCACAGGGGCGCGGTTTTGGTCCTTCATTCGTGGTGGGGCCTCAACAGCTTCTTCCGCCGTCTGTGCGACCGGTTCGCGGCTCAGGGGTTTGTGGCGCTTGCGCCAGATCTTTACGACGGCAGGGTGGCCGGCACCGTGGCTGAAGCCAAAAAGCTCCGCGCCAAGGTAACAGCTTCCCGCAGAGAGCCCGCTTACAAGTACCTGATTCGCATGATCGGTGAATTGCGGAGAGAAGCCGGGGCGGATGACATCGCTGTTGTGGGTTTTTCCATGGGAGGGCACTGGGCTTACTGGCTCGCCCAACGTTCGGATCTCCCGATTGTTGTGACGGTGACCTTCTACGCGGCGCGCAGCGGGGACTACTCCAAGAGCCGATCCTCCTTCCTGGCCCACTTTGCCGAGACCGACGAATGGGTTTCGCCCTCCAGCGTCAGGAAACTGGAGAGAACCCTTTTGAAGGCCGGACTGGCGTTCGAGTGTCACACATACCCTCGCACAGGACACTGGTTCTTCGAGGAGGATCGTGCCGACGAGTTCGAGCCCAAAGCCGCCGCTTTGGCGTGGAAGCGGACGATTGATTACCTGAAGCAAAACATGGGCTAACACCCACTCCAGCCACGCGGGTTTCCCGTCGGATGATTTCGACGTTAGGCATACGGGTAACTGCATGCGAATTGACAGCCTTGATCACTTAGTCCTGACCGTCAGAGATATCGACGCCACTGTGTCTTTCTATTCAAAAGTGTTGGGCGTGGAAACCATTACTTTCTGTGGCGGGCGTAAGGCCCTGTCTTTGGGCAAACAGCAAATCAACCTACATCAGCACGGGAAAGAATTTGAGCCGAAAGCTCAACAACCAACCCCTGGCTCGGCGGACTTGTGCTTTCTTACGTCAGTTCCATTAACCGATGTGGTGAACCACCTTGGCGCATGTGGGGTGGCGGTAATTGAAGGCCCTGTTCAACGAACCGGGGCCACAGGCCCGATTCTTTCGATTTATTTCCGCGACCCAGACATGAATCTGATCGAGGTTTCAAATCGTGTGCATGCCTAACCTTGCGGTCGAGAGGGACTGGTCAAAAGCTGCCCTTTTGCCCAGCCCCTCACCTTAAACGTTCGACCATCAAGAATCATCTTGTCCTCATATAGCATTTATGCTATAATTCACCTATGAACTGGGCGATCACCTATTACAGCGAGTCCGTTCAGGCGGACATTCTTGCCTTACCGGCTGGCCTTCTTGCGCGTTACCTTCGATACGCCGACCGTATGGAAGTCTATGGGCCTGATCTGGGTATGCCTCACACGCGGGCAATGGGCGGGGGGCTGTTCGAATTGCGGCTAAGAGCTACAGAGGGGATTGCTCGTGTACTCTACTGCACGATGATCGGAAAGAGAATCATGATCCTGCACCAGTTCACGAAAAAGACCAAGAAGACACCGCCGAAGGAGCTTGGCATAGCTCGACGGCGTATGAAGGAGGTCAAAGATGCTGACACACAAAGAACTTAAGTCTCGTGCCCTGGCTCGAGGTGACGTGAGGGCTGAATTCGATAAGCTTGAAGAGGAGTTTGCTTTCCTTGATGAATTCCTCAAAGCCAGAGCGGCGGCAGGTATGAGTCAGGCGGAGATTGCCGATCGCATGGGCACAACCCAGTCCGCCGTTGCTCGCTTGGAATCGGGACGCGGCAAGCACTCTCCCTCGCTCGCCACATTGCGCAAATACGCGCGTGCTCTCGGCTATCGCGTCGATCTGCGACTCATTAAAGAAAAGGAGAATACAGAAGCACGGGGTCGAACCAGTCGCTGAACCGGATAGGCGGGAAAGGCGCCCGCCTCCCG
>Ga0209450_10001791_pt1 | contig 10816 bp, 5 predicted proteins | sample FrelakmetLWP11LW_FD_187149 | JGI IMG/M metagenome (GOLD analysis project Ga0209450, IMG submission 187149) | Freshwater lake sediment microbial communities from the University of Notre Dame, USA, for methane emissions studies - LWP11 LW (SPAdes)... | ecosystem: Environmental > Aquatic >... | reverse complement strand
GTCGTTGCTCGCATCGACCGGGTCGACGCCCTGCGCGGCCGACACCAGGCCCTCGAACGGCTCGTACTGCACGCTGGCACTCGAGAAATCGATGCACGGCGCGCTGCAGGTCCCGGTGTTGCCCGAAGTGCCGCCACTGACGAAGGTCATGTCGTCGAAGTAGAACGTCTGGGCGCCGGCCGCCGCACCGGTCGCGCCGAAGTTGAAGAAGATGATCAACTTGTTGTAGTTGTAGCTCAGGTTCAGCGCGGGAGTGCCGGCGACCGGATTGGCGAAGTCGAAGGTCAGCGTCTCCCAGGCATTGGCGACCGTGGTGAACGCTTCGGTCTGCGCGAAACGGTTGGCGGGGTCTGCCGAGTCCTCGACCTTGAGCAGCACGCGGATGCCCGCAGCCGGCGAGTACACGCGTACCGTCATCCGCGTATTCGTTGCGCTGAACGGAATCGTGCCGACCGTCTCGTTGGCTCCCGTGGACACGACGGTCCCGGCGAAGGTCTCGGCGCCCGCCGATCGATTGACTCGGGCCACCGTGTTGGTGGCGTTGGTCGGATCGGGCTGCAGCGAGGAATCCTCGGCGCCGCCGAAGCCCCTCAGCGTGTAGACGACCCCGGCCGAGTCGAACGTGATAGTCGTGAAGTCGCTGCTTTCCTCGACCGTGACCGCGGCTTCAGCAGTGTTGCCGGAGGCGGTGTGGGTCGCGGTGATGGTCGCGGTTCCGACAGCGACTGCGGCTACCACGCCGGCGGCATCGACCGTCGCGACGGTCGGGTTGGATGAGACGAAGGTCGAGCCCGCGGTCACGGGGCGGGTCGTGGCGTTGTTGTAGGTCGCGTTGACGGTCAGCGCCTGCGTAGCACCGGGCGTCAAGGTGACGGCCGCGGGACTCACGGCAATCGAGAGCACCCGCAACGGGGCGACCGTGACTGTCGTCGTGGCGGTCTTGCCGGACGGCGTGTGCGTGGCCGTGATCGTCGCGGACCCGTTGGCAACCGCGGTGACGTACCCGGTCGCGGCATCGACCGTCGCAACGCCTGGGGCCGAAGAAACAAATCGCGAGTCGAAGGTGACGACGTATCTGGTGTCGTCGCTGAACGACCCGGTGACGGTCAGCGCCTGTACGCCGCCGATCTCCAGGTTCACGGGGTTGGGCGTAACTGCGATGGAAGTGACCCACGCGACGTTGGGATTGCTCGGGTCGGATGGTTGACACCCCACGAGACCAAGGCCCAGGCAGGCTGCGAGGGCGAGCAGAGAGCTCTGCTTGAGGAACATCATGTGGCGTCTCCCGCTACGGTATGCGATGCGACGGCAAGGGAGTCGGTCCCGACCAGCCGGTAACGGCCAGCCTCCCGTGCCGAAAGCGCTTTCAAAGCTGAATCTACACAGCCCGCGTCACCCGTGTCAATCGAACGAACAGGGCGATTCTTTGCTGCTATGCGGCAACCGGACTATGCGCTGCGGCGCCGGGGCTCCAGCTCCGGGTAACGGGACTGCATGACCTTCTTGGGCTCCCGATCCACCGTGAAGAGTCCCCAGTGCTTCTCGGGCTCCATCGGGTCCGGCGACCCTTTCCACGGCTCGTCGAATGCCTCGAACACGAAGGTCAGGATGCCTTCACTGGCCGTCCACTCCATGAGGTCCTCGTAATAGATCGCCTGCAGGTCCTGCGACGTGTTCTCCGGGCAGATGCCGCGACCGTTGGAGTTCGTGGCCCAGCCAGCCTCCGAGATGACCACCGGCTTGTCCGGGTACAGCCTGGCGACGCTGCGATAGTTCTCCCGGGAGTAATCGAGCGCGTCGTGCACGTGCTTGTACTCCCACACCGGATAGGTGTGGAGCGAGATGAAGTCGAGCTCCTTGACCAGGGGACGCAGCTTGTCCTGCCACGGGACGTAGTTCTCGCAGAACGTCACCGGTTGCGGGACCTCGTGCTTCACGCGGCGGACGTGCCTGATCATCCGCTCGACCGGCACGAAGTGGTCCGTCCAGTCGACGGTCGTCTCGTTGCCGACGGCGACCGCGAAAACGACGTCATCGTGGTGACGGGCCAGCGTGATGAGGCGTTCGACCTCGGCGTCGTTCGCCGCAACGTTGGCTTCCAGCTGCTCTTCGCTGTACGTGCCGCCCCAGGGGCAGCCGAAATTGTTCATCTCGGCCGCGAGGTGCGCACCGAGCAAGACCTGGAGGTCGAGCCGGTCCCTGCGGATGACCTCCAGCACGCGCTCGGCGTGCAGGCTGCAGTCGTACAGGCGCAGCAGCCGCCAGTGCTTGTGCAGGATGTGCAAGTCCTCCCGGATCTCGTCCAGCGAGGGATAGATCCCGTCGGCTGGGCTCTGGCCGCGGCGATAGCCGGAATAGCAGATCGCGTTGCCGGTCGGAAGCTTGAGCATGTCGGTGCTGTCCCGCGTCAGACGTACTTGGACTGGCCGTCCTTGTCCCACAGGCCCCAGTACGCGCCGACGTCCCCTTCGGCGCCCACCTTCCAGGCCTCGTCGAACGCCGCGAAATAGAAGACTTCGACGCCGTCCTGACGTGCCCATCGGTACGTGTCGACGAAGTACCGCATTGCGCCCTCCACCGACGGCACCGCGCCATGGAAGGCCGAGCCCCGGTGCGGCCACCCCGTCTCGCTGATGATCACCTTCCTGCCGGCGGCCACTTCGACCGTACGCCGGTACATGCTCTGCATGTAGGCGATCGCCTGTTCGCGCGGACAGCCTTCCCAGAACGGATAGCAGTTGGTGAGCACGACGTCGCAGGCCGCCGTGACCCGTGGGTGACGCTCGAACAGGTAGTACGCGTCGACGTATCCCACCGGCACGTCCGGCACCGCCCGCTTCACGCGGTCGATGTAGGCGAGCAGTTCGTCCTCGGTCATGTCCTCGCGCAGCAGGACCTCGTTGCCCACCGCCAGGATGTCCACGTGCCCTGCCTTCGCGATTTCGATCGCGCCGGCGATCTCGCGCTCGTTGATCTCGCGATCCGTCCCGAGCCAGGCGCCCGCGAGGGCCTTCAGGCCGAGCTCGTGCGCGATGCGCGGCGTCCGTTCGTGCCCGTCCGTGCAGGAGAAGCTGCGTACCCAGCGCGTGTACGGTCGGATGATTCCGAGACGCGCGCGGATCTGGGCCTCCTCCACCAGCGAACCGGGCGCCTGCCCCTCCAGGTACGGGCTGAAGCACAGTCCGTGCACGCCCGCGTGCAGGACCTCGGCAAACTCACCGGCGAGGTCTGCGAGTTCCTGCGGTGAGAGCGGCGTCGGAACCGGGGCGGCGCCGGCATGCGTCGCCAGCGCGGGAATCCGCGGCGCGGACGGGGCGGCTCTCCGGGCGGGCCCCGGCGTTTCGGTTTCCGGCAGGTCCGAGGCGGAACGCCCGACCGCGACCTCCGGATGCTCGACGATTGCAAAGGCCGGGAGGCCGGGCGAGGCGACCGGTGCCGCGGGAACGACACCCTCGACCGGCTCGGGTCCGCGCCGCGCCTCGAGGTCGGCCGACATGCGCTTCACAGTTTCCTCGTCGATCTCGTAGAACCACAGCGCCGCGACCGCGGCCACGGCCGCGATGGCCGGGATCACGCTCATCATCAGCACGATGCCGTGGACGGTGCGAGGGCTCTGCGCGACGTTCGGCAGGTAGCCGAAGTACGCCAGCAGCCAGCCAGCCCCCGCCCCGCCGATCGCCCAGCCGAACTTCTGCGCGAACGAGGCCGCCGAGAACACCAGCCCGGTGGCGCGCCGGCCCCACTTCCACTCCGAGTAGTCGGCCGTATCGGCATACATCGCCCAGACGAGCGGCGCGGTCGGCGCGGCGCAGAAATTGATGATGGTGTTGGCCGCCCAGACCAGCTCGATGTTCTCCGGCGGAACGAAATAGAAGCCGAAGGTGAGCAGCGCCGTCACCGACATCGAGACGAGGTAGAAATTCCGCTTGCCGAAGCGCTTCGCCAGCGGCGACGTCGCCATCACGCCGAGGATGAAGGCGATCGCTCCGGTCGTCATCACCGGACCGAAGTATCCGCCGCCGCCCGGCACGACGTTCTCGAAGTAGTAGATCGTCACCGTGTTGCGGATGTTGCCGAAGGTCAGCGCCGCGATGCCGACGCCGCAGAGCACGACCCAGGGCCGGTTGCGGAACAGATCCTTGAGATCGGCCGCCAGCGAGGTTTCCTGCTTCGGTGGCGGTTGCACCCGCTCGCGCGTCATGGCGAACGTCGCGAAGTAGAGCAGCACGGCGATGACGGAATAGACGAGCATCGTCATCTGCCAGCCGTAAGGCGACGTGTCACTGCCGCCGAAAAACCGGACCAGCGGCAGGGTCGCGTTGACGATGATGAACACCGGAATCAGCGCCATCACGAAGCGGTACGACGTGACGCTGGTGCGCTCCTTGGAGTCCGGGGTCAGCACGCCGAGCAGCGCCGAGTACGGGATGTTGATCGCCGAGTAGGCGAACATCATCAGCATCAGGGTGGCGTAGGCGTAGACCGTGCGGGCCGTGCCGTCGAGGTCCGGCACCGTGAACGCGAGCACGGCGGTCAGGCCCATGGGAACGGCCATCCAGATGAGATAGGGCCGGAAGTGCCCCCAGCGGGTCTCGGTACGGTCGGCGATGGTGCCGATCATCGGGTCGAAGAACGCGTCGGCGACGCGCGTCACCAGCATCATCGTGCCCATCGTGGCGGCGCCGAGCAGGAACACGTCCGTGTAGAACTTCGCCATGAAGATCGCGAACATCTGCCAGAACATGTTCGAGGCGAGGTCGCCGAGCCCGTAGCCGAACTTCTCGGAGACGGAGAGCTTGTAGTCTGCGATTTTCACAGGGTCCCCCGACGCGCCACCCGGGCGCGATCTGTTCAGCGCTTCTTCTGGTACGGCAGCCGGCCCTTGCCGCGTGGCGCAGGCTCGCCGTAACCGCCCACCCGGTCGTAAACGCGCACGTAGTCGACGACCAGTTCCGCGGGGAACTGCGTCGCCGGATTCGGCACGCCCGGAAAGTTGCCGCCGACGGCCACGTTCATCACGATGTAGAAGGGCTGGTCGAACGGCGCAGGCCACGGATTCAAGTCCGCACTGCTGCGCGCCACCACACCCTTGCCGTTGCGCAGCCTGCTGCAGCTCCACCAGAACGACTGCGTGGCCCAGGTCTCGCCGTCCACCAGCCAGCGGATCTCGCCGGGCTCCCACTCCACGGCGTAGACGTGGAACTCCCCCACGGACTGTCCGTCCGGGAACTGGTGCACGTGCGTGACGAGTTCGCGTTTCGGGAAGGTCGACCCGAAGTGGACCGTGCCGAGGTACTGGTGCGGTTTCTCGCCGACGATCTCCATCACGTCGATCTCGCCGGAGGCCGCCCATCCGCCGTACTTGTCGTGCTCGGGCAGCAGCCAGATCGCCGGCCACAAACCCTTGCCGTGCGGCACCCTGGCGCGGAACTCGAACTTGCCATAGCGCTTGCTGAACAGTGGCGTCCCGTCGCGTTGGCGCGTCCTGATGCGCGCCGAAGTGTAGCCGCAACCGTGCAGCGGCTCCTTCAAGGCGCGGATGTACAGGAGACTGTCCCGGACCGAAACGTTCTGCGGATCGCGCGTGTAGTACTGCAGTTCCTCGTTACCCCAGCCGGGCACCCACTGGTGGGTCTTGTAGTCGAAGAACCCGTTGCCGAGCTCGAAGTCCCACTTCGTCGCGTCGATCGCATCGCCATCGAACTCGTCGTTCCAGACGAGCCTCCAGCGCGTGCTCCGGTTACCCACGGCTCGCTCCCGCTGCCGCTCGCGATGCGCCGACCCGGGCGCCGCGTGCGTGGGCGCAGAACGCCCGGTACCAATGCGCGCTGTCCTTCAGGGTCCTGCGCTGCGTGGCGTAATCGACGTACACCAGCCCGAAGCGCCGGGTGTAGCCGTCGGCCCACTCGAAGTTGTCGATCAGGCTCCAGACGAAGTAGCCGCGGACGTCGACCCCGCCCTCGAGCGCGTCTGCCATCGCGGCGATATGCCGCTGCAGGTAGCGGATGCGGTCTGCATCGGCGACGCGTCCGTCCACGAGGCGGTCCGGATACGCCGCGCCGTTTTCCGTGATGTAGAGCGGCGGCAGGTCGTAGTCGGCCTTCAGCCGCAGCAGCAGCTCCGACAGTCCGCCTGGGAACACCTCCCAGCCCATGTCGGTGACTTCCCTGCCCGACGCGATCGGGTCGAGCGGCGCCCCGGTGCCGGAAAGGTTGCGCGTGTAGTAGTTGATCCCGATGAAGTCCAGCGGCTGCCGGATCGTCTCCATGTCCCCGTGCGCCACCTGCGGTGCGTCCTCGCCGAGGAACGCCAGGACGTCCTCCGGATAGCGTCCGCGCAGGAGTGCGTCCATGTACCAGCGAATCGTGAGGCCGTCGTCGAGCCGCGCCTTGGCAAGGTCGGCCGGCGATTCAGTCGCCGGGTGAATCGGAGCCTGATTGAGCGTGATTCCGAGCGGCGCCGCGCAGCCTTGCGCGCGCATCGCCTGCAGGGCAACGCCGTGACTGAGGAGCAGGTGGTGCGCCACCTGCATCGCCGATCTCCAGCTCTTGAGGCCAGGCGCGAAGATGCCGGCCTCGTGACCCAGGATCGCGACGACCCAGGGTTCGTTGTGCGTGGCAATCGAGGCCGCGCGGCTGCCGAAGCGGCGGGCGACCTCGGCTGCATACTCCGCGAACCGGTCGACGGTACTGCGATTCAACCAGCCGCCGCCTTCCTGCAGCGCCTGGGGCAGGTCCCAGTGATACAGGGTGAGGTACGGCGCGATGCCCCGTTCGAGCAGCCCGTCGAGGAGCCGGTCATAGAAGTCGAAGCCCTTCTCGTTCCAGTCGCCCGCGCCGAGCGGCCGGACCCGTGGCCAGGCGATCGAGAACCGGTAGGCCGTCACGCCGAGGTCCGCCATCAGGGCGATGTCCTCGCCGCTGCGATGGTAGTGGTCGCATGCGTGCTCGCCGCTGCTGCCGTCCCGGATCGCACCGGGCCGCCGGCAGAACTCATCCCAGATCGAGTCGCCGCGGCCGTCCTCGTGCGCAGCACCCTCGATCTGGTAGGCGCTCGTCGCCACTCCCCAGACGAAGTTCCGCGGGAAGCGATCCGCCAGGGCAACGACGCCAGCGCCGAATGCCTTGGCGATCGCATGCTCGTCGGGTTTCGTCCGCATGTCGGCACTCATGGCGATCATCGACCCGTCGCGTTCCGAGAACAGTTGCACCGTGCCCCGAAGTTCAAGCGCCGTCGCGACGCGGTACCGCGCCCGCGCGCACCTGCGCGAGCGACCGGGAGCTGCTCGACGAAAGCGCTTTCAGAAAGGAATCTAACCACCCGTGCGTCGGTCGTGTCAAACAGGATTCCGGCGGTCGTATTGCTGCGACGCGATCGTCGTCCGGGCGCTCAGGTGCGCAAGGGACGGGTCGATTCGCGAATCGCCAGCGTTGGCGAGGAGACCCGGGCCTGCGGCGTCCGGCGCTCGACCAGGTCGATCATCGCCTCGGCCGCGGCTTCCCCGATCTCATCCGTGGACCGGTGCACTGTGGTGAGCGGCGGGATGGTGAACGCCGAGGACGGCAGGTCGTCGAAGCCGACCAGCGACACGTCCTGTGGAACCTTCAGGCCCCTTCGGTACAGCGCGAGCATGGCGCCGTATGCGGTCTGGTCGTTGGCCGCGAACACGGCCGTGAATTCCACACGCGCTTCGAGCAGAGCGTTGATCGCGGCCTGGCCGCCGGACTCCATGTAGTCTCCGGCGATCACCAGTCGCCCGTTGAACGGCAGCCTGGCGGCGGCCAGGGCCGCGCGGTATCCGTCGAGCCGCTGCATCGCGTCCGGGTGGTTCGGCGGCCCGGAGATGAACGCGATCCTGCGGTGCCCCTGCCCGATCAGGTAATCCGTGGCGAGGCGCGCACCCGGGGTGCTGTCCTCGTCCAGGCAGTAGACGCGGTCGGCGTCCACGTGCCGGCCGGTCACGACCAGCGGCACGCTCCGCGAGAGGTTCACGAGTTCCGGGTCCGGCAGGCAGCTCGTCAGGAGAATGATGCCCTCGACGCGCCTCGTGAGCAGGTGGTCCACGCAGCGCCGCTCGTCGCCCTCACGCCAATGGCCGCTGACGAAGAGCGGCGAGTACTTCGCCCGCAGCAACCCCTTCTCGATTGCCGCCAGCGCCTCGCCGTAGAAGGGGCTGTCGATCGCCTGCGTCACCACGCCGATGCTCATCGACTTGCCGCGGGCCAGCGAGCGCGCCACAGGGTTCGGCATGAACTGCAGCTTGGCGATGGCGGCTTCGACCGCGCGCACCTTCGAATCGCGGACCCGCGCCGTCCCGTTCAGGATGCGCGACACCGTGCTCGGCGACACGCCGGCTTCCTTCGCGACCATCTCCAGGGTCACGGCCGAGCCGTTCGCGGCCGCCGCGGCACGACGCTCCAGTTCCGATCGGCGCATCTATCGATTCCTCGCTGGTCGTGGCGCTCGTCCGCCGGCTTGCTGCTGCCGAATTTTGTCGCGCCGCAGCACGACACGCGACAGGATTGGTACCGGACGGACCACCGATTGACAAGAGTGCCGGGGCTCCGCTAGTTTCTGCAAGCGCTTTCAAACTTGCCGCATCGCCAAGGCAGATGAGCCGGACAGAGCTACCAGCTGCACGACTCCTCGCCCGGCGATCCGGGCCGGCGGCGCGGCGAACATAAATTTCCTTCAGGGCAGGCAAGCGGTGAACATCATGCGGACCGTCACGTCGACACTTGCATCGTTCCGGTGGTTCGCCACGCTCGGCGTTTCGCTCTTCCTCGCGGCATGCGGCTCGAGCCAGAACTGGGACGACGAGCGCCCGAACGTAACGGTCGGTGGCACGGTCTCCGGTTTCACCGGCGGCACCCTCGCCCTCTGGAACAACGGCGGCGACCGGCTCGCCGTTGACTCCAACGGCTCATTCACCTTCCCGTTGCAGATCGCCAACGGCAGCGACTACGCCGTGGTCGTGGCGACACAGCCCGCGGGCCAGACCTGCACCGTGGCGAACGGCATCGGCCAAGCCAGTGGCAACGTCCGCGACGTTGCCGTGACCTGTCAGGCCGAGACTTTCACCCGCCGCGAGTTGCCCGCCATCTACAGCACTGGCAAGGCCGTCAACTACAGCCCGTATCGGACCGCTGGTGGACCCATTACGTCGGAGGTGCCCAGCGACGCCGAAATCCTGCAGGACCTCACACTGCTCGATGTTGCCGGTTTCAACCTGCTGCGGCTGTTTGGCGCCAGGGCCCCGGCGACCGATGTGGTGGCAGAAAAGATCCTGCGCATCGCGGCGCAGAACTTCCCGGACATGAAGTTTCAGCTCGGGGTCGAACTCAAGGGCCTCACCTCGTGCAGCCAGACGGATAACGATTTCAACATCGCCTACCTGATCAGCAATCTGTCCAAGTACACGAACGTCGTCACGATCAGCGTCGGCAACGAGACGTCGTTCTTTTCGAGGTACATGCCCCTGCCGTGCCTCGAAGGCTACATCCGCACGATCCGCAGCCAGGTGGAGCAGCCAGTCACCGCCGATGACGACTGGACTTTCTACGCGGGCAAGGCAACCAGTACCACCAGCGAACGTGTCCCGGTCAAGCCGGACACGATCCTGCCTCTGATCGATTTCGTCTCCATCCACATGTATCCGATCAGCTACCCGGTTTGGGACTGGCGGCAGACCAGCGTCCCCGAGGGGCCGGATCGTGCGCAGGCCATGATGGAGACCTCGCTGGTCGCGCTGAAGGAGTGGTACGGCGAAGTCGTCAACTACCAGTACGTCGGCGCGGACGGCATCACGGTGAGCGTCGGCGACTCGAGGCCCATCACCGTCGGCGAGACGGGCTGGAAAGCCCGGCAAACCAACCCCGCCTCCGAGATCGAGACCTATGCGGCCCTGGAGGAGAACGCAAAGTGGTACTTCGACCTGCTGTACGGGAACCCGGACGGGTATCCGGCCTGGCAGGGATCGGCCGACGGTCCTCCCATGATTTTCTACTTCGAGGCGTTTGACGAGACCTGGAAGGGTATCGACGACGGCTGGGGCCTGTGGGACATCACGCGACAGTCACGCTATGCCCTCTGCGGCTTGCCGGCGGGCCCCGCCTGCAACGACGACCTGTATGCGGGCGCCGGCTACTTCGTCTCGCCGCCGTTCAGCACGATCACCTTCGACTCGCCCGACGTCACCTACACGCTGCAAGGCTTCGAGGGCGCCGAAGACTCGCAGGTGGTGGCCGACCCGACCGGCGGCACCAACAAGGTCGGCAGGGTCAATCGGTCTGCGACCGCCGCGTTCTATGCCGGGACTACCGTCGGCACCGCCGCCCTGACGGTCGGGACCATACCGTTCGACGCCGACAATACGCGGATGACGGTGCGGGTGTACTCGCCGGCGGCAGGCATCCCGGTGCGACTCAAGGTCGAGGACTCGTCGGCTCCCCCCAATACCCGAACGGTGGAGACCGAAGCGCTCACTACCAGAGCCAACGCCTGGGAGACCCTGACGTTCGACTTCGCCAACCCGGTCGCGGGCACCGCGGCGCTCAACTTCGCCTACACCTACGACAAGTTGATCATCTTCTTCAACTTCGGCGCGACCGGTGCGGCGGCCGGCGCCCAGACGTATTACTTCGACGACATCACGTTCATCGGCGGCGGCGGCGTGCCCGTCGGCCCGTTCACCGACCTCACCTTCGACTCGGCCGGGGTCGTCTACACGCTGAGGGGCTTCGGCGGCGCCGAGGATTCCTCGCTGCAGCCCGATCCGACCAACGCCACCAACACGGTGGCCCGAGTCAATCGATCG
>Ga0209450_10001790_pt1 | contig 10817 bp, 13 predicted proteins | sample FrelakmetLWP11LW_FD_187149 | JGI IMG/M metagenome (GOLD analysis project Ga0209450, IMG submission 187149) | Freshwater lake sediment microbial communities from the University of Notre Dame, USA, for methane emissions studies - LWP11 LW (SPAdes)... | ecosystem: Environmental > Aquatic >... | reverse complement strand
TCCGGCTTGCCCTCCGTCCGGGATCGGGGCTCCCCCTTGGCCTCCGAGGATTCTGCCTTTTTCCGGGCCACGACGTTCCGGTCGATCACCAGGGCCTGGCCGTTCGTGATGAGCCACTGCCGGATCTTCGATTTGGCCTTCGCGGTCTTGACGGCCCGCAGCCAGTCGATGTTGGGCCGGGCGGTGTTGGAGGTCATGATCTCCACGACCTGTGTGTTCCGCAGTTCGTAGGTGAGGGGTACGATGGCCCCGTTCGCCTTGGCTCCCACACAGCGGTTGCCCACGGCGGTATGGACCTCGTAAGCGAAATCCAGGGGAGTCGAGCCCGCGGGGAGTTCCACGACGTCGCCCTTGGGGGTGAACACGAAGATCGATTCTTTCAGGAGCTCCCGCTTGATCTCCTGGAGGAACTCCGCCCCGGAGGAGAGCATGCCGCTCCAGTCCTTGAGCTTGTTCACCAGGGGCAGGTCCTCGACGCGCACCGCGTCCCGGGACTTGCCCTTCTTGTAGAGCCAGTGGGAGGCGACGCCGAACTCGGCCACCCGGTGCATATCGAAGGTCCGGATCTGGATCTCCAAAAGGCGCCCTTCGTAGGCCATGACCGTCGTGTGGAGGCTCCGGTACCCGTTGGCCTTGGGCATCGCGACGTAATCCTTGAACCTTCCTTCCAGGGGCTTCCACAGCCTGTGCACCACGCCCAGCAGGGCGTAACAGTCGTTCTCGGTCCCGCAGAGCAGACGGATGCCCAAGAGGTCGTAGAGCTCGTCGGCGCTCTTGTTGCGCTTCCGCATCTTCTGGTAGATGGAGTAAAAGTGCTTGGCCCGGGAACTCACCTCGACGAACAGCCCCTCCTGGGCCGCGGCTGTCCGGATATCCGACTCCACCCGCTCCAGGAACCCCGCACGCTCGTCCTTTTTATCCGCTACGATCAGCTTGATCTGATCGAAGGCCTCTCGGTTGAGCTCCTTGAGGGCGAGGTCCTCCAGTTCGTCTTTTATGGACGAAAGTCCCAGCCGATCCGCCAGGGGCGCGAAAATATCCAGGCACTCCGCGGCTATGCGCTTGCGCTCCTCCTCCGGCAGCCAGCGGAGGGTGCGCATATTGTCCAGCTTGTCCGCCAGCTTGACCAGGATGACCCGGATGTCCCGGGTCATGGCCAGGAGCATCTTGCGGATGGTCTGGGCGGCCTGGAGGGTCTTGTTCTTGGCCTTCAGGGCGGCGATGCGCGCGGTCTCCTCCACCAGGAGGGCCGTGACGGGGCCGAAGCGCTCGGCCAGGCCCGCCTTTCCCGGCTCCCGCTCGTCCGGGGCGTTGTGAAGGATTGCGGCGGTCACGGCGTCCGCGTCCAGGCCCAGTTCCGCGAGTATGAGGGCAACCCGCAAGGGGTGGGTGACCGCGGGGTCCCCGGAAGCCCGTACCTGGCCCTCGTGGATTCGCGCGGCTTCCGCCGCGGCCGCCTCCACCCGGGCTTGGTCCTCGGGTTCCCAGGAGGAGACGGACTTCCTCAGGTCTTCCAGTTCCTTCATCCCCGCATCCCCCGGACCACCCGGTCCCGGCCCGCCAGATCCCGGAGCGTCTCGATCTCCCGGAACCCGTTCTCCCGGAATATGCCGCGGACCGCGGCTCCCTGCTCCTCCCCTATCTCTACAACCAGAAAGCCCCCGGGGGCAAGAGCTTTTTCCGCTTCCGGCACCAGGCGCAGGTAGAACCCTAGGCCGTCGGGTCCGCCGTACAGGGCCCCCCGCGGCTCCCGGCGGACGCCGATCGCGCCGTCGGAACCCTGGAGCCGGTCCGTCTCCGCTCTGGTCAGATAGGGGGGGTTTGCGGTGATCAAGTCGAAGGGACCGCGGACCGCGGACAGGGCGTCGCTTTCGAAGACCTCCAGATCCCTTCCGAGCAGCGCCCGCACATTGGCGGCCGCCAGGTCCCGGGCCCCGGGGGAGATATCCGACAGGGAGACCTCCGCGTCCGGCAGTTCCGCGGCCAGGGTGATCCCCACGCAGCCGGAGCCCGTAAATGCGTCGTGGATCCGGAAGTCCGGGACCGCAGCCCCTCGCCGGCGGTCCAGGTTGCGCCGGGCGACCTCGAGCGCCGCCTCCACGAGGAGTTCCGTATCCGGACGGGGCACCAGCACCCGGGAATCCACGCGGAAAGAGCGCCCGTAGAACTCTTTCTCCCCCAGGATGTAGGCTACGCTCTCCCCCGAGGCCCGGCGTGCCAGGAGGGAGAGGAAGGCGGTTTCGGCATCCGGGGACAGGGTATCGGGATTCCGGGCCAGGAGGGCCGCTCTGTCCCAGCCCGCGGCTCGGGAAAGGAGAAGGCAAGAGTCCAGGTAGGAGGTGTCGGAGCCGGTTCCGGAGAGAACGGAGGCCCCGTGCGTCAGGGCCTCCCGGACCGTCATGGCCGGTCGACCTTCAGCACGGCCTCCCGGGCGCTGGCCTTGAGGGCCTCCACGATCTCCCCCAGGTCGCCCTGGAGCACCAGGTCCAGCTTGTACAGGGTAAGGTCGACCCGGTGGTCCGTGACACGGTTCTGGGGGAAGTTGTAGGTTCGGATGCGCTCGGAACGGTCTCCCGAGCCCACCTGACTCTTACGGTCTGCGGCGCGTTCGGCCTGACGCCTGGATTCCTCCAGGTCGAAGAGCCGGGCGCGAAGGATCCGCAGGGCTTTGGCCTTGTTCTTGATCTGGCTCTTTTCGTCCTGGCAGTGCACCACAAGTCCCGTGGGCAGGTGGGTGATCCGCACCGCGGAGTCGGTCGTGTTGACGCACTGTCCGCCGGGTCCGCCCGCCCGCATCACGTCGATGCGGAGGTCCTCGGTCCGGATGTCGACCTCCGTCTCCTCCGCCTCCGGGAGGACCGCCACAGTCACCGCGCTGGTGTGGATGCGGCCGGAAGCCTCCGTCTCGGGCACCCGCTGTACCCGGTGGACACCGCTCTCCCAGCGCATGCTTTCGTACACGGACTCCCCGGATATCGAAAAGACGATCTCCTTGTATCCCCCGAGTTCCGTCTCGTTGAGGTTCATCACCTCGATCTTCCATTTCCGGGAATCCGCGTACCGGGAATACATCCGGAAGAGGTCCGCCACGAAGAGGGCGGCTTCGTCACCCCCCGTGCCCGCCCGGATCTCCATGATGGTGTTTTTTTCGTCCAGGGGGTCCCGAGGGATCAGGCGGTCCCTGAGACGGGCATCAAGGTCATGGATCCGGGCGTCCAGGGAGCGCGCCTCCTCCTGGGCCATGGCCTTCATGTCCGGGTCCTTCTCGTCCCGGCCCAGGGCACGGGCGCTCTCCAGTTCGGACAGGGCTCGCTTGTATTGGTCGTAGAGGTCCATGGTCTCCGAAAGCCGGGAGTGCTCCCGCATCGTGTCCCGGTAGACCTCCGGGTCCTTGACCAGGCCGGGGTCCGAAACCTTGACTTCCAGTTCCCGGTGCCGCTCCGCCAGGGCCTCGAGCTTGTCGATCACAGGTCGGCCTTCTCCTTGAAGTAGGGGCACCCGTAGATGACGATCTCCAGGGACTCGTCGGATTTCCCCTCCATGGAGTCCGCGTTGGCTATGAGCAGGCGCTTGATCCGACAGTCGTCGGTGAAGGTGCAGATGGGGCAGGCGCCGTTTCCGCGGGGGTTGATCTCCAGTTTCATGGATACCATGGTATAGGAAAGCCGCCCCTTACTTCAAGCCGTCCTTTGCTATGGGGAAGAGAGACGGGATAACAGGACAAGACAGGATCAACTTGATGAATTTTGGAATTTTTTTACGTGATTCTCATCCTGTATATCCGTTTCAATCCTGGTATCCTGTCGGACGCATGGGTCCGGAGCCCCGCATTTCTCCGGCTTGCGTGGGTCGGGCCTCTCGGGTATCATCGCCCATCATGCTGGATTACCGCTTCATCAAGGACAACCTGGCCGCGGTCAAGAAGAACATCGCGGACCGAAACATGCAGGCCGACCCGGACCTGGTGGTCAGCCTCTTCGACCGCCGGGGGGAACTCCTCCGCCAACTCGAGGACGAGCGCCGGGCCCGGAACGAGAACGCCGCCTCCATGAAAGGCAAGCTCCCGGAAGAGGAACGCCGCCGCCTGATCGAGGAGGGCAAGGCCCTCAAGGACCGGATCGCGGCCCTGGAGGCTGAGTTCGCCCAGGCGGAAGCCCAACTTGAGACCGAAGGACGCCGTATCCCCAACATGGCCCATCCCTCCGCCCCGGTCGGGAAGGAGGACAAGGACAACCTCGAGGTCAAGCGGGTCGGCAAGCCCACGGAGTTCGCCTTCGAGCCCAAGGACCACGTCCAGCTGGGCCAGGACCTGGACATCCTGGACTTTGACACCGCCACCCGGGTGTCGGGCACCAAGTTCTACTATCTGAAAAACGAGGGCGTCATCCTGGAGCTGGCCCTGGTCCGCTTTGCCCTGGACCGCCTTCAGAAGAAGGGTTTCACCCCCTTCATCACCCCCGACGTGGCCAAGACCGAGATCCTGGAGGGCATCGGCTTCAACCCGCGCGGGGCGGAGTCCAACGTCTACACCGTGGAGGGCGAGGGCACCTGTCTGATCGGCACCGCGGAGATCACCCTGGGGGGCTACCACTCCGGCCAGGTCCTGGACAAGGCAGCCCTGCCCCTCCGCCTGGCCGGGGTGTCCCACTGCTTCCGCCGGGAAGCCGGGGCCGCGGGGCAGTTCTCCAAGGGCCTTTATCGGGTGCACCAGTTCACCAAGGTCGAGATGTTCGCCTATACCCTGCCCGAAGACTCGGACCGGATCCACGAGGAGTTAAGGGCCATCGAGGAGGAGATCTTCTCGGTCCTGGAAATCCCCTTCCGGGTGGTGGATACCTGCACGGGCGACCTGGGTGCCCCGGCCTACCGAAAATGGGACCTGGAAGCCTGGATGCCCGGCCGCAACGGCGGCGAGTGGGGAGAGGTCACCTCCACCTCGAACTGCACGGACTACCAGTCCCGGCGTCTCAATGTCCGGTACAAGGACGAAGATGGGAAGAACAAGTACGTCCACATGCTGAACGGTACGGCCATCGCCTGTTCCCGGGGAATCATCGCCATCCTGGAGAATTTCCAACGGGCGGACGGCAGCGTCCGGATTCCGGCGGCCTTGGTCCCGTATACCGGGTTCGAGGAGATCAGGCGGAAGTAAGGGGAGCACATTCAGGTTCTGGCTCCCGGCCCTTCAGCAGCCCTGGTCCTGGTAGTCCAGAAAGCGAAGCGCCAGGTACTGCTCGCCTTCCACGTCGAATACCCGGACCAGCTTGCCTGCCTCGGGGAGCTTGGACAGACCGGACTCCGGAAGAGCTTCGATCTCGACCCTATCCCCGACCTGATCATCAAGGAATCGGCTGATACCGTCGACCAGTACGAGGGCGCCGTCGTCGGAGATGTTTCGCACCCAGCCATAGACCTTTTCCGAACCCCGGGACATGGAGATGCGGGATACGTTTTCCCGCCGGGTGGATGATCTTCGTTCCATGTTTCGATCCATAGGCGCACTCTCGCACACCGCAACCGGTTCCAGGTTAGAAACGGTTGAGAAATCCATGGATTTTTTGTTACACTCCGTCAACGACTCCGGGTCCGAGATCCCACGACCGCCCCCGCCGTGATCAGGGCCAAGGCGGCTCCGGTAGCCCAGGTCAGCTCCTTCCCCCCCGCGACGACCAGGTTGAAGGTGGATAAAAGCGGCGTCAGGTAGGCCAGAGAGCCGATGACCCGGGGATCCCCCCGTTTCAAGGCGGCGTCCCAGGTATAAAAAGCCAGCCCCATCGGACCTAAGCCCAGAAAGACCAGGAACAGGGCCTCCCGGTCCGTCATCGGGGGCAGGGAAACACTCCCGGTCCCTGCCAGCTCCAAGCCCGACCAGAGCGCCAGGGAGAGGGCGCCTGAAACCAGGCAGAACAGCCCCACGGCCCCGGTCGAGAACGGGGGCACCCGCTTGGTCAGCAGGGAGTAGGTGGCCCAGATAAAGGCCGCCGCCGCGGCCATAAGATGCCCCGGCAGGCCGGCGGGATTCAAGCCGAGTCGGCCGCCCCCCACCACAAGGAAGGCCCCGGCCAAGCCAAGGACGGCCCCCGCGAGGTGCCCGGGCCGGAGTTCGAAACCCCGGAGGTACACGGGGGACAGCACCACGATAAGCAGGGGCCAGAGGTAGTTGATCAGGTTGACTTCAACCGCGGGGGCCAGCCGGAAAGCCGCGAACAGAAGGGCGTGGTACCCGAAAATTCCCCCCACCCCCACCGCCAGGGTGGCGGGGGGAATCCGCCAATCCCGGATCCGGAACAGCCCCGCGAGTCCCCCGATGCACAGGGCGGTCCCCACGGAGAAGAGGGGGGGGAGGGATGCCGTCCGGGTGCTGAGCAGGGCGAGGGTGCTCCAGACGAGGATGCTGGCCAGGGCCAGCAGAATGGAAACCATGCCGGTGTGCGAGTGCTCGGTCGTCAGAGGCTGGTGACCCGGGCGGACAGAGCCCTGCGCCAGTCCTGCTTCTTGCCCTCTTCCTCGAAGGGAAGGCGCCTTTTCACGGTGAAGGCGGTTTCGGACCGGTCCTTGTACTCGACTACGGCGAATACCCCGGATCCGATATAGACCAGGCGCTCTCCGGAGGCCAGGGATTCCCGGTCCGTCACGCGCTGGAGGGCGCAGTCGAAATGCACAGGTCCCCCGGATTCCCGGTCCGCCAGGGCAGTGGAAAGATCATATATCGGTTTATGGCAAAATCCGCATTCCATGGGTGGATTCACCCGGGGTGGCTCCGCCGCGGACTCCGGCGCGCCGGGTTGCTGGGGCGCATCGGGGCGCTCTCCCCTTCCCTTGCGCCTTCTGCCGAATCTCTTTTGGCTACCGCGCCTTTCGTCCGCCATTCTGCACTCCATACCCGTTCATGATCTCGGCGCTCAGGACCTGGGCGATACGCTGAATGGCGCCGGCGATGTACTCCTCATCTTGCATCTTCCTGCGAAGTTCTTCAAGTCGCCTGGGATCATGCTTGCGTTCGCCGGGACAGCTCATGGATGCTCCAGAAAGGCCTGCGGGATGTGCCGATCTACGGTGAAGCCGCGGACCAGGATTACGTCGTATCGCGGGCGCATACGGTTATATTCTCGTTTCCGGGCGAGGAAGTATTTAGATGAATCTACGATGTGCCGCCGTTTGGCGGCGCCCAGAAGGCGCTCGGCGGATTCCGGCCCGAAGGCGTCGACGGTTTTCACTTCCACGAAGGCCAGGTCCTCGTTCCGGGTGGCGACGATGTCCAACTCTCCCGCAGGGCAGCGCCAGTTGCGCTCCACGATCATCCAGCCCTCGCCCTCCAGGAAAGCCGCCGCCGCGTCTTCCCCGCGGCGGCCCTTTTCCCTTCGGCTGGGTTCCCGCTCCCCTGCCGGAAAGCCGGGGCTTTCCGGATACCCGGGGGAACCCGTCATCCCGAAGCCACTTCCTTGGGATCCAGGGCGCGGGCGACAAAGAGGGCTTTTTCGGACAGAAGGTCCACCTGGTCGCCCCGATCGTCCGAAAAGCTCTTGCCGAACTCGTCCACCAGGATGCGGAGCTTCGGGCGCAGGGGGGCATCCGGGTGGGTTTCCACGACCCGGGCTATCGCCGCGTTGTTCAGCAGAACAAGGGAGCCTATGGGATAGATGCCCATGCTGCGGATGAAGGCCTTGAGGATCTCGGGATCGAAGCGGCGGGAATTGTCCGAGAGCAGAGCCTTCATGGCGGCGTATCCGATCATGGAGTTCCGATAGGGCTTCTCGCTGACCATGGCCTCGAAGGCGTCCGCCACCGATACGATGCGGGAGAGGACGTCGATATCCTCACCGGCCACCCGGCGGGGATAGCCCTGGCCGTCCCAGCGCTCGTGGTGCTGGAGGCCGATGATCCCCACGTCGTCCGGGTACAGAAGCTCCTTGGTGATGATCTTGTAGGTCAGGAGGGGATGAGCCCGCATCTTCTGGAGCTCTTCCTCGGACAGGTGCCCCTTCTTCCGGACGATGGCGTCCGGGATGCGCAGCATCCCCGCGTCGTGAAGCAGGGCGCCGGTCGCGAGGTAGGAGAGCCTGTAGGGCGGGAGCTTCAGGGTCACCCCGATCACCACCGAGAGGATGGCGGTGTTCACCCCCGCCCGGGCGTAGCTGTAGCCCTGCATGTCCCCGGACAGGATGGCCGCCACCGCCCGGGACTGCTTGTCCCGCACGACCCGCAGCACATCCTGGGATATCTGGTCGACCGTCTTGGGTTCCACCCGCTCGCCCCGGCCCAGTCGATCGTACACGACCTTGAGCTTGTCCACCATGTCCGTGTAGGCCCGGTAGAGGTCGCGGTCGCCCAGGAACGCGGCGGGATTGACCCCGTCCGTCCGGGGCGCGTCCGGGTTGGAAGAGGACGAACCGGCTATCTGGGTTCCCTCGGTGTACACGAAGGCCACGCCCCACTTCAGAAGCATGTCCAGATCCTTCTGCTTGACCGCCACTCCCGCCGGAACAAAAAGGTTCTGGTCGTCGATGAAGACATCCTCCGTGAAGGACGCGCCGGTCTTGATCTGGTCCAGGGTGATTTTCTTTTTCATGTTCCTTCCAGCTCCGCGATGAATACGTATACCCGCGCGACGATTTCCCAGTACGTTTCCGGCACCATTTCTCCGGGATCCAACGGGAACAGGAACCCCGCCAGAGTTTCGTTGGCCAGGACGGGGATCCCCAGATCCTCCGCAAGGGTTTCCATCCGCTCGGCCGTGCGACCGGCACCCTTCGCCACGAGGAACGGGGCGGGCAGGCTTTCGTCGTACCGGAGCGCAACGGCTTTACGCATACTACCTGCTAGTATCGGCTGGATTCGGTGACTTTTTTCATCAAGCATGCTCATCCACCGCCGGGTATCCGAAAACCGGGTTTTCGGTGTCACCCGGCACCGCCCGCTCCACCCGGCAGCCGAGGTCCGCAAGGCTCCTCTCCAGGTCTTGCAGCGACCGCGCCAACCCGGCCTGCACCGGACCTGAACGCGCCGATAAACCGAGCTTCGGACCTTGGCTGTCTCCTCGGAGGTCGAAGTCGTACCGGCGGGTCCGGTTCCCGTCCTCGACCCGGACATCCGCGGACAGAACCGCGCCGGAGCGGCCGCCCTCGGGTACCAGTATACGCAGGGTGCCGGAAAACGCAACGCCTCCACGCTCGAAGCGGTAGGGCGCGTAGATCCAACGTCCCCGGGGGCCGGACCGGGCGTTGAAGAGCTGCCGGGGGTCGGGCCGGTCGCCGGTCCTTCCGGCCAGGTGGCGGAGCAGTCCCGCGAGCGAGCCCGGGCCTTCGGGGTCCCCTCCCCCGTCAACTTGAAACGTCTTCCAGGCCGGGACGGCGCCCGGGGATTCCGTCGCTTTACCGCCCTCCGGGCCGCCGTTCCCATCCCGACGATCCTCGCCCCCCGCGGCGCCATCCCCCCTGCCCCCGGACTGGCCGCCGCCCGGCCGTCCCTCTTCCCCGTCGCCGTCTTCCCGCCCGTCCCGTCCGCCTCCGGAGTCCCCTTCGTCTCCGGCGGAGGCGGCTTCCACGGCATCGGCGTAGGCCTGGGGATCCAGGCCCTTCGCCAGGGCGCGGGCCAGGAGAGCGGCGCGGTCTTCGGAAAGCTCCCCCTTCAGCAGGGCAGCCCGGAGCCGGGCTATCCATTTGGGATCCAGGGAAAGGCCCTCGGCCATGAGGGCCCGCAGGGCCAGCTCCGCAGCCGGATCCCCGGGGAGTCCCGAGGCTCGCAGGAAGTCGGCGGCCCTTCCCTCCCCCGCCGGCCCCAGGACGCGAAGGGCCCAGCCCGGCCGGTCCGGGAGGGCCTGGGCACGGGCGGAATACAGGAGACCGGGCTTGAGGGGGGTCGAGACGGCGGCGTCCAGCCGGACGCCCTTGACCAGAACGGTCCAGCGGCCTTCGGAGGACGGGGAAAGGGCCTTGAAAACGATCGAGGCGCCGTCCCGAAGCCCCGGGACCTGGAGTCCCGAGGCGCCTGCGGCGCCTCGAATCGGCAGGGATCGGGTCGAGTCCGAACCGATCCTGTCCATCCGTCCTTATGCCTGGGCCGGGGCCTCGGCGGCGGCGGTTTCCTTCCGGGGGGCCTTGCGACCGCCGAGAAGCTCCTTCACCTTGGCCTTCTTGCCCACCTTGTCGCGGATATAGTAGAGCTTGGCGCGCCGGGGCTTGCCGTAACGCACGATCTCGAGCTTGTCGATCCGGGGAGAGTTGAGGGGGAAGACCCGCTCCACCCCGACGCCGTAGGAGTTCTTGCGGACCATGAAGGTCCGGCCGACCCCGGCGTTCTTGATGGCCAGCACCAGGCCCTCGTAGATCTGGACGCGCTCGTTCTTGCCTTCCACGATCTTGAAATGGACACGGACGGTATCGCCCACCTTGAAATCGGGGACCTCGCGGAGCTCGGCCGCCTCGATCTTCTTAATCAGGTTCATCGATTCCCCCTTCGGCTGCTATTCGCTCGATCAATCCGCGCAGGTCGTCCGAAAGCATCGCTTCCGAGAGGAGCTCGGGGCGATAGGCGAGCGTCTTCTCAAGCCGCTTCTTCAGACGCCAGCGCGCTATGTTTGCATGGTGTCCCGAGACCAGGAGGTCCGGGACTGGGATATTATCATAAAGGGCCGGGCGTGTATACTGGGGGTATTCCAGCAGACCGCCCTCGAAGCTCTCCTCCGCAAGGGACTCACCGGTGATCACCCCGTCGATCAGCCGGTATACCGCGTCGACGATAACCAGCGCCGCGGCTTCCCCGGAGGAGAGGACATAATCCCCGATGGAGACCTCGTCGCTGACATATCTGTCCACGAT
>Ga0209450_10001789_pt1 | contig 10818 bp, 8 predicted proteins | sample FrelakmetLWP11LW_FD_187149 | JGI IMG/M metagenome (GOLD analysis project Ga0209450, IMG submission 187149) | Freshwater lake sediment microbial communities from the University of Notre Dame, USA, for methane emissions studies - LWP11 LW (SPAdes)... | ecosystem: Environmental > Aquatic >... | reverse complement strand
GGTCAATCCGAAGATCGACATGACCTTCGCCAAGGCTCTGCGCGCGATCCTGCGCCAGGACCCCGACGTCGTGATGATCGGCGAGATCCGCGACCTCGAAACCGCGCAGATCGCGGTGCAGGCGTCGCTGACCGGCCACCTGGTGCTGGCGACACTGCACACCAATGATGCGGCCAGCGCCGTGGCGCGCCTGATCGACATGGGCATCGAGCCATTCCTGCTGTCGTCCTCGCTGCTCGGTGTCATGGGCCAGCGCCTGGTGCGCAAGCTCTGCCCGAAGTGCCGCGTGCAGGACAGCCCGACCTCCCCGTGGCGTGCCGTCGGCTGTGACAACTGCGGCAACACTGGCTACGTCGGCCGCACCGGGATCTACGAACTGCTTGTCGTCGACGATGAGATGCGCATGCTGGTCCACCAGGGTGCCAATGACACGGACATCCGCCGGGTTGCGGAAAAGGGTGGCATGGTCAACATGCGCGTCGACGCCCAGCGCTGGGTCGTCAGCGGCGTGACCTCGCAGGAAGAGGCTCTGCGAGTCACCCGGGAGTAGTTCGCAGTTCGTGTACGCGACGCGGCGCGCCGCACGTGCACTCGCTGCGCCAATGCTAGCGCGCCGGGCTCCGGGCGGCCGGGCGCCCGGCGCAAGTACAACTGCAACGAGGTTTGATGGCTGCCTTTAGGTTTGCTGCTGCGGACACCTCCGGCAAGGAACAGTCCGGCGTACTCGAGGCTGACAGTGCCCGGGTCGCACGTCAACTGCTGCGCGGCCGCGGGCTGATTCCGCTGACGGTCGAGCCGGTCTACGACGAGGCTGCGAGCGTCACCGGGGTCTCTAGGCGCCTCGGCCGGAGACTGGGACAGACCGAACTCGCCGTCATCACGCGCCAGCTGGCCTCGCTCATGGGCGCGCAGCTGCCGGTCGCCGATGCGCTGACCGTGATGGTCGAGCAGAGCGAAAAGCAGCAGGTACGGGAGATCATGGCATCGATCCGTACCGACGTTCTATCCGGGACGTCGCTTTCGAAGGCGCTGGCGCGACATCCCCGGCAGTTTCCCGAGATCTATCGCGCACTGATCGCTGCCGGCGAGGAGTCGGGCAAGCTCGGGTCGGTACTCGGGAGCCTCGCCGACTACATCGAAGAACGCGCCCGCCTGCAGCAGAAGATCACGCTCGCGTTCGTCTATCCGGCGATCGTGACGCTGGTGGCGCTGCTGGTGGTGGTGGGACTGCTCACCTATGTCGTGCCGCAGGTCGTGCAGGTCTTTGCCAATACCAAGCAGCAGCTGCCCTTCCTGACAACAGCGTTGATTGCGGTGTCGGACTTCGTGCGTAACTACGGCTGGATTGTCGTCGTCGCCCTGGTGCTCGGCGCCTTCTTCTGGGAGCGCGCGCTGCGCGTGCCGGCGGTGCGGATGCGATGGCACATGCGCATCCTGACCATGCCGGTCTTCGGCGTGCTGTCACGTTCGATCAATACGGCGCGCTTTTCGTCGACGCTGGCGATCCTGGTCGGCTCCGGGGTGCCGATGCTGCGTTCGCTGCAGGCGGCTGGTGAGACGGTGAACAACCTGGCCATGCGCAGCCGTGTGATGGATGCCGTACAGCGTGTGCGCGAGGGCTTTTCGCTCGCCAAGGCCCTGCGTGCCGACGAGGACGAGGAGAAGAAACAGGGGCATGTGAAGCTCTTCCCGCCCGTGCTGATTCACCTGATCGCCTCCGGCGAGGCCACCGGCAAGCTGCCCGAGATGCTGGGCCGTGCAGCCGACATCCACTCGCGCGAAGCCGAGCGACGCGCGCTCTTCTTCACCTCGCTGCTCGAACCGATCCTGATCCTGGCGATGGGCGTGGTCGTCATGCTGATCGTGATGGCCGTGCTGCTGCCGATCATCGAGATCAACACGCTGGTCAAGTAGAGGTTCTGCCGCCTGTCGCGTCCACGCCGCGCGGGGTGTCCGGCTAGCTGGGGTATCGGCTACGCTCACGCCTCCATGGCATCCCGCAGGCATGGCGCCAGCTGACGCGATGGATCGGCGGTCGATGCCACCGTGTCGCCTACTCCCTCAAGCCACGCCCGCGATACAGGAAAGCTTTACATGTTGCTGTGCCAGATCAGCGATCCACACCTCGTCCCGGAAGGCACGCTGGCGTATGGCCGGGTCGATACGCCTGCGATGCTGGAGCGCGCTGTCCGCAAGATCGTGGCGTTGCCACGCCGACCGGATGCCGTCGTCGCCACCGGCGATCTGACCGACAACGCAACCGCTGCAGAATACGGGCTGCTGGCCGAACTGCTGTCCCCGCTCGACATGCCGGTCTTTCTGGCCGTCGGCAATCACGACGACAGGCGTGCTCTGCAGGCCGCGTTTCCGCAGAAGAGGCACCTGCAGGGCGAAGACGGCTTCGTCCAGTATGTCATCGATGACTTCGCCGTTCGGCTGGTGGTGCTCGACACCTTGATTCCCGACGCGCCGGGGGGCGAGCTCTGCGCGCGCCGCCTGCAGTGGCTCGATCGCACGCTGGGAGCCTCAGACCGGCCGACCGTCATTGCGCAGCACCATCCCCCGTTCGTCACGGGCCTCACCGTGATGGACCGCATGACTCTCGCGAATCCGGAAGCGGAGGCGGCCGTCGTCGAACGCCACCCCCACGTCGAGCGCATCATCAGTGGCCACTATCACCGCACGATTCACGCCCGTTTCGCCGGCACCATTGCCTCCGTGTGCCCGAGCGTTGCGCACCAGCTGCTGCTGAACCTGCGGCCCGATGCGGACATCGGCTTTGCGTTCGAGCCTTCGGCCTTCCAGCTGCACCTGTGGAACGGGTCGGAGCTGGTTACCCATACGCAGGTGGTCGAGGACTTTCGATCCTGGGGATCGCGCGATTGGCCGTGAAGCCGGGAGCGCGGGCCGCACGCACGGATGCAATGTCAGCGAGGCTGCCGCGCCCGGCGATCCCATTACCGAAGACCGACGGCTCGTTGCCGGCGACGACATCATCGTGATCACGCGGTTCGGCGAGTGATTCCTCAGTCCGCTTTGTCGTGGTGCGGTGGATCCGTGGACAAACGAAGCCTCCTTGCTATGCTGCGCCGCGATTTGCGACCTCGTGCGTGGCGGCAATGCCACCAACCTGGCCAGCACTGCGCCGATCCAGTTCTTGAAACGGTGAAAGCGGGTCGCTTCGGGGGTTGAATGAGCGAGGCTGTTGCGCAGGCGAGTTGGTGGCGTTCGTTGTTTCAGCGCGGCGGCGTTGCTCGCGGCGACATCGCCGCCGGCTTGACGGCGGCGATGGTGCTGCCTGCGATCGAAGGCGCGTACGGCCTTCTGGCGTTCAAGCCGCTGGGTGCAGACCACGCCCAGACCGGCTTTCTACTCGGCGCCAGCACCGCCGCCATCGCGAGCATCGCAGCGCTGGCGGCAGGGGGCCGGGGGCCGATGCTAAGCGGTTCAAGCGCCGCGCTGGCGCTGTTGCTCGCGACCCTGTTCGGCTGGTTCATCACCGATGTCCGCTTCCTTGGCGCGGACGGCCAGCCGTTCCTGCCAATGATCCTGGCCTTCAGCGCACTCGGGCTCGTTCTGGCCGGTTTGCTTCAGGCCCTGCTCGCACGACTGAAGATCGGCGGCCTCGTGCGCTTTGTGCCGTATCCGGTGCATGCGGGCTACATGAACGGCTCTGCCATTCTGATGATCGGATCGATGGCGTTTCACATGATCGGGTTGCCAGCCGGGACGGAGGCGTTCACCTGGCATGGCATCAAGCCGCTCGCGCCGTTCATTACGCTCGTCGCGCTTTGGCTCGCACTGCGGCCGCCGGCCTGGACACACTGGGTTCCGCCCTACCTGACTGGGATCGCCGGCGCGACGATGGTCCACCATATGCTGGCGTTGACGCCGCTCTCGGCGGCGCTTGGTCCTTTTTTCGTCGCGCCGGTCTTCGACTGGCCCGACGTCCAGACCATGGCCCCGCTGTTCGACCGGATGAACTGGGGCCTGCTCGGTGACCACATCGGACCGCTGCTGCTGTTCGCCGCGGGCGTCGCGATGATGTCGAGCCTGCAGACCGTGCTGTCGGGCTCTTCGGTCGACGAGTTGACCCGCAAGCGGCGCGACGGCGACCGGGAACTGTTTGCCCAGGGCGTGGCCAACGTTGCGGTGGGTGTTATTGGAGCGCTGCCCAGCGCCGGCTCGACGACGCGCACCAAGATCAGCATCGATGCCGGCGGCATGACGAAGATGTCGCGCCTTGCGTTCGGAGTAGCGCTGCTGTTCGCCCTGGACTACGGACTGCAGTTCATGAGCCTGGTCCCGATGGCGGCGATTGCGGGCGTGTTCGTCGCCGTCGCCTTCTCGATGATCGACGACTGGACTCGCAATGCGACAGTCGTCCTGTGGCGCCAGAGCCTCAGTTGGCGCGCACCGCTTGCGCTGCTGCAGAACTACGGCGTGATGCTGCTGGTGGCAGGCATCACGGTGTTCGTATCGCTTGCGCTGGCCGTCGCCATTGGCACGTTGATTGCGATGATTCTGTTCATACGCAGCAACTGCAAGGCGCCGGTCCGGCAGGTGGCGAACGCCAGCGAACGCAGCTCGCGCAAGGTGCGTCCTGCCACGGATGTCGCCCTGTTGCGAACGAACGGCAGTCGCATTGCCCTTGTGGAACTCAACGGGGCCTTGTTCTTCGGAACTGCCGAAGCGGCCGACGAGGAGATCGCGCGGCGGTCGCATGCGTCCGATTGCATCGTCGTTGATTTCGAACGGGTCTCCGAGATCGACGCGAGTGGCGCGCGTGTGTTGCTGCATGTGGCGGAGCACCTGCGTGAATCCGGCAAGAAGATGCTGATCGCCGGCCTCGCTCCGGGCGACGGCCGCACCCGGACCCTGCGAGGCATGGATGTGAAGGAAGTGCTGGCGGATGAACAGTTCTTCCCCGACGCTGACCGGGCCATGGAAGCCGCGGAAGACACGCTTCTCTCATCGCTTCGCCCTGAGGTCGGTGCCGAGGTTCCGCTCGAGTTGAAGGAGACTCTGTTCGGTACGGGCCTCGACCCTTCCGAACTCGAAGTGCTACGGGCGCAACTGACCGAACGCAGGGTGGCGCGCGGCGAGGCCGTCTTCCGCAAGGGTGACGCCGGCGACGCGATGTACGCCCTGCTCGCCGGTCAGATCGGCATCTGGCTGCCGCGCGAGGACACGGCCGGCATGGCAGCGCGCGATCGACGAATGGTTTCCTATGCGCCGGGCGTCATCTTCGGTGAACTCGGACTGATGGAAGGCCGCCGGCGCTCCGCCGACGCAATCGCCGAACGGGACGCGGTGCTGCTTGAACTGTCGCGCGAGAACTACGAGCGCCTCACAGCCGAGCACCCGGCGCTGACCGGCAAGCTGCTGCTCAACATCGGCCTGCTGCTCGCCTCGCGCGTGCGCGCGCTGACCGACGAACTGCGGTCGGAGCAGTCGGCCCGCTGATTGGCGCGGGCATGCCGACACGACCGCGCAGCGCACCTGACCCGGCGTCTGAGCGCCTCGTTCCGCGATGACCGCCGAGCCGCCCTCACACCCGCACCGCGCGGCGCTGCTCGTCGAGCAGTTGCACGGGCTGTTTCCGGACCTCGGCGACGCCACGCGGGCTTTTCTGCTGCAGCACCTGCAATGGGTGGAGATCGCCGCCGGCGAGACGCTGATCCGGCAGGGCGAGACCGGCGACTCGGCGTACCTCACGATCAGCGGCCGCCTCCGGGTCTACGTCGCGGGCGAGGACGGCCGGTCCCGCATGGTGCGCGAACTCTCGCGCGGCGAGGTGATCGGCGAGATGAGCCTCTACACCGGCGAGCCGCGCGCCGCCACGGTCGTGGCCGTGCGCGACTCCGTCTTGGTGAAGCTTGCGCAGAGGCACTTCGAGGCGATGCTGCTGCATCACCCGCAGGTCTCGCTCACCTTCACGCGGCAGATGATCCGGCGCCTGCAGTCCGAGCACGAACGCCAGCGCGTCGCCGCGCCGGTGACGATCGGCCTGCTGCCCATCTCGGAGAGCATCGAACTCGCCGAATTTGCGCACGCGCTGCAGGCGCAGCTGGCCCGCTTCGGCCGCGCCTGTGTTGTTGACGCCGCCTCGCTCGACCACACGCTCGACATGCCGGGCATCACGCTCAGCGACGACGCCGAGGCGGACCATCGCATCTCGCTCGCGCTCGACCGCCTGGAGAGCGAGCACGACTTCGTGCTGCTGCTTGCCGACAGCGCACCGGACGCCTGGACCCGGCGCTGCATCCGCAACAGCGACGAAATGCTGCTCATCGCCTCCGCCGCCGCAGCGCCGGCCCTGCACCCGACCGAGCAAGCCTGCCTGATCGACCAACCGGCGCGCAGTGAAGCTGCCGAGATCCTCGTCCTGCTGCATCCGGCCGAACAGCCGTGTCCGCACGGCACGCGCCGGTGGCTGGCGCGGCGACCGGTGGCCGGGCATCTGCACATTCGCCCCGCCCTGGACCGCGACATGGCGCGTCTGGCACGGATGCTGAGCCGCAACGCCGTCGGCCTCGTACTGGCGGGCGGCGGCGCGCGCGGGTTTGCGCACCTTGGCGTCTGGCGTGCCTTGCACGCCGCGGGGATCGAGGTCGATGTCGTCGGCGGCACCAGCATCGGCGCGGCGATGGCGACGCTGATCGCGGCCGACGCGCCGGTCGAGCAGGCGATCGACATCGCGCGCCGCGCCTTCAGCGCCAGCCCGACCTCCGACTACAACCTGCTGCCGCTCGTCTCGCTGGTCAAGGGCGGGCGCGTTCGGGCGGCGATCCACCGCGCGATCGACCAACTGGCGGGCAGCCCGATCGACATCGAGGATCTCTGGAAGCCATTTTTCTGCGTCGCCACCAACTATTCGCAGGCGCGTGAACACGACTTTCGTAACGGCGACCTTGCGCTCGGCCTGCAGGCGAGCATGGCGATCCCCGGGGCGCTGCCGCCGGTCCTGCACGACGGCAACCTGTTGTGCGATGGCGGCACGTTCAACAACTTTCCCGTCGACATCATGCGCGACCTCCGCGGTGTCGGGCCGGTGATCGGCGTCGACCTCGGCGTGCGCCATGCGAAGCGCCTCGATCTGGCGGAGATCCCGGGCACCTGGGAGCTGCTGCTCGACCGCCTGCGGCCGCGGCGCAAGCGCCGTTATCGCCTCCCGTCGCTGGTGTCGTACCTGCTCAATGTCACCGTCCTGTACAGCGAATCCCGACAGTCGGATGCGAAACGCCTGACCGATCTGTACTTCAATCCGCCGCTGTTCAAGGTGGGGATGCTGCAGTGGAGCCGCTTCGACCAGATCGTGCGCCAGGGTGAAAGGCACGCCGTCGAGGTGCTCGGCGGGTTAAGCGCGGAGCAGCGTGCACTCTTCGCGATCGTGCCGGCCGGCGCAGGGCCGCCCACCGGTCCGTCGCGTTGAGCTCCGGCGCGCGGGGCCTGCGGCGTCGGTGTCGCGCCCCTCAGCGCCCGTTCGGGCGCATCAGCGTGCTCTTGCCGAACAGGCTTTCGATCAGATCGACCGTCAAGAGCGCGGTCTTGTTGCGCACGTCGAGCGCGGGATTGAGTTCCATGACGTCGAGCGACCCGAGGCAGCCGCTGTCGGCGATCATTTCCATGCAGGGCTGCGTCTCGCGGCAGGGGCCGCTTCAGTGATGCGGGTCAATCCCAGTCACTGGCTTCTGCATAGATTGAAGTATTGAGTCCGTCCGTCCGACCGCAGTTGGTGGGGTCGGAGCGGGAATAGTGCCCATGACAGGTCTCCCGGCGGTTCCTCGTGCCCAATGCGCGAATGGCCCCGCAGCCGCGAGGTTGTTCCGCTGGGGCTCACCGGCGATTCCGGTCGCAAGTGGAACCTTCGCCCTTGCGTTGGGTGTGCTGGTTTACGCAGCGGACCGCAACGCCTCTAGCACGACGCTGATCCCGGCGCTGGCATGGATCGCCGCTGGCCCGCTTTTCGGGGCCTTTGGCCAGTGGTTGCCCAGCTTCGTGCATCCATTTGCCTTCAGTCTCTTCACGGCCGCCGCGCACCCGTCGACGACGTCACCGCCCTATTGGGCCTGCGTGGCGTGGTGGGTCGTCAACGTCGCATTTGAAGTGGCGCAACTTTCGGGGACCAATCTGAGGATCGCCACGGGCATACAGGACGTGTTTGGCCAGACATGGCTCACACGGCCGCTGACGAACTATGTCCTGCGCGGAACCTTCGATGTCGGCGACCTCATGGCTGCGACAGCGGGGGCTCTCGCCGCAGCCAGTGTGTTGCACATCGTTCATCGTCTTGGAGTGAGAGATGAGCACTGCTAGCAAGTCCAGTTCTTCCGGTTGCGGAAGATACCTTCTGAGCACCGTGATCGCGGCGCTTGGCGTCGTCGCCATCGTCGGGAGCGGAGGTGGCGGCGGAGAGATCGAGTCCATGTGGGTTCCACACATCGATCCGCCGCCATACGTCACCATGTCACCTTCACGCCTGACCGTTGAACAAGGCGGGACAGCCGTGTTTACGGCGAGTGCCGGCAGGACACTTTCCCCACCGACCTACCAATGGCGCCGTGACGGTGCCACCATCGCCGGCGCCACCAGCGCGACGTACACGCTGGTCGGTGCGAACCTCGGTGACGACGGCGCGCAGTTCTCTGTGGAGGTCACCGCCAGCAATGGGACTGCGACGTCAACAGGCTTGCTCCAAGTGTCACGGCTACCAGGCGTCGTATACGAGGACTCCGATTTTCCATTGTCGAATTGGACGGTAGCGGCGACCGCCGATCCGGCGCAAAACGGGCCCTCACAGACCGTGTCGCGCGCGTCGAGCGGCGGTAACCCGGGTGCACATCGAAGCATCACGTACGAGATGCCGGCGGGCGTCGGTTCGATCACTGTCTTCCACACCGCGGCGTCGGCGACGTATGAGCCTGCGGTGCAGGGACCTGTTTACGGTATCGACGTTCAGCTCGACTGCAGCGAGATCGGCGGGGTCGGCGGCGCGGCCGAACTCGCCGCGAGAGCGATGATTGAACAGGCTGGGCGTCGCTTCGCAACCGATTACCGCTTGATTTGCGTTTGGGGCTGGGAGCACTACTCCGTAGTCAGCCAACGCGCGGAAGAGTTCAAGTTGGTCGATGGCCTCGCCTGCGGAACCAGTGAGACATGCCCGGATTTCTCTGCCAGTGGCGCGCCAATTCGCCTGGGCTTTCTGACCCGCGCGCGCCATGGGTCGTCCGCTTCGCCGGCTGGCACCAACTCTCAAGGCATCGACAACTGGAAGGTGACCGTGTGGAGGAAATGAGAGTCGCCAAAAACGTCGGCACGCGCCGCTTACTCGGGCACAAGCACTTGTCATCCATTGGCGCGTTGGTCGCCGAATTGCTGCTTTGCGTGCGATCAGCATCGCTCCAACTTTGACGCCACACGCCTGTGTGGCGCCCCTCAACGCCCGTCAGCGCCCGTTCGGCCGCATCAGCGTGCTCTTGCCGAACAGGCTTTCGATCAGATCGACCGTCAAGAGCGCCGTCTTGTTGCGCACGTCGAGCGCCGGATTGAGTTCCATGACATCAAGGGACCCCAGGCAGCCGCTGTCGGCGATCATTTCCATGCAGAGCTGCGCCTCGCGGTAGGTCGGGCCGCCGGGAACCGTGGTGCCGACGCCGGGCGCGATCTCCGGGTCGAGGAAATCGACGTCGAAGCTCACGTGCAGATGCGTGCCGGGATCCATCGTCGCCAATGCAAGCTCCATCGCATGGCGCATGCCGAGTTCGTCGATGAATCGCATGTCGAAGACCTCGAGCCCGACTTCATGGACGAAACGCTTCTCTCCGGCATCCACGCTGCGGATGCCGATCTGCCGGACCCAGCGCGGGTCGATCGCACGCACCGTGCCACCGATCTCGATCAGCGGCTGCGGCCCATAGCCGCACAGGCACGCCACCGGCATGCCATGCACGTTGCCGCTCGGCGTCAGCGCATTCGTATTGAAGTCGGCATGGGCGTCCAGCCACAGAATGCGCAGGCGCTTGCCCTGTTCCCGGCAATGGCGTGCAACCGCACTGATGCTGCCGATCGCCAGGCAGTGATCGCCCCCGAGCAGAAGCGGAAGCCGGCCGGCCGCGAGTTCAGCGTGCACGGACTCGTGCACAAGCTGATTCCAGGCGACGACTTCGTTCAGGTGCCTGTACCCGTCGACCGGCGGCAGCCAGGGATTGGCCGGGCCGCCGAGGTTGCCGCGATCGATGACTTCGAGACCGTGACGCTCGAGCATCGGTGCAATCTGAGCCACGCGCAGCGCCTCCGGCCCCATGCTCGCGCCGCGCACGCTGGCGCCGATGTCGGTCGGAGCGCCGATCAGTGAAACTGTCTTCCGGGGCGGGGCGGCAGGCAGAGGGCGCGTATTCAATGGGAACCCTATTTACGACGGCAGCGGCGCGCAGCGTATCAGCGGGTACGGGCTTCGGCCAGCGCCACCATCGCGCGTCGCCGCCCGCGCTGTCCGGCGCCGCTTCGTGTCGCCGAGACGCGGCTTGCGATAATCGACTGATGATCCGCACAACCATCCAGCAGCTGCCCGCCTCCCGCATCCGCGAAGTCGCCAACGCCGGCCTCGGCCGCAGCGACGTGCTGAAGTTCTGGTTCGGCGAAGGCGACCAGGTCACGCCCGCCTTCATCCGCGACGCTGCGAAAGCCGCGCTCGATGCCGGCGAGACGTTCTACAACCATAACCTGGGCATCATCGAGCTGCGCGAGACGCTGGCTGCCTACTGCACCCGGCTGCATCGTCCCGCCACGGCGATCACCTCCGACCGCATCGCCGTG
>Ga0209450_10001788_pt1 | contig 10820 bp, 13 predicted proteins | sample FrelakmetLWP11LW_FD_187149 | JGI IMG/M metagenome (GOLD analysis project Ga0209450, IMG submission 187149) | Freshwater lake sediment microbial communities from the University of Notre Dame, USA, for methane emissions studies - LWP11 LW (SPAdes)... | ecosystem: Environmental > Aquatic >... | reverse complement strand
CCTGGCAATCCTCGACGTAGGTCGACGAGCCGCCCGTCAGGTCGACCTCGGTCTCGTACTGCTCCCAGCAGTAGGGGCAGGTGACCACGACGACTTCGGTCGGTGAGCCGCCACGTGCAGCCGCGACGTCGGGCTCGTAGACGGGTTCGAGTCCGTACAACTCGTCGATCGTCGCGTCATCGATCTGCGCGAGACGCCGCGCGATCGCATCCGCGTCGGCCGGGTGGCTCGGCTTCATGTCCGACCAGGCCTGCGGAACTGCAGCTTGAAACCTCGCTCCGCGCCGTCCGCCCGATCCGTCGTGACGCCGCTGCCTTCGAACGTCGCTGCACTGACCTCCCGCCAGGTCTCCAGGACGAGCTTGCCGCTCGGCTCGGCAACCCACTGGCCCGCCAGCCAGCGCACCTCGTTCAGGCTGCTGCCAGGCGCGGCCGCGGCATGGGCTGTTGCTGCGAGCAATGCGGCGACAACGAGTGCTCGATTCAAGAATCGCATCGACCAGTCTCCAGCGGTTGCCGCGCGGCCACCCCGGTCACCTCAGATCCACCGCCTGACCCGGCGACAGTAATGCTCGAAATCCGCTCCGAACAGTGCGCCGATCGCACGTTCCTCGGCCGCGATCTGGAAACGGTTCATCCAGGCCACGAAGCCCGGGATGGCGAGCAGCGTCACCGGATGTGCCAGCCACGCGCTCCACGCAAGCAGCATCAAGGCAAAGCCAAGGTACATCGGATTGCGAGTGTGGGCACAAATGCCGGACACGACCAGCGACGAGGCCGCGCCCGGACGCAGCGGATTCGTCGTCGTCCGGGCTCGACGGAATGCGACGACGCCCGCGAGACTGATGGCTGCGCCCAGCGCGAGCAACGCAATTGCAACGGCTGTGCGCCCCGGGAAGTCGAAGCCCAGGACGGGTATTGCGCGTGCGATCAGCCACATCGCGAGTCCAAACGACGCGGCCACGGCAACCGGGGGAAACCGCGGCATCACGTCGGGTCCACCGGCGTCCGGGGCGTGGAGCGATTGATCATTGCGCTGCGAGTTCGGACCGCAGCGCGTCCACGAACAGCCACGCTTCGTCGAAGCTGTTGTAGAACGGCACGGGCGCTGCGCGGATCACGCCGGGCTCGCGCCAGTCCGGAACGAACCCCTGCGCCCTTAGGCCGTCGAAGGCTGCGCGAGCCTGGGCCCGGTCGACCTCCAGTCGCAGCGACAGCGCCGCGCCACGCGCCGCCGGATCCGCGGGCGTGAGGATCGTCACTCGCTCGCCGAGTCGTGCCTGGACCAGCGCTTCGAGGTAGCCGGTGAGTGCGACGGATTTCCGGCGCAGTGCCGCGAGACCGACCGTATCGAAATGTTCCAGCGACGCCGCCAGCGGCGCGATCGCGAGCACCGGCGGAGTGCTGAGCTGCCAGCCGTTCGCGCCCGGGCTCGGTCGGAAGTCCGGCGCCATCTCGAACCGTGCAGCCTGGTCGTGTCCCCACCAACCGGCCAGGCGGGGCAGATCCCCCCGGGTCGCGTGGCGTTCGTGCACGAACGCTCCGCCCACGGCGCCCGGACCGCCATTGAGGTACTTGTAGTGGCACCACACGGCGAAATCAGCGCCGGCGTCGTGTACGCGCAGCGTCACGTTGCCGATCGCGTGGGCGAGATCCCAGCCAACGGTGCACCCCGCCCGTCGGCCCGCGGCTGTGATCGTCGCGATGTCGAGCGCCTGTCCCGTCAGGTACTGGACGCCAGGGAGCAGCACCGTGGCGATGCGCGGCCCATCACGCTCGATCACCGCGACGACGTCATCGGTCCGCAAGCAGGCCTCGCCGTCGCGCGGCGCGAGCTCGATCAGGTCCTGCGCCGGATCGAGCCCGTGGAAACGCACCTGGGACTCCGCGGCATATCGGTCCGAAGGAAATGCGTGCCGCTCGATCAGCAGCGCCGTGCGCTCGCCCGCCGGCCGGTAGAAGCTCACGAGCAGCAGGTGCAGGTTCACCGTGAGCGTATTCATCACCACGACTTCCTGCGGACTCGCGCCTACGAGCCGGGCCAGCGCGGGCGCAAGGCGTTCCGGATAAGTCAGCCACGGGCGGCGAGCGGCGAAGTGGCCCTCGACGCCGAGGCTGCGCCAGTCGCGCAGGATCTCCTCGACGTAATCCGTGGCCAGCGTGGGCTGCGCGCCGAGCGAGTGGCCGCACAGGTAGACGAGCTCGCGCCCCTCGGCCGAGTGCGGCAGCACGAAGCGATCCCGCCAGGCACGCAGGGGATCCGCCGCGTCGAGTGCATGCGCGTGCTCCCGGTCCAGTCTCATGCGGCAATCTCGTGCACCGGGTAGAGCACGGGCCTGCTCGGCGCGGCGTCGGCACCGAAGGCCGGCACGTGCAGATCGAGCAAGTGGAGCCCATCTGGCACCCAAGGCGGGATGTAGGCGAGCTCGGTGACGAGCGCGCGGCCACGCTCCGCGAGCTGCGGATCGCGCTCGCCGGCAGGCAACCCCCAGTAGATCCGGTGCGCGGCCAGCGCGCCGCCGTCTTCGGCGCGATCGAGGCTCGGCAGGTCGACGACCAGCGACGTGACGCCGCGATCGACGATCCATTCCATCGCGTCGGGCAGGAAATAGGGCGCCGGACACGCTCCGGCGTAGATGCGCTGCAGTTTCGACGGGTCATTGGGCAAGGTCCGGAGCACCAGCGCCATCCATGGATCTGCGAGCCAGGGGGCCGCGGCCGCGGTCAGCAGTTTGCGCGTAATGACCGGATCGGAAGGCGAGCCATGCGCGGCAGCGGCATCCGACGTTGCCCCGAGAGCAACCGGCCGAACCGTGAGCAGGACCGCGAGCGACGGTGACGCCGGCGTCAGCGCAGCGATGGGTTCGCCGCCGATCGTGACGTGAGCCGCGCATTCGGTGTGCGTGCCGTGGCAGTGCGGCGCGAGCGAGTACACGCCGCAGTTGCAGCTCGCGCCCTGTCGGACGTCACCTGTGAAGCGGCCGGCTCGCAGCGGCGCGGCGCGTGCGGGCTCGGTCGCGAAGAAACTGGGCTGCGCCCTGTCGAACTGCAACGGAATCGCAAGGTCCGCGGGCGCCGCAAGATCTGCGCGCCAGCGCCGGCCATCGGTGGTGAACTCAATTTCGCGCATCGCGAAGGCTCGAACGAACTGCGGGCTTCGCGCAGGAGATCGTGCCCGCGCGTGTGGCAGTATAGACGTCGGGCCCCAATCCAGGGCAGGAGGCTGTCATGAAACGCATGCTGGTGACGGCGTTCATCGCGATGGTCGTGCTCGGCTCGCCGCCTGCCGCGATGTCGCAGGAGGCGGGGACGGCCGGGGCTGGCCCGGCCGTCGATGCGGTGTGGATGGAGCGCGAGATCCTGATGACCTACATGGCGTTCACGAGCTTCTATTCGTGTGGCGGCCTGCGCGACAAGGTGGCGTGGGTGCTCGAGGAACTCGGCGCGCGTCCGGGCTTCAAGGTGACCAGGCGCGGCTGTGTGCAGCTCACCGGGCCGGAGGTGATGCCGTCCGTCCGGATCGTGGCCGCGTTGCCGGTGGAAGCGACCCCTGAGGTGCTGGCCGAACTCGCGAGCGGCGCCGCGAAGCGGGATCTGGCCGCGCGCGCCACCGGCCGGGCGACTGTCGCGGCGGAGGCAACGGATCGGTTTCGCGCAGCTCCGCGGCGCGTGGAGTTCGTGAGCCGGCCGGGCGGACCGCTGGAAGACGGCGACTGCGAGTTGATCGAGCAGCTGCGCGACCAGGTCATGGTGCCGCTCGGCGCAAGGATCATCGACAACGGGGTGCGCTGTGTGCCGCGGCAGGTGAGGCCCGGTGCCGTACGCCTGACGGTCGAGGTGTTGCAGCCCCTGCCCGCGCAGTGAATTGCATGAAGTCCATCTTCATCACGGGCGCGGGAGCCGGGATCGGCGCCGAGACCGCGCGGCTGTTCGCGCGCAACGGCTGGCTCGTGGGCGCATCCGACGTGGATTCCGCAGCGCTCGTCGCGCTCGCGAGCGAGCTCGGCCCGGAGCGAGTGAGCACCCACGTGGCCGACGTCCGCGACGCCGCCGGCATCGCGCGCGCGATCGGCGATTTTGCGAGTCGCGCCGGCCATCGCCTGGACGCCGTGTTCGCCAACGCCGGCGTGCTGTTCATGGGGCCTCACGAGACGATCACGCCCACGCAGAAACAGCTGCTGGTGGACGTCAACGTCAGCGGCGTCGTCCACACGATCGATGCCGCGTTTCCGTTCCTGCAACGCACGCCGGGTGCCCACGTGGTCGCAATGAGTTCCACGTCGGCCGAGTACGGCTCGCCGCAGCACGCCGTCTACAGCGCGACCAAGTTCTTCGTGCGCGGCCTCACCGAGGCGCTCAACATCGAGTACCGCTCGCACGGCATCCAGGTGTCCGCGATCTACGTCGCCTACGTGCAGACCGGCATGGTTTTCGGCGCACGGGTCAAGCCCGCCTCGATCGCGCGGCTCGGCGTGAAGATCCCGCCGGAACGCGTCGCTCGGGCGGTCTGGCGCGCGGTGCACGGCAAGCGCGCGCACTGGCGCGTGGGCCTCGATGCGAGGCTCATCAACTGGTCGGTCCGGCTGCTCGGCGCGGGGATTGCGCCGATCTATGCCCGGATCATGCGGGATGGATGACATGGCTTCGCGAGGTCAACGTATGTCGCGCATCTCGATGCTGGTCGTGCTCTGGCTGGTTTCCGCCTTGGCAACGGGGCAGCAGGACATTGCGCCGGCACACATGAAGTGCACCGGCAACGAACCCTTCTGGAGCATCGACGTCGGCCCCAGCAATGCACTGCTGGACCGGCTGGCGCAATCGCGCGAGCGAGCGGTCTATCGCGGCAGGCTGCAGCGGTTCACGTACCTCGAGCCCGAATGGCTCGTCTGGCGCGGGCAATCGATTCGGCAGTCGACCCACGTCCTGACGATCGTGGCACGGCGGGAAGCGTGCCAGGACACGATGGCCGACGGGCCGCCCGCGGATTACCGGGCGGTCATCTCGTTCGCCGACGGCACCGCGGCGACCGGCTGCTGCCGGGCGCGCTTCGCCTACGATGCAGACCAGGCAGCGGTGGCCGACTATGCGACGAAGACGCCCGACGACTGGTCGCGGCTGCTGCCCGGCCTCGCGCCTGGAATCGGGGCCTGCGTCAACGACGGCGGCATCCCGGTGACCAGCGTTGCGTATGCCGCGCCGCTGGAGACTGGCCGGGCCAGCGTCCTGCTGCGTTCAACCGACGGATCGCTGCAGATGTGCACCGTCGATCTTGCGACGCGCAAGATCGAGTCGATGCAGCCGCCGGTGAGCGGGGCGCCCGCGGGTACCGACCGGCCGCGCTTGCTCCCGGCGCGTGAACAGCCGCCGCTCGTGACTTGCGGACGGCTGGAGCGGGCGCTCGACGAGCGTAGCCAGCTCACCGGCTACCTGCACTACGAGCCGTGCGATTGAGGTTCAGAATTTCGCGGGTTGCGTGCTCTTGACCGTGACGGGCCCGGATCGCACGTCGAGACGCTGGGCCGTGAGCGGGCCGCCCCAGATGCATCCCGTGTCGAGCGCGAGCACGCCGCCCTCGTCGAGATAGCCGAGAGCCGACCAGTGGCCGCAGACGATGCGCGCCCCGGCCGATCGCCGCCCTGGCACGCGAAACCACGGGATCGCCCCGGTTGGCAGCGCGGCCAGCGGGCCCTTGAATTTCAGCAACAGCCGTCCGGAGGCATCGCAGACCCGCAGTCGCGTGAGCGCGTTCGTGATGAAGCGCAGTCGCTCGTCGCCGTCCAGATCGTCCCGCCACAAGTCGGGTCGGTTGCCATACATGGCCTCGAACAGGCGCCCGCTGTGGTCACCGCGCAGGGCCGCCTCGAGCTCCGCGCCGCAGCGGCGCGCAAGCGCGATGTCCCACTGCGGAGGCAGCCCGGCGTGGATCATCGTGATGCCCAGCGTGGCGTCGTGATGCAGCATCGGACGGGACTGCAGCCAGTCGAGCAGGCGCTCCCGGTCGGGCGCGTCGAGGATCGGCTGCAGCGTCCGGTCCGGCCCGCGCATCTCGGCGTGCCCGCGCGCGATCGCGAGCAGGTGCAGGTCGTGGTTGCCGAGCACGGCGGTCGCGGCATCGCCGAGTTCCACCACCATCCGCAACACGTCGAGCGACCGAGGGCCGCGATTGACGAGGTCGCCGACGAACCAGAGGCGGTCGCGGCCGGCATCGAAGGCGAGCCTGTCGAGCAGGCGTTCGAGTTCGGTGCAGCAGCCCTGGACGTCGCCGACGGCGTAGATCGCCATCGGCGATCAGTGGAGGAGGCCGGGAATCGCGAGCCTGAAGGGCGCGATCGGCGCGTCGAAGTGCTCGCCGTCGTCGGCCACCATGCGGTACTTGCCCTGCATCGCGCCCACGGGCGTCTCGAGGATCGCGCCGCTGGAGTAGCGGAAGCCCTCGCCGGGCTGGAGGTGCGGTTGCTCGCCCACGACGCCGTCACCGACGACTTCCTGCACCTTGCCGTTCGCGTCGGTGATGATCCAGTGCCGCGAGAGCAGGCGGGCCGGCACCGTTCCCTCGTTGCGGATCGTGATCGTGTAGGCAAACACGTACCGGCCGTCGCCGGGGTTCGACTGGTCCTCGACGAAGTTGGTCACGACGTCGACGCTGATGCGGTAGGGCTGGCTGTTCATGCGTTGGCTGGACGCCGCGTCATTCCCGGTGCAGGCGCACGGCCAGCACGTCGCAGGGCGCAGCGTGCAGCACCGTGTCCTCGGTGAAATTGAACAGGATCGACACGCCGTGGCGCTCACGGCTGCCGATCACGATCAGGTCGATTGCGCGGGTCTGCGCGATGCGCACGACCTCGGCCTTGATGTTGCCCGTCTGCACCAGGCGCTCGCAGTGGTCGAGGCCGAGCTTCGCCGACAGCTCGGCGATGCGCAGCCGCGCCCGCTCGACGAGCTCGCCCTCGATCTGCACGGCGGGCAGCAGCGCCTCGCCCATCGGCTCGACCGGCACGTACTCGACCACGTGCAGCAGCGTGAGCTCGGCGCCGAAAGCCGCCGCGAGGGACTTGGCGCGCACGGCGATCGTCTCGCTGTCGTCCGTCAGGTCGAGGCACAGCAGGATCTTGTTGTAGTCGCGCATCGCGTTACTCCAGCAGTCAAGCGTCCGGGCTCCGTCGAGATTATAGGTCGCTCCGCGCCGGCGCGGCCAATGAGCGGGAATTCAGGTCGCGAGCTGGGCAGCCAGCGCGGCGAACTGCGCAGGCCACAGCGTTTCGGCGCGCGCCGCGGGGTCGACGCCTGCCGCAGCGATCTGCGCCGGTTCCAGCAGGCCCGCAAGCGAGTTGCGCAGGGTCTTGCGCCGTTGCGCGAAGGCGGCCGAGACGACGCGTGCGTATCCGGCCGGCTCCGGCATCGCGAATGGCGGATCCAGGTGCGGTCGCAGCGCGAAAAATGTAGACACGACCTTCGGCGCGGGCGAAAACGCGCCCGTACCGATGTCGAACAGAGGCTCGACGCGCACCCACGGCGCCAGCATCACGGTGAGCCGCCCGTAGACCTTGTTGCCCGGGCTCGCAGCCATCCGGGCCACGACTTCCTTCTGCAGCATGAAGTGCATGTCGGCGATCGCGTCGAGCTGGCTGATGAAATGGAACAGCAGCGGCGTCGAGATGTTGTACGGCAGGTTACCCACGAGCCGGAGCCGTGGGCCGTCGCCTCGCAGCGCGCGGAAGTCAAACTCCAGTGCGTCGCACAGGTGCACCCGCAGCGTGCCGCGATCGCGACAACGCTGCTCCAGCACCGGGACCACGTCCCGGTCGATCTCGATCACGTCGATCGCGCCGACCGCGGCGAGCAACGGGGCGGTCACGGCGCCGCGCCCCGGGCCGATCTCCACCAGCCGGTCTCCCGGCGCGGGTGCGACCGCGCGCACGATGCGGTCGATCGTCCCCGGATCGTGCAGGAAGTGCTGCCCGAGGTGTTTCTTGGCGCGACTCACCGCGTGCGTGCGGCGTGGAGTTCGCGGGCGAGCCGCACGGCGGCGTGCAGGCTCCCCGCGTCGGCCTGGCCCGTGCCGGCGAGATCGAGCGCGGTGCCGTGATCGACCGACGTGCGCAGGATCGGCAGGCCGAGCGTCACATTGACCGCGTGCCCGAAGCTGGCGTACTTCAGCACCGGCAACCCCTGGTCGTGGAACATGGCCAGCACTGCGTCGTGACCCGCGAGTCGTTCCGGCAGGAATGCCGTGTCGGCGGGGACGGGGCCCGTCAGGCGCAGTCCTTCGAGACGCAATTGCCGGAGCGCAGGCTCGATCACATCAAGTTCCTCGCGCCCGAGGTGGCCGCCTTCACCAGCGTGCGGGTTCAGGCCGCAGACGAGGATGCGCGGTTCGGGCACACCGAACTGGTCGCGCAGGTCGGCAGCGATGATGCGCAGCACGGCGCGCAGCCGTTCAGCCGTGACGGCTGCGCTCACCTCGGACAGCGGCAGGTGGGTCGTGGCGAGTGCGACCCGGAGTCCGCCGCCCACCAGCATCATCACCGGCAACGCTGCTCCGGTCCGTTGCGCGAGATACTCGGTGTGCCCCGTGAACGGAATCCCTGCGTCGTTGATCACGCCCTTATGCACCGGGGCGGTGACCATTGCGTCGAAACGACCGTCGAGACAGCCGTCCACCGCCCGGTCAAGCACCGTGAGCACGTAGCGGGCATTCGCGGGGTCGAGGCGCCCCGGCGCGCAGGGCGCCGCCAGCGGCACGTGCAGGACGCTTGACTCCGGCAGGGGTCGGCCCGCCGAGCGCTCGAGCAGTGGCCGGTCGCCGATCAGCACCAGCCGGCATTCCCAGGACTCCGCGAGCAGCGCGGCGCACAGTTCCGGACCAACGCCCGCAGGTTCGCCTGTGGTGACTGCGATCGTCGGCGGCTGGCGGTCCGGACTCACAGCCGGTAGTCGACGAAGGCCTCGTCGCGCAGCCGGCGCATCCAGACCTCGGTTTCCTCGTCGGCCCGGGATTCGCGCAGCTGCGCCAGGCAACGATTGCGGATCACGTCGTCGGTTGCATCGTACGTCCGCCGGCCCAGCAGCTGCACGATGTGCCAGCCGAACTGGCTCTTGAACGGCTGGCTGATCTCATTCTCGGCGAGCAGGTCGAGCTGCTGCTCGAAGACGGGCGTGAACGTGCCCGGTCCCTGCCAGCCGAGGTCGCCGCCGTTGGCGGCGGAGCCACCGTCGGCGGAATTCACCGACGCGATGGTCTCGAAGGCCTCGCCCTTGAGGATCCGCTCGCGGAACTGCACCAGCTTCTGGCGGACGGTCTCGTCGTCCTCGATCGCGTTCGTCTGCAGCAGGATGTGCCGCGCATGGACCTGCGAAACGAGCGCCGATGAAGCCGCTCCGCGCGATTCGACGAGCTTGAAGATGTGCAGTCCGCTCGGCGTGCGAATGGGCTCGGTGATCTCGCCGGGCTTGAGGCGCGGGATCGCCTCGGCGGCGAACGAGGGCAGCTGGTTGACCTTGCGCCAGCCGAGGGCGCCGCCCTCGAGCGCCGTGCCCGCATCCGAATAGGCGATCGCGAGCTGCGTGAAGTCCTCGCCACGTCGCGCTCGCTCGTAGACGCCTTGCGCGCGCGACGCGCGCTCCTCGGCCTGTTCGGGCGTCGCGGAGGCCGGCACGGCGACCAGGATGTGAGCGATGTCGTATTCGACGTCGTCGCCGGGAGAGGTCTTGCGCCGCGCCACGCACTGCTCGATCTCGCGCGGCGACACGTAGATGCGCGCGTAGACGTCGCGCTGGCGCAGCAGGTTGAGCGTCATTTCGCGGCGCACGTCCTCGCGATAGCTCCGATAATCGACGCCCTGCGATTCGAGCGCAGCGGGCAGGTCGCTGAAACTCAGGTTGTTGCGTGCCGCGACGTCGGTGAGCGTCTGGTTCAGCATCTCGTCGGACACCTTGATGCCGAGCCGGTTGGCGCGCTGCATCTGGATTTCCTGCATCACCAGGCGCTCGAGCACCTGCTGGCGGAGCAGGTTGCGCGGCGGCATCTGCTGTCCCTGCTGCTCCAGACGGTCCGAAACCACGCGCACCTGCTGATCGAGGTCGCTGCGCAACACGATGCCATCGTTGACGACGGCGGCGATCCGGTCGAGCAGGACGCCCTGGGTGCCGAGCTCGTTGCCCTGGGCGTGCACCGCCGATGCGGCCAGCAGCAGTACGGACAGCAGTAATTTGTTGATATTCAAGGGCATTTCTGCGGCGTTTCAGGATCGGGGCTCGGGCGGGAGGGCGGAGTATCCCCGAATCGCATCGCGCAGGAAAGACTCGTTGTCCACTCCGACATTGGAGAGGCCCTTCAGTTCCAGCTGCAGGCCCACCGAGGTGTCCGTGTCGCCGGTACGACTGCTGACGAACCGGCGGGTCACGATCCGCAATGCCCAGCAGCACGACCCGTATTCGAAACCGAGGAACTGGTCGAGGGTCTGTTCCTCGTCGAGCGAGTAGACCCAGCGGCCGAACGCGCGCCAGCGCTCGCCGATCGGCCACGCGGCCGAGACGTCGAATTGCTCGAGCAGGTCGTGGCGGAACCGATAGCCCGCGTTGACGACGCTATTGCTCGCCGGCCGGTACTGCACGTAGACCTCCGACTTTTCGGTGCGCGTTTCGTCGGGGTTCCACTGGTAGCCGAGCCGGGCGTTCCAGTTCTTGAAGGCCGCCAGCTCGAGTTCGGCGATTACGTCCGACGTCGATTGATCGCGCTGCGGCTCGTCCGGCAGGCGTACCCGCGGGTCCTCGAAGTAGTAGGCCTGGCCGAGCGTCGCGCTCAGGAACTGGCGGCCCCCC
>Ga0209450_10001787_pt1 | contig 10828 bp, 10 predicted proteins | sample FrelakmetLWP11LW_FD_187149 | JGI IMG/M metagenome (GOLD analysis project Ga0209450, IMG submission 187149) | Freshwater lake sediment microbial communities from the University of Notre Dame, USA, for methane emissions studies - LWP11 LW (SPAdes)... | ecosystem: Environmental > Aquatic >... | reverse complement strand
TGCGCTTCAACGCATCGGCTCGCACGCGGCAGACTCGACCAGCTGAGCTATGCCAGCATTTGCCGTGCATTGTCTTCGATGACGGCCTCGCCTGCATCCCTGCGGTCCATCCACTCGCGCGCGGCCCCGGTGGGAGCCGCTTCCAGCGGCGATCGCGTGGCCGCGCGCACGCTCAGAACATCGCCACCGCGCCTTCACACCCGCCGCGCTGCGCGCCGGGCGGCGCGGCCGGCCGTGGCTAGAAGCACTGCGAATCGCGCTGTTCGATGTCCAGCAGGTCGGGCAGGCGCTGCCGCCAGTCGAAGGTGGAGTCGGCCGCGATCGCGAAGTCGAGCCAGTACACCGGCAGTTCCTCGACGCGCTCCGTGATCGCCGGCGCGAACCCGAGCGTGGCGATCTCGTTGCGGCGCCGCTCGGCGTTGTTGCGGTCGCGGAACAGGCCGAGCGAGATGGTGTTCTGCTGCGCGCCCGCGGTGACCACATAGAAGTCGCGCACGCCGCGGCCATTCAACTGCCGCGCGACGGCGAGCGCCTCCTCGCGCGTGGCGGGCGCGGCGAGGAACACCGACCAGCCGCGCGACTGCCGCACTCGCGACTCGCGGAACTGGATGCGGTTGACCGAGGGCGTGAGCACGTTCATCGCGCGCCGCAGGTCGCTCTGGGTGGGAAACGGGCCGATCGACACGCAGCGCTCGCTGGCGCCGCCGTCGACGGGCTCCGGCGCGGCGGCCAGTTCAGCGCTGCCCGGTTCCTCGCGCTCGGCCAGCAGCACGATCGGCGCCACGCCCGGCTCGGTCGGCGGCGCGGTCGCGGCCGGCGGCTTCGGCGCCACGAACAGCCAGGCGCCGAGCCCGATGTTGGCGGCGAGCAGCAGCAGGAAGATCAGGCGCGGGAGCATGGGCGGTCGGCAGCGGTCCGCGCGGCGCGCGGCGGGCGCAGTGTAGCGGCTGCGCGCTGGAGCCCGGTCTCGATCGGACCGGCCAGCCGGCTCAGGCCAGATCGGCCCAGCGCGCGAGGCCTTCCAGCACGAGGTCGGGCGCGAGGCTCGCGCGGTGGCGCAGCCGGCCCGCCAGTGCGGCGGCGTCGCCACCGTGCAGCCACAGGGCCGGCGCCGTGCCGAGCAGCGCCGCGGCCTCGTCGGCGAGCCGGTCGACCAGCGCGGCGGCGGCCAGCGCGCAGCCTGCATCCAGCCCCTCCTCGGTGCTGCGGCCGAACACCACCGGCGGACCTTCGCCGCGCGGCAGGACGCGCGCTGTGCTGGCCAGCACCGCCTCGCGCATGCGGCGTGCGCCCGGCGCGATCACGCCGCCGAGATGGCGCCCTTCGGCATCGATGGCGTCGATCGCGAGCGCCGTGCCGCAGCCGGCCACCAGGGCGGCGGTCGGCGCCCGCCCGCGCGCACCGACCAGCGCCAGGAAGCGGTCGACGCCCAGTCGCTGCGGATCGCTATAGGCGTTCACGACCCCGGCGCCCGCGGCAGGCGAGTGCACGCGAACCAGCGCGCAAGCGGGATGCACGCGGCGCAGCACCTGCTCGATGACCGCGACATGCGCGTCGGCGCCCACCGCCGCGAGCCAGGCGCGCGACGGCGCGGGACCGGCATGCACCGCAGCACCGAAGGCCTGCGCCCATCCTGGCTCGGCGTGCGCGAGGGCACCGCCCGGCCGCAGCGCGGCGCCGTCATGCCAGGCCCATTTGAGCCGCGTGTTGCCGAGGTCGAGCAGCAGGTTCATCGGTGCAGCGGGCCTCCGTCCCGGCCTGGTCGTCCCCGCGCGGCGCCGATGCCGGAACGCGCGCGGCGTCTACTGCGCATCGAGGTTTCAGCGACTCAGCCTGCCTCGGCCGCGCGGTGCACGCTGACCTCGGCGGCGGCGAGGCGATGCTCGCGCCCCTTTGGATCAGTCACGCGCAGGCGGCCATCGTCGCACAGGCCGGCCGCGGTCGCCGCCCAGGGCGCGGCGCCGTCGTGCACGGTCACGGCACGTCCGTGCAGCGCATCCAGCGCCGCGAAGGCGGTGCGGAACGGTGCCAGGCCGCCGGTCTCGAAGGTCGCCAGCGCGGGCAGCAACTGCGCCAGCAGCGCCGCGGCGACCGGGTTGCGCAGCGGCCCATCGCGGCCGCCGAGCACCTGCGCGAGGTCGGTCCACGGCTGGTCGATCGCCGCGGCCGCAGCCGCCGGCATGCGCACGTTGATCCCGATCCCGACCACCGCGTGGCAGGGCCCGGCCCATTCGCCCGCCGCGTCGACCAGGATCCCGCCAAGCTTGCGATCGTCGTGCACTAGGTCGTTGGGCCACTTCAGTCGCACGCCGTCGGCGCCGAGCGTCTGCAGCGCCTGCGCAACCGCCACGCCGGCCGCGATCGACAGCCCGGCCAGCGCCGACAGGCCGCCCTCGAAGCGCCACAGCACGGAGAGGTACAGATTGGCCGCAATCGGCGACTGCCAGGCCCGCCCGCGCCGACCGCGTCCGGCGGTCTGCCGTTCCGCCAGCCGCACGCTGCCGGACCGCGCGCCAGCGGCTGCATCCCGCAGCAGGGCGCTGCTGGTGGAATCGACTTCGGCGTCGACCACCAGCGTGGCGAGCCGGCGCGCGGCGTCGGCCGGCAGCGCGGCGCGGATGGCGGCGGCATCCAGCAGGTCGAGCGGCGCTGCCAGCCGGTAGCCGCGTCCGGCCACGGCCTCGACCGCGAGACCGGCCGCGCGCAGCGCCTCGATCCGCTTCCACACCGCGGCGCGCGTGACGCCGAAGCGGGCGGCCAGCTCGCTGCCGGACGCGCCCTGCGGGTGCGCCAGCGCCGCCAGCAGGTCGTCGAGCCTCATGCGCCGCCGCGCGGCGCGAGACCCAGCCAGCGACCCAGGACGCGCACGCGCTCGAAGCGATGCTCGGTGCCGCGCAGCAGGCGCGCGAGGTTGCTGCGGTGGGTGAAGGCGACCAGCGCGGCGATCACCAGCGCGAAGCCGACCTGCAGCGGGCGATCCGGCGCGGCCGCGAGCCACCACGCGGCCGGCACCAGTGCGGCGCCCGCCGCCACCGTCGACGGGCCCACGTAGCCGGTCAGGGTCAGCAGCAGCAGCCAGGTGCCGAGCAGCGGCAGCAGGGCGGCCGGCAGGCAGACCGCCATCATGCCGACCACCACCGCCGCGCCCTTGCCGCCGCGGAAGCCGAAGAACACCGGCCAGATGTGGCCCATCGCGCAGGCCAGCCCGCAGGCCAGGGCCTGCGCCAGCGGCGGCACGCCCGCCACCTCCGGCGGCCAGAAACCCAGGCCCGCGGCCAGCGCGCCCTTGCCGACGTCGATCAGCACCGTGCCCAGCGCGAACCATGCGCCCTGCGTGCGGAACGCATTGGTGCCACCGGCGTTGCCGCTGCCCTGGGTGCGGATGTCGACACCGCGGAAGCGCCCGAGCACCAGGCTGCCGGAGATCGATCCGAGCAGGTAGGCCGCGAGCAGCTTGGCGGCGAACAGCGCGAGGCTCATGCGCCGCGCGGGGGCAGCGGGACGGCCTCCTGCACGCCGACCACCAGCGAGCCGGGACCGGCGTGCGCACCGATGCCGCTGCCGGTCTCGATCAGCCAGTCGACCTCGACCTGCGGGATCCGCGCGCGCAGCGCGCGGCGAAGGGCCTCGCCGTCCTCGACGCAATCGCAGTGCGAGACCAGCACCCGCCACGGCTTCGACAGGTCGAGCCGGCGCGCCACCGCCGCGGCGAAGCGCTCCGGCAGCCGGTCGCGCCCGAACAGCGCACCGCCGATGCCGAGCCGGCCGTTCGGCTTGCTGCGGATCAGCGGGATCAGCCCCAGCCAGCGCTGCAGCGGCAGCGCGGCCTTCGGCGCACGTCCGCCGCGCACGCCGTACTTGAGGTCCTTGACCACCGCGAACAGATGCGTCTTCGGGACCATCGCCGCGATCCGCGCGCCGATCGCCGCCGCGTCGAGGCCGGCGGCCGCGGCCGCGGCCGCGTCCATCGCCAGCAGGCCCTGCGCGACGCCGCCATGGCGGGTGTCGACCACCCGCGCACGCGCCGCATCCACCCGTGCCGCGGCTGACTCGCCCGACTGCAGCGTGCCCGACAGCGCGCGCGAGAGCCCGACGTAGACCAGGTCGCGGTGGTGCGAGAGCAGGAACTCGAACAGGCGCCGGAAGTCGCCCGGCGGCGGCTGCGAGGTGCGCGGCGGCACCGGCGATTCGCGCAGTTCGCGGAAGAACTCGCGCGAGGACAGCGAGACCTTGTCCAGAAAGTCGCGCGAGCCGAACGACACCCGCACCGGCACCAGGTGGATCGCCAGCCGCTCCATCTCCTCGGCCGGCAGGTCGGCGCCGGAATCGGCCACGATCGCGACCCGCTCGCGCGCCTGCGCGGCGCTGTCGGCCTGGCGCACCATGTCGTCGGCCTTCTCGCTGGACACGCGGCCGAAGCGCGCGCAGGCCTCGAACAGCGCGCGCGGGTCGTCGACGTGCGCGTGCACCCGCACCTTCTCGCGGGTGCCGGCCAGCACCAGACTGGTCAGCGGCATGCCCAGCAGCGCGCCCTTCAGGGCGAGCCGGTCCACCGGATCGGCGCTGACCACGCACTCGGTGCAGTAACGATGCGTCTCGCCCGCCCCGTGCAGGGCGGGCGCATCGACCCCGGCCGCGGCCAGTTCGGCCGGCGGCGCGCCGCGCAGCACGCCCTTGCCGCTGCGCATGAAGTCCTCGATGCCCTCCAGCAGGTCGACGAAGCCGAGCGCCCCAGCGTCGACCACCCCGGCATCGCGCAGCACGGCCAGTTGCTGCGGGGTCTCGCGCAGCGCGACCCGCGCGCGCTCCAGCGCGGCGCTGAAGCCGGACCGGAAATCGCGCGTGCCGGCCTTCGCCTGGCGGCTCCATTCGGCGGAGAAGGCGTGGATCACGGACAGGATCGTGCCCTCGCGCGGCTCCGCCAGCGCCTCGCGCGCCAACTGCGAGCCGACCGCGGTGGCGGTGGCGAGGGTCTCGGGGGTCAGGCGGCGCGCCGAGGCCAAGTGCTCGCTCAGCCCCTGCAGGAACTGCGCGAGGATGGCGCCCGAGTTGCCACGCGCGCCGTCGATCGCCTCCGACGCGGCGCGCCGCAGCACCTCACCCGCGTGCGGCTGGCGACGCGGCTCGATCGCCGCCAGCACGGCGCCGAGCGTGAACGCCATGTTGGTGCCCGTGTCGCCGTCCGGCACCGGGAAGACATTGATCCGGTTGATTTCGTCCCGGCGCGCGATGACCCGCTGGATGCCGGCCATCAACGCCCGACGCAGGCCGTAGCCCGACAACCTTTGGGTGGTCGTTGCGCGTTCCAACACCGTTCCCCCTCCCGTCGCGGTGAACGCCGGTCGCCCAGTGTAATCTGCACCCCCGGCCGGGCTCCTGCTGCATCGCAGCGCGGGAACTCCGGGCCCCATCCGGGGTCCGAGACGGGTCGGTTGGCCGCTGGCGCACCCGCGCCGCGGCCCAGGGCGTCCCGAGTCAGGCCGGGATCCGACATCCATCCCCGCGCGCCGCCCGCGGCGCGCGGGGCCTTTATTCCGGGGAGAACCGACGTGCGCCGCTCCGCCCTGACCGCTGCCCTCGTGCTCATCCTTGCCGCCAGCCCGGCCCTGGCGCTCGACCTCGGGCGTTGGCTGCCCACGCTCGAAATGCCGTCCCTGCCCCGCAGCGAGGCCCCGGAGCCGGCCGTGGCGCCGCCGCCACCGGTCGCGGCACCGGCGGAGTCCGCCGGCGGCGTCGCAACGGCGTCCGCACCAGCGCCCAACACACCGGCGAACGTCCGACCGACACCCGGGAACGTCGAGCGCACCTCGTCCGCCGGGTCACCCGCGCCGCGCGAGTCGCGCCGCACGAGGCCCCGCGGCTGGCGCGGGCTGCTGCCGGGCTCGCTCCGCTAGCCGCGGCGAGTCCGGTGTTCGGCTGGTTCAGGCGGCAGGTCGCGCGCGAGCCCGCGGCGATCCCTGATCCCGCGTGGCGCGAGGTGGTCGACGCGCTGCGCCTGCTCGACGGCCGGACGCCCGATGAACTGGCGCGCCTGCGGACGCAGGCCGCGCGTTTCCTCGACCGACGCGCCTTCTCGACGACCCATGGGCTCGAACTGACCGACCGCATGCGCCTGCTGGTCGCCGCCCAGGCCTGCCTGCCGCTGGTGCACCTGCCGTTCGACGCGCTCGGCCACTGGCACGAGGTGATCCTCTACCCGGGCCAGTTCCGCGTGCGACGCAGCCACCACGACAGCGACACCGAGGTGGTCAGCGAGTGGGACGACGAACTCGCCGGCGAAGCCTGGTCGCAGGGCCCGGTGATCCTGTCGTGGGCCGACATCGAGGCCGACCTCGCGGCGCCGTTCGAGGGCTTCAACGTCGTGGTGCACGAGATCGCGCACAAGATCGACATGGCCGACGGCGAGTCCGACGGCATCCCGCCGTTCGCCGACGTCGCCGCGCGGCGGCGCTGGCGCAGCACCATGCAGCGCTGCTTCGACACGCTGTCCGAGGCCGTCGACCGCGGCGAGGAGACCGTGCTCGACCCCTACGCCGCCGAATCGCCCGACGAGTTCTTCGCGGTGTGCGCCGAGTACTACTTCAGCGCGCCGGACGTGCTCGCCGAGCACCATCCCGAGGTGCACGCCGAGTTCGCGCGCTACTTCGGCCCGGTGCCGATGCCGGTAGGGTGATCCGACCGTATCGTCACCCCTGCGGCACGTGCTCTATCCGAGCCGAATAGCGGATCGGCACGAGGACCCAACGCGGCTCCGACGTGCCTTGCGGACTACGGGCGGGCTCGAAGCGCCAGTCGCGCACATCCGAAATTGCTGCAGCCTCAAAACGCTGGCGTTCGTATGGCGAGAAGTCACCCGACTCGATGTGGGTCGAATCCACCTGCGCTTCGCTCGTCGTTCCATCAGCCGAGACGAGGACCCGGAGAACGATCGTGAGCGCACGACCGGGCTTCGCCAGTCCGACTGGAAACGAGGTTGGCGAGAATTCAAGCAGCGGCTCCGAACCGCCCGTCGGGGACGCGGTCGATGCATTACGCAGCGCGTCCAGCTCCGCAACCGTCGTCCAATCGGCAGCGACGCTGACGTGCATGGGGGGCTTGCCGGCCACCCGTAGGTCCTGGAACGTGACGGGCGCGCCGCCCACCACGAGGTCCTTCCCCCCCAGCGGGACCAGGTCGCCGCCGGGCGCTGGCGCGAGGCGGAGCACCACGGCGATCCGGTCACCGGCACCGCGCGCTTCGGCCTTGAGCTCAAAGCCGTTCGGGCCATCAAGGCTGACGGTTGCCGCCTCGCCTTCGCGGATCACCAAGGTCGGCTGCGCGATCACTGTGTCGTTTGCCGACACGGCGAACGCGAGACGGATGAGGCGCCGTTCCGCCTCATCAGCCTGCGCCGATGTGCCAGCGTCGACATCCCGTGGCGCGGCTGCGTGCGCCAGCGCGGAGATGGCGCCTCCCAACGCGAGCGCGAGCACCACGCGCCAGCGCCCTGAATGCCGGCGATGCGCCGGAAGTGCGGCCACCCGGCTGACGAGGGGGTGCCGTCCCACCCATCCGCTGGCCAGCGGTGCAGATGCTGTTTCGGCCTGCTTGAGCATCGCCGCCGCATACGCGCGCGCCGATCCCGGTTGGGCCTGCATGACCTCCGCGTCACAGGCCTGGTCCTGGTCGTCGCGGAACACGCGAACCGCGAGCCAGGCAAACGGGTTGAACCACTGCGCGCACCAGACAAGCGTCGCGAGCAGGTTCCATGCATTGTCACGGCGACGCAGGTGCACGGCCTCGTGGGCGAGGATGAGCGCCTGCTCTTCCGCGGAGAATCTCGCCTCGAAATCGAGCGGGAGGACGACTCGCGGTCGCCGGAGTCCAATCACGGCGGGGCTGTCGCCCGCCGGCAGGCGTTGGCCGCGCCCATCCGTCATGCGCACGACCCGCGCGCCAAAGCGCCGCTGCCGCTGGAACAGCACCAGCCCCAGCGCCAGCGCGCCCACGGACCAAAAGGCAAACAGGGTCGGCAACCAGGGGGCGGCGGCTTCCACGCCGACGAGCCACACGGCGCCGGCCGCAGTTGGCGCGGGAGCTGCCAGCGGCAGCGGCGCAGCCGCCGGCGCGACGACGGCCGGGATCGCGGCCGCGAAGGCGGAAAGGGGCACGGCCAACCAGAGGCTCAGCAGCGCGCGGGCGCCCAACAGGCGGCCAAGCAACGGGCGAAGCGCCAGCACCAAACAGAGCGCGAGCATGAGCCCCATGCTCGAAGGGACCCAAACCTCCAGCAACGCTTCAGGCGTCGTCATCGTCCATCTCCTTGATCAGCCGCTTGAGTTCCGCCAGGTCGCGTCGCCCGAGGCGGCGATGGCGGGCGAAGTGTGCGACCAGCGGAGCAAGCCGGCCGTCGAACAGGCGGTCGAGCAATGCCGTGCTGGCTTCGGTCAGATAGGCCTCGCGCGCGAGCAGCGGGCGGTAGAGGAAGCGGCGACCGTCGCGAGTGGCGGCGATCGCCCGCTTGCGCAGCATCCGGTTGAGCAGGGCCTTGACGGTCCCGGGCTGCCAGTCCTGGGTCTTGAGCAGGATCGCGGCGAGGTCCTCGGCGCTGCGCGGGGACTCCTGCCACAGCAGTTCCATGATCCGGCTTTCGGCGTCGCTGATCGGCATGGCTTCATTCGCTTACGTCTGTAAACGCGTATACGTTTACATGCGTAAGCGGCGACGTCAACCCCCCCCTGCGCACGCAGGACGGAGGCCAGTCCCTGCATCGGCCCGGTGCCGATTCCGGCGGAGCAAGGCGCGCCGCGCCACGGCTCAGTCGCGGCCTTGGGCCTTGAGCATCATGACGAACTTCACGCGCACGACGACCTGGCTTCCAGGCGCCGGCAGCGTGGCATCGGGTGGTGCGCGCAAGCGCCACCGGCTCACCGCCTTGAACGTGCGCACGGCGGCCTCGCCGAGGCGCTCTCGCTCGTCCGCGTCGAACGCGCCCGCATGGACCTGGGTCTCGACCACCTGCGGATCGGCGTACACGCCGTCGGCAACGAAGGTCGCGCGCAGGACCACGGTGGCTTTGCGTCCGGGCGCGGCCAGCGCGGGCGGGAAGTTCGAGGTGATGGTGTCGACCACGCCCGTCTCCACGGGCGCGCGGGCTTCCTCGCCGGGCACCACGGCATGGGCGACCACGGCGACCAGGATGCCGGCCGCAGCGCAGATCGCAAGGCCGGGCCAGTGCAGGCCGCTCACGATCAGCGCGCGGTCAGTTGCGAGCGCACCCCGTCGACCACCGCCTCGACGGTGATGCCGAAGTGGGCGTAGAGCCGGTCGGCCGGTGCCGAGGCGCCGAAGGTGTCGATGCCCACCACCGCGCCGTCGAGGCCGACGACCTTGCGCCAGTAGTGCGTCACGCCCGCCTCGACCGCCACCCGCACGCGGCACCAGGACGGCAGCACGCCCTCGCGGTATTCCAGCGGCTGGGCGTCGAAGGCTTCGGCGCAGGGCATCGAGACCACGCGCGCGCCGATGCCCTGCTGCTGCAGGTGACGACCGGCCTGCATGGCGAGTTCCACCTCGCTGCCGGTGGCGACGATGATCGCCTCGACCTTGCCATCGGCGGGGTCCAGCAGCACGTAGCCGCCGCGCGCGATGTCCTCGACCTGCGCGGCCGTGCGCGGCTGGTGGGCGAGGTTCTGGCGCGAGAACACGAGGCAGGTCGGCCCGTCGCGACGCTCGAGCGCCGCCTTCCAGGCCACCGCGGATTCCACCGCGTCGCAGGGCCGCCAGACGCGGTTGTTCGGGATGTAGCGCAGGCTCGCGAGGTGCTCCACCGGCTGGTGGGTGGGGCCGTCCTCGCCAAGCCCGATCGAATCGTGGGTGTAGACGTGGATCGCGCGGGTCGCGATCAGCGCGCTCATGCGCACCGCGTTGCGCGCGTAGTCGGAGAACACCAGGAAGGTCGCATCGTAGGGAATCAGCCCGCCGTGCAGGGCGAGCCCGTTGGCGATCGCGCTCATGCCGAACTCGCGCACGCCGAAGTACACGTAGTTGCCGCGGTCGGTGCCGGCGTTGACGTCCTTCGAGCCCTTCCACAGCGTGAGGTTGGAATGCGCGAGGTCGGCCGAGCCGCCGATCAGTTCCGGCAGCAGCGGGCCGTAGGCGTCGAGCGCCATCTGCGAGGCCTTGCGCGAGGCCACCACCGGGGCCTCGGCCTGCAGCTTGTCGATGTAGGCGCGCGCGTGCGCGGCCCAGCCGTCGGGCAGTTCGCCGCGCATGCGGCGCTCGAACTCGGCGGCCAGTTCCGGGTGCGCCTGGCGGTAGCGGGCGAACAGCGCGTCCCACTCGTATTCCCACTGGCCGCCGCGACGGCTGGCGTCCCAGGCGGCGTAGATCTCGTCGGGCACCACGAAGGGCGGATGCGACCAGCCCAGGCGCTCGCGCGCGGCGGCCACTTCGTCCTTGCCCAGCGGCGCGCCGTGCGCGCCTTCGGTGTCCTGCTTGTTCGGCGCGCCGTAGCCGATGATGGTGCGTGCGCAGATCAGGGTCGGCTTGTCGGGGTCGATGGCGGCCGACACCAGCGCGGCCTTGATCGCCTCCGGGTTGTGGCCGTCGACGTCGCGGATCACCTCCCAGCCGTAGGCCTCGAAGCGCGCCGGCGTGTCGTCGCCGAACCAGCCCGGCGTGCGGCCGTCGATGCTGATCCGGTTGTCGTCCCAGATCGCGACCAGCTTGCCGAGCTTGAAGGTGCCGGCCAGCGAGCAGGCCTCGTGCGAGATGCCTTCCATGAGACATCCGTCGCCGAGGAAGACGTAGGTCATGTGGTCAACCACGTTGAAGCCCGGGCGGTTGA
>Ga0209450_10001786_pt1 | contig 10829 bp, 10 predicted proteins | sample FrelakmetLWP11LW_FD_187149 | JGI IMG/M metagenome (GOLD analysis project Ga0209450, IMG submission 187149) | Freshwater lake sediment microbial communities from the University of Notre Dame, USA, for methane emissions studies - LWP11 LW (SPAdes)... | ecosystem: Environmental > Aquatic >... | reverse complement strand
GGGCCGCTGGCGGCCGTTCCGCCGCGAGGGGCTGCACAGCGTGTTCTTCCGCGAACCGCAGGCCGGCTGAGCGCGCCGACCCGGATGCCGCAGGCCACGCTGAACGGAATCACGATCGACTACGCGGTCGCGGGGCCGCCCGACGGCGAGCCGCTGCTGCTGCTGATGGGCCTCGCGATGCAGCGCGTGGCCTGGCCGGACGCGCTGATCGACAGCCTGGTCGCACGCGGTTTCCGCGTGGTGACGATGGACAACCGCGACATCGGGCTCTCGCACCGGCACGACGAGGCGGGCGTGCCCAGCCTCGCGAAGGTGGCGGCGTGGCGACTCGTCGGTGCGCGCGCGAGCCTGCCCTACGCGCTGGCCGACCTCGCCGACGATGCCGCCGCACTGCTCGACCACCTCGGCATCGACTCGGCGCACGTGGCGGGCATCTCGATGGGCGGGATGATCGCCCAGCACCTCGCCGCGCGGCATGCGCGCAGGGTGCGCTCGCTGACCCTGCTGGCGACCAGCAGCGGCCGCCTCGGCCTGCCGCTGCCGCATCCGCGCGTGCTGGCGGTCGCCCGCACGCGACCGACCGGACCGCACACGCCCGAAGAGGCCGCCGAATACTCGGTGCGCCTGTTCGGCGTGCTCGGCAGCCCGCGCTACCCGACCCCGCGCGAGCAGCTCTACGCACGCGCGCTCGCCTCGGCGCGCCGCGCGCCGGCCGGTGCCGGCGTGCTGCGCCAGTTCGCCGCCATCCTCGCCGACGGCGACCGCCGGCCGCTGCTGCGCGCGATCGGCGTACCCACCCAGGTGCTGCACGGCGACGCCGACCCGATGCTGCCCATCGCCCACGGCCACGACCTCGCACGCCACATCGACGGCGCGCGCTTCGAACGCATCGAAGGCTGGGGCCACGACCTGCCGGCGCCGCTGTGGCCGGTGTTCGCCGAGCGCATCGCGGCGCTGGCGCGCTGAGCCGCCGCCCGCGCCCGAAGCGCGAACCGCGTCGCTTGTCCGCTCCAGACGCGCCTGCGACACTGCGCGCCTGCGGATCCCGGGGATGGCGAGGATGAACCTGAAGAAGGCCTTGATCGGCGGCGTGCTGGTGCTCGTCGTGCCGCTGGCGCTGGGCGTGCTGGTGGTGAAGTGGCGGGTGGCGGTGACCCTGGACCGCTGGATCGAGCAGGCGCGCCCGGTCGCCACCATCACCCGCGGCGGCAGCTTCGTGCGCCTCAACGGCGAGATCGGGGTCGAGAACGTCTCGATGTCGGGCGTGGCCAAGGACATCGGCTCGCTGCGCGCGGAGCGCATGACCCTGCACACGCCCGGCCTCGGCTGGCTGGTGCGCGCCGCGCTGCCGGGTGGCGACGCCTTCCTGCCCGAACGCTTCGGGATCAGCATCGACGGCCTCGACACCAGCCTGCTGCGCATCGACCAGGAAGACCCCGCCGTGGTGGGCGCGGCCACCGGCGCCCTGTTCGACCACGCGGGCTGCCAGGACGATCCGTTCACCGACGGCGATCTGGAGACGATCGGCCTGCCGCGCGCAGCACCGCGGCTGTTCGTGCGCTACGCGTTCGGCGTCGACGAGGTGATGCGCCTGGAGATGGGCGTATCGCGCGCGGGCGCCGCCGCGTTCACCCTGCAGATGCGGGTGCGCGTGCCCGGCGGCGCGCGCGGCAACGCCACCGCGCTGGCGGCGGCGGCATTCGAGAACGCCTCGCTGGAGTTCATCGACGAGGGCTTCGCCGCCGCGCGCAACGCCGCCTGCCCCGGCCGCACCGGCCAGGACGCGGAAGCCTTCTTCGCCACCCACCAGGCCACCGCGCAGCGCATGCTGCGCGCGCTCGGGCTGGTCCCTGGCGCCTCGTTCTGGGAAACCTACGGCGATTTCGCCCGCAACGGCGGCCGCCTGCTGGTCAACGGCATGCCCAGCCGCCCGATCCCGCTGGCCGCGATGCAAGGCGGCACGCCGCTGGGCGCGGTGATCGAATGGCAGGTCGGCCATGACGAGGCCGCGCCGCGCCGGATGGACTTCAGCGTGGTGACCCCGGTGCCGTTGCGTCAGGGCCCACGCTCGCTGGCCGAGCAGATCGAGGCCGAAGCCGCGGCCGCGCGCGCCGCGGCGTCGGCGCCGGCCACGGCCGAGGCCGCGCCGGCGGCACCCGCAGTGGTGGCGCCGGTCGCACCGAGGCCGGTGGCGTCCGGCGAGCGCGCGGTGCTGGAGGGCAAGCCGGGCGACTGGGTCGCCGTGGCGTACGCCGACCTGCGCGGCTACGAGGGCGCGGCGGTGCGCGTGGTCAGCGTCCATGGCTCGCGTCGCAGCGGCACGCTGGCGAACTGGAACGGCGCCGGGATGGGCCTCACCCTCGGCGCGGCCGAGGGCGGGATCACGCTCTCGATGTCGCCCAACGACATCCGCTCGATCGAGATCCAGGTGCCGCAGCCGGCCGACGCGCCGGCGGGCGGCTGAGGGCGAGCGCCGGATCGCGCCGGGCGCGGGCCCGGCGCGCGCCGATCAGCCGAGCTTCTTCAGCCACTTCAGCAGCGGCGCCCAGTCCTCCTGGTGGCCGCGCACGTTCTCCGAGCCGTAGTCGAAGATGCTCTTGCCCAGCCCGCTGAGCACCACGTAGCCGGTCGAGTCGCGCAACTGCGCCACCACCGGGAACGGCAGCGCCTTCATCGCCAGGAGTTGTTCCTGCGAATTGCTGGTCCACGGCTTGAGCCGGTTGGCGACCAGCGCCACCGGCACCTTGCCGCGCTTGATCTTCGGCAGCTCGGCCACTTCGGCGAGGAAGGCGGCGCTGGCCTCGAGGTCGAACACCGACGGCAGCACCGGCACCACCAGCGCGTCGACGTCGTCGAGGTAGTCGCCGACCTCGGCCGCACGGATGCCGGCCGCGGTGTCGACGATCACGCGCTGGGTGTCGGTCGGCAGTTTCGCCGCCCAGCCCTTGCGCGCGCCCTCGATGCCGAGCACGCCGGGCACGCCCTCCGGGCGGCGCTGGCACCAATGGAACGACGAACCCTGGCGATCGGCATCCACGATCGCGGTGTTCTTGCCCGCCTGCGCGAAGTGCGCGGCGAGGTTGGTCGAAACGGTCGATTTGCCGCAACCGCCCTTGGAACTGGCCACCAGGATCTTGAGCATCGGCGCACCCCCACGAGGACCGGAAAAGCCGTGCCGCGCGCCCCCCGCCCGCGGCCGTCCCCGAAAGGCTACACCGATCAATCACTTGTGACCAAACCCCCGACTCGGCGACGATCCCCGGCGCCGGCGCGTCAGATGTGGCGGGTCCGGAACGTCATGACGCTGCCGGTGGCCATCGGGGCCGCCGCACCGACGGAGACCCGCGATGAACCAGTACCTGCTGCTGCTGCACGAAACCCCGGCCGCATATGCCGGCATCGGCCCCGAGGAGATGGGCGCCATCATCGAACGCTATGCCGCGTGGGCGGCTTCGCTGGGCGAGCGCGGCCTGCTCGGCCCCTCGCAGAAGCTCACCGACGACGGCGGCCTTCACCTGCGCCGCGGCGCATCCGGCACGGTCGCTACCGACGGGCCGTATGCGGAGGCCAAGGATTTGGTCGGCGGCTTCTTCATCGTCAACGCGCCGGACCGCGACGCCGCGCGCAAGATCGCCGAGACCTGCCCGCACCTCGACATGGCGGGCAACTGGATCGAACTGCGCGAGGTGGATTCGCGCGCGTGAGCGAAGCCGCGGCCCGCCTGGCCGTGCTGTTCCGCGAACAGCACGGCCGCCTGCTGGCGCAGTTGCTGCGCCACGCCGGCACCGCCCGGCTGGCGGCCTGCGAGGACGCCCTGCAGCAGGCGATGGTGGCCGCGCTGCGGCACTGGCCGTTCGATGGCGTGCCGGACAACCCGGCGGGCTGGCTGTTCGCCACCGCGCGCCGCGCCCTGGTCGACGTGCTGCGCGGCGCATCCCGCGGCGAGACCGGGCATGCGCTGGACGCGTTGCCGGCGCCGGCGGCCGATGCGTTCGGCGAACGCTTCGCGCGCGAACTCGACGACGACGAACTGGCCCTGCTGTTCGCGGTCTGCCATCCCGCGCTGCCACCGGCCTCGCAGGTGGCGCTGGCGCTGCGCACCCTCGGCGGACTTGGCGTGCGCGAACTCGCGGCCGGCCTGTTGACCACCGAGGCCGCGCTGGCCCAGCGGCTCAAGCGCGCGCGCGACGAACTGGCCGCGCTCGACGAACCGCTCGCCGTACCCGCACCCGAGGCCCCGCCGGCGCGGCGTGGCGCGGTGCTCACCGCGCTGTACGTGATGTTCAACGAGGGCTACCAGAGCGCCGAGGGCACCTCGTATGCGCGTCGCGGCCTGTGCTTCGAGGCGATCCGCCTCGCCCGCGCGCTGGCTGCGCATCCGGTCGCCGCCGACCCGGAAGCCGATGCGCTGGCCGCCCTGCTGTGCCTGCATGCCGCACGCCTGTCCGGCCGCGTGGATGCCGACGGCACGCCGCTGCGCCTGCCCGAGCAGCCGCGCGAGCGCTGGGACGCGGGCCTGGTCGCGCTCGGCCACCGCCACCTCGCGCGCGCCGGGCGCGGCGCGCGGCTCACGCGCTGGCACTGCGAGGCGGGCATCGCCGCCGCGCATGCGGTGGCGCCGTCGTACGCGGACACCGACTGGGCCTCGATCGTCGCCTGGTACGAGCGCCTGCTGGCACTCGACCCCTCGCCGGCGCCGCGACTGGCGCACGCGATCGCGCTCGGCGAGGCGCGCGGCGCCGATGCCGGCCTCGCGGCGGTCGACACCGTGCTGCCCCTGCTGCCGCGCGAACGCTATCCCTTCGGCCAGGCCGCGCGCGCCGAGTTCCTGCAGCGCCTCGGCCGCGACGCCGAAGCGCGCGCCGCGTGGACGGCCGCCCGCGCGCAGGCCCGTTCGGACGCCGAACGCGCGCTGATCGACGCCCGCATCGCCACGCTCGCACCGCATCCGTAGGAGCCCGCTTGCGGGCAACCGCACGCCCGCACGTGGCGGCACGATCCGGTGGCGCGATCGCGCGCAAGCGCGCTCCTACGTTCGGGCAGGCTGCGCGTGACGCACACAACGTAGGAGCCCGCTTGCGGGCGACCGCACGCCCGCACGCGGCGGCGGCGCGAGGGCTTGGTGGGAGCGCTGCGTGCAGCGCGAAGGGCGCGCGGGGTTCAGCCCTGCTCGCGCACCCGGCTGGCCGCGCTGATCGGGGTCACCACCTGGCCGCGGCGCGATTCGAACTGGCGCTCGAGGAATTCCATCAAGGGCTGCCAGTCGGCGCGGTGTTCGCGGGTGGCGGAGCCCTGCTCGTCGAAGATCGAGCGGCCCTCGGCCGCGGCGCGCACGTAGACCTGCGAATCGCGCACGCGGATCAGCGCCGCCTGGGTCAGGCGGCCGAGCGTGGCGTCCATCTCGCGGGCGGACAGCGTGCGCTCGCGGATGCGGTTGATCACCAGCGCGGTGCGCAGCGCGCCGCTGCGGAATTCCGGCAGCGCGCGCAATTTGTCGATGAAGCCAAGGGTGGCCCGCAGGTCCAGCGCGGACGGCACGATCGGCACCAGCAGCACGTGCGCGTTGCGCGACAACTGGGCCAGTTCGTGCGCGCGCATGCCGGCCGGCGTGTCGATCAGCACCACCGCCGAATCCGGCGGGATGCGCAGGGTGAATCCCGCGGCCAGGCCGTGCGAGGGATCGGCGCAGGGGATCGCCGCCACCGGCGGCAGATGCGCCGGCCGCTGCTGCACCCACGCCACCGACGACTGCTGCGGATCGCAGTCGACCAGCGCGACCTTGCGCCCGGCCTGCGCCATGGCGCCGGCCAGGGTGCTGGTCAACGTGGTCTTGCCACAGCCGCCTTTGGTGTTCGCAATCAGGACGCGCAGCATGCCTGCCCCACGGGTTGGATGGCCTTCCGAGGATTCCCCGCCGCATCATGACCGAATCGGCGCACGCCGTCTCGGGGCGGCGTGGTGGTCACGCCGCTGCAACATCCGCGCCGCGCCCGCGGCTCAGAAGCGCTGCGTCACCGACAGCGACCAGGCGCGGTCGGGCAAGGGGTCGATCACCAGCAGGTTGCCGTTGCCCGAGGCATACGAGACCGGCGGGTCGCGGTCGAACAGGTTGTGGATGCCGAGCGCGAACTGCCCATCCCATGGGGTTTCCCAGCGCAGCGCGACATCCGCCGTGCCGTGCGAGGCGATGCGGTTGGCGCCGATCGGGAAGCGTGGCGTGCCGGCCGGATCTGCACCGGGCGGCCCCACGCGCCCGACGCCAAGGGTCAGTCGCGCCGTGCGAGCGCCGGGGTATCGAGCGGCAGGTCGCGCGCGACGCGCAGGCCGCGCGCTTCGATGTTGGCGCGCATCCAGGCCAGTTCGGTGGGGGCTGCGATGAGGCGCGCGAGGTCGCCGCGCACCGCGTCGAGCCCGGCCGCCACCGGGCGGCTGCGCGCCTCGGCGGCCAGCCAGGACAGCGCCTGCGCGCGCTGCAGGTAGTCGAGCCGGCGCCGCGGATCGCCGGCGATGCGCGAGGCGCCGAGGTAGCCGACCATCGCCTCGTGCGCGGTGCTGGCGTGGCGCGCCATGCGCAGCAGGGCGCGCTCGCAGCGCCCGCGCAGGCCGGCAGCGCGCGCCTGCGCGCCGGTGCACCAGTCGGCCAGCGTCGCCACGGCGGGGAAATCCACCGCGAAGCCGAACTCCGAAGCCAGCACCAGCGCCGCGAGGCCGCCATCGACCTCGGCCGGGTCCACGCCGAGCAATTCTGCGGCGTACGCGCGCCAGCGCAGGTCGTTGCTGCGCGCGCGCAGCGCATCATGGATGGGGCGCAGCAGCAGGGTGGTGCGCAGGTCGAAGCGCTCGGCGCGCGCCATGCCGTCGATCGCGCGATGGATGGCCGCGGCGTCACCGTGCTCGATCGCGGCGATGCCGGCCAGCAGCCAGGCCGCGCCGTTACCTGGCTCGGCCTCGAGCAGGGCCTCGCGCGCCGCGGCGGGCTCGCAGACCTCGTCCGCATACGGGCAGGCCGCGGCCGCGACCCACAGCACGCGGGCGTCATCGCTGCCATGGCGCAGCCGCGCGAAAGCGTTCTCGCCCTGCACCAGGCGCAGGCTCACCGCGCCATCGAGGCCCGATTCCTGCGCCAGCACGGATGCACCGGCGAGCTTCGACAGCGTGTCGTCGCGCGCGAGCAGGTCGGCGGCGAGTTCGGCGCGCAGCGCGGCGTGGTCGATCGGCGATGGCACGGCGAATGCGGCCTGCGACCACAGCAGCGCGACGCCGAGGCAGGCGGCGAACAAGCGTTGGCTGCGGCTTCGGTGCGGGCGCGGCGTGTCGTCCATGCCGCCACGATGCGGCAAGGTAGGCAACGGTCACAGTGGCGGAAGTCAGCGCTCGGTCCTTCCGATGGCACGTGACTTCCGGCAGGGATGCCGCGGATCAGCGCTGGGTCGCAGCCCGCACCGCGTGTTCGGCCAGCGTGTAGGTGGGCCGGTAGTCGGGCGGCGGTTCCGAAGGGGCGCCCACCTCGGCGCGATGGATGGCCATGGCTGCGCTTTCGGTCGGCTGCTGGTGCAGCAGCGCGAAGTAGCGCGCGGTCGATGCGCGCCAGCCGGCGAGTCCACCCGGATGCTGCGCGGGCGGGACGGTATCGATGTCGGCCGCGCGCGCCTGCCACTCGCGACGGCGCCAGTCCAGTTCCAGCCGCGCGCGCTCCGCGTCATCGGATGCCATCGCCCAGCCCAGCCGGTAGCCGACGATTTGGTCGCCGCGCGTCGGCCCTTGTTCGCGCAGCCGGGCGGCGACGGCGCGGCAAGTCGAACGGCGGCCGGACCGCGCAGGATCGGCGAGCGCCGCGGCGCAGCCCTCGCGCAGCGCACCGCGGCCGACGAAGGGCACGGCCCACGCACGGCCGAGCGCGGCGACGCCGATCGCGATCTCCGGCGTCAGCGGCCGCGCATCGACCGCCAGAGAGCCACCGATCATCGGCAGCCGCGGATCGTCACCCATCAGGCCGAACACCTCGCTCCACCAGCGATACGCGGCCAACAGGTGGCCGTGGCGGAACTCGGCGCCCGCCAGCGCGTCGAGCAGCGGGTCGAAGGCCGCCGAATCACCTTGCCGCTTCGCGCGGTCGAGCGCGAGGAAGATCGCTTCCGCATCGCGCGGATCGCGCGCGCGCAGCGCGTCGATCGCACCGTCGGCATCGCAGGTCGCCGCGTCGAAAGGGCACTTGTTGGCCGCGACGTGCAACACGACCGGATCGTCGCTGTCGCGGCGGATGCGCGCGAACAGCGTCTGCGCCTCGGCCTGCCGATCCGGCAGCGAGGTCATCAGCACCGCGGCGGCCAGTTGCAGGCGTGGCTCGGGCCGGGCGAGCAGGACGGCGACGAGGTCGGCCGTGAAGGCATCGCCGGCGCGCTGGCGCGCGGCGGCCTCGGCCGGCGTCGGAACCGGCCAGGTCAGGGGATCGGCGGTTCGCACGCCCGTGCCGTTGCCGGCAAACGCCGGGGACACCGCGCCGAATGCGAGGCTGCACAGCATCGCCGCCGCGTGCCGGGCCGCTCGCCCCCGTCGATCGCCGGTGCACCTCATCGCGGACGACCGGCCGTCGTGGACAAGCGTGCCTGGCGGTCCGCTTCCCGTTCGGCGAGCGTGAGGCCAGGCGCCCGATAGTCCGCCGGGGGCACCAGCGGCAGGCCCGCCTCGCGCATCAAGGTCTGGATCAGCGCGAGCTCGGACGTCGCCTCGCGCCACCGTCGGATCATCGCGCCTGCTTCGTCGACGTCCAACACGCCTTCGGCATCGAAGCCGTCGAATCCGAGCAGGGCGATGCTGCCGATCATCCAGTTGTGTTGCCGCCGGCGCTGCTCGAGCGCGCGGCGTGCATCGTCATCCGTCGCGAGGCGATAGGCGACCGACAGGCCGACGTTGGTCGCGACCAGCGTGTCCGACGCCACCAGCACCTGCGCCGCACCACGGCAGGCATCGCGCCAGTCGTCGCCGATGATCTGCTCGGGGAGGCACAGGTCCGTCAACGCGCTGAACCGCGGAAATCCGAATGCCATCGCCGCGCCAAGGCCGTGCAGTCCCGCCAAGGCCCGCAGGCTCTCGCCGTCGAGCACGGCATCGGGGTCTTCGGTCATCTCGCGCGCCACCAGGCGCTCGAACCCGGGCACCTCCGGCCACGCAGCGGATGCATCGGTCCATGCGCGAAGCGCCGTGAGGAAATGCTGGTCGTACCGCGCGCTGCCGGCGATCCCCTGCAAGGCCATCAACTGCGCGTCCCGGTCGGCGTCCCGGACCGCCCGGTCGAGCGCCAGCAGCCAGACCGCCGCATTGTCCGGCTCGATCCGCAGCAGGGCATCGATCGCGCCGTCGCGATCACACAACGCATCGCCGAAGCGGCAGTCCGTCGCGGCGATCCACAGCACCCAGGGGTCATCCGTGCTTGCGCGCACGCGGGCGAAGATGGCTTGGGCCTCCGGCAGCCGCGCCGCCGCGGCATCCTGGTGCACCAACGGCGCGTCGTCCGCCACCGGCCAGGCCAGCAGCATCGCCGCCACCAGTTGTTGCCGGGCATCGCCCCGCACCTGCAGGTGCCGCGCAAGATCAGCCTGCAAGGCACGCCAATCCGCCGCACCCTGCACGTCCGCGGCGTCCGCCGCGGCAGGCGCGTTCGCGAACGGAATCCACAGGCAAAGCAGCAGTGCGACGGTTCGCCATCGGCGCGTCGCCCATGCCGCCCGCACGCTCCGCGCGGGGACGGTCGCGCTCTCCACTGCACGGGCTTCCGCCATGGTCGAACCTCCTGTCCAGACGCCCCGATGCTGCCAATTCCGTCGCGCAGCGACAGTGACGAAGGTCACCCGCGGCGCGGGCGCTCCTCAATACCCCGCCGCGTGCCCATCCTTGCGCGACTCGCTCGCGCCTTCGTAGACGCCGGTCTTGGGATCGCGGCGGATCGCCTGGTAGCCGCCGAACGGCCCGTTGGCCCAGGTGACCTTGTGGCCGCGGTCCATCAGGCCCTGGATCGTGCGGTAGGGAAAGCCCGACTCGAGCTGCACTTCGCCGCCGTCGTTCATCGGCAGCACCTGGCCCGCGGGCTCGGTGGAGCCGTCGTGGTGGATGCGCGGCGCGTCGCCGGCTTCCTGCAGGCCCATGCCGAAGTCGACGAGGTTGATCACGATCTGCGCGTGGCCCTGCGGCTGCATCGCGCCGCCCATCAGGCCGAAACTCACCCAAGGCGCGCCGTCCTTGGTGATGAAGGCCGGGATGATGGTGTGGAAGGGCCGCTTGCGCGGGGCGAAGGTGTTGGGATGGCCGTCCTTGAGCACGAACTGCTCGCCGCGGTTCTGGAACATGAAGCCGGTCTTCGGCGCCACCATGCCCGAGCCCATGCCGCGGAAGTTGGACTGGATCAGCGAGACCATCATGCCGTCCTTGTCCGCGGTGGTGAGATAGATGGTGTCGCCTTCGGACAGCGCGGGGTTGCCGGCCTCGACCGTGCGCGCGGCGCGCATGCGATCGATCAGTTGGCGGCGTTCGTCCGCATAGTCCTTGCTGATCAGTCGCGCGGTGGGGATCTGCGAGAACGCCGGATCGGCGTAGTAGCGCGCGCGGTCCTCGAAGGCCAGTTTCTTGGCTTCAACGAACAGGTGCACGTGCTCGACGCTGCCGAAGCCGTACGACTTCAGGTCGTAGGCTTCGAGCAGGTTGAGGATCTGCAGCGCGGCGATGCCCTGGCCCTGCGGCGGGATCTCCCACACGTCGTAGCCGCGGTAATTGGTGGACACGGGGTCGACCCAGTTGCCGCGGTGGGCTTCGAAGTCCGAAGCGGCGAGGAAGCC
>Ga0209450_10001785_pt1 | contig 10832 bp, 9 predicted proteins | sample FrelakmetLWP11LW_FD_187149 | JGI IMG/M metagenome (GOLD analysis project Ga0209450, IMG submission 187149) | Freshwater lake sediment microbial communities from the University of Notre Dame, USA, for methane emissions studies - LWP11 LW (SPAdes)... | ecosystem: Environmental > Aquatic >... | reverse complement strand
CGGCAATTCGCACGCTTCGGTCAACATAGAATTTCACCCGGGAGGATTCCTCAGCGGGAGACGTCATGGCGACGGCCCGGCTGCGTTCGGCCAGCGAAATCTTCGCTTCCGTGCCGCCGGGGGCTGGCTCCGCTCCAAGCGCCGACCGTTCGCCGCTCAAGAGCAGTGAAACCAGGATGGCGGTGAGGCTCAGCAAACCGCCAGAATATTTTTTATTGTGCATCGGACAGCCCAACCAACTCGCAGAATCACCCGCATCATACCTTGCGGGAACAGTCATCACATTCTCTCGGGATAATTGCCAAAAAAGCTGCCCCACGCTGCGTGACGTGTTCACTATTTTTTTCGCACACGGAAATACCCCATCATTTCAGCAACTCACTGAATCGCCCGCACAGCACGTTGCGGGAATATTTTTTTTCCACAAGATCACGTCCCCGATCACCCATACTCTTCCATTCCTCATGGGTCATCGATCGTGCCGTTTCCAATACGTTCACGACTCCAGCGATATCGCCATGACCAACCATCCACCCGACAGGCGCGGTTTGCAAAATCTCCCCGATATGAGATTCCTTCGGGCCAATCGCTAAAAACGGCCGCCCGACACTCATGATCCCATACACCTTGCATGGGTGTACAATACCGACCATATTGTCGCCAAGGGTTACAACATGCAGGTCAGCCGCAGACAGGCTGTACTGCGTCTCAGCCAACGGCACATAGGCCAATGTAAGTACAGTGTTCAATTTGTTGTCCGCCGCGAAAGCATCCATGCGCATGCGCGCGGCTTCACTGCCCACAAAAACAAATACGAAACGATCATCGTCCTTTAACCTGATTAGTGCAGCCAGCAAAGTGTCCAGAGGATGAACCTTGGTTATGTTCCCGCTATACATCACGACAAATCGGTCTGCAAACCCATGCATTTTCCGAAAAAAGTTCTGGCCGTGCAGAATATCGACGAGTTGATTGTCGTAGGGCCAGGGGGGAATGATCGACAGTTTGCCGCCCAATTTCACCTTGTTCCTCAAACGCTTCGCCATAAACGAATCCAATGCGATGACGCTGTCGGCCCGCCGAAGAATAAGCCGATTGACCCGTTCACTGAATCGCGCCAGCAAAGAGCTTTCGCTTAATTTTCCCGATACGATGATTTGGTCCGGGTTTAAATCCATCACCCAGTACACAATTTTTATGCGCCTAAAAATCGCAATAAACAGTGCGGCCAGGCCCGACATTGGCGGAACGGTACTGATCAAGACATGGGTCAATCCTCTGACAAACAATCCCGCAACCATGCTTTGCAGAACCAGGCTGCCCCCACCCAGCAGTCGCAAGAAAATGGATTTTTTCCCAAATGCGCACAGTGGCAACCGCCACACAAGGATCCCATTCATGTTTTCCCGCCATGTATAGGTAAGAGACGGGTCATCGTATCCCCTTCTGGGCGCCAATACAACGACTCGTTTCCCGATCGCTACCAGTTCTCGCGACAGGTCGTGAAGGTGTTGACCTACTGAAGCTGGGTCCGGAGTAAAAACTTGGCTAATAAGTAAAACGGTAGACTGCTTTTTCACATAAAACCAATATTCAAAGGAAATAACTCAATCCAAGTCCCGGTTCATAGCCAACATATCAAGTTCTGCCGCACTGTTCTTTGTTTTTTTTTACTTGCTCGGCAATCCACCCATACGTAATCTCCAATCCTTTGGCCAAAGGCCACGAAGGACGCCAACCGAGTTTTTCCTGAATCAATTTGTTGTCAGAGCGGCGACCTCGAACACCAAGAGGCCCTGCGATATGCCTCACCCGCAAATTTTTTCTGGCGAAGCGCATGGCCAGTTTGGCGAGGTCATTGATCGAGATCAATTCATCTGAGCCGATATTCACCGGCCCCGAATAATCAGACTCCATCAAACGCCGCACGCCTTCGAGGCACTCATCGATATAAAGGAAGGTTCGCGTCTGTTCGCCGTCGCCCCAGATTTCGATCTCTCCCCCATCTGCCGCTGCGGCGACCTTCCGACATATGGCGGCCGGCGCCTTTTCCTTTCCACCGTCCCAGGTACCCTCGGGTCCAAATATGTTATGAAAACGGGCGATATGGACTTCCATTCCATAGTTTCGTTGATAGGAGAGATAGAGCCGTTCACTAAAGAGTTTTTCCCAACCGTACTCACTATCTGGATGCGCAGGATACGCAATGTTCTCCGGGAGTCCCTGGTTTTCTGGATCCAGCTGAGCTTCTTCAGGATAGATGCAAGCCGAGGACGAAAAGAAAACCTTTTTAATCCCCGTATTTTTCCCTTCTTCCATCATGTTCAGATTGATCATAGCCGAATTGTGCATAACCACGGCATCATGCTCGCCGGTAAATATGTATCCCGCCCCCCCCATGTCCGCTGCCAGCTGATACAATTCATCAAAACGAACATCCGCGGTGATCTTCCGGCAGACGGACTGTTCCCGCAAGTCCCCAATGATCAACTCGTCCGCTGCCGTTGGGCAATATTCGTGCTGCTTGATATCAACACCGCGCACCCAATACCCTTCTGCTTTCAGCCGCTTTATCAAATGCCCACCAATAAATCCACCGGCGCCGCATACGAGAGCTTTTTTCAATTGATTCACTCCTTTGGTTCATTTTTTAGAAACATGAACCATCGCTTGCTTCATTGAAACAACCATGTCCATATTACTGGGTTGCATACAACAACTTCAAGGAAGGAAGCATCGCCACACATAGCTTACTCTTTGTTTTTTAAAAGCGTACGGATCCATACTGCCGTTTCTTGCACACCCTGTTCCATAGTATAAGGCAGTGGGCCACAAACCTTCTCGGTAGGAGCCAGGTCATAACGATATTCCGTCAAAATATTGTTCAAGCGAAACGTGTTAAATGGAAAGGACTTGACGCCGGCCGCATTAATCAGGTCGCCCAGAACCGCCGCGATTTTGGCTAGTGATTTCGGGATCACAAGAATCGATCTAGAACCCAGCTCACGCTGGAGGGCATCCACCCACGCATTCAAAGCAAGCGGTTCATAATCCGCCAGATAGAACATCCGGCGCTGAATTTGTTCAACCGGCGCTGCCAGTAGTTTTTGATATTGATAAACGACGTTGCCAATGTAACCATAGGATTTATAAAGCGGTCCTCGCCCTACATGAAAATAGCGTCCACGATAAACCATGCGGAAAAATCCCTGGTAGTGCGGATTCATTCCGGCGCCCCAAACAGTGGTCGGTCTTACGAGGCACCATTCTGTTCCGCCGCCATCATGCTGCCGCACGATCTTTTCGGTAAAGACTTTGCTCTGCCCGTACATCGTATTCGGACAGTAATCCTGTTCGCCTTTCGGCACATCTCCCACACGACAAACGAGCTGAGAAGAGGTGTAGATACACCTCTGCACAGTGGGTGTATTGGCAACTGCTTTCACTAGATTCTCAACCCCTTCAATATTGGCGGCATAATCGGACAACCCTTTACCATTCAGATCCGTGCGGGCTGCCAGATGAACAATGGCCTGGGGTCGACATTTTAATAACACCCGCTCAAGTTGCCCGGGGTTGAGAATATCGCACTGCTCAAAACGGAAATCTTGTTCTGAATAATCGGGCATTTGAATGTCCAATCCAACCACCTCGAAACCTCGGCCAAGTAATGCTTTAACCAAGCATGCTCCAATAAAACCGGAACTGCCTGTTACGAGAATTCGCTTCGACATTCTAAATCGCCCCAGCAAACATTTTTTGCAAATGATTGACAAACAAACTATTGGGATATAAATTGCCCACTTGCTTTTTCCAAGCCAACCGGTCGTATTGCTGGTCATTAAAATTTGTTATACTTGCTACATAGTCACTTGCCGTGTGCACGATGATACAGTGAGCAATCAGTCGATCATCAATCCCTTCCAGCGCAACATTCGTGCCAATTATGGGAATTCCGCAAAGCAAGGACTCCAAGCATTTGACTTTGACGCCTCCACCTTTAAATAGTGGAGCGATCAATGCTTTGGCTTTTGAAATGACGAGATAAGGATTATCGATAAAACCTACATAGTTAATGTTGCTATTCCTGCGTAGAGCCATAATAATTTTTTCAGGCAAATAGGGGCCAATAATTACAAATTTCGATTCTTTTGATAACCGAGGGAATACGTTGTCCATGAACCAGGAAAGCGATTCAAGATTCTCGGGTCTATTCCAGCTGGCGAAAAAGCAAAAATACTCGTCTGTTTTGTCGGGAATGGCCAATCGGATCTCTTCACTTAAATAAAAATCAACAACCCAAGGTTCCTTCAGTGCATAATACTCTTTTAGAATGCCGGCATCCTTTTTGCTAAATACAACCACGGTGCTCTTTGCTTTTTTCAGAATGAAGCGTTCTGACAATCGCACCCACATTTTTTCAATCAAACTGACAAGATTCCTTCTTCTTAGATATCTCTGGAAAATAATGTCGTGCGCCATTAGAAACTTATTCTTGTGGTGAACGAAAAGCGCATAAATAAAGACCTGACTGAAATCAAAATACAGTGCATCATACTGGTTTGCCATGCTTCTGATTTTGAAGAGAACTCGAAAGCTGAATCGAGCAGTAAAAAAAGGATGCAAAAAGGGGAATTGCAGGCACCGCAAAAACTTTATAAAAAATGGGTTCTTAAACCTATCGCTATACATTATCTCGCATTTGCAGTATTTGTTGTCAAAAAAAAATAAATCTACCACATAGTGCTTCCTCAAATCAATGATCAAATTGTTGGTGTATTTCTGCCCGGCTCCGGTGGTCGAAGGAGGAAATGCCGAGAGAAATAGAATTTTTTTCATAGCGCAGCCGCGTCGGGTAAAAATTGGATGGGCTTGCTCTGCATCTTTATCTTATCTTATCTGCCAAAAGGTTCTTCTTCAGTACATTCAAAAAATCCCAACCGTACTTCACGTCCGGCTCCACGTAGTTTCCTTCGGCCCATTCGTTCCAAGATTTAAGGAAGACAATATTGGTTTCCGGATCTTTTTTTTCAATCCTTTTCAACACGCTTCTAACATGATCATCAAACGTTTCAGGTGAATAATTGACAAAGATCTGTCCCCGTCTGCCTGAACGCGGTGAATTATCCCAGCCCGACAACAGGGTCGGATAATAATTGGGTTGAGAATCCAATTTGCCAGAGAACTTGGCAGCAAAATCCTTGTAATCCCAGACGGCCAGTTTGAACTTGCCATTCCATACGAGTTCCGATAATTTATTCCACGCATACTGAAGCGGATGATCGTGGAGCATGATGCTTTTCTGCCAGTGAGTATGAACGGCATCATAGCCCAACGCAATAACTTTTCTGGCTTGCTTTGCGTCATACGATGCTCCGACAAAATGAATCCCAGCCAAGCCGTTTTTCGCAGCCAGTTCACGCCAACAATCCAAAAACATATCGGGTTCGGGTATGTGCAATGGCCGGTACACGTAAAAAAGAGGCTGATCGTCAATTCGGATATAGCGCTCATCCAGAAAAGCATCCAAATTAGCATAAAAATGCTTGGTATAGTCTCCAACGCCGGGATACGTTTGCGCCATCAGCACCCGGCCCGGTTGGCCATGCCATATTCCGCTCCACGTTTCATTGGCCCAGCCCAAGCAAAATGGAAAATCCGGCTTCCCACCGCGCAACACTTCATTAAACGGCCTTTGCAATAATTGCTTGCCATTACCAAACCAATAGTGCCAATAGCAAAATCCCTCAATCCCGGCTTCCCGGGCCATTTCGGCCTGCGTTTCCCGCACGTGCGGAATTCTCAAATCGTAATATCCCAGATCGGCAGGGACCCGCGGTTGATAGTGCCCGCGGAATAAAGGCCGAGCATTCCGGACATTGGTCCATTCGGTGAATCCCTTCCCCCACCAGGCATCATTTTCCGGAATCGGGTGAAACTGCGGCAAGTAAAACGCGATAACGCGCACGTCATTCTTTCTCATGAGTCTTTTGCTAGGCATGCATTGAATTGCATGGCCTCTCGGCAAAAACAAATTAGTTTAACAGCGTGGTGTACGGGAGTATTCCATCCGCACCGATCATGACTCGGTAAAGATAGAATATCACGCTGTAGGCGATGATAATTGAAAATGACAACTTTTTTAGCTTGCTGCCAAGCTGATCGCTATCAATGACCAAAGGCAATGCGATGATTTGCGCGATCAAAAAATAGCCGCTCATTCTGAATAGCCAGCCATAATTCATTGTCAGATTCTGAATCAGCATGCCGACCAACCATAATTTCATGTAAATGTTGCTGCAACCCTTTAGAAGCAGGCAGCAATAGAGGAAAACCACTGTCGGGATAACTAGAAAAATGATTGTTACCAATGTCCCCATCGCATTCAGTACCGGAGCTTCCTGGAAGGCATAAACAGAATATATGCTGAGTATATTTTTATCAAAAAAGAAGTTCATGATGGACTCGTCCCAATTCTGGATGAGGATGACAAATGAAGACGACAAGAGCAAGACAGAGGAAACTGGATTGATTTTAATATATTTCAGGAAATACAGCAGCGGCAACATCAATGCCGATGTGTGGAACATGGATGCCAACAGGCAGAACAAGAAATAAATTACTGGCTTGTTTTCATTAATGTAGCGGAGCGAATAAGCAAAAATTGCAATCGCAATTGAATGCCGCATTATGTTAAATGAAGGGAAAAACAGATCCAGCATCAAGAAGAGATAAATGGAAAAAAAGAAATGCGGGCTCTGCTTGCGTATCATGCCATATATGAAAAACAGGATTAATGATACGACAAGCAAATTCACAAACCAAAAAGGAAGCGCGGCCTTCACACCCAGATAATTCAATAATCCCCATCCCCACTCATTTGATTTATCCGAACCGACTTTTCCCACAAAGCCCTTGACATCGAGATCATCAACAAAGAATTTATAGACGCTCGAAGTGTAGTCGTCATAATAATGCCTATAATCCGTGCCGACCGAATATCCCCTGAACGCATTCAGAACCAGAAGCAGCATGATGGGGATTAGTATTTTCTGATCTTTTTTATAAATAAAAAGCAATGACAAAAAAACAATTGCAAAAATTAAATATATGAGCATGTGTGGGTACCGTCGCTATGGCTTGGTTAAGGTTACTTTTTTAAATAAAATGCCGATGGCACAAAGGGGAATTTTAAACATGAATCGTAGATTCTTTTTCAATATTGCCGCCAGTTGCTGGCGATTTTTTAACCTGCCCATGCAATAGCCATACAATAATTTGGTATAGCATTTCACAATTTCTTTTTCAACTTGGGGGTTTTCCAAGTAATATTTCAGAGTCTGACTTTTTTTGTCATAAAATCTGACCAATTGATCCAGCAGCGCATAGGGAGCACGAGTTTGAATATATGCCTGATTTGACATCATTAAACCATCTGGATTCCTACGATAGGCGCACGTCTTTTCCGGAATAAAATACACCTTTGACTTCCTGGCTATCTCCATGATCAGCCACTGATCATAAACAAACCATTGCCTTGCCCCGTCCATGTCCAACAAGCATTTTTTGAACATGCAGGAAACAGTCAGAATGAATGCTTGATGATTCAAGTAGTAATCAAAGATATGGCCATTGAAAACCCTTTCTCTGATATTGGCATGCAATCCTTGGGGAGGGGGAATGGGATTGGAAAATGGATCCACGTATTCAACATCGGTATGCACCAAACCATAATCGGCGTGCGTTTCCAAAAAATCGACCTGTTTTTGCAGCTTGTACGGATCGGTCCAGTAGTCGTCGCCCTCACAGAGGGCAATGTATTTCCCGCGCGCTTTGGGCCAAACATAGATCGGAGAGGGCTTGATGCCTTTGGACCATTGATTTTCAGTCTGATAGATAGGAATCAATTTATCAGGAAAATCTTCTTCATATTTTTTTATTTTTTTTGCCGTATCATCCGTCGAGGCATCATCATGAACAATAATCTCTATCGGAAAATCGGTTATCTGCATCAAAAAGCTCTTGAGGGCATCACCGATGTAATTCTCATGATTGTAAGTTATGCAACAAACAGAAACCAATGGGCACGGTTTATTTGAATTCATTAATTTTTAATTTTATTTTTGAAAACGAATCGGCTGTTTTTTCATACAAACTCTCGTTAAGCTTCTCGTACTCAATACGCAGCGTCGATTGATTGAGTATTACTTTTGCTATTTTCTCTCGCAATCGGCTTTCAAAATCAACATCCTCGATTCGGACATTGTATTCAATTAAACCCAATTTCCTCATTAGCCCAGCATGTTTGGGATGATTCTGCAATGAAATCACGGGAACACAAAATCCTATCGGAAGTATCTGACCATGCCCGCGCATGGCGATAACAAACTCAGCGTTTTGATAATAACCCAGCGATTTATCAACATGGTCGAATGCAAAATAGCCAAAATCCCAAACTTCACAATGATTAATCCCGCTCGCAATTTCATGACTTATTGCAACATCATCGAGAACATGGGGAGCGAAGATCACTCTATATTCTTTCGCGAGCTCCCTGGCAATTCTCTTCATGGAAGCAATGAAATTCTCTTTCCTTTCTTGAGTGCCAAAGCGAAATTTTGGCTTGTCATTTGCCAGCTGAATGATTACAAATGGCTCCTTGACAAATCTGGGATAGTGCGAATTCAAGCTGACATGAAATCCAGGATCAGGGGTTTCATCTGCATTCAATCCCGTCTGCTCCAAAATCCGTTCATAACTGCCATCATTTCGAACTGAAAAAAAACTCGCCCGCTTGAACGTTTCTTGCAGATGCGAAACGGTCCTTTCTGGAATAGAGGATTCCTCCTCAAAATAATTATTGCCTGCCGCGTAAACAATAAAAGGTATCTTAATGGTTTTTATCAATTCCTTATCAATAAGCCAAAACCAGCCATTGGGCCAATGCGCCCCATGAATAATTCCGCCACCGCCAATCACCAACAGATCATACTTCTTGTTTACCACATTGGTAATGTAATATTCATCAAAATTTCTTCCCTGAATATTTGTGTTGCCAATCATCTCTACTTTTAGAAATTGTCTTAGCAAATTTTTCAAGCCTATGCCCAGGGCATAATCACCAAGATTGTAATTCAAACAATAGGAGTGCAGAATTCTCATGACACTAGCGAATAAGGCATTCAACCATATCCGTACTGAATACCGGGATATTCAACCGCGAAGCAATCATTTTTCTTTCGCTAAAGGAATCATCGATGAATATCGCATTTTTGTCATGAATAAATTCATGCTTTTCATCCTCTTGGCGCAACTGAATCACTTCATCAAACAATGAATCAAGACGATGCTTTTTTAGAGCCATCTTTAAATCACCAACATGTTTCGAGATTAAAATCAATTTCTTGCCATTGGTGAACGCTTGAAATAAAAAGCAGATCAGCTCTTTGTTTAACTTATCGTTTATGATCAGGCAATCATCATAATCGACATAAACAGTAGAAAACTCCAAGGTCAACATGTATTTATTATCTAAAGCTCGATCCAATTCAATATCATAGCCATTCATCACTATTTCCACATCAACATTAAAAGAATCAAACACGCTTAACAGTGCAAAGTTGATTCCCTTTGCGCGAAATAACGAGGAGGAGCCTCCCAATCTTGAAGCAATTTCCATTAAGGTCAACTGATTGTTTATGTCTCTTTTCATTTGAAAAAACCAGGCACCATTGAAGGACAATGTTTTGTTCAAAACCGTAGCTATTTCGTAAAAAAGGCCATAATCATTTTTTTCCATTTTGGTATTAACGCTGATGCCATTCCATATCCGATTTCTATGTCGTGGACCGACGAATAGCAAGTTGCCTTTATAGTTGGAAAAGCAATCAACCGTATATTCTGCAAACGGCAAATATTCCAAAATTACATATTCATGAATATTGAATTTACGCGCGAAAAACTTGAGATCGTTAACAGAATGGGCGATGAAAGTACCTTTTGAGCCAAAACCAATATCTGGCTTTACAAACACAGGATAATTCTCTATCTCGCGAAGGGACGCAAAAACTTTCGGGACTTTCACTTTGCCACTCAACAATTCGTATGTCTTTCTTTTTGAAAGGCAAATTTCAGTTGTTTCAACATTGGAACAAATAATTTTGCATCCCAATTGCCTTTCGTTGTTTTTCAATTTGCATATAACGCTATCCATTGCCGGGTAGATTGCATCAATGCCAAATTGGCCCACAATGTTCTTTAGCGCATCAATTATTCTGTCATCACCAATAAAAGGTAACTGGCCAACGTATTTGTCATAGACGAATTTTCCGTGATCGTCAGTGCTGCTTGCTCCAAACAAATTGATGTGCGTGGAGTATTTCAGTGACCGGTGGATCTCCAGTCCGATTTCGGAACCGCATGGAAAAACCAGTACATTCCATCGTTTCATTGTCAATTATGCAGAATCATCATTAAACAAGATGATTTTTAAATAAGGATATCATATCGCCTTATTGTATTCCCGCTATTTCAGCAATTTTATCATAGCAATAACTGCTGCAACATGGGCTTCTTCTAAGTCTGGGAATATCGGCAGGCAAAGCACCTCTTCCGCAATTTTCTCCGCTACAGGCATTTTGCCAGGTCGGGCGGATTCCAATCCCTTGTAAGTAGGAAACTGGCTGATCAGGGGGTAGAAATATCGTCGGCCAAATATGTTATGCTTTTTTAATTCTCCATACACGTCATCCCTTGTTTTCCCGAATTTTTCTTTATCGATCAAAATCGGGAAATAGGGATAACAGTGCCTCACTCCTGGGAAATCCTCTAGA
>Ga0209450_10001783_pt1 | contig 10833 bp, 3 predicted proteins | sample FrelakmetLWP11LW_FD_187149 | JGI IMG/M metagenome (GOLD analysis project Ga0209450, IMG submission 187149) | Freshwater lake sediment microbial communities from the University of Notre Dame, USA, for methane emissions studies - LWP11 LW (SPAdes)... | ecosystem: Environmental > Aquatic >... | reverse complement strand
CGCGGCAGGTCGTGTCCATCACTTCGACGAACCACTCGGCGTGAACGAGGGTGTCGGCCCACGTGACGACGCCGTGGTTGGCCATGAGGATGGTGTTGTGCCGTGTGGCGAGCGGGACGACGGCGTCCGCGCAGGCCTGTGTGCCGGGTGTCTCGTACGGCACGAGCGCGACGGGCCCGATGAACACCTCGTGCTCGGCCAGCATCGCGTCGGGCGGCACCGCATGCGCCAGCGCGTAGGCTGTGGCGTGCGGCGGATGGCAGTGGATCACCGCGCGGGCGGCGGGCACGGCCTTCATGACGGCGAGATGGAGGAGGATCTCGCTCGACCTCCGGCGCACGCCGGCGAGCTGCTTCCCCTCGAAGTCGACCATGCAGATGTCTTCTACGCGCAGGTCGCCCTTGCTCATGAGCGTCGGCGTGCAGAGCACCCATTCGTCGGTGAGGCGGCAGCTGATGTTGCCGCCGTTGCCGTCGACGTACTGCCGCTCCCAGAGTTTGCGGCCGACGTCCACGATCTGGTGCTTGAGCGCGAGAGCCAGGTCGGAGCCGAAGACCATCTCGACTTCCCTGGCGGGATCGTCGTCTATCGAGCCCTTTCTGCGGAGCACGTCTCGGACAAGGACTTCGATGATGGCGCGGGAAACTGGGCGTGACACGGTGAACCTCCAGGCGGCAATCGGGTGCTTCGAGACTACCGGAGCAGCGCCGACGCGGTCCAGAGCACCGGGGCCTGGCCGTGCAGATCGCCGGTGTTGCGCGGCCGGTCGAGGTAGTACTGGACCGTTGTGCCCTTGTTGGTCCCCGCACAGACGTTGCTGATGTTACCGGCATCGTCGATGTACTTCAGCAATCCGAGCCAGGCGTTCCGCGCGGCCGGGCCGTACGCCGCCTCGTCGAGCCACCCGTGCTGCACGCCTGTGACCATCGCGAAGGCGAACATGCCCGTGCCCGAGGTCTCGGGCCACGCCTCGGGATGATCGAGCAACTGGCGCCAGAGCCCGTCCTCGCCCTGCAGCTTGAGGAGGGACGCCATCATCGTGCGGTAGCCGGCGAGAATCCGCGGGCGATCCGGATGGTCGGCTGGCATCGACCGGAGCAGCTCCGCCGAGCCGGCGGCCATCCACCCGTTGCCGCGGCTCCAGTAGAACGGCGAGTCCGGCGCGTGGAAGAAGAGGCCGTTCGGCTGCTGCAGCCTGTCGAGATACGCGACCATCGCCTTCGCCGTCCGGTCGAGGTACTTCCTGTCGCCTGTCGCGCGGTAGGCCTGGATCTGGACGGCGGTGATCATGAACATGTCGTCGATCCAGTAACGCGCCTCGGCGGTGATGCCGTCCGGCGTCGTGGCCTCCCACTGTTTGTCGGCGAAGCTGCGGCCGAGGTCCAGGAACCGAGGGTCTTTCGTCTGCATGTAGATCTCGAGCGGCACGGCGCCAAACACGCGGAAGTCCACGTGCGCGTTGGGCGAGACGTGCTTCGCGCCCTCCGGCGTGAACAGCGGCTCGAACTTCCGGACGAGCTGATCCCGCAGCGCGGCGTTCCGCGTGAGGTTCGCCAGCGTGAGCGAGCCGTACCAGGCGCACACCTCGGGGTAGATGACGAACCCCGTCGGCCGCTCGAAGGGCCGCGCGGCGAAGTTCCCGGCCACGCGCCGGCCGACCGATGCCGGCAGCGCGGCGGCGGGCCAGTCGCGGAAGGCCGCCGGCGTCCGCCGCCCCGGCTCCATCTCGCTCGCGGCGATCATCACGGCCATCAAGCCGTGCGTGGAGTTCCTGAGCCTCGGAATGGCCAGGTACCCGGCCGCGTCAATCTGCACGCCCATGCCCTGGACGGCGCCGGTGAACACCGGCCGCCCGGCGGCGTCCTGCTCGAACGTCGTCTGCAGGCCCTTCCACGCGCGATCGGCGACCGGGCCGTACTTCGCGTCGACCAGGCCCAGGCGGATCCCCTTGCGGATGGCGTAGATGAACATGCCGCTCGACGAAGTCTCGATCCAGTTGCCCGGCAGCGACGCGCCGCGGTCGAGCACCTGGAACCAGAGGCCGGTCTTGGGATCCTGCGCAGCTGCCAGGCCCGCGACGTTTCCCTTGAGCAGTTCGTGGAGGCGCGAATAGCCGGCGTGCGTCGGCGGCAGCTGCTCGAGGATGTCCACCATGGCCATGACGAACCAGCCCATGCCCCGCCCCCAGATGATCGGCGAGCGGCCGGTCTTCGGGTCGGCCCACGTCGCGTTCCGGTCCTGGTCCCACGCGTGATAGAGCAGGCCGGTTTTCGGGTCGAGGCAGTGCCGCGCGGCAAGCGTTGACTGGAACACCGCCATGTCGTTCCCGAACGCCGCATCGTCGAACAACCGCCCGTAGTTCACGAGGAACGGCTGGCCCATGTAGATGCCGTCGATCCACATCTCGTTCGGGTACTGGCTCTTGTGCCAGAAGCCACCGTCGGCGTTCTTCGGGATGCGATCGAAAGCCTCGCGCACGGTTTTCGCTGCGGCCTTGTATCTCGGGTCGCCGGTACGTTCGTGCAGGAACAGCACGAGCATGCCTGGCTGGATGTAGTCGAGGTTGTGCGTGCGCGACTGGTCCCACCCGAGGACGCCCTGCTCGTTCACGTAGCCGTCGACCCAACGCTTGATGTAGTCGAGGTAGCGCGGGTCTTTCGTCGCGTCGTACATCTTCGCCATGCCGAAGAGGACGATGCCGGTGTTGTATTCCCAGCCGTTCTTCGCGGGATCGATCGCGGCGGGATCGGGCCACCGGGCGATCACCGTGTCGGCGAAGCGGACACCCCAGCCAGACGCGGGATCCGGGGCGACCTGCCGGTCCGCCGACGGGGTGATGGTCCACGCCAGCGCGAGGGCGGCGACAACCAGGACGGCGATGCGCCAGCGTGCGACGAGGTCTCTCATGTGCGGCCTCCGCGGAGACAGAGTGAACCTGGCCGCCCGACGCCGGGCGGCGGGCGCCCCCATCCTACCGCCGGCCGACCGGGATGTCAGCCCGGATACGCCAACCGGAGGCAAGTGGTATGACAACTACTTGACTGTAGCGCCACTCTCGTGGATACTGCAACCGCTGGATCAGGCGTGGCGGGTGTGGGGTAGACTCCGAAGTTCCGTCTGGTCTAACCACTCTATTGAACGCGGGAGTTCGAAGGAACGCACATACGAGAACGGGTGCCGCCCGAGACGGCCGCACGCTCAACCCAGCCGGGGCGATCGGCGCCCGGCGGGCGCGCGGTCCGAATGCCGGCAGCCGGGCAGGCGAGCCGCCTACGGGCGAAGGGAGGTAGCAGTGGAACGGAAGCGTCATCCAGTGAGGTTCGTGTACTGGGCGGTGGTCCTCCTGATGGTGGCCCTCGTCCTCCCCGCGTCCCTGTACGCCCAGGAGACACGCGGAAGAATCACCGGCCGCGTCACTGACGCGACCAAGGGAACGATTCCCGGGGCATCCGTGACGGTCACGGATCCCACCAGAAACGCGACGGTCACCGTGACCACGAACGAGCAGGGGCTGTTCCAGGCCAATTTCCTCCTGCCGGGCACGTACAAGGTCACTGTCGAGCTGGCCGGCTTCAAGACCTACGTCCAGGAAGGCATCGTCCTCGAGATGACCGAGACGCGCGATCTCGCGATCGTGCTGGAAGTCGGCGCGCTCGAGGAATCGGTCAGCGTCGTCGCCGAGGTGTCGACGGTGAACACGGCGAACGCGAACCTGGGGCTGGTCGTGGATCGGGCGCGCCTCGCGTCGCTGCCGCTCATCCACGGCGACCCGTACAAGATCATGGGCCTGGCGCCGGGCCTGGCCCACACGGGTAGCCAGCGGCTGGACCGCCCCTACGAGCCGACGCACATTGTCGGCTACGCCTACCAGGGGACGCGCAGCAACCGCAGCGACCTGCTGATTGACGGCGCGCCGAGCACGGCCACGGCAAACGCGAACGAAGTGATCGCGACCTACGTCCCGCCCTCGGATCTCGTGCAGGAATTCAAGGTGCAGACGGCGACGTTCGACGCCCAGTTCGGCAACACGGAAGGCGGCGTCACCAGCATCAGCATCAAGTCGGGCACCAACCGTTTCCGCGGGTCGGCCTACTACTTCGCCGAGCCTTACAAGTGGGGGGCGAACGACTTCTTCGGGAAAGCCCGCGGCCAGGCGATCGTCGAGAGCTCGTCGGACCGGCCCGGCTTCACGATTGGCGGCCCGCTCAGCATCCCGGGGGTGTACAGCGGGAAGGACCGGTCGTTCTTCATGTTCGGGTTCGAGCACATCAAGGACGTCCGCCCGCGGTTCGACGCCGGCGGCGACAGCTGGGTGCCGACCGAGGCGCTGCGCAACGGCGACTTCTCGGCCTACTCGTCGAACATCACGATTTATGATCCGCTGACCCGCGTTCCTGTCGGGAGCGCGTTTGTCGGCCAGCCGTTCGCGGGCAACGTGATCCCGGCGAACCGGATCAGCCCCGTGGCGAAGAAGATCCTCGAGTATTACAGCCAGCCGAAGAACCCTGGCCTGGCCGGCAACATCACCGATTCGACGCTGCCCGAAACGGCGAATTACAACAGCCTGACCGGCCGTATCGATCAGAAACTCTCGGAGAACAACCGGCTGTTCGCCCGCTACAGCTGGTACAACCGCGACAGCATCTACAACGAGTACCTCGGCAACCCCGAAGCCTCCGGCACGTGGTTCCAGTTCCAGTCGTGGCAGTTCGTCGTCGACGACGTGCACATGATCAACCCGACGACCGTGCTGAACGTCCGGTACGGCTACAACCGGTTCGATCGCAACTCGGGGCAGCAGGAAGAGGCCCGGAACTTCGACCTGACGAGGCTGGGCTTCCCGTCGCAGTACAACGCGCTCGTCCCGGAGGCCAACCGGTACTTCCCGCGGCTCGACTTCGACGGGACGACCATGATCGACGTGGCGTTCGCCAACGACTTCCGGCCGGTCACGTCGCACGCGTTCGTCGCCACGCTGAACAAGGCGTGGGGCGCGCACGCGCTGAAGGGCGGCACCGAGATCCGGGTGTACGGCGAGCGCAGCGTCTCCACGGCCAACGCCCAGGCCGGCCAGTACGCTTTCACCAACGCCTACACGCGTCAGAGCAGCGCCAGCGGCACCGATTACCTCGGCCTGCAGAACTACGCCTCGTTCCTCCTCGGCCTGCCGGCCACGACGTCGATCCTGCGCGCGGCGGAGTACGACGAGCACTCCATTACCTCGGGGTTCTTCGTGCAGGACGACTGGCGGGTCACCGACAGGCTGACGCTGAACCTCGGCCTGCGCTACGAGGTCGAGAGCCCGATGGTCGAGGCCCAGAACCGGAGCGTGTCCAACTTCGACCACGCCTACGTCCAGCCGATTCAGCCGACCGTGCAGGCGAACTACGCCAACCTGAACGACCCCGCCCTGAAGGCGATCGTGCCGCAGCTGAACGTCACCGGCGGGCTCATGTTCCTCGAAAAGGACACCGAGACGCTCTACACGACGCCCAAGAACACGTTCCTGCCGCGCGTCGGCTTCGCCTACCAGCTGACCCCGGTGACGGTCGTTCGCGGCGGCATCGGGCTGTTCGCCGGGTTCCTCGGCCAACGGCGCGGCGACGTCATCCAGACCGGCTGGAGCCAGACGACGACGATCGGCACGACGTTCAACGCGCTGGGGGCGCCGATCCCGAGGGGCTGGGAGGACGCGCTGCTCACGCAGCCCATCCTCGAGCCGGTCGGCAACGCGCAGGGCCGGCAGACGGGCCTCGGCCAGGGGATCTCGTTCTTCAACCCGGACCCCGCCATCTCGAAGCAGCTCCGCTGGCAGGCCGGCGTGCAGCGCCAGCTGGCGAGCAACTGGATCGCGGAGGCCGTCTACGTCGGCAATTACGGCTACGACATCGAGATCACGCGAAACATCAACGCCCTGCCGAACCAGTACCTGAACGGGGACAACTCGCGCACGGCCGCGATGGTCGCCAACAACGCGTTCCTCGCAGGCGCCGTGGCGAACCCCTTCGCGGGGCTGCTGCCGGGGACCAGCTTCAACAACGCGACCATCGCGCGGCGGCAGCTGATGCGCCCGTACCCCGCGTTCGGCGACATCAACACGACGAACAACGACGGCAAGTCCTGGTACAACTCGGCCCAGTTCAGCCTGCAGAAGCGCTTCACCAGGAACTACACGCTGGGCGTGTCCTATACGTGGTCGCACTGGGAGCAGGCGACCGAGTACCTGAATGCCGCCGACGCGAACCCGACCCGGATGATCTCGGACCTCGACACGCCGCACAGGCTGTCGATCAACGGGATCTACGAGTTGCCGTTCGGCAAGGGCAAGCGGTTCATGTCGGATGCGAGCGGGTTCGTGGAGGGCCTGGTCGGCGGCTGGCAGATCCAGGGCGTCTACACCTTCCAGAGCGGCTTCCCCGTCCGGTTCGGGACCGACGCCTTCTATAACGGGACCGACCCGATCGACGGCTCGGACATCGCGCTCGACCAGAAGAGCACGCTGAAGTGGATCAACACCGACGTCTTCACGTCCATTCTCTCGGGCACGTCGACCAATGCGACGCCGGTCGACCACCTGCGGTCGCTTCCGTTCCGGTTCGATGGCGTGCGCGCCGACTCGATCAACAACGTGGATCTGTCGCTCATCAAGAGCGTCGCGTTCTCGAACGGCATGAGACTCGAGCTGCGGGCCGAGTTCATCAATGCGTTCAACAACCCGTACCTCGCAACCGGGGACGGGCAGATCGTCGTCAACCCGACGACGTCCACCTTCGGGCAGATCACGGCGTCGAACCAGCAGAACTACGCGCGGCGGGCGCAGCTCGGCGTGAAGTTCCTGTTCTGACGCTCGGGAGGGAACGCGGTTTCAGGGCCCGTTCACGCGGTATCGACGGGCCACCGCACGCAGGTCCTACACAATGCCGGCGCCGCATCGGGGCGGCGCCGGCCTTTCTTTCGCGGCCTGCTGCCGGTACCCGCTCCCGCGATACACGGCGACCGGATCGACGGCGCCGCCCCGCGCGCGCCTGGCCATCGCAAGGATCGGGGCCACGTCGGTCGTGAACGCCTGCTTGAGCGCGGCCAGGGCCATGATGGCGTCGTTGCGATCCTGGTACTCCGCGAGCGCCGCCCGATCGACAAGGCATGCCTGCACGAAGGCGCGCTGCACCTCCATGGCGCTCGACATCAGCGACTCGACAGGGTCGGTCACGTTGTGCGACTGGTCGAGCATGTAGCACGGATCGAACCCGGCGACGCCTTCCTCTTCGGCGGCGACCAGCTCGTTGAACACGAGGAAGAGCTGGAACGGCTTGATCGAGCCGGCATCGAGGTCGTCGTCTCCGTACTGGCTGTCGTTGAAGTGGAAACCGCCCAGCTTCCCGAACTGGATGAGGCGGGCGACGATCATCTCGACGTTCACGTTCGGGGCGTGATGGCCGAAATCCACCAGCGAGAACGCGCGGTCTCCGAGCTCGCGGGCGCAGTGACAGCTGACGCCCCAGTCGTTGAGGACCGTCGAGTAGAAGGCGGGCTCGTACAGCTTGTGTTCGATGAAGAGGCGCCAGCCCTGCGGCAGGCGCGCGTAGATCGCGCGGAGGCTCTCGAGGTAACGGTCGAGCGCCCGGCGGACGTGCTGCTGGCCGGGGAAGTTGCCTCCGTCGCCGATCCAGACCGAGTGCGCGCTGGCGCCGAGCGCGAGGCCCACGTCGATGCAGTGCAGATTGTGGGCGACGGCCTGCTCGCGGACCGCCGGGTCCGTGTGCGACAGGCTGCCGAACTTGTACGACAGCGCCTGGCCGGGCTGGTCCTCGAACGTGTTCGAATTCGTCGTGCCGAGGGTGAGCCCGCGGTCGGCGGCACAAGCCCTGAGCGCGGCAGGGTCCTCGGGCTCGTCCCAGGGAATGTGCAGCGAGACATCCGGGGTGATGCAGACGAGGCGGTTGATGACGTGGCAGTCGTCGAGCTTCTCGAACACGCTGCGCGGCTCGCCCGGACCCGGGAAGCGGGCGAAGCGGGTGCCGCCCGTCGAGACGCCCCAGGAGGGGACCGCCACCGTGAACTCGGCCGCACGGGCCTGGATGACCGCGATGTCAATGCCGCGGCGTGCCAGCTGCCGCGCGAGGTGGTCGTAGTCGTCCCCCAGCGCCGCTCCGGCCCTGCGCCAGTCGCGATCGATGTGCTCGTCCCAGTCGATGGCCATCACGCTCCTCCGTGCGGCGTGGCGGCGCTCGCCGCGCGCCACGCTGGAACCGTCATGCCGATGTGTTATACAACTTCGCCATCATGAGCGCCACACGCCGCGCGCGCCTGCGCCTGACCGCCCTGCTCATCCTGGCCGGCGCGCTGGCCCTCGGAGCCGCCCAGGGCGCTCCGCCAGGCATGTCGGACCTCGAGCGCCGTTTCGCGTCGCCGCCCGACGACACGCGAATCATGATGCGCTGGTGGTGGTTCGGCCCGACAGTGTCCAAGGCCGGCCTCGAGCGCGAGATGCGCCTGATGAAGGAAGGCGGCATCGGCGGCTTCGAAATCCAGCCGGTGTACCCCGTCGTCCTCGACGATCCCGCCGCGGGCTTCAAGACGCACCCGTTTCTGTCCGACGCCTTTCTCGACCACGTGCGCTTCGCCGCCTCGAAGGCCAGGGAACTGGGGCTCCGCGCCGACCTGACCATCGGCAGCGGCTGGCCGTTCGGGGGGCCGCAGGTTGGCATCGGCCACGCCGCCGGCAAACTGCGGGTCGAGCGCGTCCCGGTGCCTCCCGGCACCGATCGCGTCCCGGTGCCCGACATCCGCGCCGGCGAGGCGCTGATGGCGGCGTTCCTGGCCCCGTCGGCGCCGGCGACGACGACGAAAGACCTGAGAGCAGTGTCCGGCACCTCCGACGGGGTGATGCACCTGCCGGATCGCGCGTCTCAGGCCCGCGAGGTCCTGTTCTTCATCAGCAGCCGCACCGGCATGATGGTCAAACGACCGGCTGTCGGCGCGGAAGGGTTTGTCCTCAACCATTACGATCGCGCCGCCGTCGACCACTACCTGGCGGCAGTCGGCGACCGCCTGCTCTCGGCTTTTGGCGCCGAGCCGCCGTACGCCGTGTTCTGCGACAGTCTCGAGGTGTACGAGTCCGACTGGACCGCCGACTTCCTCGACGCGTTCAAGGCGCGCCGGGGCTACGACCTGCGGCCGCTCCTGCCCGCGCTCGTCCTCGACGCCGGGCCGGCCACCGCCGCGATCCGCCGAGACTGGGGCCGGACGCTCACCGACCTCGTCGACGAGCGGTTCCTCGCACCCATGCAGGAATGGGCGGCCAGGCGCGGCACCCGGTTCCGCATCCAGGGCTACGGCATTCCGCCCGCCACGATCTCGAGCAACGCGGGCGTCGATCTGCCCGAAGGCGAGGGCGCGCAATGGAAGACGCTGCGCGCGTCGCGCTGGGCGGCATCCATCGGGCACCTCTACGACAGGCCCGTCATCTCGTCGGAGACCTGGACGTGGCTCAACTCGCCCGTCTTCATGGCCTCGCCCCTCGACGTGAAAGCCGAGGCCGACCTGCACTTCCTCCAGGGCATCAACCAGCTCATCGGCCACGGGTGGCCCTACACGGCCGATGGTGTCGCCTATCCGGGATGGCGCTTCTATGCGGCCGGGGTCTTCAACGAGAAGAACCCCTGGTGGATCGTCATGCCCGACGTCGCGCGGTACCTGCAGCGCGTCAGTTTCCTCCTGCGCCAGGGCCGCCCGTCGAACGACGTCGCGTTCTACCTGCCGAACGACGATGCCTGGGCGCGGTTCGTGCCCGGGAAAGTCGGGAGCTTCATCGAGGGGATGAACCAGCGGCTGGGGCCGGATGTCGTGCCCGCCATTCTCGACGCCGGGTTCAACCTCGACTTCATCGACGACACGGTGCTGGCTGAGCGGGGCCGCGCCGACGACGGCCGGCTTGCCATCGGCCGGAACCGGTATCGCGCCGTCATCCTGCCCGATGTCGAGCGGATGCCGGCGGCGACGCTCCGGGCCCTCGAGGCCTTCGCGAAGCAGGGTGTGCAGGTGTTCGCGACGCGGCGCACGCCGGCGCTTGCGCCCGGCTACCTGGCCACGCCGGCGGACCATGCCGACGTCGTGGCGGCCGCCGACCGCCTGTTCCGCGGCCCCGCACCCTCCGGCGTGCTCGTGGCGCGCGATGCCGGCCTCGCCGCCGCGCTCACATCGCGCCTCACACCTGACATGGCCGTGTCCGCAGGGTCGGCCGACATCGGGTTCGTGCACCGCCGCATGGACGAGGCCGACATCTACTTCGTTGCCAACACGTCGAACATGCCCCTGACTGTTGACGCGACGTTCCGCGTGTCCGCAACCTTCGCCCGGCAGTTGAACCCGCTCGACGGATCGGCCGCGTCAGTGGCGGTCCGCCGCGCGCCGGGGAGGACCGGCGCGACAGTGACCCTCGATCTCGCCCCGTACGGGTCCACGGTGATCGTGTTCCCCGCGGGCCCGGCGGCTGCCGCACGGCCACCGGCGCGCGCCGCACGACCGCCGGCGGTGCCATCGCCGCTTGACATCAGCTCCGGCTGGCGCGTGACGTTCGGCCCTTCTGGCGCACCGGCGGAATGGGGCGCGCTCCGATCGTGGACCGACGACGAGGCGACGCGGCACTTCTCGGGTGTCGCGGTGTACGAGAAGCCGGTCGACGTGCCGGCGGCCATGCTGGGCCGCGGGCTGGCCGTGACCCTCGATCTGGGCTCGCCGAATCCCATCGAGACCGGCGGGCCGCAGGCTCGCATGCGGGCATGGGTCGACGCGCCGGTGCGCGACGCCGCCATCGTGTATGTCAACGGCCGC
>Ga0209450_10001782_pt1 | contig 10838 bp, 8 predicted proteins | sample FrelakmetLWP11LW_FD_187149 | JGI IMG/M metagenome (GOLD analysis project Ga0209450, IMG submission 187149) | Freshwater lake sediment microbial communities from the University of Notre Dame, USA, for methane emissions studies - LWP11 LW (SPAdes)... | ecosystem: Environmental > Aquatic >... | reverse complement strand
TAATATTTTTTTTATTATTGGAGCTTAATTGGAAACATTTAAAAAAACCTTGACACATAGCACTAACTAATAAATTACATTGATTTATATTAATATTATTGCCATTATAATTGAATTTAAATTTTCAGCATATAAATACTTTAAGGATATATATAATGAATGATTTTATTGCCCAGCTTAAAAAGAAAATAATTAAAACTCTTGAATTGGAAGATATTACCCCGGATGACCTTGGCGATGATGACCGTTTGATTGGCGGCGAACTGGGTCTGGATTCAATAGACGCGCTTGAACTTGTAATGATGATTGAAAGCGATTACGGTGTGAAGATTGATAATAAAGAACTAGGCGAAAAAGTTTTTTCTTCAGTAAGGGCATTGGCAGACTACATTAAAAAAAGCAAACCGGAGATCGCTAATTGACGACCACCCGTGTTTATATTACCGGTATTGGGATAATAAGTCCTTTGGGAAAAGGTTTAGCTGAAACAAAAAAAGCTATTAAACTAAATAGAACAGGAATCAAACCTGTTACACTCTTTCCTGTTCCGCACACACCGCTTCCTGCAGGCGAGATAGACTTTATACCTACCGGAGAAGTTCCTCGCACTCATGCGCTCGCTCTTATAGCTGCAAAAGAAGCACTCAAAGATTCGAAAACTCCGCCTGACGCAATTGTTCTCGGAAGCACTACGGGCGGAATGCCACTTACCGAAAACCTGATTAAAGAGAAGAATTTAGATCCGCATCTTTACAGGTATCACGCTACCGGGTCAGTCGCTGAATATATCGCAAAAAAAACAGGGTGTACTGGCATTGTGCTTACTGTTTCGACCGCATGTTCATCAGGCAGTCTTGCAATAAAACTTGGACTGGAGCTTTTAAGAAGCGGTAAGGTAAAAACCGTTCTTGCAGGCGGCGCCGATGCTCTTTGCAGACTTACATATCATGGGTTCAATTCTCTTCAGCTTATTGATCCGAACGGAGCACGGCCGCTTGACCAGAAGCGAAAAGGCATGTCTGTCTCCGAAGGAGCGGCTATGCTTCTGCTCTCTGCGCATAACAATCCGCCGGAGAATGCTTTTGCCGAAATTCTCGGTGCAGGATTATCCTGCGACGCATATCATCCTGCCAGTCCGCACCCCGAAGGCGTAGGTGCGGCAGAAGCAATGAAAGCTGCATTAAAAGACGCTGGGATTACGCAAAACGATATCGATTACATCAATCTGCACGGCACCGGAACTATTGATAATGATCTTTCCGAGGCCAAAGCTTTGCATTCTGTTTTTCCAGATAAATTACCTTATTTATCATCAACCAAGGGTGCATTTGGACATTCGCTGGCAGCTGCCGGAGCAATAGAAGCCGTAATATCTGTAATAAGTATTACTGAAAATATACTACCTGCAAATACCGGATGCGAAACACCTGATCCGGCTTTAAAGCTTACGCCGGTACAAAGTCCTATAGAATTAAAATCTAACGAAGGTAACGTAATTAGTACAGTGCTTTCTAATTCATTCGGTTTTGGCGGAAACAACGCAGCAGTGATTATAAATAAAACGGACAAATACAAACAAAATCCGTATCAAAAATTACGATCTGTATTTACCGTTACAGGCTCTGCCTGTATAACTGGGGTTGGTAATACAAATGAGACTTTGAATGTTTTAAAAAACAATGGCACATGCAACGGCCTTGTGAACATTGAACATATTTCCGAAATTCTGCCAAAGAGTAAAATCCGCAGATTAAAGCTCCTGCCGAAAATGGTTCTGTCTCTTGCCTCACTTGCTTATGAGCAATCGGATAAAAATATTAAACCTTCGTCAATATATTTCGGAACAGGATGGGGCTCTCTTTCCGAAACTTTTGACTTTCTTGACAAACTGTACGAATCCGGTGAGCAATTTCCAAGTCCCACTGATTTTATAGGGTCCGTACACAATGCACCGGCAGGCCAGGCTGCGATCTGGTTTGATGCTAAAAAGGCGAACATTACAGCAACAGGCGGCGATTTCTCTTTTGAGCAGGCTCTTATTTGTGCTGAACTTCTCACCCGGAATGAAAATGAAGGCGTTATGCTTATCGGAGCAGACGAACATCACAATGTTCTGTCAAAAATTCTTGATGAATCTACCGCGCTAGATTCATTTCCATCAGACGGCGGCGGGGCATTAATACTTACAAGATCAAATAATCCAGGCTTAAAAATAATTCCATCATTCTTAGGATACTCGATTAATAATAAAAAGATAATTCATTTTCTTATACAGTCACTCGGAGGTGCAGCAAGAATAAACGAATTATTCGGAGCTGTCTTTGCAGGTATACCAGCCGGCAGAAACTCGCTGGCACGGGAACAACTTGCTGAATTTCAATCAATAATTTCTTTCAATAAACCTGTTATCGATTACAGAAAATTTACAGGCGAATTTGCGAGCGCTTCAGCAGTCGCGACAGTTCTTGCACTTCAGTATGTTAAAGAAGGCGCTATTCCCTCCTTATCCGGGACAGAACAATGCAAACTGAATGGCAAAGGCATACTTTTGCTGGGTTTCGGGGATTTTATCAGTACAGTGGAAATTCAAAATCAACTTGGATAGAAAATAAAATATTACTACAAGTCATCTCAAAATTAAGCCGTATATTTATTACATTGAAATACATTACAAAATTTTTGAGATGAATTCAAAAATAAAAATTATAGGATGCAATCTAAGTTTTGTTCTTATAGCCGTATACACCATTAATAATAATATCAAAAATAATTTTTGATAATTCCTCCGGGGTAACGGGACTCTGCGGAGGATTGTACCATACATAAATTGAATTACACATGCCGAGCAAAATAAAAGCCATTGCAGTCACATGTTTTCTCTCTACCGAAGGACCGAAATAATCCGACAGCGCACCTGCCGTAATCCGGAAATATTCTCTTTCTTTCAGTAATATTTTTTTTAAATATTTCGGCGGAAGGTTTTGAACTTCCTGTAAAAGTGTTTTTGCCTCCGGCATATATTTCGGAAAAAGTTCAACATGCCGATAAATTATTCTTCTTACTTTTTCAATTCCGCTGTCAAATTCATCAATCTCTTTCTGTAAATCATGGAGTACAATATCCATGAAATTATCCAATATATAATATAAAACCTCAGTCTTGCTCGAAAAATAGTGATACATTCCGCCCTTGCTCAATTTGGACGCAGCAGCAATTTCTTCCATGCTGGTTTCGACAAAGCCCTTTTTACTGAAAAAATTGGCACCTGCTTTTGCTATAGTGCTCATTCTTTTCTGCAGATTATTTTTATCATCTTTCATCGGAGCTTCCCTTAATTATTACATGTTTTAAATGATTATTTTATACTAACTTAAAAGATAAAGCCAATCCGTGAATCAATTTTAAATATAATGATATTAATTCGATTAAATAAATCTATCGGCAAATGACCGACTTATTTTACATGAATATTATTATCCGCATATTATAAGCCAGATGAACCTATAAGAGCAGCACCATATGCCGCGGATATCTGCGGTTCCTCCGGAACAAGAATTCCGGTGCCCAATTCCACGCCAATGCTCTTAACGAGTCCGATATCTTTTGCTCCTCCGCCTGTAATCGCGCATTCTTCCGTTAATCCAAGCCGTATTACGAGATTCACAATTTTAGACGCCATCGCCTTGTGCATGCCAGCCACGATATCCTCCGGCGGCGTGCCTTCAGCGATACGTGACACAGCCTCGGATTCCGCGAATACAGCGCATCCTGTCGTGAATTCCACAGGACTTGTAGACTTCAGCGAAAGCTCTCCAAGTTTGCCGATATCCATATGTAAAATACGGGCCATTACCTGAAGGAACTTTCCGCTTCCGCCCGCGCATTTTTCGTTTAAAATAAAATTTACGATCCTTCCTTCGTCGTTAAGCTTAATTACCTTGCTGTATTGAGCACCTATATCTATGAGTGTATGCACTGATGGAAATAATTGATGTATTCCGGCCGCGTGGCACGCGATATCGCTTACAGTCTGATCAGAAAAATCTACAGCCCCTGCACCATATCCAGTTGTTATTATCCGCGAAATATCATTCATTAAAAGATTTAGCTTTTTTAAAGCAGCTTCTGCTGCATCTTTCGCTGTATCTTTATAGTTTCCTCCCGAAGCCATTACAGCATGAGAACGGATAACAGTTCCTTCACAAATTACAGCTTTAGTATAACCAGACCCAACATCAATACCAAGAATATAAGCCATTTAGAAATTCGTAAACTACCATTTATTTATTTTTACAGGGAAACAATCCCTCTAGCACTACAAAATCCTTTGAAGTCAACAGAGACGGAAAATATTAAATTAAATTTTTATGGCAGAAGAACTTTAAGTGGACCATGGAAAAGTTATGCAGTTCCCGCCATAAAAATTTAATTTAATATTTCCTCAATACTTAGTTTCTTTTAACGACATATACCTTTGATTAAATAATATTTCTCAGTTAAAAAAGGTTGCCTCCCTTAACCCCTTTCCGCTTCTTAGCAGCGTTTCTCCTGATTTAACTGAATTTTCATAAGTTTCCTTGCCGATTAACGCCGCGCCCATTGCTCCGGTAATGAGAGGCTCCGGCGGAACAAGTATTTTGCACTTGAACCTTGCTTCGATCGCCTTAACCAAACCGATATTCTTCGCGCCTCCGCCTGTTACCGCGACATCGGGCTCAATTTTCAACTTGTTTAAAAGGCCGAATACCCGAGCTGCAATAGCATCGTGAATGCCAGCTACAAGATTAGCCGTCGATTCGCCGTTGGCAAGCTGATTGGTCACCTCGTGTTCCGCAAATACGGTGCATGTACTGCTTATGAAAGCAGGTTTTGTTGCAGTAAGCGAAAGCTCTCCGAGTTTTTCCAGCGGAACCGCAAGCGCATCTGCAATGACCTCCATAAAACGACCTGTTCCGGCAGCACATTTATCATTCATAACAAATCCGCTTACCTTGCCGTTCTTTATCTTTATCCCTTTGCTGTCCTGGCCGCCAATATCAATAATTGTCTGAACAGTCGGAAGAAAATAATGGAGACCGCGCGCATGGCATGTGATCTCAGTAACCTGCTTGTCAGCAAAAGGAACGTTTATCCTTCCATAACCTGTCGCGACAATATAATCCAAATCCTTAAATGAAAGATTCGCTCTCGAAAGAGCCTCTTCCATTACTTTATTTGCAAGTTTCCTATGTTCAGGTCCGGTTGGACCGATATACGAAGCTTCAATCTTATCGCCCAGTATCACAACCTTAGTCATTGTAGAACCGATGTCTATTCCTGCAAAATGCCGACTCATAATATTAACCTGATTATTATACTGCATATTAAAAGGGCGCAAAGCCGGCTATGAATATTATAAAAAACCAGCTTCACGCCCTATAAAAATTCTTACTTATTTTCTGCCTTTCTTTTTAGCTGTTTCCAGCGTTTCAATAAAAGCGTCAATTCTGGCGTGAGTATCCGCTTCATTGTACGAACTGATATCAACGATATCGCCTTCCATAATGAGAACCGGAATATCGCTATAAATCTTCTTCAGGACATTTGCCTGCGTTATAATACCTGCATGCCAGCTTCTGCACGAAAAAGCCGAATGAAAAACAACACCGTCGCACTTATAGTCTTCGATGTACTCGATAATGCGCTCGACTTTCGGCAATGAACCCGGACGCTTGCGTGCTTTATCGTACCAGTGAGTCCAGTAACGCATCCATCTCCATGCGATATGCTCGAGCGGATCGTTTGTTTTAGGGAGATCAAGACGCTCTGTTTTTTCTCCACCGCGATATGTAATTTCTACCGGGAATACTGCTCCTTTATCGTTAAAGTACTGAAAGTCTCCCAGTGCAAACCATGACGGAAGCCCGGCTCCCCAGAGAAGACGATACTTTTCATTTTGCGCGACTCCCTTTCCTTCCGCGATTTTCTGTTTTAATTCATTATAGAGATCTTTATAAAAATCATACGCTTCCTGTGTTCCTAAATTAAAGGTAACAGGCACCATCGTATTCATTGCATCGCCGGTATCCATTGGAGTCGGAACAGCTTTGCGCAGTTCGTACGCGTCTATAAAAATATCCCAGGTCTTATCGGATAGTTCAACTGTCGCAGCAAGCCTGTCCCAATCCATCTTCTTGCCAAGATGTTTTTCAAGGAAGCGCACGCATGCATAAAGTTCATCCTTCGCGTATTTAACGTAAAATTTTTCCTGTTCCTTATGATCAACTTTAGGATCAAATGGCGGATAATACATATTGCTTACGAATATCGGAACATCCTGTAGATAGTGCTGAGTAGCCTGAGGCCATTTGAACCGCGGATCGCATAATAGCTGGCCGCTTCCGAGAATTACGTCCGGCCTTCCCATTCCGCCCCATGATGCGCCCGGTACCGGTTCGCCATTAAGCTCTTCGCGTATCATGTCGAAACCGAGCGTGCAGGTCGCGTAAGTGCAAAGAGACCGCGAAAAATTATCTGACTCCGCTTTTTGCAGAAATCTTTCGGCGTCGCGCCTTGCGGAACATACTCCCGCGAAACTTTCCCCCCATCCGGGAACAATATCCATGGCTCGCATGATCTCATCCTGGCCGTCCGCGATGTATGCATACGCGACTTTTTTACCTTCAGATCTTGCCGTTACTGAAGACGCCAAATTGTTCTTTACAAACTTGCCAATACTTGCCGCTGCTTTTGTCGCCAGCGCTCTTGGTGTTTTTGCTTTTTTTTCTTCTGACATATTATTATCCTCTCTGTGTTATTTATGCGATCATTTCCAGGAATGCTTCAATCCTGGTCTTTACCCTGGCAAGGGTCGATGTGGAGTATTCATCCTCCAGGTATAAGACTGGAACTCCTGCCGACTCTATAAAACTTTTGATCGCCGGAACTTCAAATCCGTAAGGATCGCAATATTTATAAATAAACAGAATAACTCCATTTACAGAGAATTCTTTTATATATTTCTTCATATGTCCAAAACGAATTTCAAGATTCTCCTGATAGTTGTCACTGTCGCCAATATAAGTAGTAGGGATTTTTAGCTTTCGAAGATACCGCTCTGCTATGCCCTGCAAGGGATCGGATGTAACATCAACATCCTGCCAATACATCTTTGCTCCGATTGACAGGTCATCCATTACCAGATTCGCGCCTGTACCTTCGATAGCATCCATAATCGCAGCATCGTCAATCTGATCGCCAATCAGCATTATTCTGGCTGCTTTTTTCCCTGCCGGCGCTTTGCGTTCTTTTACTTCTTTTGTCACGCTTTTAATGAGAGCGCTGGATTCGTCAACGGGCAGGCTCATTGCCGCTACCAGAACCTTTATCATTTCACTGCCTGACATTAGCGGAGGATTGGTTTTCCGTAAATCATATAGTTCTCTCATAAGCTTTCTATTTTCATTATGAGCCTTTACAGCTTCTGTAATGGCTTCATTCGTTATTTTCTTTCCTGTAAATTTCTCAAGTGTCCCAATAAACACGCGCAGAATCTCTTTCGTAAAATCTATTGACGGATCATCCGTTACGTGCGGTACATTTAAAAAATGCCAGTACGGCAGATTCAAATTCAAGCTCCATACGTCATTCGTCCTGTCTATGCTATCGCATTGATGAGGCAGCATCATACCATCAAGAAAATCAAATTTTCCTTTTACAGCCGCATCAAAGACGTTTCTTACGAAAGGACACACAATTGTTTCCATGTAAGCGTCGCCTTTCGTAATTGCCTCCGATACATTGCCTTTCAAGCGAACAGGCACAACGCCTGCCGCCGTTAAAATTTCCACAGGACCTAGCGCGGACAGGTATCCTATTACTTTTTTGCCTGAAGCTTTTAATTCGCGAGCCCTAGATCCGAACTGAGTATAATATTTCTCAGCAGTTGCTAAACCGTTATTATTTGATTGTGTCATTAATTTTCTCCTTTAAAGTTTTCAACAAGGAACGTTAAAACAAGGGAGTTACAAAAAGTCCTGCTGTCTAAAAAATCCGGAGGATAAAAGGCAGTGGTTTCCTGCTTTAACTGTATAAGCTATATATTAAAATTATAGCTGTACGCATTCCAGTTTTTTAAAAAAATATTTTAACGCGGGGGAAAATACTAATGGTTACCTCTTAAAAATTAATTTTGATGTAACCATTGGGAACAAATCAACGTAAAAATCAGTTTTTCATTTATAAAAACAATAAAACCTGATTTTTCGAAGTTCCCCAATATTAAAATCTTACCTTATACTTTAAAATAACCCCGGCAACTCCCGGCCCAATCTATTATGTAAAAACTTACAAGAATCTCCTGGGCCGGTGACATTATGCCGGATTATCATGGCAGAACTTCCTTCCATGATAACATTTCTTCCTACTTCATTAATTTTCTTCCTTCTGCAAATGCCTTATAGTTCAACTCTATGATCTTTTTTGGAATAAGATCATCTAATGCAGCATTCCACATCTTATCCGTTATTTCCGGGAAAAATGTTGAAAACGCACCAACCATTACAACGTTTGCAGCCTGAATATTGCCAAGGCCAGCAGCTGTCTCATTACCTTTAATAATATGCACGTCATCCTTAAAAAACTTTTTAAATGTTTCGGGCACATTGTCCGGATATTTTGCCTGACCAAGATTAACAGCCGGAGGCAGAATCTTCTGATCATTTATAACTATCTTTGCTTTCTCCTTGCAGTAATTGATATATCTCAAGGCTTCTAAAAGTTCAAATGCCAGAAGATAATCAACATCTCCATACTTAATTAGAGGCGAGTAGACTTTTTTACCGAATCTGAAATGTGTAGTTACATCACCGCCTCTCTGCGCCATTCCATGAACCTCAGATTTCTTTACATCGTAACCTGCTTGAACAAATACATGAGCAAGTATGTTGCTTGCAAGAATGGCGCCCTGTCCGCCAACACCTGAAAGTAAAATATTGGTTACTTTGTTATCAGACTTCTGAACTTTTTTAACAGTTTTCTTTTCTTTTTTTACAGTTTTCTTCATTACGCGCCTCCTTACACTTGTCCTGGAATAATTGCGTCAAATTTACATACTTGTGCGCAAAGACCGCATCCGGGACATTGCGGTTTATTTATATATGCTCTGCCCTTTCTGTTCTTGCCGTCAGATGTTGTTCCTTCTTCCGCAATCCAGCTAATAGCGGGACAGCCCAGATCGAGACAAACTTTACAGCCGCGGCATTTGTCTTCATCTATCTTATAGAATGGGTATTGGAATTTTCTCTTTTCCCTTCTATGGAGCATACAGGGACCATTTTCGCAGATTATAACAGAAGCATCTTCTCTGTTAACCTCTTCCTTAATAGTAGCCATTGTTGCTTCAAGATTATACGGGTCAATCTTTGCGACATGCTTAACACCGAGAGCTCTGACTATTTCTTCATAATTGACCATATTGCTCGGTTCTCCCTTTATTGTGAAACCGGTTCCCGCTGTTTCCTGTAAGCCAGTCATGGCTGTAATACGGTTGTCAAGAATGATAGTAGTCGCGTATCCTTTATTGTAAACAGTATCCATAGTTGCGGGCATACCGCCATGCAGGAATGTTGAATCTCCGAGCACTGATACTATTTTACCCAGGCCTTCTTTGCCGAGTGCTTTTCCGGCACCGTAAGCCATACTCACTCCGCCACCCATGCAAACGCACGCGTGAAGCGCCTGTAACGGAGGAGCAGATGCAAGCGTGTAACATCCGATATCGCCAAAGACAAAAACTCCCAGTTTTTTAAGCGCATAGAAGGTAGCTCTATGAGAACATCCCGCGCACATATTCGGGGGTCTTCTCGGTATTTCGTCCATTTTTACTCTGACTTTTGGAGCTTTATATTTTTTACCTTCTATGGATTTTTGAACTAATTCAGGAGAGAATTCATACATAACAGGCATAATATCTTTACCATGGGCTACCTTGTAACCTAATGCTTTTATCTCAGTTTCAAAGAAAGGATCAAGCTCTTCAATTACATATACTTTTTTTACTTTCTTAAAGAACTGTGCTAACAGCTTTTTAGGAAGCGGCCAAACCATTCCTAATTTAAGAAATGAATAGTTCGGAAATACTTCTTTTGTATACATATATGCTGCACCGGTACAAATTATACCTATTGCCGGGCTATTTATTTCCATTGAATTTAATTTTGTTGTATCAGCAAAAGCCTCAAGTTTCTTTGTGCGTTCCTCAATTCTTACACGTGCCGGGCGTACATTTGCAGGAACCATTACATACTTAAAGGCTTGTTTTGGATCAACACCAAGCGGCATAGGAGCCTGAACTCTACCTTCTTCCTCAACCAGAGAGTCGGCGTGCGAAATTCTTGTTGCACCTTTTAAAATAACGGGAGTATCAAATTTTTCGCTAATTTCAAAAGCTGCTTTTGTAAAATCTTTACATTCCTGAGCATCCCCTGGTTCCAGCATGGGCACTTTTGCAAAACGCGCCCAGTTACGGCTGTCCTGTTCGTTTTGTGAACTGTGAGCATTCGGATCATCTGCTACAACAATAACAAGACCGCCCTTAATACCGGTATATGCAAGTGTCATGAACGCGTCGGATGCTACGTTCATACCAACGTGCTTCATACAAGCTATGGAGCGCGCTCCTGCAATGGCAGCTCCAGCAGCCACCTCCAGAGCAACCTTCTCGTTTGGAGCCCATTCCGAGTATATATCGGAGTATTTGGATATCTCCAAGATTATTTCGCTGCTTGGGGTTCCAGGATAAGCTGCAGCTACTGTTGCGCCTGCTTCCCAGACACCTCTAGCAATTGCTTCATTTCCTT
>Ga0209450_10001781_pt1 | contig 10839 bp, 8 predicted proteins | sample FrelakmetLWP11LW_FD_187149 | JGI IMG/M metagenome (GOLD analysis project Ga0209450, IMG submission 187149) | Freshwater lake sediment microbial communities from the University of Notre Dame, USA, for methane emissions studies - LWP11 LW (SPAdes)... | ecosystem: Environmental > Aquatic >... | reverse complement strand
TCAGATTTTTTCCAACTGCAAGAAGGTAACAGTAAGCCTTCAGGCATACACCAAAATTACCTGCAAATGCTTTTATCTTACCTATTGATTTTTTTACTTTATAATCCAAAAAATATTTTTTGTTATTTTTTTTAATTACCGGGATCGGCAGAAAATCTTTTAATTTACTGTTTACCAGAACCGGACCTGCACCAGGACCTCCACCTCCATGTGGAGTGGAAAAAGTCTTATGCAAATTTAAATGAACCATATCAAAACCCATGTCTCCCGGACGGACTTGTCCTATAATTGCATTTAAGTTTGCCCCATCATAATAAAGAAGACTGCCGTTTTTATGCATTATTCTGGAGATTGACAATATTTCTTTTTCAAAAATACCCAAAGTATTTGGATTAGTAATCATTATTGCTGCAATTGATTTGTTATTTTCATCAATAATTTTTTTTAACTCATCGATATCAATTGTCCCACCCTTGTTAGATTTAACTTCAATGACTAAAAAACCTGCCATGGCAGCAGAGGCAAAATTTGTCCCATGAGAAGAATCAGGTATTATTATTATTTTTCTTTCTTCATCCCTGGACTCAAAATACTTTTTAATTATAAGAAGTGCACAAAATTCACCATGCGCCCCTGCTGAGGGCTGGAAAGTTACCTCTTCTAACCCAACTATTTCTTTTAGCATGTTCCCCAATTCATATAAAACCATAAGCGTGCCCTGTATGTCTTCATTAATCTGGTAAGGATGGACTTTAGAAAATTGGGCTAATGCTGCAATCTCCTCATTGATTTTTGGATTATATTTCATAGTACAGGAGCCAAGAGGATAAATCCCATTATCTACTCCATAATTTCTCATGGAAAGATTTGTGTAATGCCTTATCACTTCATTTTCACTGATTTCAGGAATTCCTATATTTTTATTCCTTAATAAACCCTCTGGTATTAAATTTGACAGCTTCGTTTGCTCTATACCACAACCCTCGACTCTGAAATTATTACTTCCTTTCCTGGATTTATCAAAAATTGTTAATGATTCTTTCATTGCAATTCACCGCCTGTAAGCATTTTCAGTACTTTATAATACCTGTCAATCTCAGCAACACCGTTCATTTCAGTTACTGAGACAAGCATACAATTTTTCAGCTCCCTGTAAAAACATTCGAGATTTATGCCTCCTAAGATTCCTTGTTTTCGCAAATCTTTTAAAAGTTTTGCCAAATCATATTTTGTCTCAATTGCAAACTCATTAAAAAACCCTGTCTTGAATTTGAGTTTAAATCCATTTAGTTCACTTATTTTTAAACTTAGATAATGTGCCCTCTGCAAACAAATAGTAGCCAATGATTTTAAACCATTTTCACCAACTATGGATAGATAAACCGATGCAGCCAGTGCATTTAAACTATGATTGGAACATATATTGCTTGTTGCTTTCTGTTTTCTTATATGTTGTTCTCTTGTTTGAAATGTAAGCACATAGGCATCATTCCCTCTTGAGTCAATTGTTTTACCTACTACCCTGCCTGGGATCTGTCTGATGTATTTTTGTTTAGTAGCAAAGAAACCCAGATATGGCCCTCCGAAGGATAAGCTGCAGCCAAAACTCTGTGCCTCACCCGTTACAATATCAGCACCATAGCTGCCAGGACTGTTGCAAAGAGCTAGTGAAATAGGGTTTACAACACTTACTATGTAAAGGCAGTCGGGATATTGGTTCAAAATTTCTTTAATATTATGAACTTCTTCAAAACAGCCAAAAAAATTCGGGTTTTGTATTACAACTGCGCTTGTGTTATTATCGATACGTTTTACAAGTGTTTCCAGATCTGTTATTCCGTTTGAATAATCAACCTCAATAAATTCAATATCTTTTCCCATACAATAAGTCCTGCATGTCTGTACATATTCCGGGTGAATTGTTTTTGAAATTAAAATAGTTTTTTTCCCATTTATCCTATTTGCCATTAGTATAGCCTCTGCAAGCGCAGAAGCACCATCATACATTGAAGCATTTGAAACCTCCATTCCCGTAAGCCTGCAAATAAGTGTCTGGAACTCAAATATATACTGAAGTGTGCCCTGAGAGATTTCTGCCTGATATGGAGTATAGGCAGTATAGAAACTGCTTATACCAGTAATTGCTTTTACTGGTTCAGGGATATAATGATTATATGCACCACCCCCAATAAATGAAAACAACTTGTCTAAGCTATTATTTCTTGAGCCTATTACTGTTAGTTTACTACTAATTTCTTTTTCACTTAATGGTTCTGGTAAATTCCAAACTTGTTTTTTTATCTCTTCAGGTACGACATTGAAAAGTTCATTTAAATTTTTTATCCCCAATTGCTTAAAAATAATCTTACGGTCTTCTTCTGAATGAGTTGAGTAATTCATAATCTTAGCCTGCCTGGTTTATGAATTTTAAAAAAGCACTGTAATTCATAAGTAAGTCAAGCTGTGCTTTATCCAGTATCTCAATTTCATAAATCCATCCATTGCCCAGCGGGTCATTTGATATAAGTTCAGGTTTTGTTTTAAGTTTTTCATTTATGGCAGTCACTTTACCATCAACAGGGTTATAAACATCAGATGCAGCCTTGATTGACTCAATTGTGGCAACTTCTTCATCTTTTTTAAAAATTCTTCCAATTTCCGGTAAATCAATAAGGCAGATATCTCCAAGCTTGTCTGATGCTTCTTTCGAGATTCCTACCCTACCTTTGTTTCCTGAAACTTTGATAATCTCATATGTTTGTGTGTATTTTATTTCTTCATCCATTGATTTCACCTCTTATTTTTTTATTTCATCTATCAAATCATTTAAAAAAATCTCAAAACTTTTATCTTCAAAGCAGTATTGCATATCAAGAAATCTTTGCCTGAAAGCTATAATTTTTTCTTTTATATTTACATAGTTCAGTATCAAATCAGACATTAATCCCGCCAACTCTTTAAAATCATCTTCCTTCATTCCAAAGCGCGTCATTTCTGCGACACCCATTCTTATAGCTCCCGAAGCTGTAAAACCTTCTTCCTCTGCAGTTGCCTGGAAGTTAGTTATAATATTGTTCTCTTCCAATCTTACAGCAATTTCCGGACCATTTTTAAATCCTACTTCAATAATTACCTGGTGCGTCTGTGTAAAGTGCAATTTTGGATTGCCTGCAACTTTTAACCCATTTTCACTCAAAGCCTGGGCAAATGCCTTTGCATTATTTATAATCTGTTTCTGGTAGCTGTCCTTAAAATATCTCATTTCATAAACCGCAGCCAACAAACCTATCAATGTTCCCAGATGATGATTGCTCACACTTCCAGGAAAAGCCCTATTTTCTATTGCCTCCCAAAATTTATAACCCGGCTCAGGCTCAATATAGTCAGATGCTATAACACCTCGCTGGGGGCCAAAGAATGTTTTATGGGTTGAACCTGTTACTATATCTGCACCATCTTTGAATGGCTCCTGGAAAAATCTGCCTGAAAGCCCCAAAACATGCGCCATATCATACATAAGAAGGCAATTTATATTTTGCTCTCTGATAAATTCTTTTATTTCTTTAATTGGTTCCTTATAAAGAATTACACTCCTGCCAAAAATTATTAATTCCGGCAAATACTGTAAAATAATTTCTTTTGTTTTTTCAAGGTCTAATGCATATGGGTCATGTTGCATTACAGGAAACTCTGTAACTGCAGGTTTTTCAGTTACAGGGTCCATAGAAACATAATCTTTTAATGCCCCCATGGGCTGGGCACTGAGATGTCCTCCCTTTATTATGTGATGATTTATGACTCTTTTTATCCTTCTGGGTTCAGTCTTTTTATCATCCATATTTAAATAGTCAACAAGCGCTCCAAAAACAACAGCATTTGCCATCTGGCCGGAAATAACCCTGGGCTCAATATTTCTGCATCCCAGATAGTTTGCCATTTCTTTTTTTAGAAGTGTTTCTACTTTAAATATAAATTCAGTGCCCTGGTAATAAAATACCTCCGAATCATAAAATGCTTTAATCTTTTTATGCTCTGCGTATCTTCCTGAAGGGTCAAACACTGATAATAATTTAACGATTTTTGATTGTGTCATTTCCGATGGTATAAGATTTATACACTCATTCTGTCTCCAGTGATTATTTGAAATCGCCTCTTTTATAAGAATTTCCAAATTTAGAGGAATATTTTCAAGACTTTCAGCAGTTGTTTCTTTTTCCAGCAATGATTTTGCTGTAATGGCTCTGGCATATGGAGGGGCTTCATTTCTTAAAAAATATGGCATGGCAATAGCTTTTATTCTGCTTCCCCTGACTTCAATTTCTACAATATCTCTTTCCCATATTTTGCTGCTTACAAGACCAATGCAAATAGATCTTAATAAATAAGATGACTTGAAAATTGAGCTTATTCCTTGACCTTCAGTTTCCCAGTATGGAACAGCTGTGCCGCTTGTTACATGGCCTATAATATTTCCGTTTATATAAATACTGTCACCCTGTCTTGCCACTCCTTTGTCAAGTAATTCAAAGGGTACCTGTTTTTGTGGAAGATTTTTAAGACCAGAATAATCTTTCTTCTCAATTTTTTTAAATGTATCAAATTGCTTTAAAAGTGATTTTCTGCCAATAAAATCTCCTTTAAGCTCAGAAAAACTTACAGCAAATTTTGCCAAATGCGAAGCAAAAACAGGAATGCTTTCTGAAAGCTCATGCCCATAAAGCGGCATATTTGCTTCCAACCTTAATGTATCTCTTGCTCCCAGTCCAACAGGTAAGGCTCCTGCAGATATAAGGGTATCCCAAACTTTTAGTGAGCACTTTTTATCTACAAAAAGTTCAAAACATAATGGCTCACCAGTATATCCGGTTCTTCCTACAAGAACTTCAACCTCTCCAATGTATATTATACTCAGCTTATTTCTTAAGGGTTCAGGAAGAGTTCCTTTTTTTAAGACACTTAATAGGATTTCTTTTGACTTGGGCCCCTGCAGACTAACCATATCAATATCATCAGTGGCATCATATAATATAACATCACTTAGATCTTTTGACTGCTCTTTAAAATACTGCCAGTCTTTTAATCTGTTGGAAGCATTTACTACAAGCAGGTATTCATTTTGTTTAAAATAATAAAGATATGCATCATCTTTTACACAGCCTTTTTCATTTTGGACCAGCGTATATTGACTTTCGCCTACCTGAAGCGCTTCAGCATTATTTGTAAGGACTTTCTGTAAAAAAATGACTGAATCTTTTCCCTTTACCATAAATCTGCCCATATGGGAAACATCAAAAATTCCAGAAGATTTTCTTGTATTTAGATGTTCAGAAATAATCCCATTTGTATAATGCAGTGGCATTAGCCAACCGCCAAACTCTATAAGTTTAGCACCAAGTGAAATATGTCTTTCATATAAGTTTGTTTTTAGCATTTTTACCTTATTTATTTCATGTTTTTAAACTTCTATTTGCTGTGAATTATCACAAAATTTAAATCATTTATCTAAATTGATTTGAGTATGACTGATAATTCTTTTAAATATAAATTTTATCTAAATTAAAAAAGGACAGGATAATATCATTAATAAATATTATCCTGTCCTTTTACCTGAGAGATTATTCCCCTTCGGCAGCTGATTCATCAGCTTCTCCAGAATATTTTTTAAATCTCAATCCTTTTGCCTGAGAGTTTTATCCCCTTCGGCTCCAGATATTAATCTGGTATCTCTTGAAACTTAATTATAATGTTAGTTATATTAATATATTTTAAAATATTATTCTTAGCAAAATTATTTACCTTATTAATTACATAATTTAGATGCCTCTCTATAAAAATAATTACATAATTTCGCATAAGAGGTTTAAGCTTTTTAAAATCTAATATCTTTTCATTCATATCCCTTAAATATTGGATTTTTTTATAAATATTTTCATTTTAATATTAAATTATCTCTCAAAATATTATTTTCACCCTTTAAAAATATTGGTATTTTCTCTATAGGCGCATCGACCTTTATGCTATTACCACCTTCAAATATAGTGCCGTTATATGGATCTATCCACTTTGTTCCATAAGGAATATAGACCATTCTTTCTATGGAGCCCTCATACAAAATTGGAGCTACCAATATATCAGGGCCAAACATAAATTCATCTTCAATATCATATGTTTTTTGGTCTTTATAGAAATCAAAGAACAATGGTCTCATAATAGGAATACCTTCTTTATGAGTAAGCTTCATCTGATCCATGATATATGGTCTTAATCTTTCTCTAAGTTTCATGTATTTTTGTAATACATAATATACTTTTTTTCCAAAACTCCATACCTCATTATCAGCTCCACCATTCTGAGGATTGTATTCTTTTAAATAATCACCATTATTATCAAACCTGTATCCATGTAGCCTAAAAATAGGACAAAAAACTCCAAACTGGAACCATCTTATTATAAGTTCCTTGAAATAATTACTATCTATATTACCTCCTTTAAAACCCCCTATGTCGGTTGTCCACCAGGGAATACCTGATATTGCCATATTAAGTCCTGCTCTTACCTGCACCCTTAGTGATTCAAAAGTAGAATCAATATCACCTGACCATATAGCAGCGCCGTATTTTTGGCTTCCCAGAAATCCGCTTCTGCAAAGAGTTATTATTTCTTTTTCTCCTTCGCCTTTCATACCCTGGTAGAAGCATTCTTGCTGTCCCAGCGGATAAAGAAGTGCCACTTCTTCACCATCACCAGCATAAAATATAAAGTTATCATGGGGTAAAAACATATTGGTCTCAGGTTCAATAGCATCAAGCCACCATATTTTTATGCCAAAATCAAAGTAATTCTTTTTTACAAGCTTCCAAAGGTATTTTCTGGTGGCTGGATTGGTGGTATCTATAAATTTAACAAGATTTCTGTCACCGCTATAGGTATCTTTGATGTTTTTTAATACATTAAAACCTTTTTTGGTTTGCACGAGATATCCGTTTTTTTCAAATTCCTCAAAGTTTTTGCTATTCAGGTTAACAGTCGGCCAGATTGAAACCATAACTTTTATGTCCATTTTATTTAATTCTTCTACCATGTGTCTGGGATCTGGCCAGCATTTCGAATCAAAATTATAATCACCCATTGAGGGCCAATGGAAATAGTCTATGACTATTACTGATATGGGAAGATTTTTTTTCTTGTATTGCCTTGCCACATCTAGCAATTGTTCTTGTGTCTTATATCTTAACCTGGACTGCCAGAATCCTGAAGCCCAGTATGGAAGCATAGGAGGCAATCCGGTTAGCTTCATGTATTTTTTTAGTATATCAGAAGGTTTTTCTCCTGCTATTACAACATAATCTATAAGAGAAGTGGTATTTGCTATCCACCTGGTGCCATTATTTCCCAGTTCTACTCTGCCTATTGCTGGGTTGTGCCATATAAAACCATAACCTCTACTTGATATCATAAATGGAATAGATACCTCAGAATTAACCTGTATAAGGTCTATAACACAACCTTTCTGATTAAGGTATCCATGCTTATGCTGCCCCAGTCCGTATATTTTCTCATCCTCAAAACTTTCCATTGAAAGCTGTGCAAGATATAGGCTGTCTGTCTTATATTTAAAGGTCCTGGGATCTTCAGACAAACAATGTACTTTTTTTTCTGCACATAACAGTCTATCATCTAGAGTATTGTAAAAAGAAATACTTCCATAATGGTTTATCCTTGCTTCTATAAGACCGTTTTTTAATATTTTTGTATTATTGGCTGTATATATCTCTGCATTATTTTCTGATGGTAAAATAAGTGACCAGTTCTTCACAGGCATACTTCTACATAACGTCGACCTTACTCTTATTGCGTCCTGGCCTAACGATTCTACCCAAAGAGTATGATTGCCTTTTTTCCATATTACTTTAGAATCCTGAATAGAAAAAAATAGTTCTCTATCCATTCACTTTACCCCGTTTCCTGACAATAAAACTTTGTATCAATTTTAACAAAGATAATATTTATAGAATCAATTGATGGAAAGACTTTTACAAGAATTTCTCTCTATTAATTCTATACCTTCTCTTATTACTAACCTTATTTTTTGATTTTTTTCTTTTTTATCTAAAATGTCTATAATTTTTTCAGTAACTAAATTTCCAAAAGATACAGTAGGAACTCTAACTGTAGTTAGCGGGACTATTGTTATTGAAGAAAAACTTATATCATCATATCCAATCACAGAAATATCATCTGGAATTTTCAGACCTAGCCTTAATAATTTTGCTATTGCTATAGAAGCTATAAAATCATTTGCTGCAAATATTGCAGTTATGCCTTTTAGGTTTTTAGCAAGTTTTTCTATTGTCTCATTTATTTCATCAATATCATTAATACTGCTCAGAAATATAGACGGATTAAAATCAATACCTTTAGTTTTTAATAATTCCTGAAAACCATTTAATCTTTCCTCTACATCAGGAATTTTGGTATTACCCAGGAAAAAAAAATTTTTGTGACCTAATTCTGTCAGATATTCACCAACTAATCTGCCTCCATAAAAATGATCTACATCTATAAAATTAAGGTCTTTTATCTGAGAATTTTTTTCTAAACTAATTAATTTTATACCATGTTTTTTAGTAAGATTTATTATTTCAGGTAATTCTACAATTGGAGTTGCGATTATCAAAGCATCTATCTGTCTTTCTATCAAAGTGTTAATACTCAAAATTTCCTGAGAAAAATTATAATCAGAATTACAGAGGATTACATTATAACCCCTTTTTAAGGCAGCATCTGTTATTCCTTTTGCTAATGCTCCAAAAAAAGGGTTAATAAAATCCGGGATTATTAACCCAAAAGTATTTGTCTTGTTAGTTCTTAAGCTTCTTGCTAAGATATTAGGGATATATTTTTTCTTATTGATTATCTCTAATACTTTTTGTCTTGTTTCTTTACTTACATAACCATTATTTGACAATACCCTTGATATAGTAGTGTTCGAAACTCCTGAAGCTTTTGCGATATCTTTTATAGTAATTTTCTTCATGTGTTTATCATTATATAGTTTTTACTAATTATAAAAATTTTTTAGATTCCATCTATTTTTTCAAAAGATGGGACCTCTCCACCATTAAAATCTGCAATGCAATCTCTGACAATCCTAGCTCTTTCTAATGATACCCCTCTTATACCTTCCATACATAGTCCAAAATTACCATGCACGCATCCTTCTTTACACTCAGAATCTATATAACTTTTTATTGTTTCTTCAGGTTTATCTCTAATTATTCTAAAATCTAAAGCTTTACTTATAAAGATACCAGGAAAATAATTTCTCATTTTACTAGTGGCTATCATCTCGCCAAACATATCGTATTGTGCAATATTTAATCTTGAAAGACTTTCAAGGATATTACTTATATTTCCACAGCAATGAAAGTGTCTTTTGGGAAAATTAAAACTATCATACCAGCGTATTAATTCAGGCAGAATCATGTCATTAAATATTTGAGGACTAACATTTACAATTGAATCATCAACTAGACCTATCGCCTCAGGATTCTCAATACCAAGTTCATCATCATGATACTTTTTCCATTCAATTGCCGAATTATTGATTTTCCTTATCAACTCTTTACACAAATCTGGATTATCAATCAAATCTAGCATGAAATTTGACTGGCCTCTTACGAAGCAAGCAATTGTAAAAGGACCTTCGTACATAATAGTGTCTTTTATACCTGTAATTTCATAAAATTGTTTGGCTTTCTTTAACAAATCTAAAACTATCGGGTTTTGATCAGGTGGGCAAACTTCATAATTTTCAACTTCTGATATGTCGTTGATAACACCTTTTCTTATAAATGGCTCATTATCTTCTGGCTGACTTATTTCACATCCCATGACCTCAGCTCCTTTTACATGACCTTTGCAAAATAATAAGCCAGATTCTTCAATATCTAGAAATTGAGATATTTTTTTCAAAGCTTTTTTTTGTGCGGAAACCATAAGATCTATATCATTATAGAAGTCAATAACCTTTATCCCTTCGATTTCAGTAATTTTTAATTCTTCAGCAAGATAACAAAATTTTACTTTTTCTTTTTCCATCTTTTTAAAAAAATATTATAATAGTACAAATGATTAATTTGCTTTAATCTTTTTTGCTTTATACTTTTATTACTTCATCAACTGGCCAGTCATTATTAATCTTTCTACTATTAAATCTTGAAATTAATGAAGAATTTTGTATTATTTCACCTGTAACAACGACATCAGTATCTATAAAATCAAGAACCCGAGTCAACCTTTTCAATGCAGATAATTTTATCATAATAATTTATCTTAATAATTTATTTAATATTTACTTAAGAATTTTATAAAAAAATAGTAACTATACTAATAATTCTAAATGAATATTTACAATTTTTTTTGGACCAATGGAGAGTTCAACACAACCATCATTTAATGCCAAATTACAAATATAATCCTCAACAAAATTTATTATTGAAGCCTTTTTTATCTTATTATTGACTAATTTTAAATTAAATTTAGTATCAATGTTTGCTAACTCTAAAAACCTTATTACCAATCCTTCTCCTTCTTCTTTTTTCTTTATTCCTATTATAGATATATTATCAGGTATATAATCAAAAAGTTTTTGTTTGTCATGAATCATTTTTTTTCCATCAATTAAAAGTCCAATCAGACTTACATGTTGCTCCATTCCAAATCGATAAGATCTTATGCTGTCAAATGGAGGTTTTTTTGATGTTATTGAATAATTAAAACAATATTCTCCACCCTGACCTGCAACAGCATTGGTCCACCAATAATTATTCATGATAT
>Ga0209450_10001780_pt1 | contig 10840 bp, 8 predicted proteins | sample FrelakmetLWP11LW_FD_187149 | JGI IMG/M metagenome (GOLD analysis project Ga0209450, IMG submission 187149) | Freshwater lake sediment microbial communities from the University of Notre Dame, USA, for methane emissions studies - LWP11 LW (SPAdes)... | ecosystem: Environmental > Aquatic >... | reverse complement strand
GGTTGACATCTGTCCATTCCGCCTGAATGGACAGATGTCAACCGTGACAGATACCATTAAAATAAGGGAAGTTGTAATAACAAGGAAACAGATAAGCTCAGAACAGCCTGGATTCAAATTCTATACTATCGATTCAAGCCGTATTAGCGGATACTCTAACGTTTTCCTCAACGATCTCCTGCGTGATGCAACACCTCTGATCATTAAGGAATATGGCGCCGGACTTACTGCAACATCTTCATTCAGGGGAACATCAGCTGGTCATACCCAGGTTGCCTGGAACGGAATAAATATAAATGACCCCATGCTTGGACAGACGGACTTTTCGCTTATACCGGCAGGAATGATCGACAATGTAATGGTAAGCTTCGGTGGTGCTTCAATGGATCTGGGCAGCGGCGCAATTGGTGGAATAATAAATCTTGGAAATGAACCATCCTGGCGAAAAGAGACTGTGATTGACGCAACACCGTGTACAGGAAGTTTCGGAAGGTACAGCAGCATGATTAAGGTAAGCACCGGAAGCGATAAATTCCAGTCTGTTACAAAAGCTTTTATGAATTCAGCAGAATATGATTTCAGGTTTCTTGATGAAGGATTGAGTGTGCCAGAGTGGAAGAATCGTGAACATAACCAGCTGACTCAGAATAGCTTTATGCAGGAGTTTTATTTAAGAAAATCAGCAAATGTGCTCTCTGCAAGGTTATGGTACCAGTCAGCCTCAAGAAACCTTCCGGGTTCAGTTCTATATGGCTATTCTGGAGAGAAACAACGAGATGAATCATTGAGAACTCTTTTAAGTTATGATGCCTCAAAAGGCAGAAAGGAATTCTTTGCAACAGGTTCCTGGATGAGAACCAATATGAGCTATAAAAGCTTCTATGATACTGTCGGGTCTCAGAATAAAGTTAATACGATGATCCTTAAAGGGGGAATAAATTTCCCTGTCAGCGCTTCAACTCTGATTAAAATTGTCATCAATGACGAGCTGAACCTTGTTGAATCGAATTATTACTCCGGCAAAGTAAATCATAACAACGCATCACTGACACTATCGGCCGAAAGGAAAAAAGGAAAATGGTTTGGGGCGGCACTGCTTATCAGAGAAACTCTCGACGATAAATCATTTCTTATGCCCGATTTTTCAGCCGGATTTGAAATCAGAACGATCAGTGGAGAAGAGCATTATTTTAAGATGAACCTGTCGAGGAATTCAAAAATACCTTCACTAAATGACCGTTTCTGGAATCCGGGAGGTAATCAAGACCTTAAGAACGAGTATGCATATTCTCTTGAAGCAGGTTATAAGCTTAAAAATAATATTGGCTCTTCAATGCGCATCGGCTCTGAGTTGAATTATTTCAACAATTATATCAGGAATATGATACAATGGTATCCTGAAACAGATTTTATCTGGGTAGCAGGGAATGTGGGAAGTGTAAATACATCGGGTGTTGAATCATCGGTTTCTGCATCTTACTTAATAAATAAATTTTCGATTGATATAAATGCTGGTTACTCCTTTACCAGGGCCAGGGATATTTCTTCAGATGAAACTTCAGATGAACAGTTGATTTACATTCCAAAACATCAGGCAAATGCTATTCTTCAGGTTTCTTACAATAACCTGTACACAGCATGGGTAGCCAATTTCACCGGTCGCACATATACCACTTCCGACAATAAAGAATTCCTAAATGATTATACAATCAACAGTCTTTCAGGCGGATATAAATTGCAATTCAGGGGTAGTTCTGCCGACATAAGGATTAAAATAGAGAATATCTTCGATGTATCTTACCAGACGATTGCTTATTATCCTCAACCTGGAAGATCTTATCTTCTTGTTCTTTCATTAAGATTTAAAGGTTGATCATGCGAGCTAATGGAATATCTTTGTTTGTTGTTTTACTGGCATTTACAATCTCATGCAATAACCGAAAGGATAATAACCCTGCGGATAAACAATCATCAGTTACATCTTCCGATTCGAAAGCTGAGCGTTTCTCGATTGAAAAGAATGACAGCTGTACTATACTTACAATTATTGATCCATGGCAGGGTGCTGAAGGCGTCCGGCATGTTTATTATCTGACAGAAAGAGGAAAAACATCTTCAATAAAAGCAGATGCTTCACATATTATCCCTGTGCCTGTCAGAAAAATAATATGCATGTCTTCAACGCACATTGCCATGATATCAGCATTGGGAGAAATGGAATCCATTTCAGGGATATCAGGAACGGACTATATTTATAATACGGCTTTAAAATTAAAAGCCGACGATGGCCTTATAAGTGAAATAGGTTATGATTCAGGGATTAACAGTGAAATGATCCTGAAATTAAATCCTGACCTGATAATGATGTACGGAATTGGAAGTGAATCAGCCGGCTATGTTGGCAAGATCTCGGAACTCGGCATTAAGATAATGTACAATGCCGATTACCTTGAAACGGATCCGCTGGGCAAAGCAGAATGGATAAAGGTTTTCGGAGCGCTTTACGGAAAGGAGAAACTGGCCGACAGTATCTATAATGCCATTTCAAAATCATATAATGACATAAAATCATACATCAGTGAAAACACAGTAACGAGGCCGGCTGTCCTTCTCGGGCTCCCGTTCAGGGATACGTGGTTCATATCACCGGGCAATTCTTATATCAGCACCCTGATTTCAGATGCCGGAGGCACTTATCTCTGGCAGGATACAAAGTCTTCTGCCTCAATGCCATTTAGCCTTGAAACAGTTTATATGAAATCGCTTGGTGCAGATTACTGGCTGAATGCTGGAACTGTCTCGTCAAAAAGAGAAATCGCATCATTCGATCCCAGGCTTGAAAAAATACCGTGTTATATATCCGGCGAAATCTATAACAACACGAAACGGACTTCGCCGGGAGGAGGTAACGACTACTGGGAGAGCGGTACTCTCAATCCTCAGATCATTCTCAGCGATATTGCTTCAATTTTACATCCCGGAATATTGGGTGATTATGAATTGTATTATTACATGAAAATAGAGTAAATCAGGTATTGGAAAAAGAAGTGAGCATAAAAAAGAATGATCTGCCAGGAAGGAGCAAGCCGCTGATATTCATTATTATGGGTTTCCTACTGGTGCTTATTTTTATCCTCGACCTTTTTCTGGGATCTGTAAATATCAGGCCCGCTGAAGTTATCAGGGCGATATTCAGAGATACCGGGTCGGACATCGAAACAATTGTGATGCAATTCCGTCTTCCTAAGGCAATTACTTCTGTTTTTGTCGGTATAGCCCTTTCACTGAGCGGACTGCAAATGCAGACGATCTTCAGGAATCCTCTTGCAGGGCCATACATTCTGGGCGTCAGTTCCGGGGCAAGTCTTGGAGTGGCAATTGTCATCCTTGGCTTTTCATCAGGACTTGTCTTATCAGGACTGCAGGGATTCGGTAACTGGATACTGGTTATTTCAGCATGGGCCGGTGCGGGGGCAGTAATGATGCTGATTATGTTCATTTCGTCACGGTTAAGGGACATAATGACTATCCTGATTCTCGGCATCATGCTGGCCAGCGGACTTACAGCCATTGTGAGCATAATGCAGTATTTCAGCAGCGAAAGCATGCTGAAAGCATATGTGATCTGGACCATGGGAAGCCTGGGAAATCTGTCATCCGGTCAACTCAATGTATTGGTTATTTCGGTTTCAACTGGTATTTTTATCAGCATACTTTCTATCAAGAGGCTGAATGCATTGCTCCTTGGTGAGAATTATGCAGGCAGCATGGGACTCAATGTAAAAGCATCCCGGACAATTGTTTTCGTATGTACAAGCATTCTTGCCGGGAGTGTAACTGCTTTCTGCGGACCAATAGGATTCATCGGGATCGCTGTGCCACATATTGTCAGAAATATATTCAAAACTTCAGATCATGCAATCCTGGTTCCCGGAAGCATACTGGCCGGAGGTATTGTGATGACAGCCAGCGATATAGTCTCCCAGCTGCCGGGATCAGAAAGTGTTTTGCCTATAAACTCGGTGACTTCACTGATCGGAATACCGGTGGTAATCTGGATTATTTTGCGTAACAGGAACAATTCAGTATTATTCTGATGGAAGTCCGGGATTCGAGCATATTGTCATTTGATTCGCTGGAAATTGGCTACGGTTCCCGCAACAGGAAAAGGATATTGCTTCCGCCTCTTAGCGCTACTGCAAACAGGGGAGAGCTTGTTGCTGTAATTGGCAGGAACGGCGTCGGTAAAAGTACACTCCTCCGTTCACTCATCGGATTACAGCCATTTTACGGAGGGAATATCATTATCAATAATGAAAATCTTTCTGATATACCCAGACTGGAGCTTGCCCGCAGGATAGGTTATATATCCACAGAGATAATAAGGGTAAGCAACATGACGGTCTACGACCTTGTAGCACTTGGTCGGTTTCCGCATACAAACTGGATCGGCAGGATTGATAATAAGAGCAATGAAGCCATTGCCAATGCAATTTCAAAAACCGGGATGAGCAAACTTGAACGCCGCTATATAGTTGAGCTTTCCGATGGTGAGAGGCAGAGAGTGATGATAGCCAGGGTGCTTGCACAGGATGCTGATATAATGGTAATGGATGAGCCGACTGCATTCCTCGATCTGCCTGGCAAGTATGAAATAGTGAACCTTATCCGCAACCTTGCCCGTTCCGGAAAAACTATTATATTTTCCACCCACGATATAAATGTTGCATTGAAGCTGACGGACAGGATATGGCTAATCCTGAAAGACAGACTTATAGAAGGATCTCCTGATGAGCTCCTGAAAAATGGCTCCCTTGAATCAATGTTTGAGTCGTCAGAATCCGGAGCAGATATAAAGGACTATCTGAAATATTTCCTATAATTATCGATATAGCCGGCTATATCTTCCACAGCCAGTTTTTTAGCAATGATTTTCTTATTACGGTCCAGTATATATAAAATAGGTGTGGACTGCACATTGTAATAAAAGTCATAATGGGTTGACCTCTGCGGATCCCAGCCATTTATCCAGGTAAGATTATTCTCTTCAATATACTTTAACCAGGCTGCCTTGTCGCTGACAGTGCAGACTGCAAACACTTCCACTGAATAATCTTTCGGCTTATTGTAATATTCCTTAAGCTTTGGTGTAGATTCCTTACAGTGGCCGCAGTTCGGCTCCCAGAAATACAAAATGGTAAAATCCTTTTCTGTGTCATACAATGAAACAAAAATTCCGCGGTACGAATCCATTACAAGATCCTGGGCTTTCATTCCAATGAGATTAAACCTCAGAAGCTCAACCTGCTTTCTCAGGTTTTCCTTGAATTCCCCGGATACCCAATCGGCTTTTCCTGAAAGATAAATATCATCAGCAAGTTTAACCATTACAGCATCATGTCCCATGATCTCGCTCTCCCTGAAATGATTGAAGAGATAAACTGCGATATACTGGAAAATGTCATGGTTACTCTTACATTTGTTGAGAACCAGGTCAATTTTCCTGTTTATGGAATCGGCTGATTGTATCGGGTCCCCTGCAAAATAAGCTTCCAGGCGGGCATAGAGGATAGGGGTCCGAAGCAGTCTATCATCAGTAAGGTCAACGTTGTCAAAGAAATGGTCAGTGTTGAAATTGTATCGCTGAACCCATTTTACAGAATCCGGATTATGTGTTCCTGCGGGTAATTCAAATTCGGGAATCTCTAATGGAAGCATTGATTTAACAAGTACAGAAAGCAGATTATTTTTATTTTCACTGATGACCTTCTCAAGATATTCTCTCATATTCTTCTGCTGGATCTTTTGTCTTTCCGTAAGGATCCGGAGAGAATCGTTGTTTTGCTTGTTTACCTGTAACCTTTTGGAAATTGAAGATGATTCCTGCTGCATTGAAACCCACTTCTTCTGATACCTGATGAAGTATGAATTCTCCTCGGAGCCCTTGAATTCCAGGGTATTCATGAATTCCTTGTATGAGCATGAAACACTGAAGTGCTGATCTTCTGAGAGAAGTATCTCAAAATAATTACTGCCCGGAAGGACGATCATATAGATACCCTGCGGCAGGTTCTTCTCACCCCTGAATATACCTGTTCCGCTTGCATCTAGAGTTATCGTGTCTTTCAGATACTGCTTGTCTCCGAAATGGTATGCCAGGTAAATTGAGGAGTCCCTCAGGCCTGAGACCAATACTGAAATATTATAGCCGTCTTTGCCCTGACAGAATCCCTGGAACGAAATCAAGCTGATCAGTGATAAGAAGATGCTTTTTTTCATTAACTCTCTTTTACGATTGTGGCAAAATTAATCAATGCAATTTCTTTGCCAAATTCATAACGGGCTATTTAAGAAATATGTTGTATTTTTGGTCTGTTAATTCCTGGGGTAGATTAAATGACTATTTCTCTTCTCGTTCCGGTCTGTGATTATGATATTGTTGCAATTGTGCACAGCATGAGAGGCTGTATTGGAACAATCCCTGAATTCATTGAAATACTTATCGGTGATGACGGCTCTTCTCCCGAAAATAAGCTGAAATATAAGGCTCTCGAGAGAAACGGAGTACGGCTGATAAGTTCTGATACAAACATCGGACGGGCTGCAATCAGGAATATGCTCGCTCTCGAAGCCAGGGGTGATTACCTTCTCTTCATTGATGCTGACTCCATGATCCCCGGAACAGCTGAAGCATATATTCAGAAATGGGTGAACAGTATCGGTACTGCCAGAGTCATTTCAGGAGGAATCCTTTACCATGAATCGCCTCCGGGGGATCCTGACAGGATCCTGAGATGGAAGAACGGCAGGAACAGGGAACAGAAAAAGGCATCATACAGGAATAAGCACCCATATTCATCATTTACAACTTTTAATGTCCTTATTGACAGAACTGTTTTTGAAAAGCTGAGATTCAACGAAGAAATAAGGCAGTATGGCCACGAAGATACTCTCTTCAGCTTTCAGCTGCATAAAGCGGGTATAAAAGTTGCCCATATTGACAACGGGCTTGTTCATGAGGGGCTTGAATCAAACAGGGATTTCATTAACAAGACAAGACTGAGCGTCGAAAACCTCAGCAAACTGTACGATTGCGTAACCGACAAGAATACATTTGCAACGACAGTTAAGCTGGTAAGGGATTTCAGATGGCTTCACATTTTCAGGCTAACACTGGTCCTCGCAGGACTATTCATCCGTTTCAGGGAAAGGATAGAATTAAGGATCGACTCGGCCAATCCTCCGCTCTGGCTCTTCGATTTCTATAAGGTTTCCATGTTCTGCACATTCCGTGAAATTCACCAGCGGAAAAAAACAGCTCCGACCTTTATCTTATAAATCAATTTTCACCAGATCTTTATTTCCATCAAGCCTTGGTTCTGCCTTCAGGATGAATTCAAACCTGTCGGTCATTGTACAAAGGAAAAAATCAGTAGGAGGAGAGAAATCAAGGTTAGCAGGATCAAAGAATCTTCTACCTGCAACGTGGCGGAGATCGCTGATAGAAGACTGGAAATCCTTCTGAACACCCAGAAGCCCGGCTCTTATCATTTCAGCGCACAATAAATCCTCAGCAGCCGAAATTGTGGCTCTGTATCCCATGGCAACGAGCGATACCAGGGGAGGATCAAGTGCTTTTATGTATTTAATAACAGCTCCGGCATTGACAATGCTTCCGGTAATTAGCAGGTCTGCACCCGAAGCATAAATAAGCCCATTGGTCCCGGCAGTTGTTGTCAGAATCACAGTCATACCATGAAGATCTGATTTCATGATTTCTGTCGGACTGTTCCCAAAATCAAAGCCTTCAATTTTTTTCTCATCCCGTTCACCGGCAAGTACTGAATGTTTGTATATGTTTCTGAGCTCATATGCCTTTTGAACCTCTCCGGTTGCAATAAGTCTCACAGCACCTGAATCATATGCATAGCATGATGTGGAGAATGCCCTGAAAACGTCAATAATCACAGTGACACCCTTTGCTTTTTTTGCCCCTTCTACAAATTCAAGTATTTCTACTCTCATTTTGAATATTTTCGTTGTAAAATAACATTTTTTTTACACACCCTAAAGCTTTTTGTATATTTGAACTGATTTCTAATCAGGCATTTTAGAAAAATATTATAATGGCAAACCCTGCAGCATGGGGACTGAACCAGATTAAAAGGTTAAACGATGCCATATGGCATACTCCCCTTTCCGGATTATCAAAAAGTAAAACATTTCTCATAAAACAATCAAGGATAATTGTACTTGCTTCGCGTGGTTTTTCTAATGATAAGGTCCAGCTACGTGCATCAGCCCTGACTTTTTATTCGCTTCTTTCAATTATACCTGTGGCAGCTATCGCCTTCGCTATTGCTAAAGGCTTCGGGCTCGATCAGAATCTAGAAAATATAATAACAGATAAATTTCAGTCACTTCCGGAAATCAGTAAAATGCTGGTGCAAACATCAAAGAATGCATTGAATGAGACAAGTGGAGGTTATATGGCCGGAGTGGGAATAATTATCCTGTTCTGGTCTGTAATGTCCTTGCTCGACAATATTGAAAGCTCTTTTAATCATATATGGCAGGTTACTTTTCCCAGGACCTGGTACAGAAAGTTTACTGACTATCTTACGATTATGCTCATTGCTCCTGTTCTTATTATTCTTTCAAGCAGCATAACAGTCTTTGTAAGTACGGCATTAACCGATTTTATAGCAAGAGCTCCAATCCTCGATTTTTTCAAACCTGTTATAAGTTTACTGGTCAAGTTTACACCATATTTACTTAGCTGGATTACCCTGACTGTTGTGTTTATAATAATGCCAAATGTGAAAGTCAAGTTTATACCTGCATTAATTTCAGGGATTATTATCGGAACAATCCTTCAATTTCTGATGTGGTTGTATATTGATCTTCAGTTCGGTATTTATAAATTAAGTGCTATATATGGTAGTTTTGCATTCTTCCCCTTATTCATCCTTTTCTTACAGACAAGCTGGATCATCGTACTCCTTGGTGCAGAGTTGTCATTTGCAAACCAGAACATTTCAAGGTATGAGTTTGAATCCGAGGCATTGAATATTAGTAACTATCAGAAACGGTCTCTGGTTCTGATGATAATGCATTTGATAATCAGAAATTTTGCAAAAGGTGAAAAGCCTGTAAGTGCGGAAGACATCAAAAAAGTATTGAAGATTCCTGTTCGTCTTACCAGGGATATTCTGAAGGATCTCACCGATGTCGGACTTGTAACAGTTATTCGTGAAGATGAACAGGAACGTTTATACCAGCCAGCGATGGATATTAACAAGCTGACCGTAAGCTTTGTGTTTTCCCGGCTCGATAAAAAAGGCACCGGGCAGACTATGGTGGTACAAAATAAAGATTATGAAAGAGTAATATCGATGCTTGATAAATTTGAAAAGCTTATTGCAAAGTCAGATTACAATATCCTTATAAAAGACCTGTAGTAACAGCTGGTGTCGTTTTCTTTTTATAAGTCCTTTTCTTCTTGTGGCTTTCAACAAATATTATGAAATCCTCGTAGGATGGCCAGTTGTGAAAGAAGTAATGAGGCATTGGTACGATTATATGCCTGGTAGATTTTTGCTTCTGCCAGTAAGTTGTTAAATTGCTTGCCGGAAATACCCGGTCATTATCGCTTGTGACAGCATAATCCCATCTGAAGACGGATTCCGATTGTTCCATCATTCTGTTGTACATCCATCTGAGCTCATCATGGAGCGATTGTATTGTACGATGAGGAACCTTGTCTTTGTTGAGGTCATAGGTTTTTTTGTCGCCAAACATCCGCAGATAGAATTTCTCTATATTCACTTCTGTAATGTTATTAAGAGTACCCTCAAACACATGAACAGGTATTCCGTATTTATCATCCGCAGGTATGGGAGTTCCGTTAACTGCTATTGTAATGTCAGCTTTGATCCCTGTTTTAGGTGAGAGGTATTCCGCAGCCCAAACGCCCAGAGACCATCCGATCAGGACGATCTTCTTATATGTTTTCATTTCAGGAAGGACAAGCGGCTCATCGGCAGAGTAATTTGAAAAAAGGATGAAATCAAAATCATCATTGCAGAAGGGTGCAAAGAAGTTTTCGTCCGTCCCCCATCCCCCGTACATTACTAATAGACGATCGTTCTTTTCTCTTCTTCTTATATATGTCTTCATTGTCCAGGTTGAACAGGGGATTAAAGATAATGTATTTATTGGGTAGGCACAAAAAAAATAAGAGGAGGAAGGGTGGTTGTGAAAATCAGGGAGCGGGCTTTTTAATTCCCGTGTCTACTGTCTGATAAAAGGATGGAACCATGGTTAGCTGGCGCTATTCCTCAGGTTCCAGATGTGAAAGTCAATGTCTGCAATACAATCCTGTTGATTTTCACTCCCAACCCTTGCTCATCTCCTCTTATACCAATAGCATGAGCTGAAACAAATTTATTAAACTTAAATCAAACCTCCAAATATTTCATTTAAAAAATAAAAATCGTGTCGTTTCGGAAATTGATGAATTAAATGTAAATTTGATATGTATCGAAACACTATTTTAGCCAATGGTTGCTGAACTTGAACAGATAGTATATGACGATAACGGAGGTTTCATCGCTGAATATATAAGGGATACGGGCGGGCTATGGCACTTCCATCCTGAATATGAGCTTGTCCTCAATATAAAGAGCAACGGAACCCGTATAATAGGAGACAGTGTGGAGTTGTTTGACCAATACGACATGGTGCTGATAGGAGGCAAGATCCCGCATTCATGGAACTATTATAAAAGCGAAAAGGGCCTTCCTGAAAATCATGGTATAATGGTCCATTTCAAGAAGGC